>VFQP010001795.1_pt1 | contig 26556 bp, 52 predicted proteins | sample 3512351 | NCBI WGS metagenome assembly VFQP01 (sample SAMN10412372, study PRJNA504923) | tailings metagenome | isolation source: Relicate 1 Philex TSF1 revegetated site | place: Philippines: Tuba, Benguet | collected 2017-08-29
CGGGGTGTGGGAGGGTGGTTTTATGAAGCAGATGTGAGGAGATGTATACATGTGTGTGTTACCTACACAAGTACTGCATTGCAATACTGTCACACACACAACACATCCCATTACATGCACAGACACCATCACACACACACCATCACTCACCATCACACACACACACCATCACACTCCATTACACACACACACCATCACACACCATCACACACACACCATCACAGGCACTGTTGGATCATGAAGAAGCTGCCGAGGAAGGTGTTGATGCCTTCGAGCAGCTGAAGAAGCTAGCAGCAGAGGCAACTGCACAGCAAGACCCACAGGTATATATCCATAGGGGGGTTGTGTAGGTGTTTTGGGGGGTTGTATGGGTTGTGAGAAAGGCAAAAACAACACAATGGTACCAACCAAATAACAATAATCATCGTTATTGTACACCCCCACCTGTCTCTGTGTACACACATCCCACATACACACACATCCGACGTACACACACACATCCCACATGCATACACATCCCACACCCCTCTTCCCACAACTACACACCCACACAACAGCATGCATTGGACAAGCTGATGGATGATGCAATGAAGGGATTGCCTGTTGCTGGGCGGGATGCTCCCTGGGAGCCCCTGCGCCCCACTGTTGATGCTGAGGCAAAAAAACCAAGGGGATTTGTGGAATATGAACGCCGACCTGCACCTTGGAGGTGCGTGTGTGATTGTTTGGTGTCTGTTGTTTGTGATGGTGTGATTGTATGGTTGTGTGGTGTGTGATTGTGTGAGTCTTGGTATATGTTTTGTGTTGTGTATATTTGGATGTGTGCATGTGTGCATGTGTGTATGTGTGTATATTTCGGGGTTGGATGAGGAGTGATGTGTAATACAACACACACATCCCCACAAACCCTCACACAGGCCTGTCGAGGAGCGTGTAGAGGATTGGGGTGAAATCCACGCCCACCTCCCCAAGGACGACTTTGACGCCCTTCTCCACACCCAAAGTGCCCGCTGTATGGGCTGCGGCACCCCATTCTGCCATCAAAAGGCCACCGGGTGTCCGTTGGGCAACAAAATCCCGGAATGGAATGAACTGGTGCATCAGGGCCGTTGGCGAGAGGCTCTTGATCGGTTGCACGAGACAAACAACTTTCCCGAATTTACGGGGCGTGTGTGTCCTGCTCCATGTGAGGGCTCGTGTGTGTTGGGGATTAATCAGAATCCTGTGACCATCAAGACAATGGAAGAGGCCATCACCGACATGGTCCGTTGGGGTTGTGTTTTTTGTTTGGGTGGGTGTGTGGGTTTGTTCTTATGGGTTTGTTCTTATCCTCATGAAGGGCGCATGATGTGGAGGAGGGTGCGTGCTGTGCATTACACACTGTGTATACGACACTGTACAACAACGCACCACCACCAACACACAAACACACACACACAAACGACAGGGTTGGGCCAATGGGTGGGTGGTACCTCAGCCCCCCAAGGTGCGCACAGGCAAGCGTGTTGCTATTATTGGCAGTGGTCCTGCAGGTCTTGCTGCTGCTGACCAATTGAACAAGGTGAGCGTTGATGTGTTGGTGTGTGTTGATGCGTGTGTGTGTAGAGATGTGTGTGTTGATGTGTGTGTTGATGTGTGTGTGTGTAGAAGCATGTGTTCACAATCACATGAAACAAAAAACAACCAAAACGTAAAGACACCGTTGTAAACAAGTCCCATAAAGATCCAATCCCAACACAACCACCACCACCACACAACACCATACACACCCACCACCACACAAAACAACAGATGGGTCACTTGGTGACAGTCTTTGAGCGTTCAGATCGTATTGGTGGGTTGATGATGTATGGTGTACCCAACATGAAAACCGACAAGGTTGACATTGTACAACGACGTGTCAACCTCATGGCTGAAGAGGTGGGTGATGGGAATACTGGTGGGGTGTTGGTGGTGGGGTGTATGCTGTGATGGGCTGTTGTGTGTATATTGTGGTGTGTAGTGTTTCATGTTGTTGTATGTATGCAGGTATCTATCAGTATGTGCATCCCTATTGCCCAAGACACAATCACAACAGAAATATTACCCATCACATCACACAGCACAACACACACAGCACAACACACACAGCACAGCACGCAATCACAAAACACTCACAGGGCATCACGTTTGTCACAAATGCACATGTGGGGCGCAACGTAGACATCAAGAACCTGTTGAGTGGTGCTGATGCCATTGTCCTGGCTGCTGGTGCTACCAAACCACGTGATTTGAAAGTAGACGGCAGGTGTGTGTGTGTGTATGTGGGTGGGTGGGTTGCATGCCGTACTTTTGTGTCTCTATAATTTGTGTTGAAATCCCACATCATCTTCTCCACACCCCCCACCCCCCACCCCACCCCCACCAAAACACACAGGGACCTCTCTGGTGTCCACTTTGCAATGGAATTCCTCACAGCCAACACCAAATCCCTCCTGGACAGCAGTCTCACCGACAACGCCTACATCAGCGCCAAAGACAAGCACGTTATCGTCATCGGTGGTGGTGATACTGGCACTGATTGCATTGGCACCTCTGTGCGACATGGTGCCGCTTCAGTGGTTAATCTGGAACTCATGCCTCGTCCCCCTAATGAGCGTGCGGAGAACAACCCATGGCCATACTGGCCCCGTGTGTTCCGGGTGGATTACGGGCATGAGGAGGCGGCGCATGTGTTTGGGAGTGATCCTCGGGTGTATAATGTGTCGACCAAGCGTATCATTGGGGATGAGCATGGTATGCGTTGTTGGGGGGGGTGGGAGTGGTGTTTGTGGGGGTGTACATGGAGACATGCATAATACATGCCGTGTTGTATGTGGGAAAAACGATACCTCATGTAAACACACTGTTTATCATATCCCTTGCACACACCCCTCCTACATACACACCCCTCTCCTCTCACAACAAACCTCTCCCATCATACACCCTTCTCACATCATACACACACCACATATTACCCCCCCCCCTTTTCACAGGCAATGTGACAGGCATTGAACTTGTGCAGGTGGAAATTGAGAGGGATGCCAGTGGTCGTATGAACATCAAGGAAATAGAGGGGAGCGAAAAAATACTCAAGGCTGACATGGTGCTGTTGGCTATGGGCTTTTTGGTACGTGTGTTGGGGGGGGGGGGGGGGGGGGGGGGTGTTGTGTGTGTAGTACATTGTATGCACGTGTGCTCTTGCATTGTTGCATATCATCCAACCCCAACACACACCCAACATACCCCCACCCAACACATCCCCCCCAACAACAGGGCCCCGAAGCCACCCTGGCCGAAGCCCTGGGCATTGAACTGGACCCCCGCTCAAATTTCAAAGCGGAATTTGGTGAGTTTGCAACCAACATCCCTGGTGTCTTTGCTGCTGGAGACTGCCGACGTGGTCAATCGCTGGTCGTGTGGGCAATAGCCGAGGGCCGTGGGGCTGCTGCTGCATGTGACAGCTTCTTGGGGACCGTGGTGGAGCCCAAGATGGGAGCATTGGATGGGGATGTGGATGGGGCGGTGGTGACACTTGAGGAGTACTCGACACAGGGTGGGGCTGGTGGGCGCCCCATGGCTGCTGTGTAATGTGGTTGTTCATGGGTGTGTGTACACAGGTGGGTTTGGGTAGTTTCCGCGTGTGTGTTTTTGTACGACATGGGTGTATGAGTATGTGTTTTCATGTGCATATAGGGGCTTGTACGATGATGTGTGTGTGTATGATGATGTGTTGTGCAGTGGGTGTGTATGGTGATGTTGGGGGCAACATCATCCGTGCACCTCCGCACCAACATGTTGTTGGTTCCATACACTCTGTTTTTTTTCATCTGTTTGTACCAGTGCGTACAATGTTTGGTTTGCCATTTTGTCAGGCCTTGTAACAGCGTATTGGCCGTGAGCATACCTTGAACTGCATCCTCTCTTAAACTGCATCTTCTCTGCGATGTTTCCTCCTCAGCCCGGCTCTTCTTTTTCCCTGACCTCCCTCAAATGTTACGTCACCGTACATTCCAACCGTCTGAAGAAAATGGCACGGCATCACAAAGCCTCTGCAGCAGGTGCACATGCGGAAAAGCTGATGCGCATCGGTCTTCCGGCAGCATCAGCCTTTGCAGCCACGTCCATGCTCCTGTCTGCATCCCTGCCACCTAGAATGCCAATACGGTATTGTTTGGATGCTTTGGTGGTGGTGAATGTGTGTTGTTGTTTACATGCCAGGCTGATCAACCATCGAACAACACACACACAGGGGTGGTGGGCGGTCGGATGATGGTGGTTTGGTTGTGCGACGCTCCATCCTCCCTATCTTCAATGACCCACGGCGGCGTGTCACAGACTCTATTCTGCTGCTCAATGGCCTCATGTATTTGGCGCAGGTGTTGTCAAAGGGCGTGGTCACTGTACTCGGCTGTAAGGTGTGTGTTTTGGGTGGGTGGGTGGGTGTTTTTTGGGGCGTGGATATGTGTGTTTTTGGTTTTGGTTAAACGTGAGAGTCTCCAATCCAGTTGTATGCAATACACAACATACTCCCAAACCCCTTTCCCTCACACACCACACCCACCACCCAAACCCACATCCTCACCAACCCCTCAGATCAATGCTGCTATTGCTGCTGGTCAATGGTGGCGTCTTGTGACTCCTGCACTCCTTCATGGTGACCTCGTGCACCTAGCAGTCAACAGCTACACATTCAACAACTTGGGGCCCACTGTAGAACGTTTGTATGGTGCACCACGCTATCTTGCTGTGTATTTCTTAGCAGCGGTGGGGGGGAATGTTGCGAGTTACTTGGGGAGCCCAAATCCATCGTTGGGGGCTTCTGGTATGATGGTGTTGTTGTACTTGTCGAGTGGCAGTAGTAGTAGGTTTGTGGGTGCATAATGGGACATACTACAATTCCACTGTGTTGTTGTGTTTTCGAATGCGCTGACACATGCGCATTTTACAGCCACACACATCCCCACACATAGTATACACACACACATACGCATCCCCACACACACATACACATCCCCCCACACAGGAGCGGTGTTTGGTGTGGGTGGTGCACTGGCAGTGTTTTTCTACCGACACAAGGATTACTTTGGGAAGACGAGTGATGCAGTGCTGCAGTCATTAGGGCAGTCATTGATAATCAACTTGGGGTATGGGCTCATGTCACGCAGCGTTGACAACTGGTATGGCGGTGGTGGTGTGGCGGTGGTGGTATGGCAGTGTTTGACTTGATGTGTTTGATGTGTTTGACATGATGTGTTGACCTGTTTGAGCGTTGACCATGTTTGAGCGTTGACCATGTTTAACCATGTTTTATCATACCAGCATGTCTGTCTTAACCCACTCACTAACCCACAGGGGTCACATGGGTGGATTGCTGGGTGGTGCATTAGCAGCATACCTGTTGGGTCCCAATTTTGTGATGGGCACAGTCAAGACACGCAACGGCAAGCAGGGGAAAGTTCTCATGGATAAACCCCCTATTCCGTGGCTTGCATTGAAACCTCAACTTTTGTGATGGATAAGCCCCCTATTCCATCACACCTTTCCGAGTGTGGTTTTCCAGGTGAGCAAGTGGCGAGTGTGCGCAGGACATGGGCATACAAGAGAGGGGAGAGGGAGAACACAATTGCGACCATCAACAATCTGGATTGCATTGTTTGTTTGTTTGTTTGTTTGTTTACTTGATGCACAACAATACACTGTGTCTCTCAGCACTCAAAAAACATTGTTGCACTGCAACCAACACACACAGCAATGCCCATGCATCCACATGGCATCTACGTTTACCATCCTCTCCTTTCCACTCCATCTCTCCTCCCTCATCTCTGCTCATGTCCACATGGTTGCTAGGTAGACGTCCTCTTCCTTGCAACCTCCATCTTCAGCTCACAACCATTCTACACCACACCATATCCATCTCCTGACATCCATTTTACACACCATGTTCTCCTGACATCCATTTCCCCTAGACATCCCTTTCCTCAAGCAGACCCATTTTTGCATGGTGGCTTACGAAGACCCATTTTTGTATGGTGCAAATGCAACAACAGAGTTGTGACCACCAAAGCCAAATGAGTTGGAGATACCCACATTCACTTCATGCTGCTTCTTCTCCTTGGCACATGTGTCAATGCCTGCCACCTCATCAATGGGTGTTTCCTGTGTGTGTGTGTGTGCGTGCGTGTGTGTGTGTGTGTGTGTGTGGCGTTTGTTGTTGATTGGTTTGATAACAAAACATACCCACGCATAAAACATAACAACACAGCCCATCACAAAACAGAATCCCCGCACAAAAAAATGATAAAAATAACAAAAAGATTCCCGCAAAGCACCCAACCATACCATACCAAGTTGAGGGTGGGATGCAGCCACCCAGTCTCAATTGCCTTGATCACAGCAACAGCTTCCAGCCCACCAGCAGCACCCAAACAGTGACCAATGGCTGATTTGGTGGCATTCATCTTGACATGGGACATGTCAGTAAACACCTTTTTAATTGCCTTTACTTCGGCAATGTCACCCACCAGGGTGCTTGTTGCATGGGCGTTGATGTAGTTGACCTTTGTGTGTGTGGGGGGGGGGGGGTTGAGAAAAGGTGGGTTTGGGTAGGGAAAGCCCACGCATGATGGTGAAATATAGGAAGCATGATGGTGAAATACAGGAAGCATGATGGTCAAATACGAAATGCATCATGGTAAAAAACAGGAAGCATAATGGTCAACGCACAGAGAAACATAACAGAACCTGCACAACTACAAACATCATGACACTGTAAACACATCACACAATCATCATCATCACACAATCATCATCACACCTCATCCACGCCCACACCAGCGTCCTTGAGTGCGAGCTGAATGCATGTGGACACACCCAAACCATCAGCACGAGGGTCAGTCATGTGGTGCGCATCGCAGTTGGTGGCACCACCCAGGTACTCTGTGTCCATGTGTGTATGTGTAGTTATAGGATTGTACATGTGTGTATGTGTAGTTATAGGCTTGTACATGTGTGCATGTAGAAATAGGGTCAACACTGGTCAACACCAGTCAACCCCCCCTGCAACGCACCTGCAATGATGGTAGCACCACGCTTTTGTGCGCTCTCCAAAGACTCCATCACGAGCACGCCTGCACCCTCACCCATCACAAAGCCATCACGATCAGTGTCCCATGGACGAGATGCCTGCTGGGGGGCGTCACTGCGGGAAGACAGGGCCCTGCGAAATGAGAGGGAGAAAGGGGGGGGTACAGGGTACAGCATACCACTTTGTACAGTGTAACGAAAGCATACAACTTTGTGTAAAACTTGTACCACACACACATACACACACTCCCACAATACCACACACAACCCCTACTCATCAACAGCCCCCCAAAAAACAAACCCAATACCCAATGCATGAAGGTATAACCCATCATACCTGCATGCAACAAATCCACCAAGACCCACTGGCACCACCGCAGCCTCCGACCCACCCGCCACGATGATGTCAGCATCACCATTACGAATGTGATTGGCTGCTGCAACAAAGCAATAGTTGGCAGTGGCACATGCAGTGGAGATGCTGTAGTTGGGTCCCATGAACCCCTGATCAATTGCAACCAATGCACCACCCCTGTGTATGTTGTGTTTGTGTTGTGTGTAGTGTGTGTTGCGGGTTGTGTGTGTGTGTGTTGTGTGTTGGTGTATAGGGTTGTGTGTATATATTATGGTTGAGTGCAACAACAACAACAGCCAGCAAAAGGACATTATTGAGAGAACACAACACAATGCACAACCACCCCACACATCCACCCATCAACAAACGTTTATTTTCCACCCAAAAGATAAACCACCTCGCACACAAAACCAGCATCGTACATGTTGGTAATCGAATAGGGAATGAAAAATGGTGTAATCTTCTTATAACCCTGCTGCACCAGCTTGGCCACATTATCCTGAAACACAGTCAGCCCACCCATACCAGTACCCACCAAGATACCCACTCGGCTCTTGTCCAGCTTTTCATGGGCTTCTGGGTTGGCCTCTTTTTCCAAGCCAGCTTGACGAAGGGCCTTTTTCGAGGCGACCATGGTGTAGGAGATGGAGTCGTCGTAGCGGCGGGCGTTTTTCTTGTCGATCAAGCTGTGTTGTTTGTGAGGGGGGGGGGATTTGAGGGGGGGGGAGGGGGGGGTACATGATGTACAATTTGGATGTGTTAACATGGGTTGATGACGCGTGTACATGGTACGCCATCAACCACGATCGTCATGCACACTATCAAACCCTCACAAACCCTCACACAACACCACGCCCTCACACACCACCACCTCACACACATCCTCACACAACACAATACGCACCCCTCATTGTCAAACTCCTTTATCTGTGCTGCAAAGCTGGTGGGGTAATCCGAAGCATCAAAGCGGGAAATGGTATCCACACCACTCTTGCCTGACAAGAGCCTATGGATTTGTGTGGAATAGAAGTTGGGAGTGGAAAGCACGAAGAACGGTGTCGGGGAGAAGTAGATATGCAGGTGCGTGTGTGCAGGTGCACATGCTGTTGTTGTCATTCAGTCAAGTATTTGATTATGAGGCCATGTGTATGCATGCCCACGCCACAACATATCACCACACATCACCACAATCACAACATACTCTTCATAAAACTTGTCGGGGTCGTTGCCAAAGCAAGACGCCACACCAATGCCCGTGATGACGATGCGCTTCTTGGGATCAGTGGAATGCAAAGCCGTGGTCTTCACAGCACCTGCAATGGATTGAATAGTCATGTATTGGAAAATCATGGACATTCTAGATGCATGCTCGTTGATATGGGACTTGCATTGCACGGTCAAACCACGCCATGCACAGCTGCTGCTTGCACACGCACAACATGTGATCATGCACGATGCCTGTGCTACCTGCACGTGCTTTCCGTGCCGACATGGGCTTGATCGCCAGGGGCTTGCCCGTGACAGTGGACTTCATGCTTGTAGCTGTGTTCATTGCTGTTCACACCACGAAGGGGCTGCACCTCGCTGATGCGTTGTATGATACGCAATTGATGTGTGTTATAATGCAACAATGAATGACACTGCGATTACTGCACAATGAAAAACAAGCCAGATTGGCTGTGCGAGGCCACCACTGGTGTTTTCCCAGCCGAGCTGTATTAGGCTGGTTGTTACAGTTTGACTTTATATTGTTGGTTGTTGGTTGTATTAGTAAGCATAGCATCCCACAGAACAACACCGTGTTGATTGCTTCGAAAACACAATGCAGCACACCATTCGTTGTTGATTGATTGACCACTCGAAAGCCGTCACGCCCCCATGGCAAAGAAACGCAAGCCCCACAAAGCAGCCAAAGCATCTGTCGCAAAGCACCAATCAGACAGCAAGGGGCCCAATCCATTTGAGCAGTTTCACGCCAAGCGGCGGTTTGACATCCTGGGCGCCACACCCAAGGCGTCGAAGAAAAAGACTGGTGCTGTGCAACTCACCAAGGCTCGTGCTGCTGCTGTAAACAAGGTATGGGTGGGTGGGTGTACTGTTGCTACTGTGTGGACATCAGGGGTGGTTGGTTCGTCAGCGCGCGGGTGGTGGTATGACGTGTGCATGGTGTCATCCCTTATGCGCTGCACCATACATCCTCTCAACCACAGCGTAAAGCAACATTGCTGGTAGAGTACAAGGCCCTTGGAAAGGCAAATGCATTCATTGATCGCCGGTTTGGAGGTAGGCTGTTGTGTTTGTCATGTGTGGGTATTATCGAGTGGATTCAATGTACTGCAACCCATGTTGTGTGTGTGTGTGTGTGTCCAATACATTGCATGTCTAATACATTGCACGATCCAGACACCCACAATCTCACATGGTCAATGCACAGAGTATGATGAAAGTTTATCAGCAGAAGACAAGGCGCTGCTTCGATATCAAAAGCAGCGCACTCGTGAGCTCACACGTATGGGTTGGGGGTGTATGTGGGGGCATGGTGTGTGGGAAGATGTTGCATTCTCCATGCTGCATAGCATTCCTATACAAACAAGTAAACACACATACATTCTTCATGATGCAAAACATTCCAATACAAACAAGTATACACACCCACTCTCTCAGGTGCAGGCAGGTTCAACCTCACAGAGGAGGATGACAATGACAATGACAATGGTGGTGTACAGGAAACACTCACACACCTGGGTCAGTCTCTCGCAGCTGGTGATGATGACCTGTTTATAAAGGTAGGGTTGTGTATTATTGATTGTTTATCATTTGCACACTTGTTTAGCATTGAGGGTGGGTGGGTGGGAGAGGCAGAGGGAGGATGGGTGGGAAGGAGAGGAGGGGAGGGGAGGGTGTACACATTATATACTGGGGAGGAGGGGTGGGAGAGAGGAGGGGTGGGAGAGAGGGGAGGGATGAAAGGGGAAGGATGTATATGATGGTTAGGAGGGAGATGTGATATTGTGCTACATCTGCTACGTGTTGTACTACTTGACTTGTGTGTATGGATACATACATACATACATACATACATACATACATACATACATGCATGCAATAAAGAATAATAAATGATAAATACAATAAATGCACCCCCCCCCAAAAACACACACACAGAGCGCCCCCCGTGACGACGATGATGACCTGGATGATGATCTTGCTGACCAACTGGTGAGGGACTTTCACTTTGGTGGGGGACATGTTCCGGAAGGTCCCTCTTCAGGACAAGGACAGGGGAGCACACTACAAGGACAGCATGATACACATACTCATGCACATGGTGAGATGATGCATGGTGAGGGCATTGCTAGTACACGTCCCAGAACTAAGAAAGAAGTAATGCAGGAGCTCATGGCCAAGAGCAAAGCACATAAAGCAGCGAGGCAACTTCAGCATGAACAGGATGATCGGGTGGTGGAGGAGTTGAATGAGACATTGCAGCAGTTGATAGAGGATCGTAAGCTTGCTGCTTTGTTTCGTCCTGCTGGGCAGAAAATGTATGTGTTTGTGTATTGTGGTGTATGTATGTTGGGGATTGTATGTGGTGTGGTGTGTGTGTGTGTGTGTGTGTGTGTGTGTGTGTGGTGTTTGTGTGCGGTACCTGTGCATCACAACAACTATGCAGACACAGCAATGCACGACACAACAATGCACGACATGCGCAACCCCCTCACACACACATCTCCCCCTTTCCCCCTTTTCATTCACCCCCCTCATTTTATCCATCCCCCCTTTCATTCATTTCCCCCTTAAATTTCTTCCCCCCTTGTGTCCCCCCAGGAGTCAAAAAGCAGACAACTCGCAGGATGCAGCCTTTGATGCTGCTGCTCGTGAACTAGGATTTGAAGGGAAAGCCGCAGCAGGGGAACGTGCACTGACTGAAGAGGAGAGGGCCCTGGAGCAGCAACAGCTCGCAGAGAGATTGGAGAGGGAACGACGGCGACGCATGCTTATGCCTGCAGGTGTGTGTGGGTGTGTGTGGGGGGGTGTTTGGGGTGTGTTTGGGGTGTGTATGTCATATGCAATACACGATATGCAATGCATTATACACAACACATCATACACAATACATCATTCCCATGCGTACACCCATGCGTACACCCATGCATTCCCACCCATGCATTTCCCACCCATGCCTGCACCCATGTATGCAAACAACAGATGCAATTGAGGGTGACGATGCAGCAGCAGATGATGCACATGTTGGAGGATATGCAGGGCGAAGAAAACGACGTGCAGCTGAGATGGCGAGTGAAGGTGAGTCAGATAGTGATGATGACACACAGGGGAGGAAAGACAGAGGTAGACGTGGGGCACCAGGTATGTGGGGAGGTGGTGTTGCATGTTGGTGTTGTACATGTACTGTGTGATGCTGTTTGTTTGGTGTTGTCCTTGATGATAAGGTGTCAATATGCCTGTATGTGTGTAGATATGCCTGTATGTATATTTGAGGCACATACATACACACACACCACATACCACCCACATTTCAACCAGGTGGTGATGATGAAGAAGACGATTTCGACATGGATAGCGAACAACACGACAGTAGTGATGACGATGACCACCACGACAATGCATCTGATAATGATGATGGTGATGGTGGGTCACCTGTGGACGCCCTTACTCAACGTAGAAGAGCTCGAGCTGCAGGGGACCATCCATTACAAAGCAGCTTTCGTGCTGCATCTGCTGCTTTGTTGATTAAGCATGGTGTGGCACCTACCAAGCAAGCTGCAAGAGACCTTGCTCGTGTGGCTCGTGCCCAACACTCTACACATGGGGTGAGAGATGGTGCTGGGATGAGTGAGGAGGAGGAGGAGGGGAGTGGGGATGAAGAGGAGGAGGAGGAAGGGAGTGGGGATAGTGGGTCTGATGATGGTGAAGAGGGCGTACAAGTGGAAGAGGAGGATGCACAAGTGACATCTTCCCAAGAGGAGGGAGATGAAGATGAGGAGGGAGATACAGAAGAAGAGGAAACAGAGGAAGAGGAGGAGCAAGGACGAGAGGAAAAGCAGCAACCCACCCGGCACCAAAACACAAAACAACCAGCACGACCACAACCCACAATAGAACTGACAGGACCCCTAGAGCTGCCCTACACACTGCAGCTTCCGGAAGATTTCGAGGGTTACATGAAGCTTGTGCATGCACGCACTGGGGACGATGTGTATCATATAATACAACGATTGCGTACGAGTAATGCAGCGCTTCTCATGCAGGACAACCGACGGGGCATGCAGGTGTGTGTTGATGATACACAACATGTGTGTTCTCACAAAAACACCCTCTCAACCACCACACCCCCTCACCCACCTCTCTCAAACACCCACCACACCCTATCACAACAACAGGAGCTCTACGGCATGCTCATGCAGCATTTTGCACTCGCAGCAGGCACAACCCCCCTCGACCCCCCTGTTCTCCATGCCCTCACCCGCCACCTGGCAGACCTCACCCCCCAGGTCCCCGGCTATGCAGCTAAAACAGCACAAGCCCGTTTAGGTGCGATGCTCGACCGTCTACAGCGCTGTTTAAAGGACCCGGCATTGCTCCCCACAGCGTGGCCGCATCCCCGTGCGTTGCTGTTGTTTCAACTATGGCAGCGTTTGTTTCCGGTGAGCGACCGTCGTCATCCTGTTGTTACACCCATGCAGACGCTCCAGGGTGGGTACTTGCAGCTGCTGCCAGTGGTGGACCACAAGCATGTGGCTATGGGGCTGTTTGCAGCGCAGTTGCTGATGCAGTCGGTGATGCCGGCACAGCGGGTGGTTCCGGAGCCCTTGTGTTTTGCAGTAGAGGTGTGTGGGGTGGGGGGGTGATGGCAAGCATGCCCATGTACAACACAGCTGATGAGTGTTTTGTATCACATGGATTTGTACGTATGGGTGTGTACATGTGGGCTTGCGCATGCGCACGCACAAGACCACGCACAACCACACACATCAATATACCCCACCATATGAGTATATCACCCACAACAGATCCTGCACAAACTGTCCCCCACCGCCAGCACACCAGCCTCCCCCGATACCCCCCACCTCCCCACCCTCGACCTTGAACACACCATGACTGCACCCATTCACGATCCCCACTTTTCTTCCCCTGCATTTCGTGCTGCAGCATTGGGTGCTGCCATGCATGTGGTCAAACAGTGTGCGGATTGCTATGGGGATGTGGCCGCTGCACCTGAGATGTTTGCGGGAGCTGTGGAGGTGCTGAGGGGGTTGTGTACTGCCGAGCATTGTCACACGGTGCGTTGATGGGTTTTGATTTTTATGTACTGTTTTTTGTACCTTGTCAGGGTTTTTTGTTTTTTTTTGTACTCCTTTTGTACCTTGTCAGTTTATTTGTTGTCCTGTTTATTGTACTCCTTTTTGTACTTTGTCAAGGAGGTGTGTTTTGTTTTGCAAGGGCATGTACTGTGTATTATCATGCATCCATGTTCATCACACCACACCACTGGTTTCTTCACATCAGTTCACAACCAACACACAACCGTACACAAACACAGGAACTACAGCGGCTGGCATCCTCCACCCTGCAACATCTCACACACACATGCATGCACAAAACCCGCACACCCTTGGTGCGAGCAGTTTCGATACGTACAGCTGACATCAAGCAGTACAACCCTCGCTTTGAGGAGGGATATGTGGCAGCCAGGGACTATGACCCTGACAGGTGTGATGTTGTGGTGTTTTTGTGGTGTTGTTACTGATACGTGGGTGGTGGTTGTTGATGTGCATTACACCATTGCCATCATCACCAGCATCATGTCTCAGTGACCATCTTCATCATCATCTCATCAACATCATCACCTCATCATCACCTCATCATCACCAGCATCACCATCATCTCAACAACACACTCAGGGAACGTGCAGAACAGCGTCGCCTGCAGAGACAAGTTCGCAAGGAGGCACGTGGTGCCATGCGAGAACTGCGCAAGGATTCTGCATTCATGTTTCAGGTATGGATAGTGTGTGTGTGTGTGGTGTGTGGTGTAGTGGCGTGTGGGTGCATTGGTGTGTGGTGCATTGGTGTGTCTACATTGATGGACAAGTGGTGCAGTGCTGTGTAGTGGTGTGTCTACATTGATGGGCATCATGAAAATGATGCAATTGCTTGCACAACAAAAGAGGGTGTTGTTGTGGGGGGCTCCATCACAAAAACACCCCCACCCCCCCCAACAGGAACGCCAACGGGAGAAGGCTGCGGAGAGTGCAGAGCGCACTGCTGCGTACAAGCGTGCAGTGTCGTTTCTATTGGAGCAGCAGCAAGACTTGAAGTCTGGTGGGCAAAAGGGGATGCACAAGGGAAGGAAAACGTAGGCATCAGGACGAGGGGTGTTCTGTGTGTTCTTCCCAGAAGCAATTTTCGCACGACCATCTTCTCAGTATATCATTTATTGTAATCGTAGACGTCAACGAAATACCAGACAAGGCAAGGTTGGGGCAGATGAGGGCTGCATCGTTGTCAAAGCCAAGTGCACCACGGTGCATGTCGAGGAGTACGTCGCAAGGTGAACCCCGTAGCGCTCCTCCAGTTGTTCCTAGCACCTGCAATGAATCATCCAGCAGGTAGATGCGGGTTGTGATGCACAAAACGCCAACAGTCTCTGCTTGCGTGTATCAGATGCAACGACATGCACCACAGGCGAGCTGTACTGATTGGTGGGCTCGCTACCATGTGTGTTACAGCAGCCCCTGTTCAATCAATTGCATCTGAGGAGACACCACTGGAAAAGATGCCTCTTTTGGAGGGCAAAGACTATGGCAAGTCTCGCATGCGGTGCGTTGGTGCATGCACTTGGTATATGCACTATGGTGGTAGATCCTCAATAATGTGCTGCAGTGGTGCTTACACTCATGCCTACACGATCCCCTGCACAACATCCTTGCTGCACCACCACCACCACCACCACCACAACAACAACAACAGGTATCCCGACTACACACTCACACCAAGTGGGTTGCAGTACATTGATCTACGTGAAGGCACAGGCAAGCAACCCAATCAGGGAGCAACAGTGCTGATTGACTGGGGGGGGTACACTATAGGCTACTATGGTCGCCCATTTGAGGCACGAAACAAGGTGAGGGTGTGGGCAATGTGTGGGGAAAGGAATGTTGTGTGTATAGAGGCGCAAAACAAGGTGTCTGACGGTGTATACATAACACTCAAGATGCCTGTACTTGTGTTTATAGATCTGATAGTACACAATATTCTGGTTTCATAATGCAACAGCCCAAGGGATCTGCATTTGCCAATGACGACCTTGATCATTACAAATTCGTACTGGGAGAACACAAGGTAGTGGTAGGCATGTGTGTGTATGTGTTTTTTAGCATACTTGTTTCCACATGAGTATACACAACACACACACACACACACACACACACACACACACGTATATGTACACATACATACACACATGAATGTACACACACATGAATATACACACATGCACCACAAGACACACACACACAATTCATGCACCACCCCTACACACCAGCCCTGCACACCACCCTCAGGTCATTCCAGCCATTGAAGAAGCCGTGTCTACTATGAAGGAGGGTGGGATCAGGCGCATCATTGTGCCTGTGGAGTTGGGCTACCCTGACAATGACTTTAACAAGCAGGGACCGGCCCCTACGACGTTTTCGGGAAAGCGCGCATTGGAGTTTGTACTGAAAAACCAGGGCATGATCGATAAGACGTTGCTGTTTGATATTTCGTTGGTTGCCGTGCGGTGAGCGTGGTGTTTTGTGTGAGGAGCAGCCATGTGACACAGAGAAGAGTGAAAACGTAAAATCGAAAATCTGTATTGTGTTGTCGTCTTTACTTGTGTGTGCAACTACAGCTGCTCGTACATTGGGCATCTTGGCGGGAGAAACAACCAAGCACGTGAGAGATCATGGCGGTCAAAGATGCAATTGTGACTGCGTTGTTGTTGACAGGTGTGCTCGTTGGGGCGCATGATCATTCCGCATTCCATCGTAAACATATTCTGCTTGATTGCAGTGGCACTTGTAGCAGCAGAGGACAAGTCATCTTGGGATTATTCCTCCATCCTGTCATCTGCTCGTGATGATGGACTCCAGTTTTCAGGTCGGTGGAACTGCCCAATAGCACACAACCATAGCATCCAATACCAATCACAGCCAATACCAACATACAGATCTACCAGGCTTTACCCGGAGCGTCGTGAACCGTGATCACGCACTAATCACCCCCGAGAGTCGTGTGTGGGCAGCCATGCCTGGGTGGTATGCATATTGTTGTTGTTGTACAATGCTTGTGCTGGAGAGTAGTAACATATACAAGAGGAGACATAGGGTACAGCTCCTGTCTGACCCACATACCGTAGTCCACACACACAAGCCATTGTACCCCAAACAACCACATACACACTTCCACACCCCTTTCACCAACACAACCCCAGGAAGCATGCACTCACTGCACACCTCATCAGCCCAGCAAGTAGCCCCTCGACCAATTTTGTCATGTACCTTGCAAAACTCGCAGCAGGTGGCACCACCGCCCCTGCCCCACCTGGTCACGAGCGTTTTGTGTTTGTGCTGGATGGTGGGGTGAACGTGACAGGCAGGGGCAAGGCAGCAGGACAGACACTGCATGCCAATGACTATGTATACCACCCACCAGGAGATGTGCAGGGCCTGTCGAGTGATCATGGTGCTGGGCTGTTGATATATGAACGGAAATACATGCTCGATGTATGTTGTTTTGTGATGGTTGTTGATACATCACCCTCTGCTGGTTATTATCGTTATGCATTCATCATTATCTTCACCCTCTTTCCTCCTCGTCAATCATCATCACCCTACCCCTTCATCATTACCATCACCCAACCTCCTCCTCCCCTCCCTTCATAACCACCAGGGCAAGCCTGTCACACAATTTGGTCACACGGATGATGTCAGCACTCTGGAAACCCCCGGTGAGGTGTTTGTACTGCGCAAGCTGCTGCCTGCTACCACTGATTATGACTTTAATATTCACGTCATGGACTTTAATCCGGGAGAGTTTCTCAATGTCAAGGTGTGGTGTTTTTTTGAGTCTACTGCTGGGTATTGTGGTGCTGTGTGTGGTGCTTTTATATGGTGCTGTGTGCAGTGGGTTTGTGTACTACACTGTTGGTTGTGTACACACTGCTGGATGTTGTGTACACAACATGTGCACACAAACCCCACCCCAATTGATCACAACAGGAAATCCACTACAATCAGCATGGCCTGTTGCTGCTCCAGGGTCAGGGAATATACCGCCTAGGACAAGAATGGTATGGGGTGTATAGATGAAGCATACATAGTACACATGATACACACACATAATACACATGATACACATAATACACACACATAATACACACACATAGTACACACACATAACACACATAATACACATAATACACACACATAGTACACATAATACACACACATAATACACACATGATACAGTGTGTCGTTGTGCATGTCCATTGCACACTCTTCATATGCACAGTTGCCGCCAATACACATGTTGAATGTGTGGCTTCCCATCCACCGTTGCACAGGTACCCAGTGCAGGCAGGGGACGCTATTTGGATGGCACCATATGTCCCACAGTGGTATTGTGCACTGGGGTCTCAGGTGTCGAGGTACATCATCATCAAGGATACAATCGTAGACCCCCTGCATGGGTGACTGCATGGTTGACCGGTACATTTTTAGTTTCGAGTTGCAACAGTTGCTCCTGGGAGACTTGTGTTATTGGTGGTGGAAAACACCGACATCTGCATCATGCCAGGGATGCTAGGGTGCTGGGATTTCCGCAGAAGAACAATCCTGGTGGGCACTGCACGACCCCGAGTGTGGTAACAGACTAGTCTGCCCCAAATACTTTCATTTAATAAAACTGTGTATATATAGAACAAACTGGCAAAACACTGCACACCATTTTGCTCAACATGGTTGTACAAAAGACCAAGGTGCAGCTCATTAACCCTGATCACACTTGCATCACAACACATAGCCTCACGCATTTCTACCCCCAGCGTGTCGTGTGCTAGTGTGCTAGCAATACACTGTGTATACTCACAGTTGAGACAAACCTGAGGCGCTCCTGAATTACACGAGGCCTCTGTGTCAATCGCATCTATAATGTCAATCTCTGTACCCTAGCTATGCAGCATATAGGACCCACAAGCTACGCTGTACTACCCAGTGCAGCAGTATTGCTTGTAGCATTCACCAACATCAGCCTCTTGGGTATGCTGGTACACACGCAATCACTCCCATCAGCACCCCAATCACCTCAACCATCCCACAGGATGCTTATTTGGCGCAGCCTTTCTCGTGTGGTTTGGTGCCATCATCCCCCACAGTGGGGCGCTGCTCTCCAGCACCACAGGCACAGGCGTATGGGCCACCGTTGCCGCCCTCGCAGGTCTCCTGGCGTGCGTTCAACTCTCGATGCAAATCGCACTGAGCTTTGGGTGGGCAACACGACCTGCACTCAAGGGCGTGCTGAGCCTGCTGGGGTTTCCCCCACCCACCAGTCTGACAGACGCGCTGTTGCTGGTGATACCCCTGTTGGTGTGCATGGTGGCTGCTGCAGTGCGGGTGCAGGCATCCAGGCAGCGTGGTGGGGAGTTGGGTGTGAAGACAAGGGTATGTTGTACCCAATTGAGGGATGGCTGTGGGTTACGAGGAGATGTGTTGGGAGACGTGTATGAAAAGATTAAGATATACACGTACATCACCACCTCGTTTGTAGCAACCCCCATTATGTTTCTTTCTCCCAACACACACAACACAGGCCCAATACATGCAGCGAATCATGGCAGCACTTGAGCAGCAGGGCCCCCGGGCCCTCCTCTCCAGCCAGCCCCTCCAATGGCTTGCCACATACACCAACGCAGGTGCCCTCAGTGCCATCACCATTGTGTGTGTGCTTGTTTCCATCCCAAGCATCATCACACTCCCCTATGCATGCTGTGTGTGCTGGGTCTTGGGGCGCTGGGCCCTGGGACGGGGGGGTGGGGGTGGGGGGGTGCACTCGGCGTGGGTGCTGCAGACGTATGCGGGGGTGCATGTGACGGTGTTGTACATGTGGCAGTTGCCGTTGCCATGGGAGCGCATGGGTGGGGTGGTGGATGCGGCGGCGGTGTTGGGGTTGTATCATGTGGGTGGGGGTGGGGTGGGAGTGGGGCAGGTGGTGCTACAGGTATGTATGTGTAGCATATGGAGTGTTGTGATATTTGTTGTGCTTTTCACTCATTGCATGTTGATTGTACACTCCTATGTACACACTCATTCCCTTGGCCCAATACATTCCCTTGGTGCACCTCTGCCCAGAACCACTTCACCTGTCCCTCCCACCCCACACAGGTATGGCAACTGTGCAGCTTGGTGGTGTTGTACAGCACGCTGGGTGCAGTGCGGGATACTTTGTATGCACCATTGCAGCAAGTTGTGCAAACACTGACTGGCAACAGCAGTGGGGGTGGGGTCACGACTGTAACAGCAGGCACAGCAGCAGCGACACCCGCAGAGGTTTGTAGTGTTTGTGTGTGTAGTTTGCATGTGGTGGTGCACATGTGGGGTGTGCATGTGTGTGGGGTGTATATGTGGGGTGTGCATGCAATGTGATGTGTGCAGTGTACGATGGATTGTCGTAGGACGTGTGTGCACTTTCCACACCATACATCACACTCTCGCGCCTCACGCATGCACTCCCCCCCCCCCCATACATCTTTCATCCTCCCCCGAAACAACACAGGATGAGTTGACCGCACCCCTCCTTGGTCAACATGATGGCGCGTCCCCAAGCAGCGATGGCGCGCATGCTCGGGATGATGCAGCGCTTGGGGGTTGGTTGGATGAGCATGACAGTTGGTTTGGAGTGGGTGGGTATGTGGGTGGTGCTGGGGAGGAGGTGCTCGAGGACGATGATGAAACAGTGTTGCTACCAGGTGCGTGTTGAGGTGTTGACCATGATGTTGACCATGATGTTGACCATGGTGTTGACTTGTGTTTTGAGGCATTATGGTGTTTTATTCGTACATGCACACCCATACATGCACTTGCATGTCTGCAATCACCCCTACCCCCACATACACACATACACCCACATACACAGGCAGCCCGGTAGGTCAGGTGATGCGGCTGGTCCTCCCCCTTCTCACAGGGGCAGTTGTGCATGGGTGGGTGGGTACAATGATGCATGCAGCAGCAGTGGCAGTGTGTAGCATACCATTGGTGTTGGTTGCACCATCCATACCTGCTGCAGGTGTGTGTGTTGTCCATGTGCTCTGATGACTGTGATGATGACTGGGATGACTGTACATAGGATTCTCTCACTGCACGTGTGGAAAAAAATAAATGTGGAGATTTGCATGATAATTCGTCTCCCCCACCACATCAACCACCTCACACAGTGCTTCTCCTTGTCACCCTCTTCCTCCTTCTCCTCCCCTCTCGTTTCCTCCAGCACCACCCCACCACCCGCTCCCGCCCCCTGCTCCCAGCGACACTCCTACACATCCTCCTTGCATGGTTTGCTGCTGTATACGCCATACAAACCACTCGACAGCTTGTATCATACCCATCATGGTTTCCAGTGGTGGGCCTGCCGCTCCAGGGTGGGGGGATGGCAACCCTCACCCTCACATGCCACCTGCTTGTGGTGGCTGCCATGGCGGGCACATGTGTTGGGTGGTATGGTCAACACACGGTTGGGTATGGTCAACAAACTGTTGACGGGGGTGGTGGTGGTGGGGATGGTCAAGAGGGGGTGGGGAGGGGGAGTGGGGAGGGGGGGAGGATGGTTGGACAAGGCCAGGTGCTGCAGCCATTGTTGCAGTTTGGTCGCATGCTCTCAATGGGACGTGCAGTGTCAGGTAATTGACGTGGGATAGAGGGGCGTGTATTGTATTTGTGTTGTATTTTGTGTATGGTACAACCAATGGTCAACCTATACAACAAATGGTCAATCTATGTGCATATACATTCATTTTCTTTGATTTCCGTAAACATATATACATACATGTACGTAACTTCACACACACCGTACATACACATCCCTACAGCCACACACAGCTTACATACACATACATGCATCCACACACAGGTGACATGACAGGGACCTCCCCATCATCCCCTATAGCAGCAGATCACCCTTCACTCCAGCAGCAGACGACAACAACACACCCAGGTGCACCACCCACACAACTGCAGGTGGGTAGTGGATATGTTGAATTTGAGCGTATTGATGAGGTATGGTGGGAGCACCCCTGGTGTGTCGTTCGCAAGGGGTCTGTTCATAAGGGGTCGTATTGTCGTAGGATGCAGTATTGTGGTAGGATGCAATGTACAGAACTTGGAAATCCCTATGTCTCATGTGTATACATATACACATGCTGTATATACATGCCATCCTTTCAGTGCACACTCTGTACACTACCTCCCCCACACGCCATCCCTCCATATCCCTTCATACCCATCCATATCCCTCCACCCACACAGCTGGCATCCCCCAGGTCTGACATACAAGCAGCACTCCGTACTGCAGCATACCAATGGTTGTGGTACATGGGCTTCCCCCTAGTACCAGTGGGTGTGTGTGTCATTGGTCTGACAAAATATGATGTCCTGCATTCCACGTATTTGTTGTTAACGCTGGGGTTATTTTGTATAGCAGCCGTCAATTTTCAACCCAGTGTGTATCAGGTATTGGTTTTGATATAGATTGTATATTGGGTATATATGAAGGGTGTGGAAAAGGGGGGGGCAGGGTTGACGTGCGTATATGTGTGTACAGGTGTATGCGTGTGTGCGTGTAGGTGTGTATGTGCATAGCAGCAAGCAATAAATGCATGTGGTGACCATCAATACATGTACCCCACCAACACCACACACATCACCCACACAACCTCACACAAACACACCCACACAACACATGTATACCTTGTGTAGACTATGCAAATGTGTTTTCCCCCACACAACAGGCATTCCTCGGTTGCCCCCAGCATCATGTCATTCGTTTGTATGCCTCACTACACCTCTTGCTTATATACACCGGCCTCCTAGCAGCGATGCCAGGGGTGAAGGAGTACCTACCATGGGCAGCCTGGGAGCCTGTGCTGCGCACGCTGGGCTTGTGGGGGGTGACTGTGCAATCCACAGTACTGCCACTGATGGGGCTTGTGCTTGTGGTATGTAGGGGTTTGGTGTTGTTGTGTGTGGGTGTTGCGTGTGTGGGTGTTGCGCGTGTGTGTGTGTTGCGCGTGTGGGTGTTGCGTGTGTGGGTGTTGCGTGTGTGGGTGTTGTTGTGTGTTGGTGTTGCGTGTGTGGGTGTTGGTGTTTCTCATGATGGCACATGTATTTGTACTTGTACTCATACTCAATAACGTGCTTATGCACCCATAGCACACCCATACCACCCATAACAACACACCCATAACAACACACCCATACCACCAGGCAACGGCACATGCAGCACTGGGTCGGTGGCTTGTCACCAACACCGCCCCTCATACACCCACCACAACAACTGTGTATAATGCAGGCACAACATCAGCGTTTGGGGGTGCTGCTGCTGCTGATACTGACATTGGTGATAATGTAAATAACAGTAATGAAAACGACAGTAATGAAAATTTCAGTCATGAAAACGACAGGAATAATAATAATGAGGGGGATGGTTTGCCACACCTACCTGCGCTTGTGTGGCAGCTGGGTACTGCTTCTCTTGTGTTGGGACCACAATCTGTAGGCTTGGTGGTATGTTCACATGGTGTTTATGTTTAGTAATATGTATGTATAGTTGGTGTATATTGAATGTCGGCATTGCTGTTGCATGTGCTCCACCACACACTCCATCCACCCCCGACCACCCCTCTACACACACCACACCCCCCCACATACAGGGCTACCTCCTCGTCCTAGTAGGCTGTGATATAGGCCTCCTGGGCTTGGGATACCTCACCCTTGTCATCATGGTCTTCCTCGCCCCCCGCGGCCGCTGCACGTTTTGTCATGTGGCTGAATCCGGCCAACGCCTCAACACCCCACCCACCGTGCTTGCCCACAAGCTCTACCTGTGGAGTATAGACAGGGGACCGATGCCTGTGGTGCGTCTTGTGAACAACCGAGCATGGGCGTGGTTTTTGATAGCGCTGCTGGCGGTGTATTCTCTACTGGATTTTGTATTGCAGTATGTGGTGGCTGCGACATCATTGCCGAGGGTGTTTGAGGTGCCTGTTGCTGTGCTTGATTTTTTGCAGGTAGGTGTGTGTGTTGCTGGGTGTGTGTGTGTGTGTGGGAGGAGGAGGGAGGAATGGCATGTGTGTACATAGGGGTGCATGGGTGTATAAGAGGACAGGATGTTTTCCCGTGTTGTTTTCTCATGCACACACATCCGTGTACATGTAGAATGACATAAAGACACACATGCGTGTGACACACACTACCACACACATGTGCACACAGGATGTAGTGGGCATACGTGTAGATGCCAAGGGGTGGGCGTTGACTGTGCGTCTGCTGCGACCAGCAGCACTGTTGGGGTTGATTTATGTCTACCGCTTTGGGTATTCATTGGGTGTGTTGCAGGTAGGGTTGTGTGTTGTATGTGATGTTGTGTGCTGTATGTGATGTTGTGTGTTGTATATGATGCATGATTATTGACCATACATGTTTGACCATGTTGACCATGTCGACCACGTTGACCATATGTACTGTAAACAACAACAACAACAACAACAACTCCATACAGGCACAAATGGATGACGCCCGTATGTCAGACATGGAGCGTCAACACGCTGCCTACACAGCACAGCGTGGCATCCTTGGCCTCATACGTCGCCTCCTCATCCTCCATGCCCCCAAGCTCCTTGTGCTCGCATGTCTGACAGCATCGATAGCCGACCCTGGAGCACTAGGCCTCTCTCTGGTGACTGGGGTGGTGTTTGCGGTGGTGTGGGTGTGTACACGACACACACCTGCGGGGGCCCTTGCGCCCGTTTTGTACTCTTGGAGGGTGGTGCGGGTGGTGGTGGTGGGGCTCGTGGCGGGGGTGTCTTCCTGTTGGTTGCTAGTGCAGTATGCAACACAGGTGTGTTGGTGGGGGTTGTGTGGTTACGAGGTTGTGAAGACATGTTGTAGTCATCATGTATTCACAGTCATCATGTATTCACAGCATCACATCATTACCACCATTCATCCACCCTGCATGTTTCACCACCACATACATCCTGTTCACACAGGTGGCATGGATACGCACCATGCTTCCAACACCGTGTACAACGTGGCTCCTGCGTGTGGGTGTCATACTCCCACCACTGCCTGTTGCATTGAGTGTGTTGGAGCGGTCATTGCGGTACAAGGCATGCATGCTGGTGTCTGTCACATTGCTGACGGCTGCTGCTGCGTACGTGGGGGTGTTGTGATGCTGTCTAGGTGGTGCAGATAGCGGTGTTCTGGTTCTAATACTGTTAAACAATGGTCAACGGTCAATACATGTCCAACGGTCAATGGTCAACGTGATGGTCAACATACACACAGGTCGTATCGGCGGCTCCCTGTGCTCGTGAAACAACGAGGGGCCCGCCGAGGGGCCCCCTGTGTGTTATTCTGGCCCCCCCTCGACCTGGATGCTGACGAGCTCGCAGCCTTAGAGGGCTCGACCCACCTGGGCGTTGCAGAACGACGTGGTGTGCTCTCCATGCTGCAGACCATCTTCTCCGACCTTGCCGCGCAACTTGTCGCCCTCTTACAACGGGCCCTTCGTGTGTTGGAGGTCCCTGACGCCGTGAGCCAGTCGTATACGACGTATGTGAAAACGGCATTCACCATTCGACCTATACGGAGCAGCAGTTCCTTGCATGATGGGGGTCGTGATGGGAGTGGGGGTGGTGGGGGGGGGGTCGTGCATGGTGTGATGAAGCAGGCTCATTTGGTGCGGTTGGTGTTGCAAGAGGGCATGGAGACCTTTTGGCTGGTATGTGATGATGATAGTGGTCGTTTTGAGTGGTGGTGGTTTTCCGGTGGTTGAGCTTGGTTTCAGTCATATATGCTATCCAAGTGATATCAAAGCTCCCCTCTCTTTTCTGCACAACCCACATACATACACAACCCTTGTGGATATCCATGCAAACATATACAACCCTTGTACATACTCATACACCCCCTTCCCTACCCTCACCCCCCCACACACACAGCACTGGGCACCTGAGATGTGTCTCACAGCACTCCTCCTCACCTCCTTTTGCTCAAACAATGTCCTCTCACTCATATACATCATGCTGCTGGGGGCTGGTATGTGTACATCCCCCTCTTCCAGCACCCGACTGTGGTCTGTCATAGTGCTGCCCCTGCTGACTGTGTTGTCCATACAGCAGTACACCGTGTGGATGCTCGAAGGGGATGAGTGGGCTGGTGTGTGTGTGCTTCGGGTGGGGGTGGGGTGGGGGGAAAAAGGGGGGAGGACGGGGGTGGATAAGCACCAACATGATGGGCATCGATTGTGGGCGTGGTTGGGGTTACGGGATGTGGATCGAGTGACGGTGTGTATGGTACTGCTGGCACACAGCTTGGGTGCATTGCTGGTATGTGGGGGGTGTATGGAGGGGGGTGTGGGGTGTGGGGGGGGAAGTAGGAGTTTGTGTTTGTGCTTCTGCGATGTATACACAGTTCCGAATGTTCATCTACATACACAGCTTCACATGTACATGTACATACACAGCTTCACATGTACATGCATGTATACACACATACACCAGGTACAACTGCAAGCATGGCGTTGCACTCCCCCGCCAGATACCACCACCCTTACCCCCACCACTGGCACTGCTACCACCCCAGCAAACCCCACTATACCACATGGCTTATGGAAACCCCTTCACTATACAGCTCGACATACCTGGAATGTCATAGACCATTGTCGATTACTGTTTTTCAGGTGTGTATGGGTGTGGGTTTGTGTGTGCTTGTGTGTGTGTGTGTGTGTGTGTGTGTGTGTGTGTGTGTGTGTGTGTGTGTGTGT
>VFQP010001796.1_pt1 | contig 26556 bp, 26 predicted proteins | sample 3512351 | NCBI WGS metagenome assembly VFQP01 (sample SAMN10412372, study PRJNA504923) | tailings metagenome | isolation source: Relicate 1 Philex TSF1 revegetated site | place: Philippines: Tuba, Benguet | collected 2017-08-29
TACTAAATCGTTACCGATAGAGTTTCCCACTCTTGTAAACTACTCTTTATTAGCCGCTTTAGGCTAAATTAATCTTTTTTACAAAAAAAGTATAAAGAAAACATGTAACCAATGTGTGGATATCGTGTACATTTTTACTCTTTTAAAGAAAAAAGCCCTGATTTCTCAAGGCTTCTGTCTATATTTTTGAAAGTAAATTTCTAAAACTCGTTTTCTCATCAATAATTCTTCTTAATTCCGAAACCGGAACTCTTTCCTGCTGCATCGTGTCTCTGTCTCTTATCGTCACTGTATGATCCGTTAAAGAATCGTGGTCGATTGTGATACAGTAAGGAGTACCGATCGCATCCTGTCTTCTGTAACGTTTTCCGATCGCATCCTTTTCCTCATAAAATAAGTTGAAATCGTATTTCAGGTCATTGAAAATCTGTTCTGCATATTCCGCCAAACCATCTTTTTTCATTAACGGTAGAATCGCTGCCTTAATTGGCGCTAAAGCCGGAGGCAAAGATAAAACCGTTCTTTCTGAACCGTCTTCCAATACCTCGTCCCTTAAACAATGAGAGAATAAAGCTAAGAATAGCCGGTCTAAACCAACAGAAGTTTCTACCACATACGGCACATAGTTTTCATTTCTTTCCGGATCAAAAAACTGAAGTTTTCTTCCTGAAAACTCTTCATGTGCTTTCAAATCGAAATCTGTTCTTGAGTGAATACCTTCCAGTTCTTTAAATCCAAACGGAAAATTAAATTCGATATCAGCTGCAGCATTCGCATAATGTGCTAATTTTTCATGATCATGGAATCTGTAATTTTCATCACCTAAACCTAAAGCTTTATGCCAGTTCAGACGTTTTTGCTTCCATTGTTCATAGAATTCCAACTCTGTTCCCGGTGCTACGAAAAACTGCATTTCCATCTGTTCAAACTCACGCATTCTGAAAATAAACTGTCTTGCAACAATTTCGTTTCTAAATGCTTTTCCTATTTGTGCAATACCAAAAGGAAGCTTATGACGGGATGTTTTCTGTACGTTCAGGAAATTAACAAAAATTCCCTGTGCGGTTTCCGGTCTTAAATAAAGATCCATTGCAGAATCTGCAGAAGCACCTAATTTAGTTCCGAACATCAGGTTAAACTGTCTTACCTCCGTCCAGTTTTTTGAACCGGTATCCGGATCAGCAATTTCAAGTTCTTCAATTAAAGCTTTTACATCCGCAAGATCTTCATTTTCCAAAGATTTTGCCAATCTTGAAAGAATCGCTTCTCTTTTTGCTCTGTATTCTAAAACTTTAGGATTTGTCGCTTCAAACTGAGCTTTATCGAAAGACTCACCGAATCTTTTCGCTGCTTTTTCAATTTCTTTGTTTTCTTTATCTTCAATTTTGGCACAGTAATCTTCCACCAAAACATCTGCTCTGAAACGTTTTTTAGAATCTTTATTATCAATCAAAGGATCGTTGAATGCATCAACGTGGCCAGAAGCTTTCCAGGTTGTCGGATGCATAAGAATTGCCGAATCAATTCCCACAATATTTTCGTTAAGCTGTACCATCGCTTTCCACCAGTATTGTTTGATATTGTTCTTCAGTTCCGCACCGTTTTGTCCGTAGTCGTAAACTGCAGATAAACCATCGTAGATCTCACTCGAAGGGAAAATAAAACCGTATTCCTTTGCGTGAGAAATTACTTTCTTGAAAACATCTTCTTGCTTTGCCATAAATTTTTTCGTCTTGACTGCAAAAATAGTGAAAATGTGGCAAGTTGGAAACGGGATGACGGAAGTTTTTAATTCTGAAATTATTAAGAGTCGGCAACCTGCTTATAGTTTATCCTGAACTTGTCGAACGACTATTGAAAAACTTACCACATAAACAAAACTCATAGGTTTTAAAAAATTTATGAGTCTTCGGTTTCGAATTAGTAAAGATTAAATTTAATAAAAGACCATTTCTTGAATTTTAAATTTCAGAAAAATGAGATTCAAATATTAATTGTAGATTTAAACTTAAAATTAATAATAATTCAGACAATAAAGTATATCTATTAAAACAATAAATATCTACTCATGAAAAAAAGATTCGAATACAAAACAGTTATAATTGAGCCTAAGGGATTTTGGGGAACCAAATATGAACCTGCAGATATTGATAAAACCCTAAATCAATACGGAAATGAGGGGTGGGAATTAGTGACTGCAGAAAGCAGAGATTATGGAGGAAGTTTTTATGGTATTATTTACACTTTTAAAAGAGAGTTGTAGAACTAATTATCTTAGTTTTGCAGAATGTTAGAAATTCTGTTTCGAGATGAATATCTTGTTGCCATCAATAAACCCAGCGGATTATTGGTTCATAAATCTTTTTACTCCGGAGAAGCAGATACGTATGCAATTCAGGAGCTTAAAAAGCAGATCGGACAAAAAGTTTACCCGGTTCATCGCCTGGATCGTAAAACTTCGGGTGTTTTGCTGTTCACTTTAGATAAAGAGACGCTGAAAATAATGAGTACTCAGTTTGAAGAAAAAGTGGTTGAAAAAAGATACATTGCCATTCTCCGCGGCTGGACAAAAGAAGAAGAAACCATTGATTATGATCTGGTAAATGAAAATGAAGTCAAGCAGAATGCGATCACCTATTATCGTCGGTTACAGACATCTGAAATAGATTTACCTTTTTTAAAACATCAGACTTCGCGGTATTGTCTGGTGGAAGCAATTCCTGAAACAGGAAGATTTCATCAGTTAAGGAAACATTTCAAACATATTCTGCATCCAATTTTAGGCTGTCGAAAACACGGATGCAATAAACAGAATAAATTGTGGCTTCAGACATTTGGCATCAACAAAATGACGCTTCATGCCCATCAACTGATTTTTAATCATCCTGTTTCTAAAGAAAGAATTACGGTAAATGCTACTATAGATGATGAATTTAAGCAAGTAGGGGATATTTTAAATTTTGATCTGAATTCTTATTCTTAATAATTTAAACGCAAAGATTATTTCCATACTTTTTATTTTAAGCAGCAAAGGCAATAAATTGCTACGCAAAGCTTGAAAACATGGCTTAATCAAATCAGCTTGCTGATTAATACTTTGCTCCTTAAAAACCGAATATATTTAAATGAAAACTTTGCGTTTAATTTTATATTTTACTTTTCAATTCTGTAAGTATTTAACGCAAAGATCTATTTCCATACTTTTTATTTTAAGCAGCAAAGGCAATAAATTGCTACGCAAAGCTTGAAAACATGGTGTAATCAAATCAACTTCTTGATTAATACTTTGCTCCTTAAAATCACTTTCAATAAAATATATCTTTGAGTTAAAAAATATCTCGCAGATTACGTGCTTTATAGATCCCATTTATAACACCTTTTTCCATAAAATATCATACATTAACCAAACATTTATTTTAAAATGAGTATTTTTGTAAAACTTTTTTTCAATGTACAAATCGCTCATTCGTCCGATTCTTTTCAAATTCGATCCTGAAGAAGTTCATCATTTTACTTTTTCAATCTTAAAAAATTTCGGATTTCTTACCCGATTATTTTTCCCAAAACCTATTGAAGATAAACGTCTTGAAAGAGAAGTTTTTGGTTTGAAATTTAAAAATCCTGTTGGTTTGGCAGCTGGTTTTGATAAGAATGCGGTCTTGTTTAACGAGCTGGGAGATTTAGGATTCGGTTTTGTTGAAATTGGTACCGTTACCCCAAAAGCCCAGGCTGGAAATCCTAAAAAAAGACTCTTTCGATTAATTGAAGACGGCGGGATAATCAACAGAATGGGCTTTAACAATGACGGTCTGGAAGCAGCCATTGAAAAACTGAAAGGCAATAAAGGGAAAATCATCATTGGCGGAAACATCGGAAAAAATACGAACACCGCACCCGAAAATTATACCCAGGATTATCTGGAATGTTTCGAAGGACTTCATCCTTATGTAGATTATTTTGTACTGAATGTAAGTTGTCCGAATGTGGGAAGCCACGCCAAACTGGAAGATGTAGAATATCTTCGTGAATTGATTACCGAAGTTAAAAAAATCAACAACTCAAAATCTCTACAGAAACCGATCTTATTAAAAATCGCTCCGGATCTCAATAACAATCAGCTTGATGAAATTATCGAACTGATCGCTGAAACAAAAATTGACGGTATTGTGGTTTCAAATACATCGGTGAACAGAGAAGGTTTAAAAACACCTCAAGAAGTTTTAGATCAAATCGGGAACGGAGGTTTGAGCGGAAAACCAATTCGTGAGCGAAGTACAAAAATGATTAAATATCTTTCCGATAAAAGCAATAGGGCCTTCCCAATCATCGGAGTAGGCGGAATTCACTCTGCAAAAGATGCCATTGAAAAACTGAATGCAGGAGCTACTTTGGTTCAGCTATACACTGGTTTTATTTATGAAGGTCCACAATTGATTAACGATATTAATCAGGAGATTTTGACGAGAGCGGGTAGAATTTCGAGATAAGTTTCAGCACGATGAATAATTCTCAGAAAGATTCTCATATTGAGGCACTTTCCTCTGTAACGGGGATTGAAATAAAAATTATTAAGCAGCTTACATTTGAAACTCAATCTGAGCCAAAGAGGTTAAAGCGAGAATTTGTACCCACTTTATTAAACAGGGAAATATTGGAAGATTTTTCTTATCCAACTGAGAAAATGGTTGAGCTTCCCGGTTTAAGTTTTAAGCTTTCCTCGAATGAAGATGGTTATGAAATTATTCCTAAGCTTAGGAAAGAATTAGAAGCGAAAAATTATAGGATTTTTCTTACAAGTGATATTGCTGAAGATATTCATGAAGTCGTTAATTTGTCGATTTTATCATCTAGTAATGATTTTGAACCACTGGTTTATTTCCAAACAAATGGCATCAACTATGGAATTACTACTCAAATATTGATTGATGAATTACGAAATTTAAATCAACATTTGGAACTTAAAATTTTAGGTGTTGGAAATGATTGGTGCGAATTTGAAATCACTAAGGAGCCTGAAAATTGGTCATCAATTGTAAAAAAGATTTTTAAATTATGTCCCGATATTGCAGATAGATATAACTATTTAGAGCGTGACTTTCAAAATATTTTAGAAAACACCAGAAAACTGTATTTGTGGTTCGATTAAAGATTTCAAATTATAAGAAAAAATGCGCAATCGTATAAATAATCAGTCCGACCAATCCGCCGACCAAAGTTCCGTTGACACGGATGAATTGCAGATCTTTACCTACCTCCAATTCAAGCTTTTCGCTCAATTCCTTACCCTGCCAGTTTCCAACCGTTGAACTGATGAGGTTTCCTGCTTGGTGCGTGTTTTTCAGGATGTATTTATAAGCAGTAACTCTTATCCAATTGTCTATTTTATTCTGCAAGTTTTCATCAGTTTTAAGATTTTGAGAAAACTCGTTGAGGTTTTTTATAATGTATTTTTTCAGTGAAGATTCCTCTTCCTGCAATTCTGTACCCAATGTTTTTTTGATCGAATTCCAGATGTCATTAGAGTATTCATTTAATTTATCTTCTTTCAGAAAATCATTTTTAATGGTTTTAAATTCATCACTCCATTTAGGATCCTCCTTCAATTCATTAGAAAAGTCATAAATCTTCTTTGTAATTAAAGATCTGATTTCGTGATTAGTATCTTCTTCCACTTCACGGAAGAAGTCTGAAAGTCCGCTTGAGATCTTTTGGGCAATTTTGTTATCAACAAAAGATGGAATAAAATAATAGCTCCCTTTCTTTACTCTTTCCTGAATCATTCCATCGTTTTCAATAATATATTCTTTAATTTGTTTTGAAAGATTGGTGACGATTTTCTGATGATCGTTCTTATCTAAAAGGTAAATAATTCCGTTTCCTAAAATTTGATTAAGTTGAATACTATCAGTCATTTCAGAAACTTTTTTACCGATAAACCTACTGACCTGAGAATCATCCAGTTTATTGAGAATATTCAAAATGATGTCTGAAATATTTTTGATTAAAGCGTCCTGATTTTTATCTTTCGAAAGCCATTCTCCCACAAAATTTGAAATTTTTATCTTTTGAATGTAAGGACGGATGGTTTCTGGCGAAAGAAAATTAGAAACCACAAAATTTCCCAGATTATCACCCAATTTATGTTTGCTGTTTTCAATAAGGTTTGTATGTGGAATCGGCAGACCGAGAGGATGCCGGAACAGTGCAGTTACCGCAAACCAGTCTGCCAAAGCTCCTACCATCGCTGCCTCAGAAAACGCTTTTACATATCCTATCCAATGTGAATCATTTGTTTTCTGAAGAATGGTGGTGACCACAAAAATCGCAGCCATTAAAACAAAAAGTCCGGTGGCAAAAGTTTTATATTTATTGAGCTGTTTTCTTTTAATATCTTCAATCATACCATAAAGTATAATAAATTGGTGATAAGTGCGTTTTATTACAACGTTATCGCAAAATCAATCTTAAATGATTTCAAAAAACATTCCATAAATAGACTTTAACTTAATTTTTAACAATAAATTTAATTATAAAATGAAAGAATTTGCGTTAAAAACTCTTAAATTGAGTTAAACTCACGCTTCAATAACGCACTGATAATTATGTTTTTATAACTTTGCATGACCTAATTGAATTTAACATAATATTTAAATGAAAGGATTTTATAGCTTATTAGGAATGATTTATCTTATCACCACTTCTTTTTATCTTTCTCCAGAGAAAAATAGTGTAGAAAATAAAATAATTATCTCCGAAAGAACAGTAAAAACAACTACAGAAAATGTATCTAATGAAAAAACAGGCAATCTGACTTCATCTGAAGAACTCTACAATGCCATCCTGTTTGAAAACAATAATAAACTGAACTTTGATGTTTTCGCAAAAGCAATTTTAGGATTCAACAATCTTAAAAAAGCAGGAAAACTGAACGAAGATGCTCATCTGCTTACCGTTTGCGATTTCTCTATGTCCTCCAACAAGAAAAGACTTTGGGTGATTGATATGAACGAAAGAAAAGTTGTCTTCAATTCTTTAGTAGCGCACGGAAAAAACACCGGGGAAGAATTTGCCGAAAAATTTTCAAATACTGAGAGCTCGTATCAAAGCAGTTTGGGCTTTTATATTACCGACACCACTTATGAGGGAGGAAACGGCTATTCACTAAGACTTTTGGGAATGGATAAAGGTTTCAATGATGCTGCTCTACAAAGAGCCGTAGTGATGCATGGTGCAGATTACGTAAGTGAAGAATTTGCCGCCGCTCACAAAAGAATAGGAAGAAGCTGGGGTTGTCCCGCTGTTCCGAGAGCTTTAGCAGCACCGATCATCAACACCATAAAGGGAAAAAATGTACTCTTCATTTACTACCCTGATGAGAATTACCTCTCCTCTTCCGAATGGTTGAAATCATAAAAAAATTAAAGCAGTCTATATAGGCTGCTTTTTTGTTTTAATTCTTTCTTTTCGTGCAGTATAAAACAAAATTCCCTGTAAAAATTACAGGGAATTAAAAAAACACAAATGATGAAAAAAAAATTATTACAAACGTAAAAATTTTTATGTGATTAACAATTAATGTTATTGTTATTTCTTCAATGCTTTGATAAGCTCCTCTAACTGACTGCCTAAAACTTTTGCTGTTTCTGAGTCGGTGATATTGATAACAATGCCTTGTTGACCAGTTGTTGCGTTATCTTTATTTTCAAAATTATTGATCTGAAATTTTTTCTCATCATCAAAAAGATCCTGAATTTTTACATTAAAAATATCTGCCAGTTTAGGAATATACTGTGATTTGATATCAGTAGACTCACTTTCCCAGTTGGTATAGGTATTTCTGTCTATCCCAAGCATATCCGCAATCTCCTGTTGAGAAAGTTTTGTTTTGTTTCGTAATCTTTTCAGATTTGTTCCTACTCCCATTGCAATAGTGTTTTTACAAATTTATGTTTTTCCGTAATACAAAATGAAAAATTCTTTTCAACAAAAAAATAATTCATTCAGACTAAGCAGAATACTTTTAGCAAAATTCCCTGTAAATCACAGGGAATTAAAAACGCAAATGATGAAAAAAAATTTTTTTTTGCTAAAGTAAAAAAAGAAAATTTATAATGATCATTTTCTTGCAAAAAAAAACAATCAAAATTTGCTGAATTTCTTTTGCACTTTTCACAGAATAATTTTTCTAAGTTTGTACCATGACACAGATGATAAGTTCGCAAACGTTTTACAACAATCTGTTGTAAGTGTATTTCTTTTTTATTGTCAATAATGATGCATCATCCTGTCTGTACATTTTATTCTAGGCAAAAATGCACAGGTAGGGAAAAAATTATTTTTAACATTAAAAAAAAATTTATTTATTATGAAAAAATTATTTTTCTGTGCCTTATTAGGCGTATCAACAATGGCTTTTGCTACTAAAATTGCAACTTGGACATCGACTTGTGGCGTAAGTCATACTACATCTTTTGCAGATCATTACACTACTGCTCAAATAGCCGCGGCTATCGAAAAAATGAATTATGCAGAATGTGGCACAAAAGTAAAAGCCATTATTAACACAAATTCTTAATATACAAGTAATGGCGGAGGCAACTCCGCCTTTTATAATACAGAATAGTTTGGATTTAAAATACTTAAATTTGAGATAATCAGCAAAAACATATTCATATATGAAAAAAATATTTTCAGTATTAATGCTATTGACCGTAATTTCTGTTTTTTCTCAGAAAGTGACGATTGAGCCAACAATAAAAGTAACCTACGACTCTAAACTTCAACTAGGAGAAAAGAACAAGCAATCTCAAAAATTTGTGTTGGTCGGAAACTCTAAAGATTATTATTTTGCAGCAGGTCAGAATTATCTGAACGACACCAAGCAATACATCCCTTCAGGCATAGATACACAGGCAATAAGTGACTATTTTGAAGAAAGACTAATCAGAAAGGACGGCGTTACCAACATCTATGTAACAGCAGTTGAAGCCAAACTCAGGTATCAGGAAAAAATAGACCTGAAATGGGTTCTATATTCAGAAACTAAAATGATTAACGGCATTAAATGCCAAATGGCAGCAACCAACAAATACGGCAGAAGATGGATTGCCTATTTCTCACGAGACTACCCGCAGTCTTTGGGACCTTACAAATTTACAGAACTTCCGGGATTGATCGTGGAGTTGTATGATACAAGAGACGACTATCATTTTACCGTTTCAAAAATTGAAAAACACACCAAAACTTTTGCTTTTAATTTGGGTGAGTACAAGAACCTTCCGAAAGATAAGTATCTGAAAGCTAAGTACAATATGGACTTTACAATGGCTGCATTTGACGGCATTGAGGGCGAAGATAAAAGGAATCTTGAAAAAGCTTTAGAAAAATTAAAAATAATGCATAATAATCCATTAGAATTAAAACCTTTTGAATAAAGAACTTAAGTTTTGAATTTTAATGATTATGTAAATAACATTTAGATACATTATTAATACAAATAGGAGAAAAAATTTGTTACCTAAAAAATATCTATCACTATTTTTGTAGTGATATTTTTTTTATTTAGATTTGTCAATCAATTTAAATCTCTGTCTTGTGTAACAAAAGACTTTCAGTGATAACTAATTATTCAAAATCATAATATAAACAGTTTAGATCAGAAAATTTTACCATAATAATTTAAACTAAAAAAAAGTAAACATCTTATGAAATCCGCTTGATTGAAAAACCAAATGAAAATTTGCCCGAACTATATGGTAAAATGAGGCAATTCTAATAAATCAGCGACTGTATAAGATGAATAAAACAATAAATATCTACCTATGAAAATAAAAATCTCCCTTTTCCTGATGTTTTTTTTCTCTGTCATCACGCTTGCGCAGAAAACTGTTACGGGAAAAATTACAGATGAAGACGGCGTAGCCATTCCAAGTGCAAGTGTAACGATTGAAGAACCGGGAAAAGATGCCATTTTAGCCTACGGAATTACCAATTCTAAAGGTGAATATAAAGTAACATTTACCTCATCTGAGCCTAATGTAGATCTTAAGGTAAAGGCATTCAATCAAAAAACTCTTACACAACAAATCAGCAACAGCAATCAGAATCTTAGTTTTAAGCTTCAGCCGGAAGCTACAGAGATCAAAGAAGTACAGCTGAAAACCAAGATGATCACAGCCCGTGGAGACACCATTGCATATGATCTTAAAGCATTTGACAGTAAAAATGACCGGACGCTTGCTGATGTAATGAAAAAAATCCCGGGAATTGAAGTTAAAACCGACGGAACGGTTCTTTATCAGGGAAATCCTATCAACAAATTTTATGTAGAAGGAAAAGACCTTATGGAAGGCGGCTACGGAACTATTAATAACTCGCTTCCAAAAGATGCCGTTGCAAAAGTTGAGGTTCTGGAAAATCATCAGCCTGTGAAGATGCTGCAGGGAAAAATTCCTTCTGATGCTGCAGCGCTCAATATCAAGCTTAAAAAAAATGTCACCATGACCGGAAGAGGCGAAATAGGAAGCGGTTTTGGCGATCCATGGTTGTGGAATGTAAAACTTACCCCGATGTTTTTCAGTAAAAAACAGCAGTGGGTTCTCAATTACAAAACCAACAACATGGGAGAACAGGTAGAAAATGAGGGCAACATCATTGGCTTTGGAAGTTCATGGGAAGGAAGAAGAAGCAACATAGGACAAAATAACTGGCTTAGTGTAGAAAATGCGAGTGTTCCCAATCTTCCCGTACGAAGATATTTATTCAACAACGTTCATTATTTATCTGCCAATTACCTCACCAATATTGATAAAAAGCAAGAATGGGAACTGAAAACTAATGCCAATTATACTAATAATGCAGTGGAAAGAGAATCGACGACGTATGTTACCGATTTCCAGCAAAATACACAGTACGGATACAGCTTTTTAAATAATTTTTATACAGACAAATTAAAAGGGGAATTGATTTTTACGAAAAATGCCAAAAAAGGCTTCTTCAAGAATGTAACGACTTTTTCGCAGTTCTGGAACGGTGAAAGAGCAGATGCAAACAGATGGGATGCTTTGAGCAACAGATTCGGAAATCAGTCTGTGCAATCCCCAACTTCTTCATTTCAAAACTCATTAAGTACCATTATCCCATGGAAGGAAAAAATGGTAAATTTAAAATCCTATATTAGCTATCAGGATGACACTCAGACTTTACAGATAACACCAGCCAATTACCTGCAGATTCCGTTTATTCAAAATAATGCATTTGCTACAATACCTTTTGCCCCAGGAAGTATTGCTTTACAAAATTACCAAATGAAAACTTTAGACACTTCTCATTCTGCAAATATCAGCTTCACCACGAAAGGATGGACTTTCACTCCACAAATTGGCGTTGATTTTTCTACGGACAATCTTACAACAAACTTCGACGGGGTTACAACAGGAGTTACAGGAGCGCCAGATTTTAACAGCCCATTATATGACAATGCTCTGAAGTTCACAGAAATTACACCATCCGCCTCAGTAGGAATCAACTACAAATCTGATGCATGGAGTTTATTTTCAAATATTCCAGTAAACTTCAACAGCATCAAAGCTGAAGATCCGGCAAGAAACGTTTATAAAACTTTAAACAGAACGACTTTTACTCCCAATATTTTTGCTCAGTACACTTTCGCTTCTTTCTTTAAGGCAAGCGTAAACGGGAATATCAGCAATAATTTTGGAGATATTCAGACTGCCTATGCCGGATATATTTTAACAAGTCCCGGAGGTTTTAATGTAATGAATGCCAATAACCCAATCCCACAAACTACTACAAAGAGTTTGGGAGGAAGATTAGAATACAGAAATCCGCTCAATAACTTATTTTTTAATACAGGATACAGATTGAGTGATTCTAAAAATAACTTGCTTGCATCAAGCAGAGTAAATGAGTCTGGATTTAGTGTAATTGAATACATTGAGAGAGAAAACAATAGAGAGACTAATACTTTATATGCGGAAATTGGGAAATACTTTCCAAAATTCAAGACTAATTTGTCGGTAACATTTAACGAGACTGAAACGATTTCACAACAGCTGAGAAACGACGATTTTATTGATAACAAAAATACAGCAAACTCTTTAGGACTAAAGTTCAACAACACTTATTTTTCGTGGATGAGTATAGACTTTAATGTTTCAAAAAGCTGGACAAAACAAACTAACGGAATTCAGAACAACAAAACTGAAGGCTACAATCACAATCTGAATGTGTTCTTTTATCCTTTGGAAAATCACACAATCGGTTTTTACTGGGACCAGATCAACTCAACCTTTGTGGATACACAATACCAAAATGCATTTTACGACTTGTCTTATCAGTTTAGCTGGGCAAGTAAAAAAATAGATTTTGAGCTAAAATGGATGAATATTGCCAACCGAAAGGTTTTTGAAAGAATTGATCTCAACTTGGCTACAGTAGCACAGACAACTATGTTGCTCCGCCCAAGCCAGGTAATGTTTACCGTTAAATTCAACTTCAAATAAAACAGAAAGCCAATCTCCATGATTGGCTTTTTAATGTTCATTCAAAAAATAATTAAAAAAAAGTGTAACATTTTTTATATAACTCCAACTAATTAATCAAAATAAAAACATTAAAATCCTGATAACAGATTGATGATTTAATAAACACAAATGAATACCAATAATTACCTATATCTTAATAAATATATACACATGAAAAATATACTCTCATTTTTATTTATTGCTGTTTTTGCCATTGCCAGTGCACAGGAAACTGCGAATAGATTTTTTTATGAATTGACTTATGTCCCAAACAAGGATTCTTTGGAAAAGAAAAACAAAGAAATGATGATCTTGGATATTACAAAAGACAAATCCATTTACCGCGATTACCTTGCTGTTTCTCAGGATTCGATCTTAAAAGTTGAAGTAGAAGCTATGCAAAAAGCTGGAGTATTTAAAGATTTATCTAAGACATTGAAACAGCCGAAATTTTCTCATGTAATTACTAAGACATATCCGTCAATGGATGTTTCTTATGCGGATTATATATTACAGGATAAAGTAAGCTACAAAGATGAAAGCTCATTAGTGTGGAATATTTCTAATGAAAAAGCTAAAATCGGAACTTACGATACTCAGAAGGCGACTACGACTTTTGGAGGCAGAAAATGGACTGCATGGTTCACAACAGAAGTTCCTTTTCAGGATGGACCCTACAAATTTAAAGGTTTGCCTGGTTTAATTGTAAAGGTTGAAGATGATGCCAAAAATTATTCCTGGGAATTAAAGGGTAATAAAAAAATCGCAGATTACAATCCCGAAAGTTATTCAGAAAAATTAATGAAGCAATTCGGACAAGGGAGGAACAACTTAGAAGTAAATAGAGAAAAATTTGAGCAAATGTATGCCGCTTATAAAAAAGATCCTTTTGGAAGTATCAGATCTCAGTTATCACAAATTCCTGCAGATGCAAAAATGCCTGATGGAACATCAATGTCTCAAATGATGAAAGATGCTGAAGAAAGAATGAAAAAATATTTAAGCGAAAACAACAACTCTATTGAAGCTCTTGAGACAACAGCAAAAAAGAAAAAATAGCATTCATATTTAACTAAACTATATTTTGATAAACCCAGATACTACTCGTATTTGGGTTTATTTATATATTTCTATTATTTAGATTAAATTTAAATAGCGTATATTTGCATTCTAAATTTTAGCTTTGCAGGATATTTCATTAAACCGTCTCAGCCGCTTTCCCAAAAATAAATTGGGAAAAATTACCGGTTATGATAATGACGGGATGGATATGCCTGTGAAGATCATAGAAATGGGGCTACTTCCCCATACTATTTTCAGAATTCTTTATCAGGCTCCTTTTGGCGGACCTCTTTATGTGGAGTTTGGTGAAGAGAAAAGCAGGATTGCTCTTCGCCGGGAAGAGGCAGACTTTATCACTGTAGAAGAATTGACAGATGCGGGAAAATAATCAAAAACAAATTCTATTAGTAGGAAATCCAAACGTCGGAAAATCTACTCTCTTTAATGCTCTTTCCAATAAAAAACAGAAAACCGGAAATTATGCCGGTGTTACCGTTTCCAGTCATTCCGGAAGATATACATACAAAAATGAAGAGGTAGAAATCATAGATTTGCCCGGATCATACAGCATCTATCCAAGTTCTGAAGACGAGGCTATTTTTTCTCAGTTTTTGATTGATAATCAGGAAAGATATTCCGGCGTCATCTATATTCTTGAGGCTTTAAGCATTAAAAGAGGACTCTTGCTTTTCCAGCAGATACAGGATTTGGGAATCCCGATGATTTTGGTTCTTAACCAGATAGATCAGGCGGAAAGAAGAGGAATTCATATTGATGCGGAAAAGCTGTCTGAGAAACTCAATATAAAAATCATTAAAACCAACGCAAAAGAACAGTTAGGCATCGAAGCAATAAAAGAAGCTGTGCTCAACGATGATTTTGCACTTACCGATCATTCAGCTTTCAGAATACCGTCGGAACATCAGGGAAAATTATCCGGCAACACCTATCAGGACTGGCTCAAAATAACTTTAGCTAAAAGCACTGAGCATGATAAAAACCTAAGCCCTAAAAGGTTACAGGTGCAGGAAACAGTAAGACGTTACCAAAACATTGACGGAATACTTTCTGAAGTGATTACTAAAAAAGCACAGTTTAAAGAACTCCTTACGGAAAAACTGGATAAAATTCTGGTGCATCCGGTTTTAGGATACTTCTTCTTTTTACTGGTACTTTTAATAATCTTCCAGAGCGTTTTCTTTATCGCAGAATATCCTATGAACTGGATTGATTCACTTTTTGCCTGGCTCTCAGAAACTTCATCAGCTTATCTTCCGGAAGGACCAGTAAATTCATTAGTTTCTAAGGGAATTATTCCCGGATTAGGCGGAATTATCATTTTTGCTCCTCAAATCGGAATCTTACTGTATTTCCTTTATCTTTTGGAAGATTCGGGATATATGGCAAGAGTGGTTTTCCTGATGGACAGGATCCTGCGTCCGTTCGGATTAAACGGAAAAAGTATTGTGCCTTTGGTTTCCGGAACCGCCTGTGCAATTCCCGCAGTAATTTCAACAAGAAATATTGAAAACTTAAAGGAAAGATTATTGACCATTCTGGTGACACCTTTCATGACCTGTTCTGCAAGACTTCCGGTTTACAGTATTATTATCGGATTAATCATTTCAGACAAAACGGTTTTCGGTATTCATTACAAAGCCCTTGTACTTCTGGGAATGTATCTTTTAGGTTTTTTTGTTGCTTTATTTTCCGCATTTGTTTTGAAAAATTTCATTAAAGAAGACAAAAAAACATATCTGGTAATGGATCTTCCTACTTATAAAAAACCTTTATTCGGATATGATTTCCAATTGGTTTTAGGCAAAGTATGGGAATTTATTACCGGAGCCGGAAAAATAATTTTTGTTGTAAGCATCATCATCTGGTTTTTGAGCTATTTCGGTCCTAAAGAAAAACCAGAACAGTGGGTCGCTGCTGACGTTTCACTGGATCATTCTTATTTAGCAAGAATGGGGAAAGTATTAGAACCTGCCATTGAACCTCTCGGTTATGATTGGAAAATGGGTGTAGGAATTCTCACCAGTTTTGTGGCAAGAGAAGTTTTCGTCGGAACGATGTCTACTTTATACAGCCTAGACGATGACGCCCCTGAAGGGAAAATAATTGATAAGATGCGTCATGATGTAAAACCCAGTGGCGAAAAAGTCTTCAGTTTTGCAACAGGAATTTCTATTCTTTTATTCTATGCTTTTGCCATGCAGTGTGTTTCTACGATTGCTGTGGTATATAAAGAAACAAAAAGCTTAAAATGGACAGCCTTACAGGTAATTATAATGACCGGTTTGGCATATTTTGTGTCAATGATTGTATACCAGATTTTAAAATAAATGGATCATTCTTTAATTTTACAGTATATAGTTGTTGCGTTGATTGTGATTTTCGCCTGCTACTCCCTGTACAGAATTATCCGTAAAAATTTTTCACCAAAAAAATTCAGTTCCAAGAGAAGCAATTGTGATAAAGACTGCGGATGTTCGTAGTTGAGTATTTGTAGAATAATTTAACTAACTTAGTTTTGCAAATATTTCCTCTTGGATAAGTGTTTCTTATTTATTGGCACTGTATTTTCTTTTCTCAGCCTCAAAGCTCAGAGCATAACAGATTCTGCCAAAATAATTTCATACGAAGAAAAACTCATCCTAAGAGTTAATTTTGACACCAATACTGAAGACATTGTGGCTTCTTTTAAAAATTCCGACAGAGATTTTCAGACAAAACTTTCCATCAACAACAAAATCAGAACATCATTTTCAATAGATTATAAGATTATTAGTGCAGCAATATCTTTTACACCCGATTTCATTCCAGGAAATGACGATAATGCCCTCAAAGGTAAAAGTTCATATACCGATTTCACATTCAGATTTTTTCCTGATCAGATTATTCAGACATTAGGATACAGAAAAGTGAAAGGCTTTTATCTAGACAATATGGAAGACTTTTTTCCTGATTGGCAGAAAGGAAAAGATCCGTATTTTCAGTTCCCGGATCTAAAGATTCAGACATTTAGCGGCAGTACATCGTATGTATTCAACAAAGATTTTTCATTAAAAAGCATTCTCTATCAGCGTGAATGGCAAAATTACAGTTCCGGAAGCCTGATTCCGGAAATAGAATATGATCTTTCTTTATTTAAAAACAAAATTGATGAAGCCAGAACGAAAGAAACTCAGTTTAATTTAGGATTTAATCTTGGCTATCATTACAATTGGATCATTAGAAAGAAAGTCAATATTGCACCGTATATTTTCACAGGAATTGGCAGAAAATGGACAAGCTATAAAGCAGATATTCAAAATTCTAAAGCCGAAAAAAACAATTATTGGGTAGGAAATGCAGGAGCAGGAATTCATTTGGGATATAATTCAGAAACATTTTTTTCAGGCATAAAATTAAATTTGAATTCATCTTATTACAGGGAAGATTCGTCCTCTGAAATTACTAATACAAATGTTTTTGGTTTGATTTATTTGGGATATCGCTTTCCACCTCCCAAAATATTAAAAAGAAGTTACGATAACGTAAAGAAAAAAGTTCCCCTCTTATAAATTGTAGGTATTTGAGTATCTTTGCAAAAATTTAATCCAACATAAAATCAGAATAAACTAAAATGTCATTAATAAAAAGTATTTCAGGAATCCGCGGAACAATTGGTGGTAAAGTAGGCGATAACTTGACGCCGCTTGATGTTGTAAAATTTGCTTCCGCTTTCGGAGCCTGGCTTCAGAATAATAAAAACAAAAAAGACTTGACTTTAATCATCGGGCGTGATGCAAGAATTTCAGGCTCAATGGTTAATTCTCTGGTTACCGCAACTTTACAGGGATTGGGAATCAACGTGATTGATTTAGGTCTTTCTACCACACCAACTGTTGAAGTGATGGTTCCTGAGCTGAATGCAGATGGCGGAATTATCTTAACCGCTTCTCACAATCCGAAACAATGGAATGCTCTTAAACTTTTGAATGAAAAAGGAGAATTCATCAGCGGAGAAAATGGCGCGGAAGTTCTGGCTTTAGCTGAAAATGAAGATTTCAATTATGCTGAAGTAGATGATCTGGGAAAATACGAAACAAGAGATGATGCATTTGATATTCACATACAGAAGATTTTAGATTTACCGATGGTAGATGCAGAAGCAATCAAGGCCAAAAAATATAAAATTGTTCTGGATGCCGTAAACTCTACCGGAGGAATTGCCATCCCCATGCTTTTGGAAAAATTAGGCTGTGAAACCATAAAGCTGTATTGCGAACCCAACGGACATTTTCCTCACAATCCTGAACCTTTGAAAGAGCATTTGGGAGATATTTGTGAACTGGTAACAAAAGAAAATGCTGATTTTGGCGTTGTAGTAGATCCCGATGTTGACAGACTGGCTTTAATTGATGAAAAAGGAGAAATGTTCGGCGAAGAATACACTTTGGTTGCTGTTGCTGATTATTTGCTGAAAAATAAAAACGGAGCAGCAATTTCCAATCTTTCCTCAAGCCGTGCTTTAAGAGATGTCGCTCAATCACACAATTCAGAATACTTTGCAAGCGCAGTAGGCGAAGTAAACGTGGTAAATTTAATGAAAGAAAAAAATGCAGTGATTGGAGGTGAGGGAAATGGCGGAATCATCTATCCTGATCTGCATTACGGAAGAGACTCATTGGTGGGAATTGCATTGTTTTTAACACATTTGGCAAAAGAAAACAAGACCGTTTCCGAATTGAGAGCGGGCTATCCAAGTTATTTCATGGGAAAAAAGAAAATTGAATTGACTTCCGGAATAAATGTGGATGATCTTTTAACCAAAATGGAAAAAGAATATCAAAATGAAGAGGTTTCAACAGTAGATGGCGTAAAAATAGATTTTGAAAACAACTGGGTTCACCTTAGAAAATCAAATACAGAACCTATTATCAGAATTTATACCGAAGCCAGAACTCAGGAAGAAGCCGATAAACTGGGTGATGATATGATAGCTAAAATCAATAGTTTGATTTAGAAAAACACAATCATTTTCATCATTTTAAAAAATTATTATTATTAAATTTATAGTCATTAAGATTTTCAGAAGCGGGGATTAGTATATCTCATATCTCAGGTCTTAAATCTTAAAACTCGTTATATTGGAAGAATATTTTGGAAATGAACTCGTAAAGAAGTTCGAAGAAATGATGGAAAACAATGATGAATTCTACTTTGATACAGAAGAGTTGGAAGACATTATTGTCTATTATCTGGAGTTGGGAGATTTTAATTACGCCGATATGGCTGTGAATTATGGTCTCAAGTTGCACCCTAATTCTTTAGACATCAAGATCAAAAAGCTTGAAGTACTGCTGGAATGGGAAGATTATAATATGGCAAAAGAGCTTATAGATGAGCTCAAAGGCTCATCCATGGAGAATACAGATTTTCTGGTGTGCTACGCCAAATATTATTCTAATCTGGGAAATCCGAAAAAGTCAATAGAAATCTGCAAAAAAGCGTTGGAACTCGAAGAAGAAGAAAACTTTCTCAACAATTTCATTGCAGATGAATACATAAATCTCGGCGATCCTTTTAATGCGCTGAAACATTATCAGCAAGCTTTGAAAGAGGATCCTACGGATGAATATTCGTTGGAAAATGCCATGATTTGCTTTAATGATCTCAACAAGAGCGAAGAAGCGATTGCTTTTCTGAATGCTTACCTTGACGATTTTCCTTATTCAGAAATTGCATGGAGCGAGTACGGACAATATTATTTTAACCGGAAAAATTACGAAGAGGCGATCAAAGGCTTTGATTATATGCTTGCAATCAATTCCGGCGCAGTTGGAGTTTACGCAAGCAAAGCAGCATGCTATGAGGCTTTAAATCAATATCAGAAAGCGATAGAAGTATATGAAGAAATGCTTGATCTGGAATACACCAAAGCATTTACTTTTTATAAAATCGGTTTATGCTATAAAGCTTTAAAACAGCCAATCGTTGCATTAAATTGTTTTCAGAAATCATTAAGAGAAGATCCTCAGTTTTATCTTTCTATGATGGAGCAGTCTTACATGTATGAAGAGATGGGAAGTATGCCGGAAGCTCTGCATTTTGCAAAAGAAGCAACATTGCTGAATGATAACAATATGGATTACCAGAAAAGACTTGCATTTTTGTTTATTGATGCAGGAAAATTTGAAGAAAGTCTTTCCTGTTTAAAAAAACTTGTTGATGTAGAACCATCCAGATTTTACAATTGGTACGCCTACTCTGAAGTAATGATGCTTGTCGGGGAATATGAAGAAGCGGTAACAGTTGTGAAACAGGCGATAAAATACCATTATCGCGCTGAATTATTTTATCAGCTGAGCAATTGCTACCTTAATCTCAGAGATAAAGAAAAAGGTATTGAATCCCTGCAAAAAGCCCTGGAACTAGACCCCAGTTTGATTTCGGACATGCAGAAAAAATATCCTTACATCAAAGATGAGGTGAAGGAGGCAAAAGCAAAAGTAAAAAAACGAAGTTAGAGCTAAACAATATCTTGTTTAAACACAAAAGTCTGGTTTGAGCCAGACTTTTTTTGTGGTAAATCAAGAAGATTATTTACAAAAAAATTCTCCTGAAAGTCATGCTTTCAGGGGAATTTTCATATGAAACGCCGATTTGATTAAGCGTTCGGTTCTACAGATACGAATGATCTGTTGTTTGCTTTCTTTCTGAAAACTACTTTACCGTCTACCAATGCAAACAAAGTATGGTCTTTACCCATTCCCACGTTTTCACCCGGGTGGTGTTGTGTACCTCTCTGTCTGATGATGATATTTCCGGCAATAGCTTCCTGTCCTCCGAAAATCTTCACACCTAATCTTTTAGAGTGAGATTCTCTACCGTTTTTGGAACTACCAACTCCTTTCTTGTGTGCCATTTTATTATAAGGTTTTTTGGTTTAAATTATTCTGCGCTTTCAGTGGTTTCAGCGTCAGCTTTTTTAGTTGTTTTCTTAGCAGGTTTTTCTGCTTTTTTAGCTCCGTCAAATCCTGTAATACCAGTGATTTTGATCTGAGTAAGAGATTGTCTGTGACCGTTTTTCACTTCATAACCTTTTCTTCTTTTCTTTTTGAAAACGATTACTTTATCAGCTTTTACGTGGTCAAGGATCTCTGCCTCTACAGTGATTCCGTTTACAGCTGGGGCGCCTACAGTGATTGCTCCGTTTACAGTAAGAAGAATTTTATCGAAAGATACTTTTCCTCCTTTATCTCCTTTCAAACGGTTTACAAACAACTTCTGGTCTTGCTCAACTTTGTATTGAAGCCCTGCTATTTCTACAATTGCAAACATTGTCTATAAATTTTTAGTTAATTCGAGGTGCAAATGTAGTGATTTTTTGTTTACTAACAATGTGATTTTGAGAATTTTTCTATTTTCTGTGCAGATTATGTTCCAAATGATTATTGTTTGCCTTGTATTTTTTGGCTAGAAAATCTCAAAATATTTTAAACTTTGGGTACTATCAGTAAATTAACACCTAAAATTCTCAGAATAATTTAGGGGTTATCACCGTGCAAATTGACATACATAAGACAAATCAGGCTGCATTCATTTGTATTGAAATATAAAAATTAAATTGATTGCAATTAATTTGTATTTTTGAAAAAAGCTTACAATGAAAATAATCTTAACTATTTTTCTATCTCTATTACTCACTTCATGTACCGTATACGGCTGGTCAAACGATTATAAAAAACTTTCCGGAGAACAGCAAAATTCAATTGTCACTCTACAAAGTTTTGAAAACACAAACTCACAAAATATATATAAAATAACCGGAAACCAGCTGAAAGAAGAACTTAAAAAACATCCAAAATCTCTTGTCTATATTTTTACCAATGGCTGTGCTTCAGAATACTGTCTTCCGATGTCCACCTACGAAAGGTTTGCAAAAGAAAATAATTACAGACTTTTCCTGGTGATGAACGGTTATGGTAAGATGGAGGAAACTACAAAACAAAGATCAGAAGTTTTTAAAGAGCCTTTGTATGCCATCAATAACGAAGCCTACAATTCAAATACCCGCTGGAAATATTCCAGATATTTTGAAAATGAATTGAGAGGAATTGATAGAAAATCAAAACCAAAATGGGAAGGAAGCCTTTATTTCTTCAATTATGATAAATTAGAAAAAGTGACGCAAGATTTACCAAAATAATATGAACAGAGATCTTTATATTGATTTTGCCAAAGGATTAGCAACGCTTTCTATCATATTTATTCATACGGCATTTTGGTCGGGACAATTTTATATTATTCCGGAAGTGAGAGTTTTTTCTTTGGTTTTTGATGTTGCCCTGTTTTATGCGCTTAGCGGAATTACATCTGGATCAAATATCGAAAAAACCTTCTACCGGCTGCTGAAACTCCAGATTACTTACATGATTTTTGTAACGTTGCTGTTCTTTTTAGATTATTTCTTTAAAATTTTCGGGCTTACATTTTTCTCTCTGGAATGGCTGCAGAACTTCTACTCTACTTTCGGATCAAAATATTCAGCAACAAGCATTTCCACTACTCCGCAGTGGCAGAATCTTGGAAACTGGTATTTGCATGAGTATTCTAATGCAGATACTTTTCCGGTCGTAATGGGAAGTTTCTGGTATCTGAAAGTCTATTTTATTTTAACAGTTTTTGGAGTTTTAATACTAAAATTTTTCCCGAAACACATCAATTGGTTTATAGGAATCTGTATTGCATTGACATTAATATTTAATATTTTCCCGCAATTTTATCCGAGCGGGCAGGTAGGCTATATTGCATTTTATATGATCGTTTTTCTGGTTGCACATCAGATGAGAGGGAAAAAAATTCCCGCAAAAGCCATACCTGTGCTTTACGGATTGGTTGCCGCTGCTTTGATCTGGATGTTCTGGTATTTTGGAAATGAAATTTTCTTTAAAATCAATAAGCAAAAATTTCCGCCAAAGGCTCCTTATATTATCTGGACTTTATTTTCGCTGACGACATTATTTGTATTCTATAACAGGCTAAAAATTACTAAAGAAAACATTGTAACCTATATTGGTAAGAACGCTATTTTTTTCTATTTCGGACAGGGAATCAGTTCTTCTTTGGTGTACTTTTTAGTTGTTCCGATGAAAGAAACAATGCCTTGGTGGATTTTAATGATACTAATTTATATCATTAATGTCTTTCTAGCATTTTTTATTGCTGAAGGCTTAAAGAAATTTGATGGTTTCGGATGGAAGATGCTGGAATTTTTACGAAAGAAAACCGCTTCCTGATAAAGAGTCAACTAAAAAAATTTAGTGGACTTGTTAATCTTTAAAATTTTATTCTATTTCGAATACAATAAATGAAGTGAATCTATAAAGCTATTATTATCAATTGCTTCAGCCTCTTTACCTTCAAAATAGAAATATTGATAATTGGGATTATTTTTCCTTATTTCTTGAAATTTTTCTTTACTTACATATACTCCGTCAATATAATAATAATCAGGTGGAGGATCGTTAACGATGACTACTGCACCAATGGTTACATAAGCACCCCAATCAAGACTTTTTCATTTTCAAACTTTTTGTCTCCTGAAAATATTATTGACCGATTTCCGTAACCTCCATGACTTTCTTCGTTTTCTGACAGCTGCTTTTTGCTTATTTCAGCATTGAGTTTGTCAAAATTAAAATATAAAAGATTTTTGTCATTCAGCTGATCATTTGGAACTACGATCGAAAAATAACCGTTTTCGTTAGTGGTTGTCTTTATCAATTGTTCCTTTTTAATAAGGATAACCTCTGCATCTACTATAACTTTTTGAGTTTTTTCATGGATAAGCCTTCCTGAAATTTTGGATGCTTCCTGTATAGATTGTGAAACAGATAATTTATCATGGGAATTAATCTGCGCCCGAACAAAAGTGAGATTTGTAACTAAAATAACACTTGCAGCAACTTTGGAAAATGATTTTGCGGCAATTCTACCGCAGATTCTTTTATCGTGATTCTGACTTATGATATCTTCTATTTCCTGATCTGTTTTCTCTGTAAAATCTATCACACATTTTGAGCAGACTTCACAAAATTTGCCATCTTTGCTATCTTTCATATTGTCCCAGTTTTCGGGACAGGGATTCGTGATGTCTATTTTCATTGTAAATTAAATAATCTTTTTGGAGTCTTAGGATGATTAATCTCTTATTATTGTCTCGTCAGTAAGATCTCCTGTTTTTTGAGGAAAAGTTGTTGTGAAGGTACTTTTCATTCACATATAAAATCACTCATATCATAACAAAACAGATATATTTTATTTTACAGTAAAGCATTGAGTATATATTGCTCCCAAACTATAACAATATTCACCTTTATGCAATTTACTCTTTACTTTAGCGAAAATATCATCTATAGCAAACTCTTGATCAATTAAAGTTACCCAACTCTGAACTTTAATCATCTTTGGCATATTTTCTATTTTTTTTGATTTTGCAGGATATATCTCACTAAAATAAAATTTATCAATTATCCCATTCCTTAATAACTTAATCTGCAAAGCATCGCCGTCTAAATAAACAACACTATCATTTTTATAGGTTTTGTCTACCTTATCTATTTCTAAATGATTGAGCTCTGCAATCACTTTTTTACAATAGCTGGATCTAATTTTGTTTTTCTTACAATTTTTTTTTCCGTTTTATTTCTTTATTACTTTTATTTAAAATTGTGAATACGTATCCTTTATTAATTCTATTATTTCTTTCTGATAGAATAATAGTATGTGGAGATGCACATAAATTAAATTCATAATATTTTGTGATATTTGAGGATAATTTCTGTGCCTGCACTAATCTACAAAACCCGCAAATTATCAAAAATATGTAAACTATCTTTTTCATTATTGTCTCGTTAGTAAAATCTCCTGTTGTTGAGGAAAAGTAGTTGTGAAACTACTTGGGCAATCGCCTACTACAATATCTTTATAAGACAATATTTCACCTTCATTTGGTTAGGAGTGTTTGGATCTATTAGTAAAGACACCGTTCCATGATTGATACAACCTTCAGGTACGGGTCCTGCGAAAATCATTCTATATCCCTGCAAATCGGTAGTAAGCCCTAATCCTGAAAAATGGGTTTTAGAATCATCCGGTTCATTAAAATTATCGAAAATAACAAGAGGTAGATTTCCTGTGGTGCTTATTCTTAATCTGCCTTTTATTTCATCCTTTTTCATTCCCATATCATCATCGTACAGGCTTTTATTAAATTTCATTTCGTAAACCCTGCCATTATAAGTTCCTTTCCACGTACCTATATATTTATTTAAGGTATTGTTGAGGTCTTTAACATAATTATAATTTACAGGACAACTTGGATTATCTCGGCATTGCGCAGCTTGTTCTAATGACACGATTTGTGATTTACACGAAATAGCCAAAAGAGCTGCGATTAGTATTGTTAAAAATATTTTTCATGTTAAGAAAACCTCCATTTGTTGGAGGTTTTTATTACTGCTTTATCAGATAAATATTCTTTTTTTCAGGAATTGTTGTTTTAAATGTGCTTGGGCACTCACCCTGAACCAAATCATATTCGCCTGTAAAAAATATATTCAACACATTGGGGGTTGTCGGTTTAATCGTGAGATACACTGTCCCGTAATTGATGCATCCTCTAGGAGCATCATCGGAGAAGTACATCATATAATGTTTTAAATCACTAGTGAGTCCAAGACCGTTAAACCTAGTTTTTGTATCATCTGGTTCAATAATAGTATTATAAAGAATACTTCCATTAGGATTTGTTATTTTTAATCTTCCCTTTATTCTATCTCTTTTTAACTCAGATAATGCTAAATCCTGATATAAGTCTTTCTTTAGGTGAATCTCATACATTTTTCCATCGAAATTGCCCTTCCATATCCCTACATATTTATTCAAAGAATTATTAATATCTTTTGCATATGTGTAATCAGAACATGGGCTACTTTCACTACATTGCGCTTCTTGCTCTAAAGATATTATTTGTGCTTTACATGATATCGTAAATAATACTATTATTGTAATAATTATATATTTCATCATTTTAAATTTTAGTTGGACATTTTATTTCTTCCGTTCCTGTTTTTGTTGTATTTAATTTAATTTCTGTATTGCTGCCATCTTCATTCATTCTATACAAAGATATTCCTTTTAGATTCATTTTTTCATCCATATATTTAAGCATTCCAAATTCCAATTTCTTTTTATCATCCCTTTTATTTCTCATAAATTCAGAAAAAGGATCTCTGTGCGCATTTGTTTGTTGAACATCAAAAGTTTTTATTTGATACTGATTACCTGTAAACCTGATCTGGTAATTTCCTTTGCTGGTTACCATCACAGCATATACATCGTCCAAAGGTCGTCCTGCATCATGTGCATTTTTTACCATATCCATAAAAATAGATAGGTCTGCGGGAGAGAAGATTTTGATTCCGTATTTTGGTCTCTCGTCACCATCTGCATCAATAATCATATAGTCATCTACATGGGTATGCATATATCCTTTGATATCTTTGTTTTCAGCCTTATACAAATCACCGATAGACAAAGTGTTTCTTTCTTCTGTTGCAGAAGCATTGTCTTTGTATGTATACTGCTCATTAGTTCTTTGTATATATCCTGTCTCTTTTTTCAAATTAGTTTTTCCTTGAAGCGTGTCTATTCTTTGAGAAAACGCAGAATCATTTCTTTGTGCCTTTATTCTAGCGCACGGCGTTTGCGAAGGTCTAATAATTGTCTCCGTTGGAACTCCTATATTACATCCGGTTGAACTTACCAAGCCTACCTGCGATGGATTTGTAGCGGTTGTGCTGCAGTCATCGGGCGGGGTTCCGGGATCAGTATTGTTACCGTTTCCTCCTGGTCCTGCTTCGGGAGGGGCAATCACATGATCTACAGGTTCCGG
>VFQP010004375.1_pt1 | contig 26550 bp, 21 predicted proteins | sample 3512351 | NCBI WGS metagenome assembly VFQP01 (sample SAMN10412372, study PRJNA504923) | tailings metagenome | isolation source: Relicate 1 Philex TSF1 revegetated site | place: Philippines: Tuba, Benguet | collected 2017-08-29
CCGTTGCGGCGCGATCCTGGTATCGATGTCTCAGTTAGGTAACTTTCCTGTCGTATTCGTAGGAGGGCCGGTGGCTATTAGTTAGTGTTCCTGCCACACGCCTGCGGGCGCCGAAGTACGACGTGAGGACGCGTCGTCCATGCGAAAGGACCGAAGATGATTCGAAGCACGGCGCGCAAGCGTCTGCTCACGGCCGCGGCACTCGTGACGGGCGTCTCGCTGCTCGCGAGCGCCTGCACCGGCGGGGGCAACGGCGAGGGCGAGGGCAACGGCGGCGATGCCCGTGTCCTCAACGTCTGGGCCGGCACCCAGACGCCCATGGTCGCGAACTTCAACCCGTACGCGCCCAACCCGCTGCACGTGACGAACGGCGGCATCTACGAGCCGCTGTTCTTCTACAACCGCGCCGAGGCCGGCGACCCGACGCCCCGCCTGGGCGAGTCCTACGAGTGGAGCGAGGACGGCACCGAGCTGACCGTCAAGATCCGCGAGGGCGTGAAGTGGTCCGACGGCGAGGACTTCACGGTCGAGGACGTCATCTTCTCGTACACCAACGAGGCGGCGAAGCGCGACTACCTGAACACGATCGAGAAGGTCGACGAGTCGACCGTCAAGTTCACGTTCAACGGCGCGCAGTTCACGAGCGCCGTGCAGATCCTCGGCACCACGCTCATGGTCCCCGAGCACCTCTTCAAGGAGGTGTCGGACCTCATCACGTACACGAACGAGGAGCCCGTCGGCACCGGCCCGTTCACGCTCGACACCATCACGAACGCGACCTACACCGTCGTCCCGAACGAGGACTACTGGGGCGGCGAGCCGAAGCTCGAGAAGGTCCGCTTCCTCGCGCTCGACAAGAACCAGAGCGCCCAGGACCTCCTCGCCACCGGCAAGATCGACTGGACCACGATGTTCATCGCGGACCCGGACACGGTCACCGGCGCGGGCCAGGTCTCGCTGCTCAACACCCCGCAGGACCCGACCACGATCATGTCGTGCTCGAACGCGGCGCTCGGCTGCGCGGGCCCGCAGACGGACCTCGCCGTCCGCCAGGCGGTCAACCTGCTCGTCGACCGCGGCGAGATCAACGAGAAGGCGTTCTCGGGCCACGCGGCCGTCGCGTCGCCGTCGCTCGCGCTCGTCGGTCGTGACGACCGCTGGATCTCCCCCGAGATCGAGAAGGAGAGCCCGCAGGAGGGCGACCCGGCCGAGGCGGCCAAGGTCCTCGAGGCAGCCGGCTACACCAAGGGTGCCGACGGCATCTACGAGAAGGACGGCCAGAAGCTCTCTGTCCAGCTCATCTCGGTCGACGGCTGGAGCGACCACAACGCGGCCGGTGACCTCATCGCGCAGCAGGCGCTCGAGGCGGGCGTGGAGATCAACCACGTGAAGATCACGCAGCAGGAGATGTCCGACGCCCGGACCAGCGGCAACTACCAGATGATGATCAGCGGCATCACGGGCACCTCGCTCGACGACCCGTTCGCCATCTACCGCCAGTGGCTCACGACCGAGTACACGACGCCGGTGGGCGAGACCATCGAGGCCGGCCGCTTCAACTTCCCGCGCTACTCGAACCCGCTCGTCGACGAGGCCGTGGCCACCGCCGCCGGCACCAACGACGAGGACGCGAAGAAGGCCGCGTACGCCACGGTGCAGAAGGAGATCGCCCGCGACCTCCCCTACATCGCCCTCGTCGTGAACCCGACCATGTCGTTCGTCAACACGAAGGACTACACCGGCTGGCCGTCCGAGGACGACATGTACGCCTTCCCGCCGTCGTGGGCCACGATCAGCAACGGCGTGATCCTCTCCCAGCTCGAGCCCGCGAGCTGATGTCGCACTGCCGAAGAGGAGCTCGGGTGAACGAGGAGTCAGTCGCATGAGGTACTACGCACGGCGGATCACGTTCTACGTGGTCACTTTCTGGGCCGCCGTCTCGCTCAACTTCCTCCTGCCGCGGGCGATCCCTGGTGACCCCAAGCAGATCTACCTCGACACCATACTCCGGAAGAACGGCGAGCTGACTCCTGGTCTCATCCAGAGCGTCGACGTCCTCTTCGGCAGTGACGACGCCACCCTGTGGGAGCAGTACCTCGCGTACTGGAAGAACATCTTCACGGGTGACCTGGGTACGTCGGTCCTGTACTTCCCGGCACCCGTGAGCCAGCTGCTCGGCGAGGCCCTCCCCTGGACGGTGGGCCTCGTCGGGCTGGCGACGATCATCGCGTTCCTCCTCGGCGTCGGCCTCGGCGCGTGGGTCGGCTGGAAGCGCGGTACCTGGGTCGACCACATCATCCCCGCGTCGACCTTCCTCCAGGCGGTGCCGTACTTCTGGCTCGCCCTGGTGCTCATCTCGATCTTCTCGGTGTCGCTCGGCTGGTTCCCCATCGTGGGCGCGTACGACATCTTCGAGTTCGACAGCGGTCCCGAGTGGTCGTGGGACTTCGTGGGCAGCGTGATCTACCACGGCACCCTCCCGGCCGTGACGATCATCCTGTCGGCGATGGGCGGCTGGCTCCTCGGGATGCGCAACATGATGGTCTCGACCATCGCCGAGGACTACGTCACGACGGCCGAGGCCAAGGGCCTGCGCCCCTTCCGGGTCGCGCTGACGTACGCGACGCGGAACGCGGTCCTGCCGTCCGTCACGGGCTTCGGCATCGCGCTCGGCTTCGTCGTCGCCGGGTCGGTGGTCATGGAGCAGGCCTTCAGCTACCCCGGCATCGGCAAGCTGCTCTTCACCGCGGTCCAGGCGAAGGACTACGCGCTCATGCAGGGCGCCTTCCTCGTGATCACCGTGGTGGTGCTCGCGGCGAACTTCCTCATGGACCTGATCAACGGCATCATCGACCCGAGGACGCGGAACAATGGCTGACCCCACCCGTGACGCCGAGACCGTGACGCCTGCGGCGGACGCCGCCCCCGCCGCCTCCGTGGTGGTGGACGGCCTGCCGCCCGAGAACCGGACCGCCGGCATCGTGCCGGACGTGCCCATCGCCCCGCCCGAGGCCGTCGTCGCGGGCGAGCCCGTCCCGAAGAGCTCCGCGCCGAAGCGCGGCATCCGGGCGATGCTCCCGCGCCGCTCGGGCAAGCTCGTCGTCGGCCTCGTGCTGACGCTCGGGATCGTGCTCTTCTCCGTCGTGACGCCGCTGTTCAGCCAGAGCCCGCGGGCGACGTCGAACCCGGCGTACCTCCCGCCGAGCACCGAGCACCTGCTCGGCACGAACAACATCGGCGTCGACATCTTCGCGCAGGTCGCGCACGGAGGCCTCGGTTCGCTGACGGTCGGCCTCCTCGCGGGCGTGATCGCGATGGTCCTCTCGCTCCTGTTCGGCATCCTCGCCGGCTACGTCGGGGGCTGGACGAACGAGATCCTGTCCTTCGTCACGAACATCATGCTCGTGATCCCCGGGCTTCCCCTGATCATCGTGATCTCGGCCTACCTGGAGTCGCGCTCGCTCTTTCTCGTCGCCCTGATCCTCGGCATCACCGGCTGGGCGGGCGCGGCGATCGTGCTGCGAGCGCAGGCCCGGTCGCTGCGGAGCCGCGACTACGTCTACGCGGCCAAGGTCGCGGGCGAGAAGGCGCCGCGCATCATCCTCGTCGAGATCCTGCCGAACCTCCTGCCGCTCCTCACCGCGAACTTCCTGGGTGCCGTGCTGCTCGCGATCCTCAGCGAGGCCGGTCTCTCGTACCTCGGCCTCGGGCCGTCGGGGTCGGTCACCTGGGGCACGATCCTCAACGAGGCCAGCACGCAGAACGCGATGGCCTACGGACGCTGGTGGTGGTTCGTGCCGCCGGGCCTCCTCATCGCGCTGTTCGGGTGCGGGCTCGCGCTCATCAACTTCAGCATCGACGAGATCATCAACCCGAGGCTCCGGACGGCGCCCGCCGCGGTCAAGAACGTCCGGCTCGCCCGCAAGCAGCGCGCGAAGCGTGCGGCGGCGACCGCGCCGGCCGCCGGCGCTGCCGCCACGGCAGACGGCCCGGCGAGCACCCCGGCCCGAGACGACGAGAAGGTCCAGTCATGAGCACACCGACCCTCACCGCGAAGGCCGCGGGCGACTTCGGGGCCCCGCCCGGCGCGATCCCGGTGCTCACGGCGCGGAACGTCTCGATCGAGTACCAGGTGAACCCGGTCGTGCAGGCCGTGAAGGACGTGTCCCTGACCCTGCACCGGGGCGAGATCCTCGGCCTCGCGGGCGAGTCCGGCTGCGGCAAGACGACCCTCGCGTACGGGCTCAACCAGCTCCTCAAGCCGCCGGCGCTGCGCACGAGCGGGGAGATCGTCCTCCACGACAAGGACGGCGACGACATCGACGTCGCCGCCCTGTCGGGGGACGCGCTGCGGGCGTTCCGCTGGGACAAGGTCTCGATGGTCTTCCAGGGGGCGATGAACTCCCTCAACCCCGTGATCAGCATCAAGGCCCAGCTGTTCGACGTCTTCGCGACGCACCGCCCGGGGATGTCCGCGAAGGACAAGCTCGAGCGCAGCCGTGAGCTGCTGGAGCTCGTCGGCGTCGACCCGAACCGGCTCGACAGCTACGCGCACGAGCTCTCCGGCGGCATGCGCCAGCGCGTCATGATCGCGATGGCCCTCGCGCTCCAGCCGCAGGTCATGATCATGGACGAGCCGACGACGGCGCTCGACGTCGTCGTCCAGCGCGGCATCCTGCGCGAGATCATGCGGCTGCGCGAGCAGTTCGACTTCGCCGTCGTCTTCATCACGCACGACCTGCCGCTGCTGCTGGAGATCAGCGACCGGATCGCGGTCATGCTCCGCGGCGAGATCGTCGAGCTCAACACGGCCGAGGAGATCTACAACGCGCCCGCGCACGAGTACACGCGCCGCCTGCTGGGGTCGTTCCCGAGCCTGACGGGCGACCGGGGCGGCTTCGTCCGGTCCGGCGAGGACACCGCCGACAGCACGGGAGGGGTGGCCTGATGGGCACGCTCGAGATCCGGAACCTCACCAAGGACTTCGTCATCCGCAACGGGTGGAAGCGGTCGCGGCTGCGCGCGGTGAACGACGTGTCGTTCACGCTCGAGCCGGGCAAGACGATCGCCATCGTGGGTGAGTCGGGCTCCGGGAAGTCGACCGTCGCGCGGATGATCGCGAAGCTCGAGACGCCGACGTCCGGCGACATCCTGCTCGACGGCGTCCCGTCCGCCCGGCGCGGTCGCGCCCTGTCCGCGTACCGGCACGACGTCCAGATGGTGTTCCAGGACCCGTTCGCGTCGCTCAACCCCTTCCACTCGATCCGCCACCACCTGGAGCGGCCGCTGCGGATCCACGGGCTCGCGAAGACGGCCGCCGAGCTCGACGCGGCCGTCGACGAGCTCCTCACCCGCGTCAACCTCACGCCCCCGGGGACGTTCGCGGAGAAGCGTCCGCACGAGATGTCGGGAGGCCAGCGCCAGCGCGTCGCGATCGCCCGCGCGCTCGCGCCCGGCTCGCGGTTCCTCGTCGCGGACGAGCCCGTGTCGATGCTCGACGTGTCGATCCGGCTCGGGGTGCTCAACCTGCTGGCGCGCCTGCAGCGCGAGGAGAACCTCGGCGTCCTCTACATCACGCACGACCTCGCGACGGCGCGGCACTTCAGCGACGAGATCCTCGTGATGTTCCGCGGGAACGTCGTCGAGCGCGGGCCGTCGGACCAGGTCATCCTCGACCCGCAGCACGAGTACACGAAGCTGCTCCTCGGGGCGGCGCCGGAGCCGCAGAACCACGGCCGCCTCCGCGAGGAGGTGCGCCGCGAGCTCGCCGCGGCCGCGGCGGGTGAGGGCGACGCCGTCGCCCGCGACCGCTTCGGCACGCGCGGCATGTGAGACGGGCGTCGCCCGTCCCCTCGTCGTCCGGGCAGCGGGGGTTGCCCGGCGGCACGCGTCGGTGGTGACGCGTGCGCGTCGCGCGGGCCAGGTCAGTCGGACGCCCTGGCCCGCGCGCTCGCCCCGTCCGTCGTCGTCCGTCCTGCCACGCAGGACGTGCCCGGCGACGGGTGGGTAGGGTCGGGCTCGTGCCCGCCCGTCACCTGCGCCTCGCGCGACCCGAGCCCTCCGCCCCGAGCACCACCGCCCTCGTCACCGACGCGCTCGCGGCGCTGCGCCGCGAGATGGAGGTACCGGAGAGCTTCCCGGACGGGGTGCTCGCCGAGGCCGAGGAGGTCGTGCGCGAGGACCGCGCGGTGCCCGGTCCGGGACGCGTCGACCTGCGCGACGTCCCGTTCGTCACGATCGACCCACCGGGCTCGATGGACCTCGACCAGGCGCTGCACCTCGAGCGGGCCGGGGGAGCGCCGGACGACCCGGCGGGCGCCGCGTTCGTCGTGCACTACGCGATCGCCGACGTCGGCGCGTTCGTCGTGCCGGGCGGCGCGATCGACGCCGAGGTCCACGAGCGCGGCACGACCCTCTACGCGCCAGACGGCCGCACCCCGCTGCACCCGGCCGTGCTGTCCGAGGGCGCGGCGAGCCTCCTGCCGGGCGAGGACCGCCCGGCCGCGGCCTGGCGCGTCGTGCTCGACGCCCGCGGCGAGATCCTCGACGCGACGGTGCGGCGCGCCGTCGTGCGCTCGACGCAGCGCCTCACCTACGACGAGGCGCAGGCCCGGATCGACACTCGGAGCGCCGGGGACGACGCAGGGGACGCGCTCCTCCTGCTCCGCGAGGTGGGCGAGCTGCGGCTCGCGCGCGAGCGCGAGCGCGGCGGTGTGTCGCTCGAGGTCCCGGAGCAGGAGATCGTCACGCGCGACGACGGCTCGTTCGGCCTCGAGTTCCGCTCGACCCTCCCGGCGGAGGCCTGGAACGCGCAGGTGTCGCTGCTCACGGGCATCGCGGCGGCGCGGATCATGCGCGCGGGCGGCGTCGGCGTCTTCCGCGCGCTGCCGGAGGCCGACCCGCGCGACGTCGCGCGCCTGCGCCGCACGGCCCGCGCGCTCGGCATCGACTGGCCGCGCGAGACGCCGTACGCCGAGCTCGTCCCGACGCTCGACTCGCGCGTCTCGCGCCACGCCGCGTTCCTCAACGAGGCGACGTCGCTGTTCCGGGGCGCGTCGTACGAGGCGTTCGGCGGCACGGGCCAGGAGCCCGGCGTGCCCGACGACGCGGCGCACGCCGCGATCGGTGCGGAGTACGCGCACGTCACCGCGCCCCTGCGCCGACTCGTGGACCGCTACGGCACCGAGGTGTGCCTCGCGCTGTGCGCGGGGGAGGACGTGCCGCGGTGGGTGCTCGACGCCCTGCCCGGCCTGCCGCGCACGATGGCCCGCACGGGCCAGCGCGCGAGCGCGTACGAGCGCGCGATCGTCGACGTCGTCGAGGCCGCGCTGCTCACCGGTCGCGAGGGCGAGGAGTTCGACGGCGTCGTGGTCGACGTCGAGGACGACCGCGAGCGCGCCCGCCGCCTCGAGCGCGAGGACGCCGACGAGGCGGGCGGGGCACGGCGCGGCCAGGTGGTCCTCGCCGACCCGGCGGTGCGCGCGCCCGTCGAGGGGACGGACCTCCCGCTCGGCGACCCGGTCCGCGCCACGCTGCGCGAGGCGTCGGTGCCCGGGCGCCGCGTCCGGTTCACCGTCGGCTGACGCCGGGCCGCGCGGCCTAGGCTGGTCCTCGTGCCTGCCCGACGCCGTACCGACCCCGCCGCCGGCCGCCTCGCCCTGGCGACGTGGCGCGACGACCCCACCGACCGCCGCGCCGTGACGACGGCCGTGCGGTTCACGCTCGAGGAGCTCGCCGACGTCGCGCCCGGGCACACGGTCGAGGTACGCGTGCCGCCCGCGGGGGCCGTCCAGGCGGTCGAGGGCCCGCGGCACACACGCGGGACGCCGCCGAACGTCGTCGAGACGGACCCGCAGACGTGGCTGGGCCTCGTGACGGGGGCCGTCGCCTGGGCCGACGCCGTCGCGGACGGGCGCGTCCGCGCGTCGGGCGAGCGCTCCGACATCTCCTTCCTGCTCCCGCTCCAGGCGGCCCGGCCGCGCTGACCACTCCGGTGGGGGCCTCGGCATCCGCTCGCGGGCGGTGAGCGTGTTACCGGTGGGTAACGTTCTGGGGGCCGGTCTGGCGGAGCGCCGGACGGGGGACTAGCGTCCCAGGATGACCGGCCGCCGTCCGCGCGGGCGCTCGCGGCACGACGACGTGCGCTGGCGTTCTCGTGACGGTGACACGGCAGCAACCGCACGTTCATCCAGGTGGGGTGCGATGTCCCGCGGAGGCAGGGTGTCGCCCCGTCCGAGGGACGTCCCCGACCTACGGGAACGCGCGAGCTGCTGCCCGGCCGTCCGCACGAGATGAAGGAGTCAGCGTGACCGACCACCAGCACCTGCGGCGACGGAGGGTGGTGGCGGGCACGTTGACCGTGGCCCTCGCCGTGCCGTTCTCCGTCGCGGCGGCCACCGCCGCGAGCGCGGCGCCCGACGGATCGGGCCTCGTCATCAACGAGGCCTACCTGAGCGGCGGCAGCGCCAACGCCCCGTACACCCACAAGTTCGTCGAGCTGTACAACCCCACGCAGGCGGCGATCGACCTCTCCGGGATGTCGCTGCAGTACCGCTCGGCGACGAGCACGGGCGCCTTCACGGGCGTGACCGCGCTGACCGGCTCGGTCGCCCCCGGGGGCTACTACCTGGTGCAGGGCGGGTCGAACGGCTCGAACGGCGCCGCGCTGCCCACGCCCGACGCGACGGGCGGTCTCAACCCGTCGGGCACGACGGGCACGCTCGCGCTCGTGCGGTCGACCTCTCCGGTGACGCTGCCGGCAGGGAACGCCGCGGGCGCCGCGAACGTCGTCGACCTCATCGGGTACGGCACCTCGAACACGTTCGAGACGGCCGTGGGCCCCGCGCCGTCGGCCAACAACGTGCCCGCGTCGATCAACCGGACCGGGTACGCCGACACGGACGACAACAGCAAGGACCTCACGCTCTCCAGCACCGTGACGCCGCAGAACAGCGGCGACGACGGCGGCGGCCCGGGCCCCGAGCCGGGCGAGGTCGTCCCGATCGCGGAGATCCAGGGCACGGGGGCGGCGAGCCCGCTCGTCGGGCAGACGGTCACCACGCGCGGCGTCGTCACCGCGACGTACCCCACGGGCGGCTACGACGGCTTCTACCTGCAGACCGAGGGCACAGGCGGCGACCTCGACGCGTCGCACACGGCGTCGGACGCGATCTTCGTCTACTCGAAGGCGGGCGCGGCCGCGGTGGCGGTCGGCGACCACGTCGAGGTGACGGGCGCGGTGTCCGAGTACTTCACGCTCACCCAGATCACGCCCGCGGCGGGCGGCTGGACCGTGCTCGACGAGGCGGCACAGGACGTCAAGCCCGCGAACGTCGCGTTCCCGGCGACCGACGCCGAGCGCGAGGTCCTCGAGGGCATGCTCGTGCAGCCCGCCGGTGACTACGTCGTCGCGGACAACTACGACACGAACTACTACGGGTCGTTCGTGCTCGCGGCGGGGACGGACCCGTTCGTCCAGCCGACGTCGGCCGGGCGGCCGGGCAGCGCGGAGGCGGCGGCCGCCGTCGCGGACCGTGCGGCGCGGGCCGTGGTGCTCGACGACGGCGCCACGACGAACTTCAACAACACGGCGAACAAGGGCGTCCCGCTCCCGTACCTCACGGGCGGGGCACCGGCGCGCGTGGGTGCGGCCGTGTCGTTCACGACGCCGGTCATCCTCGACTACCGGTTCGACGCCTGGACGTTCCAGCCGCGCACGCAGCTCACCGCGGGCGACGGCGGCAACGCCGCCACGGTGCAGCCGGTCACGTTCGAGAACACGCGGGAGGACGCTCCGGCCGAGGTCGGGGGCGACCTCTCCGTCGCGACGTTCAACGTGCTCAACTACTTCACGACCACGGGCGACCAGGTCGCGGGCTGCCAGTTCTACACGGACCGCGCGGGGAACCCGATCACGGTCCGCACGGGCTGCGACGCGCGCGGCGCGGCGGACGCCGCGAACCTCGAGCGGCAGCAGACGAAGATCGTCGCGGCGATCGACGCCCTCGACGCGGACGTCGTCGCGCTCATGGAGATCGAGAACTCCGAGCCGTTCGGCAAGGACCGCGACCAGGCGCTGTCGGACCTCGTGGACGCGCTCAACGCGGCCGCGGGTGCCGAGGAGTGGGCGTTCGTCCCGTCCCCGGCCGCCGTGCCGACGGACGAGGACGTCATCCGCCTCGCGTACATCTACCAGGTGGCCGAGGCCGAGCCGGTCGGCGACTCCGTGATCCTGCTCGACGACCCGGCGTTCTCGAACGCGCGCGAGCCGCTCGCCCAGGTGTTCCAACCCGCGGGCGGGATCACCGAGGGTGACGACGCGGCGAGCGACGACGTGCTCGTCGTCGCGAACCACCTCAAGTCGAAGGGCGGCAGCGACTCCGCGCCCGCCGACCAGAAGGACACCGGCGACGGCCAGGGCGCGTACAACAAGGCGCGCGTGGGCCAGGCGACGGCGCTCGTCGCCTTCGCCGAGGACGTCGCGGCCGACGCCGGGACGGGCAAGGTCCTGCTCGCGGGCGACTTCAACTCCTACGAGCAGGAGGACCCGCTGCAGGTGCTCAAGGACGCCGGTTACACCGACCTCGGTGCGTCGACGGGCGAGCACACCTACCTGTTCGACGGGTACGTCGGGTCGCTCGACCACGTGTTCGCGTCGTCGGCCGCGGCGGACGCCGTCACCGGCACCGACGTGTGGAACATCAACTCGGTCGAGCCGATCGCCAACGAGTACAGCCGGTACAACTACAACGCGTCGATCCTCTACGACACGACGCCGTTCCGGTCGTCAGACCACGACCCCGTCCTCGTGGGCCTCCAGCTCGGCGCCGCCGAGCCTGGCACCACGCAGCTCGACCTGCTGGCGATCAACGACTTCCACGGTCGCATCGATGCCAACACGGTGAAGTTCGCGGGCACGATCGAACAGCTGCGCGCGGCGAACCCCGACGGGACGGCCTTCGTCTCGGCGGGCGACAACATCGGCGCCTCGCTGTTCGCGTCGGCGCTCCAGGAGGACCAGCCGACGATCGACGTGCTGAACGCGCTCGACCTCGCGGCGTCCGCGGTGGGCAACCACGAGTTCGACCAGGGCATGGACGACCTCACGGGTCGGGTCACCGACGAGGCCGACTGGGCCTACCTGGGCGCGAACGTCTACGACAAGGGCACGACGAACCCGGCGCTGCCGGAGTACCAGGTCGTCGAGATCGACGGCCTCGACGTCGGCTTCGTCGGCGTCGTGACGGAGGAGACCCCGACGCTGGTCACGCCGTCGGGCATCGCCGACGTCGAGTTCGGCGATCCCGTCGAGGCGCTCAACCGCGTCACCGCCCAGCTCCAGGACGGCGACCCGGCGAACGGCGAGGCGGACGTCGTCGTGGGCCTCGTCCACGAGGGCGCGTCCGCGGGCACGCCCGACGGCGCGACGCTCGAGGAGGAGGTCGCCGCGGGCGGCGCCTTCGCGGACATCGTCGACGAGACCGACGCGCGCGTCGCGGCGATCTTCACGGGCCACACCCACAAGCAGTACGCGTGGGACGCGCCCGTCCCGGGCGTCCCGGGCAAGACCCGCCCGATCGTCCAGACCGGCAACTACGGCGAGTTCATCGGGCACGTGTCGCTCACCGTGGACACCGCGACCCACGAGGTCACGGCGTACACGGCGCAGAACGTGGCCCGCACGAAGACGGAGGACGCGACCCTGGGCGCGACGTACCCGCGCGTCGCGGAGGTCAAGACGATCGTCGACGCGGCGCTCCAGCAGGCCGAGATCATCGGCGCGACCCCGATCGGCGAGGTCACCGCGGACATCACGACCGCGTTCGCGGGCGGCGCGTACACGGGTCCCGGCGGGACGTACGTGGGCCCCGGCCCGGACCCGACGTCCGGACGTGACGACCGCGCCTCGGAGTCGACGCTCGGCAACCTCGTCGCGGACTCGCTCCTCGCGACGCTCTCCGACCCGGCGCGCGGCGGCGCGGACATCGGCGTCGTCAACCCGGGCGGGCTGCGCGCCGAGCTCCTGCACGGCGACGACGGCGTCATCACGTACGCCGAGGCCAACGCGGTCCTGCCGTTCGTCAACAACCTGTGGACCGTGACCCTCACGGGCGAGCAGGTCGTCGAGATGCTCGAGCAGCAGTGGCAGACGGACGCGAACGGCAACCGCCCGTCGCGCCCGTACCTCGCCCTGGGCCTCTCGGACAACGTGTCGTGGACGGCGAGCACCGCCGACCCGAACGCGGCGCCGGGGAGCAACGTCTCGTCCGTGACGATCGACGGCGAGCCGATCGACCCCGACGGCGAGTACCGCGTCGCGACGTTCTCGTTCCTGGCCACCGGGGGCGACAACTTCCGCGTGTTCACGGACGGCACCGACCCGCGCGACTCCGGTCTGGTCGACCGGGACGCGTGGATCGCGTACCTGCAGCAGAGCTCGCCGGTGTCGCCGTCGTTCGACCGGTCGCGCGTGGTCGTCGACGAGCTGCCCGGCACCGTGACGGCGGGCTCCGACGTGAGCGTGGGGCTCTCGGGCCTCGACCTCACGTCGCTCGGGTCGCCGGCGAACACGTCGGTGGACGGGTACCTCGTCGCGGCGGACGCCACGTTCGACCCGGCGGCCCCGGGCACCCCGGCGGGCACCGCCACGGTGACGGGCGGGGCGGCGACCCTGACGGCGACGGTCCCGGCCGACGCCGCGGCGGGCGAGTACGACCTGTGGGTCGTCGCGTCGCCGAGCGGCACGACGGCGCGCATCCCGGTCACGGTCGAGGCCGCGGCCCCGACGGTGGAGCTCGTGAACCTCGAGGCCACCGCGCGCTGCACGGGCAAGTTCGTCCACCTCGCGGTCCGCGCCACCAACGGCGAGGACGCGCCGGTCGAGGTCGTCCTCGAGACGCCCTACGGCTCCAAGCGGTTCCCGAACCTCCAGCCGGGCAAGAACGCCTACCAGTCGTTCAACACCCGGGCCACGTCGGTCGAGGGCGGGACGGTCACCGTGACCGCGACGCTCGACGGCGTGACGCAGGAGTACGAGATCCCCTTCGAGGGTCAGACCTGCGGCTGACGTCTGCCTGACGCCGTGCGGCGCCGCCGAGGAGGCGACGCCACGTCCCGGGGCTCAGCAGGGTGCCGCCGCCCTCTGACTGGAGGCGCGTGAGGGCGCTCAAGCACTGCGCACGCGAGCACAGGGTGAGGCACGCGTTTACGGCTGGGAGCGCCGTCCCGTGCTCCACACGCTGCTGGTGCGTTCACGAAGCAGGACCCACCTTGCTCATGCAGCCGGCGGCCTGCCATCGGTCCGACACGCGGCACATGAGCACCAGCTGCCTGGCCAGCGTCCCGGGCGGCACCTCCGCCTCGTACATGAGTCGCAGCACCGCCTCGGCCGCGGCGAGCGCCTCCTCTTGCTGCTGCTGCTCCTGCCCTGCAGGTGGCGGCATGGCCGCGTCGCCAGCTGCTCCCTGCTGCTCCTCCTCAGGTGCGCCGCTGCGAGCGGTTGAGTCGGCGCCGAGCAGGCCCTCCTCCACCAGCTCCAGCAGCACCAGGCGCCCGTCCGGGGCCTTGACGGCATGTGGGTCGTCGCGCCCGTGAGCCGTGGTCAGCCTGATACGAAAGTACTCGGACGCGCACCCCAGCACGACGGCGTGCACGGGAAGCTGTCGGCCCTCGGGCAGGCCGCGCTGCGTCGTTGGCGGCGCTGCGTGGTGGCTCTGCTCATGCTGGTGGTCACTGTGGTGCTGGCGCGGCTGCTGCTCCGCCTGGCTGAGCGCTCGCTGCGTGGTGAGGAGCACCGTGACGTCGCTCCAGCACGCGCCCTCACCCCATCGCAGCATGGTGAGCTTGGCTGCTGTGGGCTGTGGCTCCTCTCAGCGGGAAGGGCTCTGCGTGGTGGCGTGGATGGCGAGCTGCTGGCCAGGAGCTCCAGCTCAGCCCGAGTAAAGCGGGAGAAGCTCGAGGATGCCTGGCGGCCGCGAGCAAGCGAGAGTACCGGTGACGCTGTGAGCGAGCTCGCTGCTGTGCCGCCCCGCTTGCAGCTGCGGATCGCTGGGTGAGGCCACCGCTTGAACACGAACAGCAACCCTCGACAGCTCGACAGCGACAGCTCAGCAGCAGGAGAACAGCAGCGAATGCGTTGCGATGCATGTCCATGCATGCAGTGACGACCCCAGCGTTGCCGGCGATGCACGTCGAGATGCGGCGTGCAACACGCGAGCACGGTGTCATCACAATCCACGGCCGCTCGGGGACGACGCCCCGCTCTCCACGTTCCTGGACGCCCTCAGCGAGGCCTGCCTCAGCAGCATCTGCTGCACCGCCATCTTGGCCTCGCTCTCCCGCTGCTGCGCGCGCAGCTCCGCCTCCTCCGCCTGCATTCGCGCCTTGCGCACGGCAATGGTGTACCTCCAGCTCTCCTGTATGTGCCGGATGCTCTGCGCCTCCTTTTGCGCCACCTGCACAGAGGCACGCGTCGGTGGGCGGCACCGGCCACGGACTTGAGGATGCATCACAAGGTGAGCGCGCCGCCCGTGGTGCACGCGGATCTTGCGTGGGCGCACACTTGCCTGCTGCGGCGTGGCGGCAAACGTGAACTCGAGCTGCTGGTACGAGCTCTCGATCATGGACCACGTCTTGTCGTCCTCGGGCACCGACAGGGGCAGGCCGTTGCCCTCCAGCTCCATCAGTTGCTGCACCGCCTGCGCGCCCGGCCACGCCGCGCAGGTCACTTGTCATCACGAGGCTCTGCACGCCGCACAGACACACGCTCCGCACCCAACTCATCATCAATGTGCTGGAGAGAGCTCCAAGACTCACCATGGTGCTGCCCGCCTTCTTGGCCGCCTCCTTGGCCCGCTGCGACTCCTTGACGGCGCACTTGACCACCTCCTTGGCCACCTCCTTCTGCTCGGGGTCAGTCAGGTCGAGGTACCAGTGCACGTCCTGCGGCCGGCCCTCGAGGCTCTGCCACACCAGCCAGTGGCCCAGGCGCGCCAGCACCTGGCGCTGCTCGTTGAAGCTCAGCGCGCGCCACACCTGCGGCGCCACGCAGCAAGGAGGCCAGGGCGTGAGCCGCAGCACGCCAGTGCACAAGCTCAAGGCATGTGGAGGGCGCGCCCGAGGCCGAGCAACGCACCTCGTAGAGCGCTGACCGCTCCACGCATCGGTTCCACAGCGCCACCGTGCCCGCCACGCGGTCTGGCTCGTAGCGCAGGTACTTGAGCACCCGCAGCACCTGGCAGGAAGAGCAAGCGGTGGTGATCAGCTCCGTGCTTGCTTGATCGCTGACTCCGTGCTGCGTGGCCGTGGGGCAGTGAGGCGCAGCACGATGATCATCAAGCCTCACCTGTGCTCCGTCCACCACGTGCCGCGACAGGAAGACCGAGAGTGCGTGCTGCGCCTGGCGCGAGCGCCGCAGCGCCAGCGCGTTGACCTCGCGCGCCACCACCTCGATCTGCTTGGCCACGTCGCGCCGCATGGCGCCCAGCACCGCGCGGCGCCTCTCGCCGGGCAGCAGCGGCGTCGGCGAGTCGAGCATGTCGAAGAGCAGGAAGGCGGCGCTGACGGGCGGCATGGCCTCGCACAGCCGCGCGCAGACCGCCGCGCCGGCGCCCCTGTTCGGGTCCGGCCCCAGAAACACGTTGAGCGTCTGCGCGATCACCTTGGCGCTGCACCGCGAGAGCAGCGCCGCCACGTTGCCCGCCGCGGGGATGGACAGCAGGCGGCCCGCCAGCTCCTGGGCCCGCGCCACCTCGGCGTCGCTCGCGTGCGTCCCGGGCAAGCGCAGCGCCGGGGGCGTGCGCGGCTGCTTGGCCGGCTCGCCCTTCTTGCTGCCCTTCTTCCCCCCGTCCTTGTCGCCACCGTCCTTGCCGGCCCCCTTGGCGCCTGCGGCCTCCTTGGCCGGCGACGGTGCGACCTTGACGGGGGACGGGGATCGCGGCGGCGTGGGTGGGGGCCCTCCTGCGGCCGAGCCGGGGCGCACGCCGGACGGCGTGGACGAGCGGGGCTGCGCGGCCGCAGCGGCGGCGGCGGCGGCCTTGGCGGCGGCGGCGGCGGCCAGCGCGGCCTCTCGCTCGGCGACCAGCTTGAGGAGCGGCTTGGCGTCAAAGCCCGCGTCGGCCCACCAGGCGGCCGGCTGGGGCGGCTTGGCCTCCTCGTCTTCAGGGGTGGCGCCCAGCAGCGGGGGAGCGCCGGCTGCAAGACGAAGACATTGTGCAGGCGAGGCAGGCGGAATCACGTCGCGGTGGCACGCACGGCTAGCTGGCTCGCAACGGCTTGGCTTGCAGCGCCAGGTGCAGACTCACATGAGATGGAGGTCCGAGCGCCGCCAGCGCTACCGCCCATGAGCGACGTGCGGCGCCCGGGTCGGCCCGTCAGGCTGCCGCTGGGTGTGAGCGCCTCTTGCAGCAGCGCGGGGTCGTGGAAGTCGCGCGCCGCCTCGCGCACCTTGCGGCTCAGCTCCTGCAGGCACGGGGCGCGCGCTTCTCTTTTGGGTGGTGAAGCCTGCAACGCTGCGCCGCCCGCAGTGTGGTGGACGTCGCCGGGCGACGCTCACCTTTGCCACGGCCAGCGGCCGGCCGCCGGACCGCGCCCTGAGCCGTGCCTGCGCCTGGAGGCGCGCCGCCATGTCGGCCATGGCCGAGCGCGTCTGCCCCTTGGGCAGGTACTCGTGCTGCACCGCCAAGAGGCCGCGCAGGTAGTCGCCCTGCACCTGCCGCAGCGCGCCCATCCACTGCCGGAGCTCGTCCTCGTCGCACGCCGCCTCGTCAGGGCCCGGCACCTGCAGCCAGCCGCTCACGCGAGTTACCCGCCACAGCTCTTTGTCGCAACCTGTGGCCCAAGGTCGTCTCCCTCGCCCGCTGCGCGCGACAATCGCGCTCCCGGCGCACCTTGTAGGACACAAAGTCGAACTTGAGCGTGCCCTCGCGTGGCAGCGTCCACTCGCGCATGCGCGCGCCCAGCCCCTCCTTGAGCAGCGGCACGCCGCCCAGCGTGGCGTTGCGCCAGCTCAGGTAGAACTTGTGCTGGGACCAGGCGCGCTCGCGGCACGACGCCTCCTGCACGCACACGCGCGCATACGTTGGGTGCCACGGGCAAGGCATTGAGGGGACGCCAGCTTGCAGCTCAAGGCGCAAGCGGTGTGGGAGCAGGCGCGTACTCGCTGGCGGTGGCCACGGCCGGAGTGCGCAGCAGCTCCTGCGAGGAGGCGCTCCCCACCGAGCATTCGTGTGCTCTTTTGCGGCTGGCCACCACAAGCGCCCCTTCAAGCGGCGGGGAGATCCGGTCGCAGCCAGGCGTCGCGCACCTTGTGCGCCCTCCGTTGCTGCCTGCACACGCGCGCCGGGCGCTGAGGCGCGGCGGGTCGCTGCGCCGAGCACCTGTGCGCAAGTTGCACGCGCAGATTTCGCCTCCGTGAGCGGGGCGATGCCGCAGCGAAGGCGTTGGCCGCGGCTCCAGCAGCGAGCTCGGCGCCCCCGCACACCTCTGGCTGCACGCGCGCTGGCCCATCGCGGACTTTTGGCTCGTGAGCATCATGGTCGTCTCTCCGAGCTGCGGGCGTGGCAGGGGAAGCTGTCGCGGTGAAGCGAGCTGCCGGCGTTGACGTGCACGCTCGAGCGTTGGTGTTCGCAGCGGATCCGCTTGCCCTCCAGCGGGCTTGGCGCGCCATGCGGCAGCGGCGCGAGTTCAAGCGCGGCAGTCCCGCTGGATGTTCTGGCATGCGGGAGATGTGGGGAGCACCGACGCCGGTGCCATCGACGAGCTGCTGGAGCGCGAAGACGGCCCGGTGCAGCTTGAGGAGCTGCTCGACCACGAGGAAGAGCTCATCCAGCGCTGCAGGGGCTTCCACGACGCGGCAAAGCTCGTGGACTTGTGAGTCGCCTGGGCCTCTGAGAGTCTGGAATGAGGACGCTGCGCGCCGGCAAGCACACACAACCTGTGCGCGCGCGGCGTGCTCTCTGCTGCTTTGCCTCACGCAGCCTCAGGCAACGCGATGCGGTCGAGAAGCTGCTCAGGTGGTTGGGCAGAGCTCAGTGCAGGCCCTGCGGCCCGCGGCCCACGTCAGCGCGTACCTCGTCGTGACCTCAAGCCTTGTGCGCCGCGCCGCAGGCACCTGGTCGGCCACTGGGCACCCGATGAAGATGATCACAATGGCCAGCAGCAGGAGGCGTCGCCCAGCAGGTGCGTGCTTGCCCGAGCACGTGATGGGTCGGCCATCAATCAAGATCGCAGGCCGAGCACTACTGATCGGGCGCTGCTCTCGCCCACCTGCCGATGCTTGGCGGCAGCAGGTTCCAGCGCACGGCGTGCGAGGTGCTCTGCAGCGAGCTGGATGCCGTGCACACCACGCTGCTGGAGGACGGCGAGCTCATGCAGCTGCTCTGCAGCGGCCTGGACGCCAGCACGGCGCCCCCCGGGAGCGCCACGTGCGTGGCGCGCGTGCTGGGCACGCTGCTGCTCAGGAAGCCCCACGACGTCTTCGAGCACGTGCAGGAGCACCCCGAGCTCCTGGAGCGGCTGGTCCAGCGCGTCGACGCGGCGGCCGTGGCCGAGGTGCTGACGCGCCTGGCGGGCGCCGACGAGCACGGCGGCGCGCTGCCGCTGGCGCACTTTGCGCCGTGGCTGGCGGACGAGACGCCGCTCATGCCGCTGCTGCTGGCAAGGCTGGGCGCCGGCGGCCCGCCGGTGGCGCAGGCCAACGCCGCCGACGTGCTGTGCGCCATTGCGCACGCGCAGCCGTCGCCGCTGGCGCGCGCGCTGGCGCGGCCGGACAGCGTGGCCGCCATGTTTGCGCACGGCATGGCGCAGGAGCAGCGGGCGCTGGTGCAGGTGCTGGACGTGTGGATCGCGCTGCTCGAGCCGCGGCGCGTGTGCCTGCCCGACCACGCCGCGATGCTGGCGCACGACAGCCTGGCGCAGGCCAAGGCCGCCGCCGTGGACAGCATGCTGCAGCACCTGCCGCCGCTGGCGGACCTGCTGCAGCTCAGCGGCGGCGACGCAGCGGCGGCGCCGCGCGGCGAGTGGCTGCCCCCCGCCGCGCTCGACACTCCGTGGGGCGTGCTGTCGCCGCGCCTGGGCCGCACGCGGCTCAAGGTGGTGGAGCTGCTGGCGGCGCTGCTGCGCAGCGGCGGCCCGGCGGTGGAGGCGGCCGTCGTGCAGGCGGGCGTGGTGGGCACGTGCCTGCGGCTGTTTGCCGCCTTTCCCTTCAACAACCTGCTGCACCAGGGCGTGGCGGCCATGCTGGCGGCCATCCTCACCCGCGGCAGCGACCCCAACCACCACCACCAGGGCTCGGCCATGCTGCAGCACGTGTTTGAGCACTGCAGGCTGGTGGACTGGCTCGTCAGCCTGCCCGCCGACGTCAAGCCCACGCCCGTGGCGGGCCAGGAGGAGCTGGCCGCCGCCAAGCCGCTCGTGCGCGCCGGGTACATGGGCCACGTGGCGCAGATCGCGCACACGTTGCGGAGCCTCACCTCGCAACCAAGCGGGGACGCGGCGCTGCTGCACGAGGCGGGGGCGGCAGCGCACGACGGCGAGCAGGCGGCAGAGGGCGGGGCTGGAGGTGGCGACGGCGGCGGGCTCGCGAGCGGGGCGGCGGAGCTCGGAGGCGATGCTCAGGGGGTGGCGGCGCACGGCGCGGCGGACGCGCAGCATGCTGCGGCGGCGGTGGGCAGGCCGGGCGGAGGGCGGGACGGAGGTGGGGAGGGCGGCGGCGCGGCCGGGGCGGAGCCGCACGCCGTGCAGCAGTACCTGAGCGGCAGCGCGGCGTGGAGCGCCTTTGTGCACGACGTGCTGGAGCCGCAGCAGGAGCTGGAGCACACGTGGCAGTGCGGGCGGCCCGTGCTGAACGAGCTCATGGGCCTGGACAGCGAGGGCGAGGAGCTGCAGGTGAGCGACAAGCTCCGTTCTCCTGCCCAGGCCTGCGCGTACGCACGTGCTGCCTGGCTCCTGTCCTGTGAGGGTCGGAGCCAATCTCCTTGGTGCGCCGTGGCGTGCGTGTGGGGTGCGTGCAGGCCGAGATGAACATGGAGCTCATGTTTGGCGGCGGGCTGCTGCACCACCGCTTCCACTTTGCTGGCCCCGGGGCGGGCGAGGTGGAGGAGGGCAACGAGGACCAGGAGCTGCTGGCGGCGGCCGGCGGCTTCAACGGGCAGAACGAGCACTACGCGCTGTTTGGCGGGCTGGACGGCGGCGGCGCCTTTGCGGCCGTGGGCCACCACCACGCGGGGGGCGACGCCGGCGCGCAGGGCGGGGAGGGTGCGGCGGGCGGCGACATGGCGCTGGCGCTGGGGCACATGGGGCTCGACGGGGAGCAGGGCGGGCGCAAGGGGCAGCAGCCGCAGCAAGGTGCGCCGTGCCCGCCCGTTGTGTGAGGCCTGCCTTGCTGGCCGTGCAGCCGCAGTGCCGTCCTGCCAGCGACGCTCGTGCCCATGCGTGCGCGCGCAGAGGGCTCCGGCATAGCGCCACCGCCGCCGCCCGCGCCGCCGCCCGGGCAGCAGCGAACAGCGTGGCCGCCGCTGCCGCTCCTGCAAGGAATCATCACCGACGACGTGCCGTTCTCCGACGCGCCCGCGCAGCCAGCGGCCGACCACGGCGCGCCGACGGCAGAGGGCGGCGCCATGACCTGGCAGGCGTGACGTGTGCGCGCGAGAGAGAGAGGGGTCTGCAGCGTGGTGCAGCGCACCTGCGCTCTTTTTGTCCGCGGCGATTCATCAAGGAGGGGAGCCCTGGAATGCCGCCCTCGCACTCTCACAACCTGCGTGCGCTGCTCTGCCCCCACTCTCTGCTAACTCGCTGTGGTGGGCGCTGTCGCCATTTTGGAACCGGCCCCGCCCACCTCGCCCATCTCGCCCAAGCAGTCCTTTGTGCACGCACGGAGCGAGGCACGCTCGGATTTGCACGTCGTGAACAGCAGTTGAGGATGGGCCACCCTGCAACAAGGGTGCAGGTTGTGTCGGCCGTCCTGCCAAGTAGTAGCATGGACTCTGGAGTTCGAGAAGGACCCACACGTGTGTCAATCGCTCATTGCTGCGTCGTCGTCGCCGTCCCCCTCTTCCTGTTGTTGCTGCTCGGGCTGGCCCGCCGGGTTGGCTGCCTGCTGCTGCTTGTACTCGCTGATGGCCTGGGCAAACGAGACGCTGACGTGCTGGCACACGTCCTTGAGGTCCTCGCAGGCGTTGCGCAGGGCCTGGGCAGCCGACACAGTGCCTGCGCGCCACGTGAAGGACGTGGCAGCCTCAGGAGGGGAGGTGCCTTCTTCAAAGTGCGGCAGCGGCGATGCGCCCGCCGCAGAGCACAGCCTGCATCGTCGCACCTGTGGTCTGCACGCGGATGTTGACGACCTCCTCGGACGGGTGGGGCATGCTGTAGCCGCAGAACGCCACCTCCGGGCTGTGCGCACGGGCAGCAGCAACAGCAGCGCATCATGATGCGGCTACGGAGTGGGGTGGCCGTCGCGCGCACGTGCCTCCGCGCCATGGACGAGCTCCCACCATGGAGCCACCGTCGCACCTCTTGTTGAGGAAGAAGCGCAGCGAGTTGGCCAGCGTGTGGTCCTCGTTCTCCACCGCAAAGGTGTGCCCGAAGTAGTCGGGCGGCGCCGTGCCGGGGCCCCTGGGCTGAGCCATCACCTGGAAGGAGCTCCCGGGGTGGAGGCGCGCACCTGCTCTGCAGGCCTGACTGGTGGCTGGCCCCTCTCCTCTGTGGCGGTGCCGCCGTCACGAAAGCAAGCCCGCGATGAGTGCGTGCGCTCGGCTTCATCCCTGCGCCCTCTGCGCGTCCCAAGCGCTTGCTCAGCAGTCAGCAGCAGCAGCAGTCCACCACCCGGAGGTCGCGCGGCCCTCTCGCTCCGCTCCAGCGAGGATGGCTGGGGACGAGGAGGGCGAGCGCGCAGCGGGCGTGCCGCTGGTGGGGCGCAGCGCGGTGTATGACAGCGATCTGTACGGGGGCGTCGACCGGCAGGGCTACACGACCACGGCGCTTGATGAGGAGGACGATGACCAGCTCGACGAGCTGTGCGTGTGTGGAGCCTGCAGCCCAGGGTCCTCCCTGGACAGGAGGGCCTGGTGCTGGTGCTGGGCAGCTGACCAGGTGCTTTTGCCTGTGTCCATGCACGCAGTCAGAGGAGGCAGATGGCCATCCGGGCGCAGCAGCAGGGGCTGCGCGGGGAGATCCCCGAGCCGGACGCCGAGCAGGAGGGCACGATCGCGGGCCTGGGCTTCCAGAAGCCCGGCACCATCTACGAGCGCGAGGACGACTACCGGCGCAGGCGCCTCGACCGCATCATCTCCCCCGCGCGCAACGACGCCTTCGCCATGGGCGACAAGACGCCTGACAACCGTGTGCGCACCTACGCGGACATCATGCGCGAGCAGCAGCTGCAGAGGGAGATGGACAACACCATGCGCAACATCGCCGACAAGAAGAGGAAGGAGGCCGAGGCGGCGGCGGCGCTCGCGGGCGCCACGCAGCAGGCCGCCGCCACCACCGCGGCGGCGCCCACTGCCGCTGCCACGGCGGGAGCACCGCCGGAGAAGCGCAGGCGCCGCTGGGACTCTGACGCCCCCGCGCAGTGAGTCCCCGTGAGGCGCCTGGGGAGTTCTTGTCAGGGGGTGGCTTCCAGATCGCCTTCCCTCACTGCTCGGTGCTCGGTACAAGTGTCGCTGCTGCTCCTGCTGCTGCGCCTGCAGGAAGGCGGTGTCGGAGTGGGACACGGTGGAGGCCACGCCGGCCGTGGGCTCCAGGTGGGACGCCACGCCCGGCGCAGCGCTAGGCGGCGGCGCCACGCCCGCCGCTGGCGGCAGCCGGTGGGACGCCACGCCCGGGCCAGCGGCGGCGGCCACGCCGGGGCGGCGCAACCGCTGGGACGCCGCCACGCCATCACAGGTGATGGATGCATCCGCCTCGCCCCCGCCGCGCTCGTGCACGCACACACGCTGCTCGGCAGGCGCTCACGCGCTGGGAGGTGGGTCATGTGTGCCGTGCGCAGCAAGCCTTGGGCGACGCCACGCCGGCCTGGGGCGGCGAGACGCCGTCGCTGGGCGGCGGGGACGCCGGCAAGAAGGGCCGGTCCCGGTGGGACGAGACGCCCGCCAACCTGGGCGGCGCCACGCCCTCGCTGGCGGCGGGCATCACGCCCGGCTTCTTCACAGGTTAGCGCTTGCGGGTCGGGAGCCAGCGTGGGGGGCCCGTTGTGGCGTGGCAGCTCGGGCGCCGCAGCTTGTGACTGACAGCTGAGCGTGGGTGAGTGGGTGCGTCCACCCGGCGCTGAGCGTGCCGTGGCCGTGACCGCGTGCGCGCGTGGACAAACGCCTGCAGCCGCCACGCCCGCCGTGGGCATGGGCGCGCTGGGCATGGAGACGCCAGCCACGGCGGTGCTGCAAAAGCTGGCGGCCGCCACGCCGGGCGGCGCGCTCAACGTGGAGCAGTACCACGAGGCGCGCGTGCAGCGCGAGATGTACGAGCGCAACAAGCCCCTGACGGACGAGGAGCTCGACGCGCTGCTGCCCGGAGAGTCGGACGGCTACAAGGTGCGCGCCCGGCAGGCCCGCCGTTCATCACGCAGCAAGCACCTCGCTACTGCTGCGTGTTCCGCAGCACCCGCAGAGCAGCGGCAGGATGCAGACCACTTGCAAGCGTGCGTGCGTGCGTGTGTGCGCAGATCATGCCGGCGCCGGCCAACTATCAGCCCATCATTGACCCCTCCCGCAAGCTCATGGCCACGCCCATGACGAGCGCCACGCCCTTCTACGCCATCCCCGAGGAGAGCGACCAGCTCAAGAAGGACATGCCCGCCGTGCCTGAGGGGCTGCCCGAGCTCAAGCCCGAGGACGTGCAGTTCTTCAGCAAGCTGCTGCAGGTGCGCCGGCGCGCGCCACGCGCCCCCCTCTCTCGCGCTCTCTCTCGCGGCGAGGCCGGCGTTCGCTTTGCCCTGAGGGCGCGCGACGACTGGACGGGTCCGGTCCCCTCGTGCGCGCCGGTGCCTCCTCGCTTGCCGGCACGGGCGGGCGGCACGGCTGGGGCGGGCAGGGGGGACGTGGGGCCGCGGCGCCACGCAGCAGCGCGCATGACGTGCAGCTTGGGTGGTCTTGTGCTGACGTCGCGTGCCGCGCGTCGCGTCGCGTGCGTCGGCGGCGGCCGCAGGACGTGGACGAGGCGGAGCTGAGCGTGGAGGAGGCCAAGGAGCGCAAGATCATGCGGCTGCTGCTCAAGGTCAAGAACGGCACGCCGCCGCAGCGCAAGGCGGCGCTGCGGCAGCTGACGGACAAGGCGCGCGACTTTGGCGCCTCGGCGCTGTTCAACCAGATCCTGCCGCTGCTCATGCAGCCCACGCTGGAGGACCAGGAGCGCCACCTGCTCGTCAAGGTGAGAACTGATTGGCACGCGCAAGCGGCACGGGTTCGCTCCCTTGCGCGCGCGCCCTTTCCTCACCCTGGCGGCGTCGTTCGCCACCGAGGCGCAAGAGGCGACGGGCGTGGCTGGCGCTGGCTGGCGTGCGGTGGCTGCATTGCGCAGGTGATTGACCGCATCCTGTACAAGCTGGACGAGCTGGTGCGCCCCTTCGTGCACAAGATCCTGGTCGTCATTGAGCCACTGCTGATTGACGAGGACTACTACGCGCGCGTCGAGGTGAGCACGCGTGGCTCTTGGTGGCGCCACGCTCCCAGGGGCACTACCAAACCAGCAGGCGGGGAACGGAGCCAGCGATGCACGGCTCTTGGTGGCGCCGCGGCCCCCCGGGGCACTGCCGAGCCAGCCGGCAAGGCAAAGGGAGCCAGCGACGCACAGTGCCTCAGCTCAGCACGTGGCAGCACCCGTGTTGCGTGGCTCGTGCTGCGGGGGCTGCAAGTTGCGGGCGGGGCGCGTCTCTGCACCACGTGCATTTCTTCACGAACGTGCGCTCGCTCGCTCGGGCGCGCAGGGCCGCGAGATCATTGCCAACCTGTCCAAGGCGGCGGGCCTGGCGCAGATGATTGCGGCCATGCGCCCCGACATTGACAACGTGGACGAGTACGTGCGCAACACGACGGCGCGCGCCTTCAGCGTGGTGGCCTCGGCGCTCGGCATCCCGCAGCTGCTGCCCTTCCTCAAGGCCGTGTGCCTCTCCAAGAAGAGCTGGCAGGCGCGCCACACGGGCATCAAGATTGTGCAGCAGATTGCCATCCTCATGGGCTGCGCCGTGCTGCCGCACCTCAAGGCGCTCGTCGACATCATCAAGCACGGGCTCAAGGACGACAACCAAAAGGTCAAGACCATCACGGCCCTGGCGCTCGCCGGTGAGCGAAAAAGCAACGCGCGTCCGCCTGCCCCGCCAGTCCTCGGCGCCCGCGTCTGTCTGTATGGCGGCGCGGGGGCGGCCAGAGCGCCGCGTTGCGTCACCGAGAAGGGTGCGGCATGGCTCGGGTCGCGCTCGCTGGCAGACCTCTCGCGACCCGTGTGTGTGCGTGTGCCTGGCGCGTGTGGCGTGCAGCGCTGGCCGAGTCGTCGGCGCCCTACGGCATCGAGTCGTTCGACGACGTGCTGGAGCCGCTCTGGCGCGGCATCCGCAGCCTGCGCGGCAAGGTGCTCGCCTCGTACCTCAAGTGCATCGGGCACATCATCCCGCTCATGGACGCCGAGCACGCCTTTTACTACACGCGCGAGGTGAGCGCGCCTCCCGCCTCTCCGCCCGCCCTTACCGCTGCGCCGCACGCCGCGGGGGCTCCGCGACGCCTGCGGCCACCCTCAGCTGTAGGTGACGTGAGGGTGAAGGTGGAGGTGGGGCCGAGTCACTCACTCCTCTTGCGCTGCTGCTGCCTGCTGCGGGCCACAAACGCGCAGGTCATGGTTGTGCTCAAGCGCGAGTTCAACACGCCGGACGAGGAGATGAAGAAGATCGTGCTCAAGGTGGTCAAGCAGTGCGTGGCGACCGAGGGCGTCGAGTCCGAGTACATCAAGACCGAGATCCTGCCAGAGTTCTTCAAGGCCTTCTGGAACAGGCGCATGGCGCTGGACAGGTGAGCGGCGGCGCCGATCACGTCCTCGCTGTGCCTGGGCCTGGTGTGGTGAGGGGATGGGAGGGGAGCCCAACGAGGTGTGCGTGCGTCCGTGCGTGTGCGTGCGTCTCCTCCTTGCAGGCGCAACTACCGCGCGCTGGTGGAGACGACGGTGGCGCTGGCCGACAAGGTGGGCTGCTCGGAGATTGTGGGGCGCGTGGTGGAGGACCTCAAGGACGAGAGCGAGTCCTACCGGTGAGCGAGGGAACCAGGGGCGGGTGGGGCGTGCGCGGCGGGGTGGGGGCGGTGCGGCGGCTGCGAGAGGCGATCGCTGCTTCGACCGTTGCTGATGCTGCGCTGCGCGCAGGCGCATGGTGATGGAGACGATTGAGAAGGTGGTGAGCAACCTGGGCAGCAGCGACATTGACGCGCGGCTCGAGGAGGTGCTGGTGGACGGCATCCTCTACGCCTTCCAGGAGCAGGTGCGGCTCACCCCCCTGGCGGCCAGGCCACAGCACGCGCCACACGTCTTGCTCGCGGGGACGGGGTTGGCAGCGTCCACTGGCGCGCGTCGCTTGAC
>VFQP010001797.1_pt1 | contig 26509 bp, 43 predicted proteins | sample 3512351 | NCBI WGS metagenome assembly VFQP01 (sample SAMN10412372, study PRJNA504923) | tailings metagenome | isolation source: Relicate 1 Philex TSF1 revegetated site | place: Philippines: Tuba, Benguet | collected 2017-08-29
CACACACACACACACACACACACACACACACACACACACACACACACACACACACGTGCGATCAGCCAACGACCCCTCCCATCTGGTGTTTGAACCCACCCCACAACCCCACACAGATTGCACAGAATGGGCATTTGCTTGCACTGGCGGATGAGGAGGGGTTTGTGACCATCATAGACACCAGCAAGCCATTGCCACAGTCGCTCTTTGTGGGGGAGGCATGGGGGGCGCACCCACCACCAAAGGCCCAGTGGCTTGCACATACAAATGCGATCTTTGATGTGTGCTGGGTATTGGTATGTGTGGAGGCACTGTATATGTCGCGGGTATTGCGGCTTGTGGTATAGTAGCACACGTATGTGTATGCATCCACCCCCGCACGCAGGATGACACGTGTATATTGACAGCATCAGGTGACCAAGCCATTGGCTTGTGGAATTGTGAGCGTGCGATGGCATATGCAAGGTTTCAGGGACACAGTGCAAGTGTCAAAACACTGGATCAGCATCCAGGCAACCCCAATGTGTTTGCATCAGGTGCGTATTGATGGTGTTTTATGTAGGGGTGTGTTTGCTGCATATCTGCATCCAACCTCGTCCATAGGTTCACGCGATGGCAACGTGCTTGTGTGGGATCAACGCACCAATGCACAAGGGTGGGATTCCAACAACATCAACATACACAGCCCTGTGCTTTGCATCAAGGTATGTGGCTGTTTGTACATATATCCATACCGATGTGTATACGCACATCCTCTTCCATGCACTCCATATTCCCCCCCACACAGGGTGCCGCACATGCTGCTGCCTCTCTCCCCACCCGACACACCACCACCGTCACACGTCGCACCACCCCACGTGGGGGTGGGCGGAGGGGGCACAGAGGTGCCCTAGAGCCTACAGCAAGCGTGACGAGTGTCAAGTTTTTGCAGTCAGGATGGGCTTTGTTATCTGGAGGTGTGTTGTGTGGTTGTGTGGAACATCACTGGGTACCATGTGTTGGAATGCGTGTGGTAGGGAATATGCTGTTGTTTGTATATATGCAATTGTTTTACATGGGGCGACAAGTCCCTGTTGTTTTTGGTGTTGTTATTGCACACGCAACCACATCGCACGTCTGTAGGTGCTGGTGATGATGTAGTTCGGTTTTGGGACATACGCAAGGCTGGCACACAAGTGACAAATACGCGCGCATTGAGCACCAACGTGGATGAGCTACAGGGTGCACCCATGCTTGCTGCGACCACCAGGGGGGAGTGGGGGGATCCACTTCGACAATATGGTGTCACATCCATTACAGAAGGCCACCTAGGTGTGTGCAGTGTCTCTTTTGGTTGCTGTGATATGCACGTGGTTGTGGTTGTGGTTTTGCATGATGGAGTGTGCCTCATGGTACTGCTGCGTACTTGTGCATGTACATACCCTCCTTAATACAACCACACCAATATAGGGTGCAACATAGTGGTGAGCTATGTCAACAATGTACACTGCACCTTTTCCAGCCTCTTGCCTCATAAAGGTCCCCTCGCTACCTTTGGCACCCCCACGTTGGGATCCTTTTACATCAAGTCTGCCATGTGCCCAGAGGGTGCCCATGTGCTCACGGGTGGGGCCGATAGTGTGGCACGTATATGGCAGGTAGAGTTCGTTTTTGGGGGATGTACTCTTTTCACACACCTTGTGAAACGCATGGTCAAGCCAGCCCATCATGTATACCCACACACACAACACCATTATCAGGTTGACACCACAACATCAACGTCACCGCGCAACGTGTATGAACTGCGTGGGCATGAGAGCGAAGTGACGTGTGTGGCATGGTGTCCCACCGAGTCTTGCAAAGTGGCAACATGTGGGGACGATTGCTCCATCAGGATATGGCACGTGGAACCCCCTCCACCACCACCACCATCCCCCCGCCGTGGACGAAGGCAACAACCACTGGTAGAGGTGCTCCCCACACCAGCACCTGTGCGTACTGCTGCCGTCACACAGCGACACAGTGACACAGCAACCCCTCCAGCAGACATGGCGCTGCACACACCAGCATCCCAGGTGTTGAGGAGCACCAGGCGGCACACTGCATCCCAAGCAACCATTCAGCGCAGCTTGCTCGACTTTGTAATTGCAACGCCAAGGGTGGGATGCGCGACGTGTGCAGAGGCGTGCTCCACCACGCTCGGTGTGGAGGAGCAACAACAGAGGGCAACAAGTGGAGACAAGGGCGGAGTACCACAGGAGGATGAAAATGTAGATCCACAATGCATGGTGTGAAAAACAATATGTCTGCCAGGGGTGGTTTGTGTGTTTCAGCAGCAATCTCCCCACCCAGCTTGCAAATTTCCCAGTGAATTTTGACGCAATAAAAACCGCGTCCAACAACACTGCTGTATATATCATCGCAGCTATTACACACGTCGCACAGCCCCCACCACCTGCACAGCTTCAGCATCGGTCAGCAACCAGGGAATGCAACGCTGGACCGTCATTCTCGGTATACTGTACTATACTGACCGCAGTGCGCATCCTTGATATTGTGGTAACAATCCTATACACTTGTGTCCATCGTTCTGCACGCTGGACTTGACGTTTCCAGTTGCGAGGTGATCGACGCTAGGTTCGTGCTGTCTAGGGTCTTGTGCACATGCTCGCTGCACCAACACTTGGCAACGTTGGTCATGGGGCATGATGTCTGCATAGCAGCCTGACAACCCTCACGATTTCAAACATGCCCACCACAGCTGGCATTCCACAGCAGCACAGCACCATGTCATTCTACCAATCAGATCAAGTGGTTCGTCGTGGCCATGCACGTAGTGACAATTTGTCAGAACCACTCATGACCAGCACAGTGGCACCTCCACGACCAGACGATGATGGCGCCACCGTTGTCAATCCACTGCTCGCCAACCCCACCACTGCACCCTACAGCGCTGCGGCTGCCTACAACTTTCAGGCAGCCACGCAACAGAACAAATCAGGATGCTTCAAATGCAAGTTGGTCACCGTGCTCGTGGTCATGCTCGCCATGTCATGGTCGGTCTACTCGTTTTTGTATGGTGCCCGTGATTACCTAGAGCCTGCACACGAGTCGTGGGTGACAATCAATGGCACAGAGGTATTTGGTGTGGTGGGATTTTGGATGGTGTTGTGCATTCAGTGTTGTGCATGTGGTACACAATGTCCTGTACACACACAGTTTTATACAGACTGCCGGCCGTATGTGTTTGCTGGGTTCAACACAGACAACATGAAGGATGCAGTGGTGGTGATGACACAATGGAGCAATTACATTGGTATGCCGGGTGGTTGGAGGAAGAGATGATGGAGGACGACACACATGGCGTATCTTCTGCATGCCCCTGGATTAATCACCTCCATCACCATCACCACCACCACAACAACAACATCAGGGAGAACCGAGGGACAGATGCTCATCCGCAAAACCATGCAGGAAGCAGCAGCAGCTGGCCTCACTGTTGTTCGTACATGGGCACACACCACCAACCCTGATTTCCCATTGCAGGAAACACCTGGTGTGTACAATGAAAAGGCATTCTTTGCACTTGACGTAGTGATTGATGAGGCACGCCGTGCAGGATTGCGTGTCATTCCCACATTTGTGGACAACTGGAAGTACTATGGGGGTGTGGATGAGGTATGGTGGTGGGTGGGGTGTGGATGAAGGGACAAGTGGACATGTGTCATGGACACGTGTTGTATGCATGGATTGTATGTACCCCACTTGACATGCAATATGCACATACACACACAAACACACAACACAGTTTGTTGACTGGAGCCCCACTGTGACACCTCGCAGAAAGGAATACCCACCAGTGAACATTCAGGGTGACAACACACCTGCGGTATGTGTGTGATGTGTGTGTGTGCAACAGCATGACCTGTGTACAATGGGGATGCAATGGTGTGTATTGTTGTACCACATCATCACCGTCACCAACACCACATCATCACCAACACAGGATTTCGATGAGGAGCGCAAGGATTATGAAACTGCTCGCCACGCCCTTTTCTACACCGATGAAAACTGCAAGAAAATGTACAAAAACCATGTCAAAACCATCATCGAACGCCGAAACATGGTCAACGGGCGCCTGTACAAGGATGATCCCACCATCCTGGGATGGAGCCTCATCAATGAACCTCGCTGTGAAACATGGAAGGTCACCAACTGTGTGACCTATTTGCAAAAATGGCTCGAGGAAATGTCTGCATATGTCAAGTCACTCGACAACCGTCACTTGTTGACGATTGGAGAGGAAGGGTTTTTCGCGGCAGGATCCCCTCGTGCGGCTGCCAACCCTGCATCATGGGGTATATTGATGGGGCAGAACTTTACAGGCAACCACATGATTCCTGAGATTGACTTTGTGACAGTGCACGTGTGGCCTGACAACTGGAACAAGTATGATGAGGACGGCGGTGTGGGTGGGTGGGGAGGTGTGAATGGATGCATATGTGTGTTTGTGTTGCGTGTATCATTATATCTCATGACCATTATACCCCATACCATACCTCACACCTCACCCAACAACATTCCTCATGTGCAACAATGTGTACAACATCTGTACTTCAATCTACACGCTGTCCAACCTGTGCTCAACCACCACCATCAAACCCCCACCCACCCACCCAACAGTTATACATTTGAGTTTTTCAGTGAGTGGGTCAATGCCCATGTGGATGAAACCACTGAGCTACTGCAAAAGCCCTTGGTGATGACTGAATTTGGTAAGAAGATGTACACCAAGGACAGGAAGAAGGAGATTATTGAGACACGTGATCCCGTGTATAGGGTTGCGTATCGTATCTTTTTGGACAACATGAAACGGTAAGAAGTGTTTGGGGGGGGGGAGTGTAGGTGTGGAGTGTAATGGGGTGCTGCATGTACATTGCCAGTGGACCGCTGTTCTCTGTATACTTGTACAACCACTATGCATACACCTGCCATACGCACCTCCAATACACACCCCATACACACCTGCCATACACACAGGAATACCGTGTTGCGTGGCATCATGTTTTGGAAGCTCGGTGTTCAAATATACGAACGCAGTGGCCCTGGTGAATATGGTGTGACCCTGTCAGACACCACATGGCCCATTATCAAAGAAAACACACTGAAAATTCACCAACACGTAACAAAAACAATGCCAGATGGGACGTGCAACTTGGATTGCTGGGTACCTGGGGAGCCTGTGTATGGCTACTTTCAAGTGTATGTATTGGGTGTAGGTGTTGGGTGTTGTATTGGGTGAGTGTGTTGTAGTGAGTGTCTGAGGAGATGCATTGGTGAAGAGAAGAGGGCGTGTTGTTGTGGAGGTTTTCACAACATATGACATGGTTGATACAGCAGCAATATACATCATCACCACACAACCATTATACACAACACAGGTGTGTAAATCAACCATCTGTGTGCCAAGCAATGGCAACTGATGATGCTGCACGTGCACCAGGGGCTGCCCCTGCCAAGGTGTTTACCTCTGAGCTGGCATGCTGCACTCCAGTGGTAGGTGCATACGAAAAGGGATGTGCATGGCTCACCACAAAGCCACCAGCAGTAGAAGTAGCACCTGCTGTGTAAGTGGGCATTAACGCTGTATGCGCGTGTGGTTGGTTGATGATGGTGGTGGGTGGATGTACAAGGAATGGGGGAGATGACACCTGGAACCCTTTTGTCGTTTTTGTTGATGCTTGTTTTGTGTGGTGCAAGGAAAGGACCTGGTGATCCACCAATCGGTTCAGGACACAAGGCGGGTGTGTGTTTGTTGTTTTTTCTTTTTTTCTCTGTGGTAGTGTTTTGCACAATTGCAGCACGACTACACGTTTGAAGAAAACCCGTTGTGTTTTTTGGCAAGGGGGGTACTGCTGCGGTGTGTAACACAGACTTATGCCACAGTATTTAATTACCAACAGCTACAATCAGTGTCAACAATCAGGGTCATCCATTGGACAAAGGGAGGCTGCATAAATGTGCAGCACAGGTTGTGTTGTCAGTTTGTGCGTGAAACAATTATGCGGAGAGAAAGAATAACAGCAAATTCCTCTTGTGTGTTTCATTGTGTTTGGGTTTTGTTTTCTGATAGTGTGATCCAGCCCTTTTTTACTCCACTGCCTTGCCGGGGGTCTTGCGCACTCCTCCTTCCACATCTGCAAGCTTGCGATCGATGAGGGGCACAGCAGACTTGGGGGACCCGATCTTGCTGGATGCCGCACTCTTCAGCGGCGCCTCCCTGTAAAATGACCCCATAAACAAGCATGCAAACAGAGCCACAGTGCCCACTGCATCGCTGTGCTCGTCCCAGATGAGCAGGTTGACCACAATGGTCAGGATCTTGCACACATTGCCAATGACGGAGAATGAAGTTGCGCTTATGGCGGCACGGAGGGCAAAGGAAAAGTAGCTCATGCCCAAGCCAGCAACACAGGAGAGGAGCAAGGTGATGATGCCACTCATGGGCAGTGGGTTGGACAGCACTTCTATGTCACCGTTGAAGACGGCAATGATGAGCATGGGAGGGATGGACAGGATGTTCTGTGGTGTGCATGGTTGCATGTGGGGGGGGGGGGAATACTAGGTGCATGGTATACGACACACCAACACAACACAATTTTTACTGGGGATGGTATAGAAGATGCAACCGACAACACCATCTTCTCACATGCACACACCTGATAATATGTACGGGTCCAGGTGCTCATTTCAACCGTGTTGCAAATGTGCTTGACAAAGACCATATCAAACACTGCAAAAAAGTACCACAGCCCCAGCCACAGGTATGCCACAAACCCAAAGTTGATGTCTTGACGCACGTAGATGATCACACCAGCAAGCACCCCCAACAGCGATGCCCATGAACGTGCTGATGGCAACTCACGACCTAGGTAGTAGAATTCAATAACAGCAATCAACAGTGGTGCGGAGGTGCGCAGGCAGATGATGGTGTCCACTGGGTTGTACTGTGATGAGGTTGGTGGTCAGGGTGTACAGTGGGTTAAAAACTCCACCTGTTGCACACACCACAGTCTCCCACACCGGTAATGACATACCTGCAGTGCCTTCATGTTGCAAAACAGGATGGCAACAAATGCCAACACCAGTGGCATAAACTTTTTCGATTTTTCCATCTCCAGGTCATCCACGTCATTGAGCACCTTGCCACGCTTGAGTATGTAGATAAATGCTGAGCATGATGCAAACTGTGCCAATAGAATGGTGGATGCTGCAGGGATGTACTTGACCGCCACCTGTGGGTTGTTGCAGGTGTGTGTATGGTTGTTGATCATATGCTCCATGTTGTCCATGCACACCAGGGTGCTCACCTTGTTGATGATCAGCAACATGCTACTGCAAATGCTGTAGCAAACAATCAGCATCACCATCTTGACTATGTTTGCAGTTTCAGCTGTGGGTGCGGAACCGTAGTGGTGTGTATACATCCAAGATGCATGCCTGCCTCACCACCACAACTGACTACCTGCATTGTGCCGCCGCAAACTCCATCGCTTTATCAATGGCAAGGATAGTGCGATGATCCCGGCAATAGCAACGATCCTGTGAGTACAGGAGGCGCATGGTGGTGGACAGACACATGCGGTGTTTGGGTGCGCAGGCAACATGGTGTTGTTGTTGCCACGCCATTGTGTGGTCATGCTGTCAACATGCATCGTACGTGAGAGTAGAGGCCACGGCCTTGGCACTTTTTGAGACACCAAGCGATTCTGCAATTGCCTGCGACAGGCGCGCAATGATATTCGCTGGATGCTCCATGAGGGGATTGTGGAGTGCGTGTATTTGCGTTATTGGCACTCGGTTGTAACTGTGACCAAGCGGACGCAATGGAGCACGATGTGAAAGCGTTGGTCACCACCAGCTGGCGATACAGTGTTTGTGTGATGATTTGTGATACGACCACGTGTTGTGTGGTGTGGTGTGGTGTATTGTGTGAGTTACATATATATTTTTGATGTGGCTGCTGTTTTTGCGCGAACATGCTCACCCGCACACCACACATGCTCCTCCCAACACACATCACTCTACTTGCTGGGTTGGAGCAAGATGCCACCGTCCTGTGGGTGTAGGAGGGTGTTGAATTATGCATATGGATGGCATGCTACATACACATCTTTTTGAATGATCCGATGTACAACTCGCCCATCTTGTAGACCCAGTACACCAACCATCATTCCTACCTCGGCAAAGATGTCATCTGGGTCACCAAACATGTCTGCAAAAGGGGCGGGCTCTGTGCCACCTACTGCCTCATCATAAGAAGGTGGTCGAAACATGCGCTGCCTGTGGTGGTGGGTGGGGTGGTGGGTGGGTGAGAATGAGGAGATAAGGAAGGACGGTACGCATTGCCATGATCATGATGGTAAACATGGTGTTGAACAGTCATGGGTGCAGGGTAGGCATGCATGCAATACCACCATTGGTCAACAGGTGCCTCCCCAACAGTGTCATCTTGCCGTACCGTGCACGCTTGATGTACATCTCCTTTTTCCTGCGCTTCTTCTCGTCCTGCCTGTTTTCAAACTGCTGACGTCGACGAACCTGAGGGTGTGGATGTGGGGTGGATGTCGATGCTGTGTGTATGCAGGACATTGATTAGCACACTGCCATGTCACCAACATATAACCACCACAACACAGCAAATGACCTGCCCCTCCAAAACCACTCCAAACTAAGTGCCATCCCCAAAACAACAAACTCCCTCACCTCTGGGATGATGTTGGCAGACATGACCTGGCGGCGAAACTGTCGCATAGCAATGTCTGCGTTGTCACCGTCTGGCACAACCACCTGTGGAGAACGAGGCAGCCACCAGTCAAACCATGCAGCAGTCCACGCACTGTTTCCTGGTGCATATGCACTAGTACACGTGCTGGAATCACCACAGATCTACTCGCAATGTGTACCTCGACGTTGTATGTCTTTTTACGGCTCATGCACACAAACGACTGCGTATTGTTGCTGACATGCAGGCCATGCGAGGCTGGCTGCGTTCGGCTGCTTGGCAGCACGTGCATGCCTGGCACCAACGTTGCTGCGTACATGGTGAAACGAATTTTGTGGAGGGGTAGTGCAAGTTTAACAGTTAATGAAGAAGAAGCAAGAGCAGAGGGCGGGCACGACGGGGTGGTGTGTTTCAACTTTGCATAGCTTGGCACTCAAGGTGCCACAGACACAAAACAAAAGCAGCCCCAAAGGCAAGCTGCATGTCATCACTGCAGCAGCAAAGCAAGCAAAGGGAATGATGTCTCTTTCTGTTGTGGATGGGAACATCCGACAAAAAGGCATGGGTGGTGTTGATAACACTCTATCAAGAGCTCTTCCCTTTGGGCTTGATACACGTACACTCTTTCACTCAAACAACGGGGAGCAATCAACATCAACCGGCAAACATAGCAGTGCATCAATGTCAATCATAAGAAGCTGTACACTTGGTTCAAAACACACATGTATGCTTCGTCCTGTACATGGGATCTACCAACAGCATCCCACACGATAATGAGGGCGTGTCTGCGCATTCCCCATACGCAAACAATACAGAAAAGAAAGCAGAGAAACGGCAAACAGAAAACCATTGCCAGCAGAATGAAGAAACATAGCAAAGGATGCATGGACAACATGCTGACACACCTATTCACACACCTGACCTGTTTTCACACCCAACATAACACCATGTGCATACTACAGCACACAAACACCCTCACACAAACACAATCAAACAAAGAAAAAATAAACCTATTGTGCAACAGTTTGAGCGGCAGCATGGGTGGGTGTCCCATCTGCAATCTCATCCTCTCCATTGCGAAACTCCCCACTCTTGCGCGGCTGCATCTTGGGTGGCTGCTTGGTGGATGTTTCGATTGCTCGTACTTGCTGTGTGATGGTTGTGGTGGTCATGGTGGTGTTCCATGGAGAGGTCATGTTGGTGCGAGCAGGGAAAAACAAAACCAACAACTGCTGCTACAACAACACACACACACATACACACATCAACACACCCTGCTCATCACACCCCAACAACAAATCACCACAACATACCACTGCAGCATTCCCTGCAATCGGCCGCTCCCATGACTTTTGCTTTGTCTTTGTATTCACATAATATGGCTGCCCAGTGCGCTTGTCAAAATGCTCTTCCCAATCATCAGGCAGGGGCACCCAAATGCAGGATCGAAAGCCCTCCATGAGTCCAGTGCGTGACAAGTTGCGGCCGATAAATACAATCTGATTGACAGGCGTTTCCCCTTCCTTCCATCCCTCTGATGCGGGCCCAAAGCAAATTGTTTCGTGTACGCCTTGGAATACAAATTTTGTCATTTCCTGACCCTGTGTTGTATTGGGGGGGGGGGGGATGTAACCGATGGTGGTTTTGTGTGCACATGGTGGCTGTATACAAACAGCACACACAGCACATGATCAGTAGGCTGCGTTACGCTGCGCAACCCCTTGTTATGTTTACCAAACACACACAAACACAGCACACACAGGAAACAAAGCCCGCCATACCTTGACACACAGCACACCCTTGGAGCGAAATATGTCGCGTGCCTTTTCACTCAACAAATCCCTCATAAACATGTTGAATCGAAACTGGTCCAGGTATCCCGGTGCTTGAATGCCAACCGAACCAACACCAGAGAGGTCATGAATGCGTTTGTTGCGGCGCTTGGGGGCACGGAAATCCTGGATGTGAGATGGGGGATGTGCAACCATAATCCCATGTCAATCTAAGCACAACTCTACAGACAACACATGCATATACACCATCATTGTCATCATTTCACATGCACAACACACCAACTACATTCCCCACCATCATAATACCTCTGCTGGCACATCGGAATCAGATCGTCCATCACCATCCCGACCACGTTTGGTCCCAACAGCACGCGCATCTGTTGGAGGCGGTGTCCCTGCTGCTAGTGGTGCCTCCTCCTGCACAGCAGCCTCTGCTTCCTGTCCACCACCACCACTGGCATTGTTGTGCGCATCATCTGCCAGCTGACCAGCGTCGTTGGCATCCCCCAGCCCAGACCCATGCGCCACGTGGAGCTCTGCAGACGTCTGGCAATGCCCATCCTGATGCTCCAATGACCCACAGTCTGGGCATGGCTGTGCCTCTGCATCTGATCCCTCATCATCGGAATCCATGAATGTGGGATCCACCTGCAGCGCTCGTTCAATGGAGAACGAGTTGACGTTCATCAAACTATCCCAATTGGGCAGTGAAGGGCATTCTGGGTTGTTGAGTTGGGTTTCGATAATGTTGGCAGTGACATTGATGCTACGGATCAGCTCCCGTGTCTTGGCGAGTTCCTCAGGGGTGACTAGGTCTATCTTGTTGAGGAGAATGGTGTCTGCAAAGGCAATCTGGTTGACAGCCTCATCCACCGTATTGTTTTTGCCATCCACAGTGAGGTGCTGTGTGTTGTTGAGGTGGGAGGTGACGGCATGGTGTGTGTGACATGCGTAACAACGAGCATGTGTACTTTCCCAAGACATACACCCATGCACACACATCCACAAACACGTACCTTGCTAATGTGCAGTGCATCGACCAAACACAAGATGGAATCCAATCGAAACTTGGCACCAATCCATGGGTTGGCGAAGAACGTAAACGCCACAGGTGCCGGGTCAGCCAACCCAGTGGTCTCCAGCAGCACATTGTCAAACGGCTGCCCACGCTTTTTGGCACGGCGGTCGAGCTCTGCAAGGGCGGTGACAATGTCACTTCGCAATGAGCAGCAGACACAGCCGTTTTCCATGGAGACAAGCTCCTCGTGTTCAATCAGGTTTTCAGCCACTGTGTTTGGGGAGGGTGCATGTGTTGTGTGAACTGTACATTGTGTAAATGCACCCACACCACACACCGAGCTTGCTGTCGACGTCAATCTCCCCAAACTCGTTCTCCACCACTGCCACTCGTCGTCCATCCTTTTGCTTGAGGATGTGGTTGAGCAAGGTGGTCTTTCCAGCGCCCAAAAAGCCAGTGATGACAGTAATTGGCACCTGAGTTTGCACAGATAATGAGGCATGTGGATGTGTTGTGGGTGCTGAATATCTACTCTTCTTGATTGGCTGAGACGTTCTACACTGCAACCCTAGGCCCTCTTTGTGTGTATTCCACACCCTCGCCACAAAAAAACACGCACAAGAGTGCCGGCATGACACACTGACCCATCTCAGTCAACCAAAACCAACCTTGAGCCGCTCCGGAAGAGGCATATTGTGCACTCGCTGATCACGCACAATGCTGCGAGCTCAATGGGGGGGCGGCGTCACTCTCCTACACTCAAAAAAAGCGTAGCCGATGTGGGATGCAGGGTGGTAGGTTGTTGTTTTTCTCTACGTGGCTGATGAGAGTGTCTAGACAGTCGTGAGGTCGTGTTGAGCACGTGTGAGGGCTATGGGCTATGTTGGGAATGCAAATGGCGGTAAAAGTTGTGTGTGCTTCTGGGTGTATCAGGGTGGAGGTGGGGATGGGACACTTGTGTGCAAACGGGGGCTTGTTGTCCACACAATTGTGGTAGGAGGTTTGCGTAGGAGGCATGGTGTGGTGGTGGCATGCACATGTGGTTTACACCACTGCACATGTTGGGTGTTGTTGACCCCTTGGGTGCTGCTGCGCCACACCACCACCACCCCCTGCCTGGGCAGACATCATCCAAGCGTTACACAAAAATCAAATACGTATCTCATCACTTGAACACCGCCTGATCGCCCAACTCTTGCCCCTCAAGCCCTTCTTTGAGCACCCGTGTGTAAAACGCCTCGAGTGTGTCCTTGCCATAGGAGGGCGTGGCGTCTGCATCATATTCTCCCCGCTCTGGGTCCCACACAAGCATACTCTCCACGGCATAGTACCGCCCAATCTTCCCAAACTCGGCAGTGTCTTCCAGAGATGGAAAAATGCCTGCAAGCCAGTCGAGAAATCCACAAATACCATCCATGAGTGCAATGGGGACGGGGAAGAAATTTTCCGGTTTGTTGGCAAGACGAAACAACATTTCACCCTGTTCCTTGGCACTCAATGCCTTGCCAGGACCTATATTGCCCCGTGGAGGTGGGTTGGGATGTGTGTTATGGATTGCATACATCACCATCCACCCACCACAACAACCATACCTCCAATGGGCAACACCTGGTTGATCTTGCTCTTCTCCTCAATGCAGTCCGCCATAAACGACGCCAAGTCAGCTTCTGATATGGGCTTGCATGACGCAAGCTCCCCATCACCAAACATGACAAAGGGCTTGCCATCTTTGACCAGCTCCACCTGCCCCGCGAGTGACTTGAAAAACGCAGTCGGCCGCACAATAGAATAGGTAATATCACCTGCATTCATCAGTTCCTCTTCAAATTTCAATTTGGCACGCTGAAACTCAAGCTCTGGCTTTTGGACGCAAATGGCCGACAACAGGACGAAATGCTGGGCCCCTGCAGCACGTGCTGCCTGCAAGACATTGCTGGTGGCTTGGTAGTCAATCAGCCACGAGTCCTTTTTCCCGCCCGTGCGACTTGCCAAGCAGGAGATGACCACATCGACAGGGGTATTGAAGACCGTGTTGGTGAGGGATTGCACGTCGGTGACATCCCCAAAGCGCACATCAGCGTCCTTGAATGCATCGCGTGTGTCCTGCTCTGATGCATTGCCACCAATGCCGCTGCTGCTGCGGGCAAACACCACCACATCGTAGCCACGTGCGATGAGTTCACGGGCAACGTATTTGCCAATGTACCCAGTGGCGCCAAACACTGCGACACGCTGCTTGTTGCGTGGTTTGAGACGGAAATCTTGGGGGGTTGTTTGGGTGGGGGTTGTGGTGGAAGAGGCGTGTATGGGTGCCAGTGGTATGGCACGGTGTTTTGTGGCATGCTTGTAGATGACCTTTGGGTGTTGGGTGTTGTTGTTTGGGTATTGTGAGATATGTTTATAAAAAACCGTGCAAACCTTTGCTGTGCCCCCTAGTAACGTGCGTCGAGGTAAATGCACCGCATGTGTTGCATGCGATCGTCCACACAAGTGCGTTGTTTGGTGGTGTTGCAACTGCATCATCTTGAATGATTTGCTGTTACAAATGTGTGTTGCAGAATTGAATGTGTTGGCATTCACAGTATTGAGGCATTCACAGTATTCGTCAAACCATATCTACTTCACCATCATCATCGTGCCCTGTACCCAGCTGGTGCACGAGAAACGTCAACCACACGCACGCCTGCATCACGCAATTTGCTCAACAGCACATGCCCTGCAGTGGCCATCGTGTTGATCGACGCATACACCCCAGCAAATTCACGCGGCGCCGGCACCTCCCCACTGAGCAACTGCTCGGCCGACGCTTGTGTAAAGTAGCGTGCATTATCACCCGAGCACACCATCGCACCACCCTGGAGCGACACATCAATCATGCGGCCATGGGCAACAGAGTAGACAACCACTTCCTCCTCGTCGTCCATTTCATCACCCAGCTGAAGGGTGTGGTCATGGGCAGTGGGCGATTCGGACGCCTGCAGGCGCATGTCAAAGCCCAGAACTGGTTTTCCATGTACAAGGTCATCAATGGCTTCGTCAGTGTTGAGGACGATGCAGGTAAACGCGGTTTCGTAGCCTGTTTTTTGGTGTGTGTGTGTGTGTACAACAAAAGTGTATGTAGCATGTTTTTGTACATCGACAAGGTATGCAACAGGTTTCACAACCCACACTTGCAGCATACATATGGAATGCCAATACATCACCTGAAAACAATTCCACACAGTAACAACCTCCCACACCTATACCCACCCTAACAACAACAACAATCCCACACAGTGACAACCACACACGAAAAAACACGCCCTCACAACAACAACAACAACACTCCACACACCTAGGGACAGCCCCAAGCCACCAGTTGTCATTTCCAAAAACACAGGGGCGCTCCACTGGGGCACACCATCCTTCCAGGTGCCAAGGTTGCGAATCAAAAACCCGCGGGACTTGGTGATGGACACCAGGGCGCCATACTTGTTTTGCTCAAAGAATGCCAAGCCCTGTTGTGGAAGGGGGCATGGTAGGGTGCCAGGCATACTGATCACTCACTGTTGTACACAATGGACAGTGTATACCTTGGCACGCGCGATGGAGATGCGGGGCACCACCGATTTTGATTCAGTGTTCTGTGCGTCCTTGACTTGCGTGAGGGCTTGAATAATTGTGCTCGCCCATTGTGCCTCGCGAGCTAGGCCAAAATGAACGTTTTCCTGGGGAAGGTTGGACCATGTGAGCATGTGTTGAACGATGGCGTGGTGTGCTTTGAGTTTGAGGATGGGTACATCGTCAAATGTCTTGATCGTGATACGTACTACCTTGTTTGATTCTGTGGGTGAGGGAGACGACGACATGGCAACACGATGGACAACAATGGAACAACAATGCAAGGGGAGCGATTATGCACGAAAGACAGACTGTAAGAGAATATGGATTGCAAGTTTTGGAACAATTTCACGATGGTCAACCGACAAAAATGTTTCTCCTCCTGCGTGGGGCCCTGGGGTGTGCTGGGGTGAGCACGTAGGTTATGTGCACAGCGGTGACAACGGAGGCCAACAAAAAGTTAAAGTTGCATGCATGCTACATGATCCACAACGCATACGCCAGGTCTTTCTGTACGCACAAACCATATGGGCGGCACGGTGACCCTCACATGTGTGCACCACCCAACACAGATACAGCACGCACAAGCACGGGTATGGGAGTCTACATTAAAGTGAAAGCTGCATGCATGCTACATGATACACATGATCCACAACACATGCGCCAGGTCTTTGTGGCACAAACCCTGTTGGGTGGCACGGTGGCACTCACATGTGTGCACCACCCAACACATGACACTTGGTCTGATACACATGACATACAACATACATGATGCACAACACCATGGAGGCCCACAGCAACAACAAGCACACCTTTGTCTTGTGCGAGTGATACTCACAGCAGCCAGCCTTGGTCAAAGTTGTGCACACAAGTTTTTTCAACAGGTTTCCTCCCAAACCCTTAATCCGTTATAGTATAGTCAATATACAACCACCACTTGACAAACAAAAATGCAGGTCGTAGCCAGTGTGCTGCCGGCATTCGATGGCTTGGCAAGGCAGCGGGTGGTGAGCAGGAGCAATGTGGCCACACATAGCAGCAGCCGTGTCTGCGGTACGTGTTGGGGTGTGAACAAGTATCAGGAAGAGGTGTATGAGACAGCCACGACGACTCGCATGCACACCACGCTCATGCACCCCCCCACAGCCACGGGTATGGTCATTGAGGCACGCCAAATGACAGCACGAGAGATGCGGGAACGCAGGCACTTGCGAATTCGCAAAAAGGTGTGGTGTTTGGGGGGATGGTCAAACTAGATGGCTATTGTTGACTGAGATTGTGGTGCGTGTACACCACCACCAAACAACCAACCACAGGTCAGCGGCACAGAGGAGCGACCACGAATGGCAGTTTTCCGTTCCAACAACCACATTTATGTCCAGGTGTGTGTGGGTGGTGGGACACTGTAACGGTGGGGCAGTGTTTGAGTGCCTGGGATATTGTACGAGTGCCTGGGGTATTGTACGAGTGCCTGTCATTGGTGGGGCAGTGTTTGAGTACTATGCCTGTCACTGTTTGAGCAATGGCCAGCAACAAAGGATGCTGCGTGCTGGATGCCCTCAACACCCTGAACACCCTTGACACCTGCTCCTCGTCATTCACCACATCGACATCACCCACCACCCCACATACAGGTGATTGATGACACCAAGGGTCACACATTGGCTGCCGTATCCACATTGAGCCCTGCAGTGCGCGACGCCCTCACAAACAACAGCGGTGCCAACAAGGTGTGTGGGTGTGTTTTGGGGGGGGGTGCAAAATACACCAGGAGGGTTGCACGAACAATGCTTGTACACAACCTTGTGCAACCCCCCCGAATAACACACACCCTTGGCAACAACAACACAGGACGCAGCCACATTGGTGGGCAAGGCTATCGCTGAGGCATGCCTGTCCAAGAACATTGAAAAGGTGGCATTTGATCGTGGAGGCTATTTGTACCACGGCCGCGTGCAGGTGTGTTTGGTGGACCAGTTGTTGCATGCTTGCACATTCCCCACACATTCCCGATGCATATGCACACAGGCATTGGCCGAGGCTGCTCGTGAGGCGGGGTTGCAGTTTTAGTTTGTCAACATGAAAAATCAAGTGGTGGTTGCTGTAAAGAAACTATAGTTGTCTATATTGGATAAAAACAAATACAACAAACAAATACACGCAGCTGTACAACTGACCACAACGGCAGCATCTCACATCGAAAGGTTCTCTTTGTTCCCCAACACCCCAAAAGCAACCCAAAAGCACAAATGGCAGACGTGGACTTTGAGGCACGCGAGGATGACATGTTGGATACGATGCAGGAAGAGCCACGGGGGGGGAGATCTGCATCAACCAAGCAGCAAAAGGTGAGTGGCGCTGTGGGGAGTTGGACATAACAAATATGTCATAATAAAATACACACATGGCCACCTACAAAGGGACGTGGGTTTCGGGACCAGCGACAGGACCCTGGGATCCATGATGGGCAGTATGACTCACTGCCCAGCGACAAGGGACCTGCAAAATGTATGTTGTGTATGTGTATGTTGTGTATGGTATCATCACATCAACACACACACACACACTCACAACCCAACAACTACAACAACAGCGGTGGAGGGCTGGGTGGTGTTTGTGACGGGGGTGCATGAAGAGGCCCAGGAGGAGGATGTTATAGGTGCATTTTCCGACTTTGGGCACGTGAAGAATTGCTACTTGAATCTAGATCGACGAACGGGGTTTGTCAAGGTGTGTTGTTGGGATTGTATGCGTGTGGTTGTCGACCATCATCGTCATCACCCATCACCACCAAAAAAAGGGCTATGCACTGGTGGAGTTTGAGAGTCGCAAAGAGGCGCAGGACGCAATCAAGGGGATGGACGGGCAAGAGCTGTTGACACAGGTGGTGCAGGTGACGTGGGCGTTTGGGAGTGGGCCATGCAGGCGGGTGCGTGCTAGTTGAAAAGAGAGGTGTTTTTGTTGTGGGTAACATAGCTTGTGTAACAAGTATAACTGTGTCCAGCCTTGCTTGTTCACAAGTGGAAAACAAGAGCTTTACAGCAATGTACCACATGTAAAGAGTTGAGGGCTGTTTTTTCACAAGGGAAATATATTCCAGGGGGAAATAATAGGGGAAGCAAATACAGGTTCAGATACACAGTGTAACAGCACAGCCCGTGACAGAAAACAACATCATCACAATATAGAGTGCCTGGCCCTGAGAATGTTACGGTTGTGGGGCCCGGTTGGTTGGGCGTCCGCCTCACATTAGCACGATAGTGTCCGCGGAAGGTCTTCGGTTCAAGCCCGAACTCAACCATTTTGCTCGAATGGCATTTTCCAAAAGGGATGCCAAACCAAAAGTCTGACCAAGGGGAGTGTTGATCTCCCGACCTTCTGCGCACTTGTTCTTTCATAACAATCCCATGTTAAGCAGATGTGCTACCGTTGCACCACCCGGTCTTCTCAAAAAAATCTGCAACAGCGGCGGCCTATGTTTTGCTGCTTTTGATGGGAAGCATTCACAGGATGCTTTTGATGGGAAGCACCCACAGGATGCTTTTGATGGGAAGCACCCACAGGATGCTTTTGATGGGAAGCACCCACAGGATGCTTTTGATGGGAAGCACCCACAGGATGCTTTTGATGGGAAGCACCCACAGGATGCTTTTGATGGGAAGCACCCACAGGATGCTTTTGACACAAGTCATCCAACAACCCACTCCTGCATCAACTCCCGCACCAACCCCTCCCCTCTCTTTTCACATGCTCCCTCCACAATTGCTGCCAGTTGCCCCACCTCACGCGCCACCTCGTACGGGGACCCCCCCACATCCTCCTCCGCTCTGGATCCTCCATGGTCACTCCCCCTGTTGCTCAATGCCGACAACACATTGGTAGCACCACGCCGATGCACTGCGCACAGTCGTGTTTCATCTGCTGCATCGACAAACCCGTAGTACAAGGCAAGCTCATCCATCGCCAAGTTGTCCCCATAGCTTATTGTAATCTGGGTGTGTTTGGGGTGTGTACAAGTGTTGTCACCACCCACAAGGGAATGCATAAACCCTATACCTCTTCCCCTCTTGCACATCCTCTCCCAGTCGCAGCACAAACGCCCCTTCCTGCACCTCCACTCGATGCTTGCTGTGCGCCCTGTGATTTGCCATGTCAATCAATGGCAACAAATATGCTGCATTCCGTATACCCAGCGCCCTCGTTGTAATCTGTTGTGTGTGTGAAGGGCACTGGTGTGTTGTTGTGTGCATGCGTCCACACCCCCACAACATACCACGCCCACTGTCCATGTGTACAGTTCCAGGGTGATATCAGACCGCAATCGCTGTTGTGGTGGTACGCCATCCACCCGCCCGTGCCACACGTCCATGGTCAATGCCTGCTGCAACTGCACAGACTTTTCCTGTAGGTATGGGTGTACGTGTGAGTGAGTGCCCATAACGCTACTGGTCATGCAACCTACCCATGGTGTCTGTGCCATGCCGAAGCATCCATGGTATCAATATTGCGCAGCTTGTCCCCTTGTGGCAAGCACGCAATGTATGGCGCCCATTTTGATTCTTTGGACATTTGCCTGACAAGACGCAGTGCTGCCTCCTGTGTGGGTGTTGCAGGGAATACAGTGCTGTTGTTTAGGTTGTCACCGCATATGGAGCTGTCACATACCCCTGCAGGGGCCGATCCCAAGTCGAGTGCCCATCCAACTGGCGCTGACATTGCAACATCCCCCTTGTGCATGGCATGCCGTGCATATAGCCAACGCATGCGTCATGCTGCAGGATTTCCACATGCCTCATCTGTTGGTCATGCTGTATCAACTCGTAAAGTGCATTCAAATTGCACTTGGTTGCTGTTGCTATACATGTAGTGATGAGCAGCAGAAATAACACATGGATTTGTGTATGCTCTTGCAAGGGAAAAAACAACAAGTTTTTGTGTGTAACAATATATTATATATCAACACATCAATCGTGACCACCATCCTATGGAACGGCCATCACATGAAATGTAGCTGCACAGCAGCAACAGCACGATTCAAACCTGATTTTGTATAGAAACAAGATCCCGCAACAACGCACGGTCTAGACACCTAACAAACGCACAAATAATCGTCGAACGACACTGTATACACAACCATATTCTTCGCACGTGTTACTTGGACCCCCACGTGTTACTTGCACTCCAATCCAATGCAACTCACACGCAATCACGTCCCACTCCAGCCCACACTCCAGCCCACGCCACGCATCACGACAGCCCGTCGCAAGCCCACGCCACTCCTCGTCCTCTGGTCGCCCTTTGCACAACAAACCACCACCCCACGCCCCCCACCCCACCAGCAACCAGGCTACCGCCGTGGTAGCAGCACCATCCCTCCTCCCCCCAAACCACCAGTTGTGCCAGAAGCACCACCACCTGCTGGCCTGTCGTGGCGGCTTGGCGTCAAATACGCAGAGGTACGGGAGGTAGGGTGTGATGGTGGACATGATTGACATACACACACCCTTACATCACACAGCTCCTCAACCTCCAACCCAACACGACCAACCCCTCGGACGTCGTCCGGCAATGCGATGCCCATGCCACCCGCCCCCTCCACCCCGCCTACCCCCCCCACGTGCATGCAGGCGTCACGTCCCTCCTCGACCGCGTCCGCATGATGATGCAGGGTGCAGGGGACAAGGCTGCCTCGCTGTATTCCTATGTCAACGTGGAGCCATCCTTGTTACCGTCTGTGATTGCGCTCTTGCACCACGTCGGCGCCAACGACATGGTGTTGCAATTGGGCACCGACGCCATGCGCCTGGATGGCATCGACGTGCGCAGGAATGTGGCGCTGTCTGTTGCCCTTGCATACACAACACGTGCAGCGCAGCAGACAGATGTAGTGCTGGCCTATGAAGCGCTGCAAAAGGCTCGCAATGTGCTCGCCACGGTGGGTGACCCCTTTGCCGAGGTCTCGCGAGACTTGCAGGGAAAGTGTGCTGCGTTGCAACCGCTCTTTGTGTTGGAGATGCTGAAAAAAACCAAAGATGTTGTCGAGCACAATACCACCACCCTGATGACCACCTCAGAACAACGCGCCGCCGCCCTCGCGATGCTGCGCACGCTGCTCTTGCAACCACCCACGCCGCCAAAGACCACCACCACTGCGCAATATGCCCTCCAAGCCCTGCAAACCCTCACTGCTGCTGAAATCACCTCCCTCCTCAACTGGACATTGGTTTCGGGTCTCGGCAACGCATGGGCGTCCCCCATGGTATTGCGGCACGTGGCCCTTGCACACATGGCCATGGGCGTCGCCAACCGCCACGTGGGCAGCATCAAAACCGCGTTCCTGTTGCTTGATGGCATCAACAAGACCCAAGATGTGTTTGCGGAAAAGCTGTGTTGCTACACACTTCTTGGCAATGGCCGCCAGTGCAGCAAGATGTTGCAGCGGGATTACATTCGAACGCGCCTGCTCGCTGGCTATCTTGCGGGTGGTGGGGGTGATGAGCACCTTGCACCGGCCCGACAACCCCTTGCATACGACCCCGACAACCAACCAATCCAGCTGCCTGCCCGTGACAAGATTGTCGACTTTGTTCGATTCGAATCGCGCGAGGGAGACTGGAACATTGTCCCTGGCATCTGCTTGTTTGTACAGTTGTTCGTGACTGCGACCGTGCTCCCACGCTTTCCTGAGCTGCAGCTGCAGGGTGCCGACGATGCATTGCGGGCTCGCTTGCACCGCCTGGAGCAGCAACTGCCAGCCATTGGATTTTCCGCGACCAACCCCTTTGCAGGGCTCGATGCATGGGAAGTGGTCGTCGGGGTGGGCAAGGCGGTGGTGGCGGGCTGGAAGCGCATGGTGGTTGGGTTGGCTGGGTTGGTCGCGGCCATGTGGAACAGTGTGGGTGCCGTGGGGGGGGTACTTTCACGCGTGCTGCATTCACGCATGCTGCCACGTGTGTTGAAATCCATCACGCTCGGTGCAGCAGCAGTGATGGTGGTGGCGTGTGCACAAACGATGCACATACCCTCCATACCCAACCCATTTGCTCCCTTGTCCAAGTATGTGCATTCCCTCGCACCCTCGTCCGTGCCACGCACACAACAATTTCTAGACTTTGGCACTGCTGAAAGGCTGGTACACAACTGGCAAATTGCCAAGGCCCACGTGCTGGGCAAGCGCCGTGACCTCGGGTTGCTCAACAAGGTACCATGTTGTTTCATCAGGTTTCATCAGGTTATCATGAGATCATATTCTCTCACATCACCCCCCCCCCTGACACACAACCCAGGTGACGGTCGACCCACTGGCGGCGTTTATGGCCAAAAACACTGCCGCCAATGCACACAAGGGCTGGTACTTTGACTATCGACTGCTCGACTGCAAGGTGACGCGTGTGGAACACGACGCCCTCCGTGACGGCTCCATTCGTGTGTTGGCATTGGTGCACGAGCGCTGTGACATGCGGGGTGTCGACGGGCGCAAGGCCTCGGGGTACAAAGACCGTTATGCCATTGAGTATAGGGTGGTGCCTTGGGAGGATGGCACGTGGCGCATAAAGAGCTTTGATGTTGTGGGTGCAGGTGGTGTGTGATGATGTTGTGTGATGCGTTGTTGGTGTTGTCATTTTCTTGTTGTGTATGGTGGTGTTGTGTGTAAAAACTGATGATTTTCACGGGATATCCCCTGGGAGTAGCAGTGAGGAAATCAACAACAGCTGTTACCAATCACGGGACCCACACAGAGCTGTTGGGCATACTACCATCACAAAATCACCCCAGACCATTGCCGTTAACCTTTTCAATTCGAAGGGGCGACGCAAGGTACGCAGCCACCCCCGGCAGCGCAGCCACACGCGCATGATGCGCCACCAGTGTGCTCCCGTACCACCCCCGCAATTCCTCTCCCAAAATGCGCAAGTGCAGGTCGACAAGATCAAACACTGCAATGTCGGCCACAGACACTGCGTCCCCCACCATCCACTCTTTGTCCCCCAACAACGCTGCCAGGAAGGCCAAGTGGGCACCCCCATTGCGTGCATGTTTTGAACTGGGGTCGCAGTGCTCTGTGGCATATGTCGCCTTGGCATCGTCGGCCAGCTGGGCCGTGTATATCAAGGTGGTGTACTTGACGCGAATGGCTTCCACACCGTCCAAAATTGCGTCGATGGTGGCTTGGTTTGCCAAAGAGTCAACCCCATACATGTTGTATTTGCGTCCAATGTGGCGGAGGATAGCATTACTCTGGCACAGGTTGACGACACTGTCGTCTGTGTACCTGTGTTTGTTGTGGGGGTGTGTGTGACAACCTGGTGTGTTTGTGGGATGCACGGGTGATACCTGGGGCACTGGCCAAAGGGGTAGGCAACCAGGTCTTGCTTCATGGTGGCATAGTCTACTGGTTGCACATCAAAGTCGACCTCGGCTGCCGAAAGGGCAATCTTGATCACCTCGGCACGACCTGTCGTATTTTTGTTGTGTGACACACTCTATTATGTGAAGAGTGTGAGCAGATCATCTACACACCTCGGAGCTGAAAGTAGTACACAGTGGGTTTGCTGGTCATGATGTTGATGATGAAATCCTGATGAGATCAGCGCCACCTGAATCTGGGTGAATAATGCCTATGTGCACGACTATGTTAAGAAACTAGAAACTTTGCTCGAAAAACACAAGTACAAAGAATAACGTCATGCACATTCCCGCACCCCGGGCATTATTTTGACTTGCTCTGTACATCATTCGTACACCATGGCTCTCGTACAGTCGGAACAGCTCATACGCTCCCTGGCACAGGCGATAGCGGAGACGTTTTCGGCCAATCAGCCATGTTACAAACTGTCTGCAGCCTTGCAGCGTCTTGTCCCCAACCTAGCATACCGTGGGTATGTTTATGTTTCTTGGTGAGGGGAGGCAGTTTTCTGCTTGCTTTGCTGCCAACTTGACACCTTGACAGCAGCCATGGCGTTGATTGATCTACCATAAGCACACCACCTCTACAACAACACAGGTCGTTGATTATGATCACCCCCAAACACTTTGCACGGTCCATTTGCTTTGATGATGGCACCCGCCCACTCGAAGTTGTATCGCTCTCAAAGCACAGCGTCAACCACTTGCATCATGGTCCCACCAGCCTCACGTGCACGGTGCCTGACGGAACAGGGTATGTTGTTGTGGAGCGGGGTATATTGTTGTTGCATCACTGATGTGGAAACACACAACAATGCGCCAACTATCACCACAGTGGTCACAACGCATCCACATTCTTATGCATCCCAATGCTCGCGGATGCCAACGCAGAAGCAGTCTCAGCCATATTGCTTGCAGCCAACAGCACCACCAACAGCCCAGACCAAAATAACCGTGCTGTGTGGGATGCATGGCAATCCTACTCTGCCAGCCAATCATGCCGCATGGTGGGCTCCATGCTCTTTCAAACACGGATCACCCCTGACAATGCACTTGACGTGTTGACAGATGCGTTGTTGATCGCAACCGTGGCAGCACCGTATTGCATTGTCCATGCAAAACCCACATTGATTGCTGCAGCACAGCATTGCGGACTGTTGCCACAGGGGGGGTTGTCGCGTGTAGAGTATGTGTTGAGTACCGGCCTTGTGGTGCATGATGGTCATGATGAACCACACTATCAACGACATGCATGTCCCCAGCGGCGTAGCAGTCAACGTAGTGTTCACCATCATCCAATTCACAGCACAGCAGCAGCATCTGACCGTGCATCTACCAGCAGCAGTACAGATGAGGAAGAGGACACCACACCCGACAGCAGTGGCAGCAGTGCCAATGGGGATGCCAATGGGGATGCCAATGGGGATGCCAATGGCGATGCCAATGGGATTGCCAATTGGGATGTGATCGACCTCCCCCGACCCACAGTCCCATTAACGACCTTGCTCGCTGCAGTACAGCATCTGGGACAGCACCCTGCCCTGTTGCAACAACTAGGCAACCCAGTACGCGTGGAGATATTGGAGTCGTTGTTGATACAACTTGGGTTGACGCAGATTCAAGATCGTGCGGTGGAGGGCACTCGTGCCAATGAAGCAGCATTGGCATGGGCCACTGAGCGTGTGATGCAATTGCTGTTGCTCGATCAAAGTGGCGGTGGTGGTGTACAGAGCAATGGGCAGCAGGGTGTACCTGGTGTTTCACGTACAACACGTGGGGAGCAGTCAGCCGCATCGTCAATGTTGGCATCATCACTATCACCTGCATTGTCGGCATCAACACAGCTGGCTGTATCGTCATCAGCACAGCTGCGTACACCCATGCGGCTACGAGGCCAACCAGAGCATGTGGAGGCATGTTCATGGTCATCCTTTTCAGCACGACTGCCTCAGTGGCCACCACAGGATGATGAGGGGGGGCGCTGGGGCATGTATATTGTGGTGCCCCAGCAGGATGATGGTGATGATGCACGAGGTGGAGGTGGTGATGCTGAGGGTGTAAGGAATGATGATGGTGGTGCACGAGGTGGCGATCAAGGGCCATCAGGTATGTGGTGGTGGTATGTGGTGGTGGTGGATGTACATGCAAAGTGGTGCGCACACCTATACACACACACCACACCACATCAATCACCAATAGATGATGGATCTCCCTCTTCATCAGGCAAGCATCTTCATGGCAAATCTTCACCTACCACCAGTCACATGGTAAACACCGCCACCACCACCACCCAAGCACCAGCACCCATCAATCAACCAGTACATCGATGCCCACAAACCATGCTGTACACCAATGCAGTGGTGGAGCAACAGTTTGTACGATGGCGATATACACACAGTCGCACAGTACGTTTGGGGGGGATGTTTTTGTGTGTAGCGTGGGTGTTGTGGTGGGGGCAATGGTCTGTAGGAAAGTGCATTTTTGGTGTACACTGTTCATGTGGATTTGCTTTCATAACATTGTATTCAACACATGCTCATGTTGGGAGGACGATGTTGAAGTATTGTGTATGCACCCCACACAAACACGATACCCATCATTATCACAACAACAACAACAACACAGGTGCACTTGCTCGTGCATATCTTCATGTTCGTATCCATACTCTCCCATGCACTTGCTTCTATACACACCACAATCACACCCACCACAATCACACCCACCACAATCACACCCACCACAACCACCACAACACCATGGGTTGCTGTGTTGCATGTGCTCATCTTGGTGTTGGTCAACATGTTGCCGGTGGGCAGTCAATGGGCAGCGAGCATGCGTGAGCGTGTGTGTGTGGCTGTGTATGTGTCTGTTGGGGTTGTGCTGATGCCCCTCTATGGCAGGTATGTGTGGTGTGGCGGTGGTGTATTC
>VFQP010001798.1_pt1 | contig 26472 bp, 14 predicted proteins | sample 3512351 | NCBI WGS metagenome assembly VFQP01 (sample SAMN10412372, study PRJNA504923) | tailings metagenome | isolation source: Relicate 1 Philex TSF1 revegetated site | place: Philippines: Tuba, Benguet | collected 2017-08-29
ATTTTAACTGTAAGAACAACATGATTCGAATCCCGCAATTCAGTATTCCCGGTTTACGACTGGGCTTAATTCTAATGGTAACCTGTTGGGCCTGCTCAGGTAAAGAGCCCGCCCAAACCGAAAGCGCCGGCAAGTTCAAAGTAATAACGCCTGCTTTTCTGGACACCACCTATTCAAGTGAATACGTGGCAGAGATCAACTCAGTGCAGAATGTTGAAATCCGTTCACGTTTGAAAGGATTCATTGATAAGATTCATGTGGATGAGGGAAGTTGGGTGTCGGCCGGACAAATTTTATTCACGCTGGATAACAGAGGCTATAAAGAAGATCTATTGAAATCTGAATCCCAACTTAAGAGTGCTATTGCCGAGCTTAAACATGTAGAGGTTGAGTTGGCCAATGCGCAAATGCTGGTACAGAAGAAGATCATCTCCGCCAAAGAAATTGATATGCTGAAAGCAAAGAAGGAAATGGCTGAAGCCAAGATACAGGAGGCCAAAGCATCCATTGCCACAGCGCAGCATAACCTTGCTTTTACCATGATTAAAGCGCCATTTAGCGGTTATATTAATCGTATCCCTAACAAACGAGGTAGCCTTGTAGATGAAGGCGAGTTGTTGACTACGCTTTCTGATAACAGTGAGGTTTTGGCCTATTTCAATGTTTCTGAAACTGATTACCTGGACTACATGGCCATGGAGGATAAAAGCAGCTTCCGTTCTGCAGCACTGTTGCTGGCCAATAATGAACCGTATCCACATAAAGGCAGGATCGATATGTCGGAAACCGAATTCGATAAGGCAACAGGTAATATTGCATTCAGGGTTCGTTTTCCCAATCCTGACAAGTTACTGAAACATGGTGCCAATGGCAAAGTGGTATTGCACAAAAAGCTGCAGAGTGCCATGGTAATACCACAGCGATCAACCTTTGAAGTACAGGATAAGTTATTCGTATTTGTAATTGATAGTACCAATACTACCCGTCAGCGTGAAATCACGCCCTCTCTTCGTTTACCACACTTGTTTGTAGTTGAACAAGGACTCGCCAAAAATGAGCGCATATTGCTCGAAGGTGTAGAAGGAGTAAAAGACGGACAAAAAATTCAAGCAGAAATATTGCCCTCAGCAGAGCTGGCGATTTTCTCGGATCAAAAAAAGTAGAGGTATTAGATGATTGCAAAATTTATTAGCCGACCGGTATTATCCATTGTAATATCGGTGATCATTGTATTGTTAGGGGTCATTGCATTGCTGCAACTGCCCGTAACACAGTTCCCGGAAATTGCACCGCCAGAGGTAACAGTTACAACAAAATATATTGGCGCCAATGCCGAAACCTGTGTAAAAGCAGTAGTAACACCTTTAGAAAGAGCCATCAACGGTGTGCCAGGTATGGCCTATATGTCATCTGTTTCAGGTAATGATGGTGCCAGTGTTATTCAAATTGTTTTCAAGGCAGGCACTGATCCTGAAATCGCATCTGTGAATGTGCAGAACCGCGTTTCCGCTGTATTGGATGAACTTCCTGAAGAAGCCATCAAAGCCGGGGTAATAGTGGAGAAGGTACAGAACAGTATGCTCATGTACCTCAATATCCTCAGTAATAACAAAGGGCTGGATGAAAAATTTCTCTATAATTTCTCAGATATCAATATCCTGCCCGAACTGAAAAGAATCGAAGGAGTTGGTTTTGCAGATATCATGGGTCAGCGGGAATATGCGATGCGTGTTTGGCTGAAACCCGATAAGATGCTGATGTATGATATTTCAGCTACGGATGTTGTAAATATGCTCAAAGCACAGAACGTGGAAGCGGCACCTGGTAAGATCGGAGAAAGCTCGGGCAGAACGCCACAGTCTCTGCAGTATGTGTTGAAATACACCGGTAAGTTTAGCACCAGAGAAGAGTATGAAGAAATTATTCTAAAGAAAGGAGAAGGTGCTGATATGCTTCGGCTGAAGGATATTGCTGAAGTTGAGTTCGATTCACAGGATTATGATGTGCTCTCCAAGGAAGACGGCAAACCTTCTGCTGCTATCATGTTGAAGCAACGTCCGGGTACGAATGCTAAAAAAGTGATAGAAGACATCAAGACAAGGATGCAGGAAATCAAAGCTTCCTCTTTTCCTCCGGGTATGGACTATACCATTAGCTATGATGTATCATCATTTCTGGATGCCTCTATTCATGAAGTGATTAAAACCCTGATTGAGGCATTTATCCTGGTAGCCCTGGTAGTATTCTTATTTCTGCAGGATGGCCGATCTACCATTATTCCTATTCTTGCTGTACCAGTTTCATTGATTGGTACCTTCTTTTTTATGCAGTTATTAGGGTTCTCACTGAACCTGATCACACTTTTCGCTCTGGTACTGGCCATTGGTATTGTGGTCGATAATGCGATAGTAGTAGTAGAAGCAGTGCATGCAAAAATGGAGCATGGGGGCATATCAGTAAAAATTGCTACCGAAGAAGCTATGCGCGAGATTACGGGGGCTATCATTGCGATTACCCTGGTTATGTCGGCCGTGTTCATTCCTGTATCATTTATGGAAGGCCCTACAGGTATTTTCTATCGTGAGTTCTCACTTACAATGGCTGTAGCGATTGTATTATCCGGTATCACAGCTTTAACGCTAACGCCTGCGCTTTGCGTACTATTGATGAAAGAGCATAAGCCTCTGGAACAAAGAAAGGGATGGATCAATCGATTTTTCAGAGGATTTAACCGATGGTATGACGGTATTGCGGGTAAATATAAAGGACTATTACAGGTTATTGCGGGTAGAAGGGTTGTAACAATTGCGATGTTACTCATTTTCAGTTTTGCCGCAGGTATTATTGGAAAAATTGTTCCCTCTGGTTTTATTCCTGAAGAAGACCAGGGTGCTGTGTACGCCAATATTACCACCCCTTCAGGATCAACTTTGGAAAGGACGGAAAGGGTGGTAGATGAAGTGCAGCAGATTGCAGGTAAAATGGAAGGCGTGAGTAGCGTATCCAGTCTGGCTGGTTACAGTGTACTGAGTGAAGGATCGGGCGCTGTATATGGCATGAACCTGATTGGTTTGAAAAAGTGGGATGAACGTAGCTCTAATGCTACCATGATCATGGATTCGCTAAAACAGAAGACCAGTCATATCAAGGATGCGAACATAGAATTCTTCGGCCCGCCACCAGTACCTGGATATGGTAACTCTAGTGGATTTGAACTACGCTTATTAGATAAAACCGGTGCCGGTGATTTGCAGCAAATGCAGAAAGTGGCAGAGGGATTTGTAGAGGAACTGAACAAACGGAAAGAGATCAAAAACACTTTCACAACTTTCAATGCCAGTTTCCCACAGTATATGATGCATATTGACCGGGATAAAGCAGCTCAGAAAGGTGTAACAGCAGATAATGCCATGAGTACTTTACAAACACTCATTGGTAGTGAGTACGCTACAAATTTCATCCGGTTCGGACAAATGTACAAGGTGATGGTGCAGTCCCTGCCATCATATCGGGCTCAGCCTGAAGATTTATTGAAACTGTATATCAAGAATAATGAAGGGAATATGGTGCCATTTTCGTCTTTTATTGAAATTGAAAAAGTATATGGTCCCGAACAGGCTTCAAGATATAATATGTACCCATCGGCCATGATTAATGGGCAGCCAGCACCTGGCTACAGTAGTGGACAAGCATTAGCCGCCATTAAAGAAGTAGCAGCCAGTTATTTGCCAAGAGGTTTTGGATACGATTGGGCAGGCTCATCGCGTGATCAGGCCAATGAAGGTAACCAGGCTATTTTCATCTTTGCGATTTGTTTGTTATTTGTTTACCTCTTACTCGCCGCACAGTATGAAAGTTTCCTGCTACCATTCTCTGTTGTACTCTCTTTGCCGATTGGCGTTTTTGGTGCCTTCTGCTTATTGATGTTCATGCAGCTGGAAAATAATATCTATGCACAAATCGCCATGATTATGCTCATTGGTATTCTGGGAAAGAATGCTATCCTGATTGTTGAATTTGCTGTATTAAAACAAAAGGAAGGCCACTCGCCATTAACAGCCGCTATTGAAGGTGCTGCGGTTCGTTTACGTCCAATTTTGATGACCTCTTTTGCTTTTATTGCAGGTCTCTTACCTCTTTTATTCGCATCTGGTGCAGGTGAGATCGGTAATAAAACGATTGGTGCGGCAGCAGCAGGAGGGATGCTATTTGGTACCATTTTCGGTGTGGTGATCGTGCCTGGATTGTACGTGCTATTTGCCAGTATTGGCTATAAAAGGAAACAACAGAAAATAATATTTGCTCAACAATAGTCAAATCATGATTCAACGGATGAAACAGGTCGTATTGACTTGTAGTGTATTTCTTTTAATACTTGTAGCCTGTAAGGCGCCAAAGCCTATCACAGATGACCATATATTATCATTGCCTGAGCAATTTACCAATGCGGGCACTGCTATGGATACAACCAGCCTGCAATGGAGAACCTTTTTTCAGGATCCATTGTTGGTTGCTTTGATTGATTCTGCTTTTTCCAATAACCTGACATTAAAAAGTGCCTTGCAAAGGATTGAAATGGCTGGTGCTGGCGTAATGAGTAGCAGGCAGGCCCTGAATCCTACAGTAGAAGGTACGGTGGCTTCCAGTTTGCGCAGATTTGGTTTGTATACCATGGATGGGGCAGGTAATATCTCCACTTTTATTCAACCAGGAAAGATTGTTCCAACAGATCTTCCCGATTATTATCTGGGCCTGCAAACGCGCTGGGAGGCAGATATATGGGGTAAGTTAAAGGATAAGAATTTGTCGGCAATAGCAAGGCTGCTTTCTTCTGTAGAAACCAGAAATTTGCTGATCACAGAAATGGTAGCAGGAATTGCTATCAGCTATCATGAGTTGAAAGGATTGGATCAGGAACTAAAAATCGTTGATGAAACAATTGAGCTGCAGAATAATATGCTGACCATTGCCAAAGTTCAAAAGGAAGCTGCTATGTTGAATGAACTGGCGGTTAAACAATTTGAATCGCAATTATTCAGTCTACGTTCACTCCGCTTCGATATTCAGCAACGTATTGTTGAGGAAGAGAACAGAATCAATTTGTTGCTCGGTCGTTTTCCAACCCGCATACAAAGGGATACCATACTTTCTGTACAACGATCCTTCAAAAAGCTTCAGGCAGGAGTGCCAGCCCATCTCCTTTCCAATCGGCCAGATATTCGTGCAGCCGCTCATGAGGTAAATGCGTCAAAGGCCGATTTGTCTGCCGCGCGAAAGGCATTTTATCCAAGTTTAAATATTACCGGTTCATTGGGTTATCAGGCATTTCAGCCAGGGTTATTATTCAATACACCCGCTTCACTGGCTTATGGCATTCTTGGGAACCTGACCACACCATTGATCAACCGGGCAGCATTGAAAGCAGAATTCAAATTATCGAATGCACGGCAACTCGATGCATTGTATCAATACCAGCAATCGATATTGAATGGATATACTGAAGTATATAACGAACTGATCAGATCAAAGAATCTTGAACAAAAGATCGAACAGAAGTCGGCCGAATCAGCTGCAGGTACCGCATCTATCGAAATTGCGCAAGACCTGCTCAAAGCCGGAAGAGCTACCTATGTAGAAGTATTATTTGCCCAGCAAAATTTGTTAAAGACCAAGCTTGAGCTGGTAGCTGCCAGAAAAACTCAATTGCTTACCACGATTAATCTCTACAAGGCGTTGGGCGGCGGCTGGCAATAAATAGGACTATTATATCATGAAAGGCCTTCTGAGTATCCCTCAGAAGGCCTTTTTATTAATTTTTTCAAAAAATTAGTCATTTGAATGATGCAGTATAATGTAAAGTATTATTTTTGTCTACTAATTTGGTAGACTAATTAACATGAAGCTATTTTTACTTTTATTCAATAATAGGTTGTCACCATTCCCGTATTCTTTTATGGGAAACCGAATCCTGCTTATTCAGCGAACGGGTAATTGGCCTTGTTGTGGGTCTATTTGATATTAATTGTACAGATTTCAATTAGCTAATCATAGTCACGTGGCCGAGTGGATAGGCAGAGGTCTGCAAAACCTTTAACGATGGTTCGAACCCATCCGTGGCGTCAAATACCATTAAACAGAATAATATGCGTTGGAAGTTTATAGTGATAGTATGCTTGTCATACTTTCTGTTGAACAATCATCTTAAGGCAGGAGAGGCAGTAGCTGATGTACAGCAATTGAAAGGGAAATGGCGTGGTATATTCCAAACAGCAACAGGTGGAGAAGTGCCATTTAATTTTGAGGTATTGGAACAAGGAGGGAAATTATCTGTAGTGCTGCTGAATGCCGCTGAGCGTTACCAGGCCGGAGAAATAAGGCTCAATAAGGATTCAGTATTTGTTGATCTGCAAATGTTCGATAATGAACTGGCATTACAACTAACTGGTTCTGGTGTGTTATCCGGGGTGTTGCGCAGACAGGATGGTAAAGGCAGTCCTTTACCTGTCCGGGCGGTGAAAGGCGTTTCATATCGTTTTCTGGAACATGGCACAGTACCGGTAAAAAATATTTCAGGCCGCTATGATGTGGTATTCTCTCCCGGAACATCGCGTGAGGAAAAAGCAGTAGCGGTATTAAAACAGGAAGGGAACAGGGTGTTTGGTAGTTTTCTTCGGATAACCGGTGACTCAAGGTACCTTGAAGGATTAATTGAAGGGGATGAGCTACAACTCTCTTCCTTTATTGGTTCGAGCCCTGCCTATTATAAGGCCAGGGTAAAGGCCGATGGAAGTTTGCAAGGCGAGAATCTTGGATTAAGGTCTACCGGTACACCATTTGTTGCCACTTTCAACGAAAGAGCTGCTTTGCCCGATGCATTTACACTCACTGATATTCGTGAAAAGGAACAGCGATTTGCATTCAATTTTCCAGATGCTTCTGGTAAACTGGTGGGTATTGATGATGAGCGATTTAATAATAAACCCTTGATTATTGCCATTGGGGGCACCTGGTGTCCGAATTGTATGGATGAGGCATCATTCCTGGGTAAGTGGTATAAGGATAATGCAGGAAAGGGCATAGAAGTGATTGGACTTCAGTTTGAACGAGATACAAGCTTGTCTTTTGTCAAAAATACCTTTACAAGATTCAGCAAAAGATATGGGATCAATTATCCATTATTATTAGGGGGTGTTGCAGATAAACAAGTTGTTATTCAAAAACTACCTGTACTGGCCAATTTTATTTCTTTTCCTACTACCATCTTCCTGGACAGGAATAAAAATGTGAAAAAGATACACACAGGATTTTCTGGACCTGCAACCGGAAAGGATTATGATCTTTTTGTTAAGGAGTTTAATGAGATCGCAGCAGATTTGCTGAGGTGATATTGCCTAATTAATCGGCTGCCAATATATACAGGTTGGGCCATGTAGGGTAAGCATAAAATAGTTGTGGTTTCTTTTTGAGTGTGAGCTGGTAGTTGCCTATGTGTTTAACACATAGGCTTTTTTTATTGGGTCAGTAATTTGTTGCTTTTTTCGTATTTTCCTTATGGATTTAAGTTTTTTGGGCTTTATCAGTAAAGTAACTATGTGCATGAATGAACGTGGCAGTTATATCAGATCCTTCATCATTATTCTACTATTTCTGTGTTTTGTCGTGTCGTGTACCTCACGAAAGGAGCAACAACTCAAATTGCCGGCCGACTTTGAAACTGCCATAGATCAGTTACTGCCTTTTGAACAGGATTCTGCTTATTATTTTCATCAGCTAGACAGTTTGTATGCGCAAATACCAAATCCAGAATTGATCGTTACATGGACGGTTTATCAAAGGAAATCGTCTGCATTGAATATACAGGAAGATATTCGGCGGGCACATTTGTATGCAGATTCGATGTTGTTATTGCTCGGCCCTCATGAGCAGGATCCTGCTTACTCGAGCTTGTTGGCAAGAACCTATTTTCAAAAGGGTGATGTGTTTATTTGGGAGCATCAATACATGTTAGCATTCAATTGGTTTTCAAAAGTTAAAAAGTCGTTCATTATCAGTGATCCGGCAATTTTAGGCGCATATAATGGTCGGTTAGCTACGGTAAGCTTTAAACAGGATAAATTTCTGGAGGCAGCCAATTATGGGAAACAAGCATTACAGTATTATCGACTTTCTGATACGGGATCATTTAAAAGCTTTTCATTGATGCAGGGGGAACTCGATAATATCGGTATTGCTTATGCAAAATTGAAAATGGATGACAGTGCCCGATATTATTATCGGGAGGCATTATCCTTGATTGAACAAAATACTGACCGGTTCAGGGATCACCAGGATTTTGTATCTGTAGCAAAGGCGGTTGTACAGGGAAATCTGGCCGATGTTGAGATGCGGAGTGGAAATTTTGCTATGGCGGAAACCTTATTACAGCAGAGCATACGCATCAATGAAATGCCCTATCATGCCCCATTCGATGCAGCATTGAGTAGGGTAAAACTGGCAAGGATATATTTGAAACAAAATCGGATCGGAGAGTGTGAATCAATGATCAATGCTGCGGAAAGAACCAATCAAACAGCACGCCATCCTTTCTTTGATCTTACTACCGCTTTACTTACTGTGAAGTCTGAAATGGCAGCGGTGCGTGGTCATTATTCCAACGCATATCAGTACCTGTCTTTATACAAGCAATTAGCAGATTCTGTAAATCGGGTAAATGGACTTGCAAATACGCCTTATATCAAACAGATTGCTGAGAATATTGATAATGATTACCGAATGCTTCTGCTTGAAAAGGAAAATAGGTTCAAGTCTGGTTTTTTGTGGGGAACAATAGTGATCGTTTTGCTTTTAGCAGTCCTGATCCTACTTATGTTAAAGGATCGACATCGCTCCAGGCAACACGTAAGAGATTTGGAAAAGCTGCATCAATCATTGGCATACAAAAACGCAGCTTTACAACAAACCCTTTCAACACTTGAACAAAGTCAGGCCAACCAGTATAAATTTATGCGGGTAATGGCGCACGATCTTCGTGGTCCTATTGGTTCAATCGCCTCACTGGCAGATCTAGTCAGTGCTAATCAGGTCGATGCGAGCCAGGTCACGGAATTGATGGGTAATATGGGTGCTTCCGCTCGTCGATCCTTACAACTAATTAATGAATTGCTAAATGATCTGTCCTTATCTAATCAATCGCAATCTATTACTAGCATTCAGTTAGACAATGTGATTCGTTATGCTGCGGAACTATATGATGATCAGATCAGGAAAAAGTCCATTAAAATGGAACTTACACTTTTACCCGTTGAGATCATGGGTGACGAATCAAGACTATGGCGGGTTTTCAGTAATCTTATCGGTAATGCAATCAAATTCAGTTATGAGGGAGGTAAAGTGAGTATTAATATGGCCATTGAAGAAGAACATTGTGTCATCAGGGTAAAAGATATGGGTATGGGAATACCTGCAGAACAGATACCTGCTATCTTCTCCGGAATGGTGGATGGCAGGAAGGGTACCATGAATGAACAATCCTTTGGATTAGGACTCTCCATTGTTAAACAGATTATACAACAGCATAGTGGTACAATTGAAGTAACAAGTGATGATCAGCATGGTACCATCTTCTTCATCAGGTTGCCACTGGAGAAATAAAATGGCCACAATACATGGCTGTACTGTGGCCTGGATTGAAAAACTAACCGCTTAAGATTTTATAGTCGTACCTGATAACTTGATCTCATAAGGCCATTGTTCCTCTTTAGCAGGAGGCGGTGTATTACCATTGGCATCACGCCTGGGTCTGCCGGTAGCAATGGGCCAGTGTTCGGTAGGAGCACCACTTACCACGAGCCATAAATGACTGGTATTGGCCGGTACCTTGAAAGAAACAGAGCCATTTGCATCCTTAAATGCTTTGCTATAAACACGTTTTCCATTTTCAAGATGGGCAACAAAACCATAGCGCCAGCCGGCCTTGTCAGTTTTTACAGCGTTATAACCAGTAGTACCGGCAATACCTTTGAATTCCAGCTTGATTTCTGTTCCTGTAGCAGGTACAGCAAGCGGAATACCATTGTACCCATAGTTTTGCGGACAGTTGGCAGAATCGACCCTGTACCAGCCATCATTAACAGCTGATAGCTTAGTATTGTGTTTATTGGCATAAGGCTTCGCTACCTCTTCAATACGGGGCATATCCCAGGTCATAAATCGTTGCGCTGCATCAAACATCTCATCACAAAATTGATCCTGGTTCAGGTTGTTGATGCGTTTGTAGGTAGCTACAAGGTCTTCATTGTTTTCGGTAGCACGGAATAGTTTACCGAAGAATTCCTTCCCATGTTTATTCGACCAATATTCGATTACATAGGGAGAATGATACATATTGGTAGGATGCAGGAAAGCAAAATGCGTCTTTTGTAAATAGCTAACCAAATGGTAGTTTTCAAAAGTCATCCACTCCGGATATACCTGCCATAATAAGTATTGCGCACTCATTTCCATGATAGAACCACCTGGTCCTTTCCCGTTATTATCTGCTCTGGCCAGATATTGAAATGAGTGCCCCAACTCATGTGCCAATGCACCATACGGGGCTTTACTCATACGTACGGCTGGTGTCCATAGCGCCCCGATCTTATTATCTACACCCCCGCCAAAAGCAGTATTTTCATTGCCTCCGATCACATACAGTACGACCTTATACTTATCTGAAAGAGATTGTCCCTTTTGCAGGAACTTTAGTGTATTAACATAATACTCATAGAATCTTTCCAGTTCCTTGATGGCATCCTGTACATTGAATCGTTTCGCGGGATTGGGATTAGTCATTGGATCCTGACCAAACTCCTTCGACCAGAAAATGGCAATATTGGGCGATTGTATACTTCTTTTAAAAGAGAACTCACTGGTATCACTGTCGTAGTTATTATTATCCGGTACCCGATATACTTTAGCCGGTAGTAATAACTCCTTTTCTGTAGTTATCCGAATGCCACTTGTTTGTTGGGATGAAGCCGGTTTGTTGCCAGGATCAATAGTACTCACAAATCCGATGACCGATGCAATGATGAACCATTGGGAAATTGACATAATAGCTTGTTTACATGAATAAATAGGAGGTAGTATACTGTGTAGTGACTGTAAAGAAATATAATTGCTCTCCTGTAGCCAATAAACATTTTAACCCGCAATACACCAATTTTGACCAGTTTCTATTCGCTTACCGATTTTAATGAGGAAACGCCAGGATTTAGGTAGATTAGTATAAATGTATTTTATACACTTAATTATGAGCAAACAAAAAAAGCAGGTATTCTCTTTATTTATTTTCATGCTTTTGGCATGTTTCTTACAGGCGCAAGACAGTATTGATCTTCGTAATGATCATTTTGCAGTTAGGTTTAAGGAGAATGGTATTGCACGGCTTGTATGTAGTTATGATAGTTTTAAAACGAATTATATCCGGCGGGACAGGGTATTTGGCGATATGTTGATCCGCTATATTGATCAGGGACGGGTAGACTCTATTCAGGCATCGGTGCATGCGGTGAATAGTTATTTCGAAGCAGGCAGGAAGGTAATGGAGAAACAGCCGGTGACCAAAACGGCTAAACCATTGAGCTTAGAACAGCGGTTTGATTTGCAGGGCGATTCGGTTACCTGGCATTTTGTGATCCGAAATACGGGATCAAGACCGGTAACCATACAGGATTGGGCCATTCCATTTCTTTTCAATGCCAGAGGAGGGGGTGATCCGATTGTTCTTTTTGAGCAGCAGGTAGCCAAACATAGCTTTATCGCAGGTGCCGGCAGTTTTGTTTTTTGGCAGCGTTCATCAGGCATTGGCCCCTACTTATTAATGACACCAAGTTATGGAACATCGCCACAATACTTCGATCAGCAACGTTTTGGTCGGGATGGCAATGTGTATCAATTATTTCTGCATGCAGCTGGTGTGGCGGGTGCAGATGCAAAAAAATGGAATCAGCCTATTACCAGTCGCGTATTAGCACCAGGTGAAGAACTGAAACAGGCATTTTGTTTCCGGTGGGCAAAGAGTTACACGCATATGCGGGATCTATTGTATAAAGGTGGTGGCATAGACGTGCGGGTAAATCCGGGTATGACTGTTCCAACAAATTTACCCGTACAAATAGCGCTAAGAACAAAATGGCAGATCGATTCGATTATTCCAGTTAAGGGTAAGGCAAAACTAATCAGAAGAGCTGCACAGAAAAACGGGTATCAATTGTATGATATTCGGTTTAGCAGTTTGGGAGAAGTGCCGCTACGGGTGTATGCCAAGGGAGTGGGCTACACACAGCTTGATTTCTTTGTTACTGAACCGCTCGATACTTTATATAGGAAAAGATCCCGGTTTTTAGCAAATAGTCAGCAACACCGGGATTCTGGTAAATGGTATAATGGTTTGATTTCTCAATGGGATATGCGTACCGGCAAGTTGCGTGGTCCAGATGATCTTGATGGTATGGATGGCCGATTAACCTATATCGTAAGTTGCGATGATCCCGGACTATGTAAAGCACCATTTATGGCGGCAAAAAATGCCATCGATCCTGATGTATCAGAGATCAATGCAATTGAATACTATATCGAACATTTTGTATGGGGTAAATTACAAAGAACCGATCAGGAGAATCCCTATCCTTATGGCGTATATGGCACACCTAATTGGTTGGTGAACCGGTATGATTCGATCAGGCGTTTGAATACGGTCGATAAAAACCAGGATAAGATGCATGTATGGCGTTCCTATGATTATCCGCATATCATGATGCTGTACTACCACATGTACCAGATAGCATCCTGGTATCCGGATAAGGTGAAATACCTGGATGCAAAAGGGTATTTCAAGCGTGCGGTAGAAACTGCCAAAGCGTATTTTAAATATCCCTACGAGATACTTCCCTGGTATGAAACCTACAAATGGGGTTGTTATAATGAATTATTATTGATGGATTTAATGAAGGAAATGCGGAAGCAGGGGTATGGGGCAGATGCAGACTGGTTACAAAAAGAATGGGAGAAGAAAGTGAAATACTTTATCTATGACGACAAGTATCCATTTCGTTCTGAGTATGCTGTAGATGCCACAGCATTTGAATCAACTCATGCAATTGCCAAATATGCACTGAGTAATAAAATGCAGCCGGATACTAATCTGTGGTATGATAAAAACTTTTCCCGCTGGTACTCACATCAGGTAATTGATGAGCGAAAGCATGAAGATTTTATGCACCGGCAAATGGAAGCTAATTTGGCAAGCCGAGGTTGGCTAGAGCCTGCCTATTATTATATGGGAAGTGATTTCAGGGGATCGAATGATGGCTATCTCTTAAGTTATATGGCTCAAATGGGTGGATGGGCTGTGCTGGATTATGGGTTGTACTATACAAAAGCTTATGCGGACTATATACAACTTGGATATGCTTCTTATTTAAGCTCTTTTGCCTTGATCAATTCCGGGAATAAAGAAACTAATTACGGATACTGGTTTCCCGGTAAGGAGAATGATGGGGCCGCTGCCTGGGCTTATGAGCCGAGGCTGAATGCCCGCATCTGGATTGGTAAATCTATTCAACGGGGCCCATGGATGTATGATGGTGAAATTGACCTTGGATTTGGAGGCGCATTACGAGCAGCGGCATCCATCATAGTAAAAGATCCGGTATTTGGATGGGTGGCGTATGGCGGGCAATTACAGGAAAAGCAAGGGCTGTTTACCCTGATACCACGTGATGGCGTTCGACAGAAATTATATGTAAGGGGAGATCAGTTTTCCATAGATGTACAACTGGATCGAGATGTTTTTGCAGCAGAACAACCCGTAAGAATAAACCCTGCTAAGGGAGAGATTGGATTCATGCTGGAAAACCGGTCGGGTTTGTCACATGCCACAACCATTCATTTGCAGGGAATGATAAAGGGGAGGTATGAACTGACTACATCGGCAGGTACTGCCAAGCGGGAGATTAATATTGATGGAAATGAATCCCAGTCAATCACAGTAGAGCTTCCTGTAAAAGGATTGGGTGTTACATTAAAAAGAATTCGCAAGTAGTTGACTGTATAAGCATTAGTCGATGGTAAGTCTATAATATGCGTAGTTGTACCGTTAAATCTTGGTTAATTATTGTAAAGTCTGGATTAAAATCTGCGAATTAAGATCGCTAACCTACTTCTACATTTACTATAGGCTTAGAATAATAATTGTCAATTTTACATTTATTGATTAAGCCGCCCTTAACAGCCAACCTGGTTTTTAAAAAATAAACAATGAAACGATTTCTTGCCCATCCTAAAGGCCTGGGGTATACATCTTATTGCCCAATGAAAGGGATCGAAAGGAAAAAATTCCTCTACAGTTTCCCTTTACAATTATTGATTCCTGTTTAGGTAAATCAAGGATTTCTGCAACCTATTCAAACTGCTTTTTCAACCAATACACTCCATTTTATGAGAACAAAAACAATCCTGAAATTCAGGAAAGTACTTGTTATGTTGATCCTTTCTATGGTTTGCTCATTTGCGGCCATGGCTCAGGTGAAAGTAACGGGGAAGGTCCTGAACAAGAAGACCAACCAGCCCATTGCCGATGTGGCGGTTGCTGAAAAAGGCGGATCCGGTGGTACAGAAACCGGCGCCGACGGTAGTTTTACCCTTACCGTTAAAAACCTGAATGCCACATTGGTAATCTCCTCTTTGGGTTACACCACAGCTGAAGTTAAGCTGGCAGGAAAATCCACTGTAGGCGTATCACTTGATGAGGATGTAAAGGGTATTGATGATGTGGTAATCATCGGTTATCAAAACTCTACACGTCGCACAACTTCAGCTGCGATTGCCAGTGTGAAGGGTAAAGACATTGAGAACACTCCTTATCCAACTTTCGATGCGATGTTGCAAGGTCGTGTTGCAGGTTTGAACGTGTTATCTGTATCTGCTGAGCCCGGTGCCAGTGGTATCGTGAACATTAGAGGTAACAGCAGTGTTGCCAATAACAGCGGTACCGGAACTGCAACTGGCGTTTCTGCTCCCTTGTATGTAATTGATGGGGTTGTATTTGATGTGAGTGATTTGCGTACTGCTTACGGTAACAGTAACCCACTTGCTGCCATCAACCCTAATGATATTGAATCGATAGATGTATTGCGTGATGCATCTGCAGCTGCCATTTATGGTGCAAGGGCTGCGAATGGTGTGATCATTGTAAAAACCATCAAACCCAAAGGCGGTAAACCTCAGTTCAGGTTATCATCTTATGTAGGTTTAACCACCCGCCCCAGCTTTAAGCCAGTAATTATTGGTGCGGAGGAAAGAAGGCTGAAGATGGATATTCTCCGTGATCAGGCCACTTATGCTCAGCAGGGTGCACTGAACCAGTTCCTGACGGATAGTTTGAACCCCTCATTTAACAATGCAACAGATTTCCAGGACCTGTTCTTCCGGGATGCGCTTCTCCGTAACGTTGATTTTAGTGTAGCCGGATCTACCCAGGGTATGTCTTACCGACTCTCTTTGAACAGTTATAATGAAGAAGGTCTGCAGCCAGGCTTCTACATCAAAAGACTTGCTCCCAGATTATTTGTAAATGTGAAGCCACATAAAAACATGGAATTCACTTCCGATACCTACTTCGGATTTGTGAAAGAGCAACGTGGTGATGGTACCGGTAACGTTACTCCTTATAATATTCAAACATTCCCTTCTTCTTTCTGGAGGATTGATGATGTAACAAGGAGCAACTATGCAGGTAAGAATGACAGGATCCGTGATGATGCCCGAACAACCAGCATCAATGGTAACCTTCGTTTAACCTGGAAGATTTTACCTAACGTTACTTTCATCAGCTCTCTTTCCTATAACCTTGGCTTTGTTCGCAGGGATTATCTGCGCGACAGAACTACTACTACCAATAACGTTTCTTCTGCTTCCCTTGCGGAAAGTAATTCAAGCCGGTATGAGTTAGAGAACTATGCTACATGGAATAAGTCCTTTGGCAGAAATCTGGACCATAACCTGAGTGTGTTATTGGGTACTGGTGTGGAAGAACAAGTAGTTAAAACTACAAGTGCAACTGCTAATGGTATTCCTTTCGATGCCATTCGTGTTATTTCGGGTGTTCCTAACGGACCCAATCTGGGTGCAAGTACTGATTATCTGGATCGTTCCAGACTTTCTTTCTTCACCAGAGCCAGTTATACCTTTATGGGTAGATATGGTATTGATGCGAGCTTCAGAAGAGATGCCTCTTCCCGTTATGCGCCCAGCAGCCGTTGGGGTACGTTCCCGGCTGTTTCAGCCAGGTGGAATATTTCTGATGAAGCCTTCTTCAAAGGATTCAGCAAAGTGATCTCTTTTGCCAAGCTGAGGTTCAGCTATGGTGTTACCGGTAGAGATCCAGGTGGTTATTATGCCCAATACCGTCAGCTCACCACCAACCTAGCATACCCTACGAGTTCATTGGGTTTTGGTGCATCAGGTAATGTCATTACCTATGGTGGTGTTACCGCTGTAACGCCTAACTATGCCGGCGCAGCACCTGCTACTAATATCACCTGGGAAAAAGCTCCCCAAACCAACCTGGGTATTGATCTGAACTTCCTGAAAGATCGTTTCAGTTTGAGCGTTGACTTGTATAACAAGGCTAGTAAAGACCTGATCTTTAATATTCCTGTACCAGTTACAACTGGCTATACTACGGCAACCAACAACTTCGTAGATATTGTGAACCGTGGTGTTGAGATCACATTGAATACCAATAACCTGTCAGATCGCAGTCCGTTAAAATGGCAAACCAGTTTAAACCTGGCGTTCAACGATAACTTTGTTACGAAGCTGCCTGATGGTAACAGGGATTTCACTTATGGTCCTAGCTTTCAGTCAAGGAAGTTAACCATTGGCCGCCCGCTCTATGGTTTCCAGGTATTTAAAATCAACGGTGTTTACCCAACAACTGCTGATGTTCCTGTTGACCCACTAACAGGTGCCCGTTTAAGAATTTACAGTGGTACCATGTTTAGCGGTGGCGATAATGCCAAGCAGGATATTAATGGTGATTATAATGTTGATGATAATGACATGGTTGTTCAGGGTGATCCAAATACAAAGGTATATGGTGGTTTCATCAATACCCTTACTTATAAAGGCTTCTCCGTACAAATCCTCTCTACCTTTATTCTGGGTAGAAGTGTATGGAATGGATATTTAGCCGATAAATTGATTTCAGCCAGTAATGCACCTAACAACTTCTTTGGTACAAGGTCGGGTCCTGCTGCAGAATTCAATAACCTGAACCTTTGGAGAAGACCAGGTGATATCGCTACATTGGGTAGCTTGTTCAGCACAACTGATCCCTGGACCATTCGTTCTTCACTGTTTGTTGAAGACGCCAGCTTCTTCAGAATCAGAACCATTAACATGTCATATAGTTTCCCTGTAGGCAATGCCCTGAAAAAACTGGGTGTTCGTATGCTGCGTGTATATGGTGTAGCTGATAATATTGCGGTGTTCTATAAGGCCAATCTGCCTGATCCAGAATCGATTGGTATAGATGGATTTACTACTGCGAATGGTTATCCAACTCCTAAGAAATTTACTTTAGGATTAGATATTCAGTTTTAATGTTTAAAAAAGAAATCATGCGACTAATAAATAAATACAGTAAACATTTTTTGGGTGCCCTGGTACTCATTGTAATGGGTACTTCCTGTAAAAAAGGATTCCTGGAGCGGGTGCCTATCAATGCCCCTACAGATGCTAATTTCTGGAAGAATGAAATTGAGGCCAATGGCGCTGTAGCGGGATCTTATGGATTGCTACGTACTGCTATGAATGAAATGGGTATGGCCCACTACTACTATGGTGACACCCAAACCGATCAGTTTGCAGCAAGAACGAGCGGGGAAGATTTTCCTGCGATCACTCAAATTCAGTGGCAAACATTTGTGGCTCCCTCGCAAACCTTCCGTGCGTTGATAAAATTGCGTCGCTGGGATAATTTCTATCGTGCAATTGATCAGTACAACAGTTGTTTACAGTATATCCCCGCCATTCCACTATCAGGATTTACATCTGTGAATAAGGAACTGGCCAAGAACACACTGATAGGCGAAAACTATTTCCTGCGGGCTTTCACCTATTTCTATATATCAAGAATCTGGGGTGATGTTCCTCTGGTAATTCAAACAGCAGAAGATGCTGCCAAGGAGCAAAATCTTCCCAGAACAGCCCAAACCGCCGTGTTAGACCAGTGTATCAAGGATTTACAAGAGGCAATAAAATTATTGCCTTATGTTCCAGCTGCTACAGTTAACCGTCCAATCAGAGCCAATCGTGCTACCTGCTATGCTTTACTGGCGCATATTTATGCCTGGAGAGGAGAGTATGATAAAGTTACCCCTGCTGCAGATTCTGTTATCCTTAGCGGAGGTTATTCGCATGTAAGTAAAGCAACAAGGGCATCTTATACTGCTTTATTTAAAGGGAATACAGCTGAAGGCATTTTTGAAATTTCTCAAAATGCGAATAATGAAGGTTCGTTAATTACGGTAAATGCCGGAGATATCAATAATAGTATCGCAGCACGTACACTTAAGGCGCCTTATTTGCTTACACAATTGGGTAACTCATTGTTTACGCTTGATGTAGGTACGTTGAGTACATTATTCCCCAATAATGCAGATAGCGTTGATTTGCGCAGAAGAAATGGATTTGATTTCTGGGGAACCACTGATCCTATCTGTACTAAATACGCCAATGTGTTCTATTCAGGCCCTAATAACACATCACCACTCAGTGTAAATAATATCGTTGTGTTTCGTCTCGCTGATATTAAGTTGCTGAAAGCTGAAGCGCTTGCTGCACTGAATAATTTCGGAGGTGCCAGAACCATTGTAAATGAAATCCGTGGCCTGTCTGGTCTTGGTGCAACTACAGCAACCGATGCTAATCTTTTTGAAGAAATAATACAGGAGAGGGGTAGAGAGCTGTTTATGGAAGGTCACAGATTCTATGATCTGGTTCGTCTTGCACGGAAAACTGGTATTATCCGATTTAACGGCACAGGAACTATAATCCGTATGACAAGCACCGAGTTCAATCAGGGTAAGTATTACTGGCCTGTTGAACCCATTCTGATGTCGCTAAATCCCTTATTGGTACAGACGCCTTTTTGGGCAGATAAAATGTAATGTTATGAACATCAAAAAAGATATTATGTCGTATAAATTTATCATAGCCGCATTTCTCTCCCTTAGTTTGCTGGCATCCTGTAAAAAGGATTACCTCACAGGGGGGAGTCTGCACCAGGCTATAACGCCACTCAATAATGTGGATTATATGAAGGCGAACTCTTTCAAACTATTTGATACTGCTGTGATTGTGATTGAGCGTTTGGGGTTGACTGCTCAGGTAAACAGTGCAAAAACTTTCTTTGCATTTACTGATTACTCTATCCAGAATATGATCAATCTCCGACTCGCCCAAAAGCAACAGGTCAATTCACTGGCAACCTATACATTGGATAGTTTGATCAGGGATATCAATGTTGATTCTGTGAGACAATATATGCTGAATCAAACGGTTGAACTGGAAACAGCACCTGAATTGATACCCGCCACTTTCACAAGTGCAGGTAATACCAATATGGGTGTACTCAAGCAGCTGCAGGTTACTACCCAGTATCTTGAGAGAACACAGGCGCCTACCTATTTATTATTCTTTGTAAAAGTGCGTGGTGCACTGGATCAGCCCGGTGTAACACCTCCTACAGGAGAAAATGATATAAATGTGCTTTGTCAAACAACGGGTATTAAAACCTCTAACGGACAAACAACGATGCACGTACTTGCGAACACTCATACGTTTGTGCGATTCTAGGACAACCAAAAATCAATGTTATGAAACCTATTTATAAGTATATCAGCGCAGCCGCCATTATTCTGGTTACAGGGTATGCGTGTACAAAAAAACCAGCAGAGGGTTTCCTGGGGCGTACCTTCTTCTATCTCTCTAATCCCTTTGTTGGAGCTAAAGGAAGGGTGGTTACCTCTGTGCCCATTCAGGCAGATGGTTCAAGTAACCCATTATATGTAAAACTCCTCGAAGTTCGTACCAGAGACGGTAAACCTACCGATGCCTTAACCAAAGAGTATGAAATTCCTATTTACAAAGGGGAAGTAACACCACAAGATTCTACTCCCCAACTACTTGCTGCTAAACTGGGTACAGCCATGTACAGACCCTTCAATGTTAATTCCATTGGTGGCCGTTTGGAGCTGACCCCGGCAACTGCACTGGTAGATACAGGCTTGTATGATTTTGATATTGAAGTAAGTAATATCCGTGGTGCAAAAACGCTGAAGAGTATTGCTAAAGTAAGAATCAATCCAGCAGTACCTACACAGCTGATTCGTCAGTTTGCATCCACTTCAGCAATTAATCAGGAATCAGTATTTACCACACAGTCTGCTTTCTCGGTAACTCTGGAAAGAAGAGATGGACCTAACCAAATTATTATCCGTTTCCTGGATAGAAATGGGGTTGCTTTCAATCCTCGTTTGGGGCAGGTAATTCCCCGCGTAGGTACGGCAACAGCTCCCAGGTATGAGTTCAAGCAGTTCTCTCCTTATTTTGCAGAGGTGAAGAATGATACCGCATTGGTATTCCAGTATCCGGAGAAAACTCCTACTTATCCGTTGTTCGTGTTGAATAATGCCTATCTGTCTTCTTATCGTATCCCGGCAGAGTTTACAGATATCAACCAAAATATCAACCCCGAATTCGCATTCCGTTTATTCCCAACGGATGGTGTTCCGTCTGTAAGCGGTACATGGGTGATTACTAACCGGATGAATTTTGTAACAAAAAGATAGATATACGGAGAATGTCCATTTGTAACTGTTCAATAAATTGAATGGTACTTCTACAGGTTGACAAATGGATTTTTCTATGTGTCGTTTTGGCCGCCCCCGAAAGGGGGCGGCTTTTTTGGGTATAATACTGATCAGGTAAAGCCTACTTATTACTCATAAAATTTCTATAATATCAAGTTGTATTACCTAAGGCAATCGCACCCTTATAATTTTAATGTTAAACTTTTGTAAGTGTCATTTTCACCTTTATTTTATTCTTATATTGTTTATTATTTAAAATACAATTGAATTTACATGAAAAACAAAAAAATCCTCTCCATTCTAATGGCTTTGATTATCTTTTTGCAAAGCTCTGCGGGATCAATTCACTCTCAATCGGTGGGCAGTAAGAGCAAGGTTTTACAGATGCCATTTGCAGGTAAAATGAGAAACACAATCCAGTCGAAAAAAATAGCAAGTAATGTTGCTAAAATGCTTCAGTCAAATGAAGTGGGTTATTTATATGAAATAAATGAATCCTGGGGTAGGTATGTGTTAAGATTTAATGGCTTGCTTTCTAATGCTTCGGGATATATCGCAGAAGTATATGAATATTATACAGGTCGTACTTGTACCATTAACTCAAACTCTGTTACTTTAGTAACTGATGATGAGTTTTATCCGCTGGTAAACTTTTCAGTTACATTTACCGATCCTGATTATTATAGCCCTTACCCTGAGGTATTATCTTTTAATACTCCTGGTAATGTTACTCTTTCACCATGGCCCTTTTAATTAATGACAAAATTTAATACAATATTTTTGATTCGTTTCTGAAACGAATGAGATGGTAAAGGATGACCCAAAAAGGCCATCCTTTTTTAATAATAGAGTGAGTAATGTGTCTACATTTTTATTTCAAATCCTTCCTATATTTTTATGGTCATGAAATCAAGTGATTCCATCTATTACTAAATGTTGGAATTATGTCTGATGAATCGATTATTGTAATATTTGTACCTTCAACAAATCCCAAATCGATTCGCATACCATGATGAAGCGTATTCATTTCCCATTAATCCTTTCATTCCTCTTCCTATTTCTGAACGCCCATAGTCAGGATAAGGATCAACTAACGAATACCGACTCCGTTAACTGGCCACTCATCCGCCAGAAACTACAAGAACTGGAAGTGCAGCGATTACAGGACGCTGATACCAGGGCTCGCCTGGAACAACAGCTCAACATACTCAGCAATTCAGGCAACGAAGTGCAACTACAATCGCTCCAGCAACAATTGGATGCGATCAGACAAAGAGATAGTGTACGCATAGCCGAAAAAAAATCCAAAATAGACGCTCTCAGGGCTTCTGTTAAAGGACATCCGGTTATGGGCCCTATGGGCATAGATACGCTCTTTTATATCTATACCAGGCTTGGTAGTACAACTTCAAGAGAAAGGGCTACGATGGTGACTGAAAGAATCGCACAATTGGCCAATGATTTTCAATTCAATCCGGATTCCATCCGGCTACAAATGGCAGATATTGGTATGGAACTGATGGTGAGAGACAGGATCCTACTCACGATCACAGAAACCGATGCCATCTGGAATAATAGCAGTATTGAAGAACTGGCAAAACAATACCGGCAGCAAATCATCCAGGCTATTCGTGTGTATAAGGATGAAACCAGTTGGATCACCCTTATCAAAGAAATTGGGTTAGCTCTTCTTGTAATATTTCTTTTGCTTTTGTGCATCTATCTTGGGAAAAAACTTTTCCGGTTTACAGCCAAACGAATCATTGCACTTCGGGGGGATAAACTGAAAGGATATAGGATCAGAAATTATACCATACTCAATACGGCCCGACAGCTAAGAATATTATTGGTACTCAATCAACTGGTTAAATGGATTTTTACTATCGCCTTACTCTACTGTTCATTACTAATTTTGTTCGGGATATTTCCCTGGACACAAAACTTCGCCAACCAGTTGTTCAGTTGGGTATTGAATCCCATGAAAAGTATAGGGAATAGTGTACTACAGTATATTCCCAACCTGATCACGATCATAGTGATCGTTATCGTATTCCGTTATGTATTAAAAGGTGTTTCTTTTATTAAAAAAGAGATTGAAACCGGCGCACTGGTTATAACCGGGTTTCATGCCGATTGGGCCAATCCTACTTATCAGATCATTCGTGTATTATTGATGGCATTCATGCTCATTGTCATCTTCCCCTATTTACCCGGAAGCGATACGCCAGTATTCAGGGGTGTATCTGTTTTTCTGGGCGTACTGTTCACCTTTGGCTCATCCGGATCACTTAACAATATTGTTTCGGGCCTCATACTTACCTATATGCGATCATATAAAATTGGAGATCACGTTAAGATAGGGGAGGTAAATGGGGATATCATTGAAAAAACCATACTGGTAACTAGAATACGTACCATCAATAATGAGATCATTTCCATTCCCAATGCAAATGTGATGAATAGCCATACCATTAACTATAGCAGCGATGCCCAGCAGCGGGGCTTGATTATTCATAGCACTGTTACAATCGGGTATGCAACACCCTGGACAGAAGTGCATACAGCCTTGATCAAAGCTGCGACCATGACAACACATATCTTACCGTATCCGGCTCCATATGTATTGCAGAAAAGCCTGGATGATTTTTATGTTTCTTATCAAATCAATGCCTATACAAGGGAATCGAATATCCAACACTTTATTTATTCAGAACTACACCAGCATATACAAGATTGCTGTCGTGAAGCTGGTATTGAAATCATGTCTCCCCATTATCGAGCCTTACGCGATGGTGATGCCAGCACCATTCCGGATATATCATGAGTTAGCCAGCGCGGCTTTTACCTGAGGTGCGATCTTCGTCCCGAATATTTCAATGGACTGCATCATGTCTTTATGTGTGGGCGCACCTACATCCATATGTGCTGAAAATCTCGTAAAGCCAAGCACTTCATGTAAGTAAAGAATCTTATCAACTGCCTGATTGGCATCACCAATCAGTAATGCACCCTCCTTGCCCCTGCTCCATTCAAACTGTTGCTGTTGGTAAGGAGGCCAGCCCCTTTCTTTACCAATCCTGTTCATTTGTGCCGCATACAATGGATAATATTCCGATGCTGTTTTTTCACCATCCTTACCAAAGAAAGCATGCATATGCACGCCGATCTTCATTTGTTCGGCAGGATGTTCCAGTTGGCTATATATTTTTCGATAGTAATCGAATAATGGTTTGAACTGTGCCGGACTACCACCAATAATGGCAAAAATGATGGGAACCCCAAATTTACCAGCTCTCATTACCGATTCAGGTGTGCCGCCCACAGCCAGCCAGGTATCTAATCGTTGCCCAAAGGCTCGCGGATAAACAGACTGGTTAACCAGGGGGGCACGAAATTTACCCGACCAGTTCACTTTTTCCTGCTCATTGAGCTGCATGAGCAAGTTGAACTTCTCTTCAAACAAGGTATCGTAATCAGCCAGCTTATAACCAAATAAAGGAAATGATTCGGTAAAACTACCCCTGCCTACCACCAGTTCAGCCCGTCCGTTCGATAACTGATCAATACTGGCATATTGCTGGTATAAACGAATAGGGTCAGCAGAACTTAATACCGATACCGCACTACCTAAGCGAATATTTTTTGTAACAGTCGCTGCCGCTGCCAGTATGATTTCGGGAGCTGATACCGCATATTCTCTTCTGTGGTGCTCACCAATGCCAAAGAAATCAAGCCCCAACTCATCCATCAGTTTGATCTCTTCAATCATTTCCCTCAAACGATCACCCGAACTTTGTATATCTGGTCTCGTATCTCCAAACATGCTGATGCCTAATTCCATAGTAGCTTCCTTTTTTGCAAAATTACAGTAATCTTTCTCCTATTTTTCAAGTCCTGTTGAGACAGTATGGCGTTGACTATGACACCCATTCTTAGCTGTTATAGTCGGCGAGGGTGTATAAGTGTATTTTTTACAATTATTCTGTATATTGGGGAATAAAACGAATTACATGCGCTCGCTTTCACTCACGGTTTTCTGCTTATTTACCCTACTGATATTGAACGCCCAGAATTATACTTTGAAAAGTCCGGATGGTCATTTGTCGGTCTCATTTAGCCTTAGTCCTGAAGGGAAACCCCTGTACACTGTATTCAGCCAACAAGTACAGGTGTTGGAACCATCGGCGCTGGGTGTTGTGCGCGATGATGAAGACCTAAGCCGTTCGCTGCAATTACAGAAGGCATCAGCCATAACATCGGTAACCGATCAATACACAATGCTGCATGGTAAGAAAAAGTATCATGTATACAAAGCAAATAAACGGACATTCTCTCTTCGATCAGCGAAAGGAACAGTGATGGAAGTGATCTTTCAGGTATCGAACGATGGGGTAGCATTCCGTTATCATTTCCCTGGCTCATCTGTTAAGCCTGTAGAGATCAGGGAAGAAGTAACGAGTTTTAATTTCCCATCGTCGGCCAGGGCTTTCTTACAGCCCTGCATGGATTCAAAAACAGGTTGGAATAAAACACAGCCTTCTTATGAAGAACATTATCAGCAGGATATTGCAGTGGGTACAGCAGCGCCTCAGGATGCAGGCTGGGTACTGCCTGCTTTATTTAAAACCGGCGACCATTGGTTAAGTATCACCGAAGCGGGTATGGATGGTACTTATTGTGGCGTAAGATTAGGCAGGTACTCTCCCAATGGTGAATACCGCATCCAATTTCCTGCAGTGACTGAAGGCTATCCTGGTGAGGCAGTTTTGCCCACACATACCAGTCCACTATTCACTCCCTGGCGCATTATTGCATTATCGAATCGGCTCTCTGTGCTCGCAACATCTACCCTTGGTACCGATTTAGCAGCTCCCGCAAAATATGATGTCAGTAAATGGCTGAAACCCGGAAAAGCTTCCTGGAGCTGGATCATGTTAAAAGATGGATCCATCACTTACGATATTCAAAAGCAGTATATCGATATGGCAGCAGTCATGAAATGGCAGTATTGTTTGGTAGATGTTAACTGGGATCGAAGAATCGGGTATGAAAAAATGGCCAATCTGGCGCGCTATGCAGATTCTCAACAGGTGAAGCTGATCCTCTGGTATAATTCAGCCGGCGATTGGAATACAGTTGATTTCTATACACCAAGAAACAAGATGCTTACCAAAGCATCGAGGGTTGCAGAATTTACCAAACTTAAAGAAATGGGCATTGCAGGGATTAAGGTAGATTTCTTTGGAGGAGATGGACAATCGATGATGAAATATTATACAGACATACTTGAAGACGCAGCTAAATATGAAATTTCAGTAAACTTCCACGGTTCTACCTACCCGAGGGGCTGGGCTCGTACCTATCCTAACCTGGTGACTATGGAAGCCATTAAAGGGGAGGAATTCATCACCTTTAACCAGGCTGATGCAGATCTACAGCCTACTCATTGTGCCATGCTGCCCTTTACCCGTAATCTGTTTGACCCAATGGATTTTACACCTGTGAACTTATCTGGTATCAGGGGTATTAAAAGAAGAACTACCGGTGGTTTTGA
>VFQP010001800.1_pt1 | contig 26451 bp, 25 predicted proteins | sample 3512351 | NCBI WGS metagenome assembly VFQP01 (sample SAMN10412372, study PRJNA504923) | tailings metagenome | isolation source: Relicate 1 Philex TSF1 revegetated site | place: Philippines: Tuba, Benguet | collected 2017-08-29
GCCTCCACCACCACCAGCTCCTCCTCCTCCTCCTCCTCCTGTCCTTGTTGCTCCTCCCCTTGCTGTTCCTCCAGGCCCGCTTCCCCTCGCCGCTCTGCAGCCGCCGCAGCGACCTGACCCGCCGCAAGGGCGCCGCCAGCAGTCGCGCGCGCGGCGAACGCCAAAAAGGCCGGCGGGGCGCCACCGCCGCCGCCGCCGCCGCCCGACGCGGACGATGAGCTGCTGAGCCCGTAAAAGTCGGCGATGCCGTGCACCAGCAGCCGCCCCCAGCTGTCGAGCCCCCGCAGGCACAGCGCGCGCGCCGCGCCCGCCTCGACGAACTCGAGCACCTGCTGCTCCAGCGCCACGACCGTGTGCAGCGAGGCCTTCTGCAGCGCCGCCCGGGCCTTGCGGCTCATGCCCTGCCAGCGCTGCAGCGCCTGCGCCGCCACCTCTACACCGCCCTGCTGCGCAGAGGTGCCGTCGTCGGCCGCGTCGCCATCGCGCCGCCGGGCGGCCCGCGCCATCTCCCGGTTGTGCTGCTCCCAGCGCTGCGAACAGGTGATGGTGGTGGACAGAGACGGGCACGCAGGAAAGGTTGCGGTGCAGGCGTCGCGCTGCCGGGTGACGCCGCCAGGCGCTTCTCAACCCTCGCGCACCTCGAGCACCCGCTGCTGCGTGTCAGAGTCGATCGTGCGGAAGCCCTCCCACACGCGCTGGTGCTGCGGCTTGCTGATGAGCTCCAGGGCCGAGGGCTCGCGCCAGCCTGGAGGCACACATGCACCCCACCAGGCACGAAGACCAGGTCAGGATCCCCGGCCACCTCTCACGCGCATCCAGCTCAGGGAGAGGCACCTGAAGCAAGCACGTGCGTACCAAAGGGCACCGGCTGGAACTGCCGCGCCATGTCCTCTGCATTCATGGGGCCGTGCATCTCGCGGAGGATGCGGTCGTTGAGCCAGCGCCGGCGGCGGCGCGCGCCCACCGCCTCGAGGGCGCGCAGCTCGGCCAGCTCGTGGGCGGCTGTGCACGTGCGGAGGCGGGGGGCAGCGAGCGAGCCCCGTGGCCACACGCGCGCCCGGCGCACCGGCGCACGGGCGCCACACGCGCGCCTGGAGCCCAGAGCTCTCCGTGCACCCCAGCGTGCCCCCAGCGTGGAGCTGCAAGCGCTGCAAGCGCACGCCTGTGCTGCTGCAGCCCCAGCTGGGTGCACCGCACCCTTCCCTCCTCAACTCGCACCAGGGGCGCCGCTCGCTGTGAGGCTCAGGGCGGCGTGGTGGAGGCGCTGCGACACGACCACAGCCTGAAGGTCCTTTCCACGCTTCATCGTGCGCCTGCTGCGCCTCGCGGCCTGGTGCACCGAGTCGCAGACGCTGTCCGCGTCGCCAGCGCGCAGCACATGCGCCAGCTTGGTGCCATCGGGCATCGGCAGCGCCATTGTGACGTGCAGCGCGTGTGCGTGGCTCTCAGAGTCGTGCGTGGAGCCCTTGTTGGCCGCCAAAGCTCCCGATGAGGGCGCGCCCTGCGCGACCAGAAGCTATTCCTCGCGTCGCTGATGCGCTACCAGAGCTCCTTGCGTGCCCACTCCTCATACCCCAGCGCGCAGCGTGCACCGCCCGCCATCCTGCGCGCCCGAGCCGCCGCGTGCGTGTGCAGGGCGCTCGCGCAGGCCGCCCCGTCTCTGCTGCCGTTCCGCGAGCAGCTGGGCAGGATCAGCACCGGCATGGACGAGCCGCCGGTGCAGCCGCCACCGGTGCAGGTCATCGAGTCCAGCTTCCTGCGCGGCGGCGTGGACCCTGCGCGGTCAGCACCCGCCGCCGCCGCCGAAACGCAGCGCACCACGCTCCACCTCGTCATCCTCAACTGGTCCCTGCCCACGTGGCTGATCAGGGTCTGGCCCACAGGTGCGGCGACGAGCAGCAGCACTGCCGCCTCCCCATCTCGTGTTGTGCGCCGCGCGGTGGACGCCTGCCCGCACGCCGGGATGTGGTGCTGCCGCCGCCCGCACTCTGCGCAGCGCTGGTGCGTGTGTGCGCCGACGGCGGCGCCAACCGGCTCTACGACGAGCTCCCAGGCATGCTGCCGCACCAGCCACCTGACCTGGTCCGCGGCCAGTGAGTGCGCCCCGCGCGTCAGCAAGCGCCGTCCCCGCGCCGCCTCGCCGCGCAACGCCTGCAGCCATCCTCCCTGCGTGCGCGGCTGGGCCGCCAGACCAGCGCTGGGCGGAGCGGCACATCTCTCTGTTCCTGCCGCAGACGCGTTTGCGTGGGCGCAACCGCCGTGTGCGCATGGGGCGCAGGTTCCTCCCGGACCTGATCCACGGCGACCTGGACTCGATCCGCCCCGAGGTGCTGCACTTCTACCAGGCGCGCGGCGTGCGCGTGGACAAGTGCCCCGACCAGGACAGCACAGACCTGGGCAAGTGCCTCGCCTACCTCGAACGGCAGCACGCGCACACGCTGCTGCCGCCCGCGGCGGCGGCGGCGGCGGCGGCGGCGGCTGGCGACGGCGGCGGCGGCGGCGATGCGCCTCCAGCGCCGCAGGGCAACGGCGTCGACGGCGGAGGCGGCGCGGCGCAGGGGTCCTGGGTGGAGGAGGGGCTGGGCGCGGCGGGGCAGCAGGGCGTGGTGCTGGCGGTCGGTGAGTGCTGTTGCGCTGCTGTTTCCTTTCGTTGTGTGGCCAGGCGGTGCGCTGTTTCTGTTGCGTTCTGATGGTCCGCGAGTGCTGCGTGCTGCCCAGCACCGCAAGTGGGGAATCGCTTGTGCCGCTCACTTGATGTTGCAGGCGCGCTGGGTGGGCGGCTAGACCACACGCTGAGCAACCTCAACGCGCTCTACATGCACCGCCACCTGTCGCTGGCGCTGATTGGCGAGGGCAACCTGGTGCGGCTGGTGCGCGCGGGGCGCTGCGTCATCCGCCCGGCGCAAGAGGTGGAGGGGCCGCTGTGCGGGCTGGTGCCGCTCGCGGGGCCCGCCACCGTCACCATGACGGGTGCGTTTGCTTTGGGGGGGATGGGGGCGGGCGCTTTGCGCGAGGGGCACAGGGCTGGTGCGCCTGGCCTTGGAGCCGGCAAGACTGCGGAGTGCCCAAGCGGTTGTGCGCTGCGATGCGAACCGCAGGCTTCCGTTGGAACCTGGAGCGGGGCGAGATGCGCGTGGGCGGGCTGGTGTCCACCAGCAACATCATGGACAGCGACACCATCACGGTGGAGACGGACGTGGACTTGGTGTGGACCACGCAGCTGCACGACCCGCCTGCGCCGTGAACCCTGGTCTCCCACGCCAAGCAAAATGCCCCTTTTCGGGGGCACTGCTGCCTTCGTTGCTCCGACCCGCGTCTCTGCTGCCTGCTTTTGCTGATCGCATTCCTCTTTCTTGTCCACACTGCTTGAGCATGAGTCCAAGTGCTGGGCTCTTGAGCTGCCCTATCTGCCCACCGCACACGTGCAACGACGACTTCCCCGCGCGCTGAGATTCTCAACCACCCACCGCTCCCACGTGTGCTTCATCCTGCGCCGCTTGCAGCAGCACCACCGTGGCCAGCAAGCACGCCGTCCGCATCACCCCCGTTCCCCCACACAGAAGCGCCCCGCACCACCACGCGCCCACCCTCCTCCAACGTGTAGGTCACGTCCACGCCCTCCAGCACCACCCGGTACACCATCTGGTCCTCGCCGCAAGCAGGAGGCCCAACGCCCGGCTCCGCCTCGGCCTCTGCTGCAGCCTCCGCAACGCCGGTTGGCTGCGTGCTCGCTGGCGCTGGCGCGGCAGTGCTGGGCCTGGTCCTGCGCTGGTGCAGCGAACGGATGTCCCGGGCCAGCACCTGCACATGCCCGCCGCCGTGCAGCGACGCAATCATAGGCACCAGGGACCAAAGGCAGAGCAGGTGGAACCGGCTCGCGGTGCTCCAGGCCCGCCTCCTCGTCGCACCTGCTCCACCAGCACGGTGAACTCGTCGGCAGTGGCGTACAGCGACGTCGCCCGCACGCGGCGCCAGGCCTCGCGCAGCTGCCGCCGCGCCTCCTCGCCCACGCTGACGCCGCCCAGCCTCAGCGGCTCGTCCTGAGCCTCCGCCTGCACCACCACAAGTGGCAGGACCAAACGGTGACCCAAAGACACTCGCGCGCGGCGCGCAGCGTGCCCTGGGTCCAAAATCCCTCGCGCCCCCCCCCCCCCCCCGCCACGCACCGCGACCCAGGGCGGAGCCATAGCGCCCAGCGGGCAGTCGCTAAAGGGCACCAGCGGCTTGATGTCCAGGACCGGCGTGCCATTGACCAGGTCCACGCCGCCCACCACCAGCTGCCGCCCACGCACCGCCACCACCTGCATGGACGGCGCACACGCCCACACGCGCCCACCATTCGTCGCTCCGGGTTCTGCAGCTTTCGTCGACACACCAGCGCATCCGCTAGGCAGGCAGGCCTCCACATGTCCAGCAGCGCGTTGCGCGCGCCACGACTGGAAGGTGGGGGCGATGGAGGGGCACGCTGGGTGCGTGCAGGCGGCGCCTCACCTTGGCCAGGCTCAGCCCGATGGGCGCGGGCCGGTGCGGCGTGCGGGTGGCAAACACGCCCAGGCGGCGCCCGTTGAGGCGCGGCACGGCGACCTTGGCCTTGAACCCCGAGGAGGAGGCGGGGCCAGACGTCGCCGCCGCCAGGTTCTTGCCCAGGTCTGCGCACCCGCGAGGTGAGCAGGCGATGGGTGACGGGCACGTGCGCGCCCTCACAGCACGCAGGACCTCGCAGCACACCACGCCCACGGGACTGCGCCTGACCTGTGTTTTGGTGGAAGACGTAGATGAGCCAGACGTGCGAGAAGTTCTCCGCCAGGCCCTCCAGGCAGTCGGCGTGCACGCCAGGCGCCAGGTCCACCACGGCGCGCGCCGCCTCCACCAGGTGCGGCTGCCGCGGCGTGCCGTTGCGCTGCGTGAAGCAGGACCGCACCGTCCCGATGGGCCGGAAGGGGTACACGGCCGGTGCGGCGCCGTGCTGATGCTGCTGCTGCTGTTGGTCGCCTGCAGCGGGTGCTTGCTGCGCCAGGCGCAGGCGCAGCTGCGAGAGCTCCTGCTCGGCCTTCACGCGGCCCGCCCGGTCGGCTGCTCGCTTCTTCTGCTCGTGCTGCAGCTCCTCCCTGGCCCTGAGCAGCTGCGCCTCCAGCGCCTGCACGGCGGTGTGCTGGCTCTCCTGTCGGAGCCGCCGCCGTCGCCGCCGTCGCATGCGCTTGGCCAGGGCCGCGGCCGCGGCGCAGCTGGCGCACAGCAGCCCCGCACCAGCGATAACGCGTTGCCACATCGTGTGCTGTGCGCTGCTGCTGCTGCTGCTCGTGTTGTTCAGCTCATGGCCAAGGGCAGGGGACCCTCGGCCTCGGGTGCACGCACTCGCGAGCCCAGCACTGAGGGCAGGCTCTGCAGCGTGCAAATGCTTCACAGCGCTCGCGTCGGCTCGGCTGCTAGGTGGACGAGGCGCACCAGCTCTGCACGGCAGCTCGTCCTCCCCTCTCATCGACGCGCGATGGCGAGCCAGCACGTTTGCCAGGCGACGCAGGTCCTGCAGCAGGTGACGCTGGCGCGCGAGGAGCTTGTGGTGTTCGGGATGCGGCTTCCTCCTCACGGGGATCCTCTCCCCGTGCACCAAACAGCCGTGCGACCGCTCTCCATCGCAGGCTTTCACAATCGTGGGAGGAGGCAGAGTTGGCCAGGCTCTGGCTGACATGGGCACCGGCACGGATGTGAGTGTGCAGAGCTGCCCGGGCGCGGCGAGGGTGAGGCCCGGAAGGGTCGGGCGAGCGCCAGCGTGGCCGCCCGCTCACCCGGATTGCCTGCAAGCGCGGCGCAGGTGGTGCTGGGGCGGGGCCAGAGCATGGACGGCGCGCTGGAGTCGGGCCCCATCATCGTCTGCACCAGGAACGACGACCTGGCGGCCGTGGTGCAGGCCACGCCGCCCAGCCGGCGAGGTGGTGAGCGCTCCCACACGCACATTGGGCCCTTTCAGCGCCGCCAAGGCTGTCGCGCACGCCTGGGGGGCGCGTTCCAGCTGGGCTGCGCACGCGGGTGCGGTCGTGTGGGTCCGCACGCAGACTTGGTCTTTATCCAGAACGGCATGCTGCAGCCCTGGCTGGACGCCCAGGAGCTGGGGGACAACACACAGGTGAGTAAGCTCAGCGCCTGGCAGCGCTGCATGCCTGCGGCCGCCCGGCCAGCGCATCCGCTCCCACAGCGTTGCCTCGGTACCTTCCTCGCGTGCACAGCGCACACCCCGCGGCTGCGCCTGGAGCGGCGGCGCTGCGTGGCTGCCTCAGCAGCCTGTGGTGCAGCTGGACGCAAGAGTTTCTCTGTTGGCCCAACCGCTGCGCAGGTGCTGGTCTTCTTTGCCGTGGCCAAGAAGGGCGACAAGCCCACGGACGGCAAGACGGACGTCAACCCAGAGGGGCTCACGGCAGGTGAGCCCGTGCGGCGCTGCCTTTGCGCCCGTTTGCGTGTGCTGCGCTCCGCAGCGCAGCGGGCGCACTCGCGCGGATGTGGGCTGAAGAGCCGTCCTCGTGCGCGGAACTTGTCTGTGCTGCAGCGTACGGGCCGCACGCGGACGCCGTGGCGGCGCGGCTGCACTCCGGGGGCCTCAGCTGCAAGGTGGGTGGGTGGGCGGGCGGTGTGGCGCGCGCTCCTCAGCAGGCCATGGCAACACGAGAGCGCGCGGCACGCTCCGTCGCCACGTCCTCCTCACCCGCGCCTTGCCGCCCAGGCGTGATGGCAACTGGGGTAGTGGCGCCACGCGACACACGCCACCCGCACGTGCCTGAGCTGCGTCCTGCCTGCGCTCAACCCATTCGTCGCCCCAGGTGCTGGACCGCCAGGCGTTCAAGGTGGCCATGCTCGAAAAGCTCGTGTGGATCAGGTGCGGGCGCAGCCCCTTGACGACCTGCCGCACAAGCCCCATATGCCTGGGCCGTTGGTGTATGAAGGGTGGCGGATCGCTCAGCATGACGTGCTCCTCATGATGCGCGTGCCCCCCGTGTGCGCGCGCCCCGTGGCAGCGCCTTCATGCTGCTCGGCGCCAAGTTCCAGCACAACGTCGGCGACGTGGAGAAGCTGCGCAAGCCAGAGGTGAGGCGGGCGGCGCATGGCGAGCGGCACTGCAGAGCCGGTGGTCATCCTGGCCGGTTGTCCACCATCAGCCTGGCTTGAAGGAGTGGCCGAGAGCAGCAAGCAACGCCACCGGCGCTGCGGCCCTGCCGCGTGCCATGGCGTCGCTCTGTGTGCATCTGCTCTTGGACACCTCGGCGGGGCCGGAGCCCAGCTAGCAGGCGTATCAGATGTCTCGCAGCCCGTTCACGCCACGCCAAGACACAAGTGCACAGGTGCACAGACGCGTGGGCCCCCACTGCTGACCTGCACCGTGCGCGCGCAGCTCAAGCAGCTCATCACCGAGCTGGTGCACGGCGGCGCCGCCGAGCTGGGCGTGACGGTGCCCGAGGGGTACGTGGAGCGGCTCAACGCCTACGCGCGCAGCGTGGCACACTTCCCCACGGCCGTCAAGGAGGTGCGCCTCCTCACTCGTGATGTGTCAGAGGCACAGGGGCGCTGGGCTCGTGAGCCAAGCGTGCGGCGGTGTTTGACATGTGGTGTGTGCCGCAGTTTTCCTGGCGCAACGGGTGGTTTTGGGGCATTAGCCAGCGCGAGCTGCAGGCGGGACGGCCGGACCCCTTCCCCTACCACTCGCAGCTGCTCAAGGACGTGAAGGCGGTCTGACTCAAGAGGGTTGCCCATGCTGTGCTTCACGCTTGCTCCTTGCTCGCGCCGGGCTGTGCAAGCAAGGAGATGAGGGTTGCAGGGGACGAACGGAGCCGAGGGAGCCGCGAGAGCAGCGCAGAGCAGAACGGTGGCATGAAGAACGCAGGCCCGAGTGGGCAGAGTGCATCCACGGCTTCTTGGGGAAGTCACGCTTCTAGAAAGCCAGAAGACTCTGACTCATTTTCAGCAAGCAGCAAAAGAGGCGCTGGGGCGGGCCCCTGGGAAAACTGGCGGTCACGCGACGGACGGGTGCAGCCCAAAACTACAAAAAGCCCAGCACCAGCACACCCGTCAGCGTGGACACCCGCAGGTGTGTGCATGATATCACTCATATCACGCCACGAGCCCCCAAGGCGAGCGGGACTCTCTCACGATCACGCTGCTGGCCCTCCTCCAATCGCGCTCCCCCACCCACTCCCCGTCCACGCCGCAGCAACGCTGCGAGCCCGCTGCGTCAGCCTCAAAGCGAGCGCCCGTCACGTGTGTACAAGAGTCACCGAAAGCGCTGTGCAGTCGCCCCTCCAGCCCGCACCAAAACGGCGCAGCAAAAAGTCCCCCAGCCCAAGGCTCAGGCGTTGCGAGGTGGGGGCACGTGGCTCAGGCCGGCCGGCCGCCGCTCAGACCACCACCTGCTTGGCCGGCGGCTGCAGCGCATCCACCTCCTTGCCCGCCAGCGCCACGTCCTTGGTGGGGCCCTGGTGCATGATGTCATCCGAGCCGTCCTGTGAGCTGCTCGTGGGCAGCTCGCCGTCCTCATCGGCGGGCTTGGTGTAGGTGTAGCGGCCGCACGTCACCTTGGAGAGCAGGTCCACGCCCAGGCCCGAGCCTGCGGCAGGGCAACAGCACGGCGGCGCGGCGAGGGGGGGAGGGGGGAGGGGAAGGGGGAGCGCGCGCGCGCGGCCGGGCGGGGGGGCGGGCAAGGGAGGCGGAGTGGCGGCGGTGCGGTGGCGTGCGCGCTGCCTGTGCAGGTGTGTGTGCGTGGCGCGTTGGTGCGGTCGAGCACCCATGCTCACAGACCTCGCTCCCACACGCCCCCCTCCTCCCACGAATTCGCCTCCCAACGAGGCACAAGCACAAAAGCATGGGGGCGGGTGGTGCGCGGGCGGCGGGCGGGCGGGCGCGCGCGGGGGTCCGCTCGTGCGCCGCCAAAACCCTTTCTTCCGCACGCATTATCGTGGCCAAGTTCCGCGGGTATCATCTCAGCCCAGACCCGCACGGCAGCCAGGGAGGGGACCGGGTCAGGAGACGCGGCCCTCCCTGGACCGCCATGCGGGCGCTGAGCACCCCGAGGGTTTGGCGACGAGCGCCCCAACGGCGCCGCCGCGCCGGCGCCGCCCAGCACACCACCCGCGCAACGTTTATCTCGGGCCAAGTCCACACACCCCGCAAGCACCCTTGCCGGCCCGCAGCACTCGCACCCACGCCAGTTTTCCCCTGCCCACCTGCTCCACCTCCCTCACCCAGTCGTGCGCCGGGGCGCTCACCTGTGATGAAGCCGTAGCCCGGCACGCGCGTGAAGAGCGCGCTGACGCCGGGGCCCTCCCAGCCCGTCAGGCGGAACACCACCCACGAGCTGGCGCGCCAGATGGCCATGCCCAGCACGCTGGTGCCCGAGGCGATCAGGAAGTAGTCGTAGTCGTAGTTGACGTTGTCGAACCAGGCGTAACTGCTCAGCGCGCACAGCACGCGCAGCACGGGGGCGCCGCGTCACGCGCAGCAGCGAAGTCGAGGCTGCGCCCATCCTGCAGCAGCTGCCGCAGGGGGGCGAGAAAGGGCTGGGACTCACTGGATGCCGTAGCCAAAGGCGGCGGTGCGCGTGTTGAGCGGCATGCCCTTTGGCGTGACCGTCTCGTTGTACCAGCGGCCGCCGCCGTACATGCAGACCGAGAGCACGGCGAAGCAGCAGCCAAACACGACGGTGGTCTCGGTGACGAGCGTGCGGGTGCGCTCAAAGATGCCCGAGAGCACGGGCAGGAAGCAGCACGAGGTGAGCATGTTGGGGATGAGGTAGAGCGACAGGATGGGGTAGTCCTGCGCGGCGCGTGACGCGCGTGCGGAACGGCACGGCGTCGGGAGCGAGCGGCCGCCGCGGCAGGGCAGCGGCGACTGGGACGGCGGCGCCTGGGAGGCGGAGGATGAAGCCACGTGCCGTGCAGGGAGCAGGGAGCGCGGCCGCACCTGGAGCGCCACGATCATGAGCGGGATGTTGATGACCCAGACGACCGAGCGCGTGAAGACAATGTGCTGGTCGCGGAAAAAGTGCGTGACGAGCGTGCCGGTGAGGCCCGACTGCAAGCTGTCGATGGCGCCCTCGTTCATCGTCACGGCCAGCACCAGCGACAGCACGCCGATCCACGAGCGGACCTGGGCGGGCTGGTTGCCCGTGCCGTCGTTCTGCGGCCGCGCACGGCGTTCCCGAGCCCGTCCGTGAGGCTGCTGCGCCCGCCACGGCACGCCCCTGCTCTCGGTGCCCCCAGGCATGGGCAGCTGGCAGGGCTCCTGGAACAGCACCCTCGCCAGCGCCAGGTTCACAGGCAGCATATGATGTCCACGCCCGGTGAGGAGCGCCGCTCACCGAGTCGGCGGTTTGGAAGACTTGGAAGAGGAAGAGGTTGGGGTTGGTGATGGGGTTGCCCTCCGAGTCATAGTCCCAGTAGATGAGGTTGCCCCAGGCGGCCAGCCATCCGCCAAAGCCAAAGAGGAACACGGCGCACATGATGAGGACCGAGGCGCCCAGGCCGCCCAGCACCACCGAGCGGCGGTCGGCGCTGGCCCACACCTGCACGCCACCAGCACGCGCACACGCGCACGCAATTCTGCCTCGTGCACGCGTCCAGGCGGGAGGCGCGGGCCCAGGCTCCTCACGGTACAGTGGCTGCAGAGCGCCGCAGGCGGCTGCTGATTCTCCTCATGGTAGGGCGGCACTTCCCAAGTGCGCAGCCGCGCCATGCTGGTGGTGCGCCGCACCTTTTGCCAGACGGCCTCGCTGAAGACGGTGGCGGCGAGCAGCGAGCAGGGCATGGAGAAGATGGCGCTGTAGCCGTACTTGGTCACGCCCAGCGACTCTGGCAGCGGCTCCTGCAGCGGCTCCCTGCGAGTACATTCGCGGCGCACGGTAGGGGTGCTCTTGGAGTGCAAACAGAGAGCAGGCCCCAAGCAGAGGTTGTGGACTGTCGCTGCTTGGGCGCACGCGACCCGTCGAGCCGCCGCTCCACCCGCTCTCGCACCTGAAGGTGGCGGCGACAAAGATGGTGAGGATGGCGATGAAGATGACGGTGAGGATGGCCTGCAGCTGGTCGGTGAGGATGCTGATGAGCAGGCCGCCGTATGCCGTGTAAATCATCGTGAGGACGCCCACGACGATGATCATGGGGTAGGCCACCGAGCCCACAAAGTCCTTGAAGAGCGAGCCGATGACCGTGTACTCGGCCAGCATGGCGATGCTCATGTTGAGGAGGCACACCAGCACCACCTGGTTGGGACAGGTCGTGGGGAGCGGCGACGCGTGGGGCGATGCTCGTTGGCATCGGTCGCGCCCGCGTTGCGCTGCCCCCCATTGGTGCTGGTGCTGGCGCCCTCAATGCTGGCCTCCGCGTCCCGATGCCTGCACGCTGTGTGTGCCTTGCGGGCTGGCGGCGCGAGTGGCGGCGCGGGCCCCGCATCCTTCCCGGTGCCCGGCGCTCCCGGGTTTCCCTCCGAGGCCATCTCTCGCTGGCGACGCGGTGGCTGCACTCACGATGGTGCGCATGATGGGGCCGAAGCGCTTGCCGGCAAAGTCGGCGATGGAGCTGACGTCGGGGTGCATGCGCCGGATGGGCTCGCCGCACAGCGACACGATCAGCACGGGGATGCCAGACGCGAACGCGTACATGGCAAGGCCCAGGATGCCCGTGTAGACGGCGAACTGGCTCGGCGAGACCAGGCACCACGAGCCCACCGCCGTGGCGAAGAAGGAAAACATGATGCGCCACCATGGCTGCGCGGCCGCACAGGCAGGGGGCCAGCGCCGCGCCGATGAGCCCCTCCGAGCGAGCGCGCCCTCGGAGGCCTCGACTCGGCATCTCAACGCCCGCCTCATCCTCGCCGGCCTGAAGGCAGCGTGCGCCCACTGGCCCCACGCGCACCTGGGACTTGCGCGCCGTGATGAACTGCACGGCCGTCTGGTCGCGGTGCGTGCGCAGCAGGCGCACGGTGTAGATGATGATCGCATACGCGGCGAATCCCACGACCGCCGTCACGCACAGGCCGTAGGAGAGCGCCAGGTAGTTGACCATTTTCTCGCGTTTTGGGCGCGCTCGCGTGCGCGTCCTGAGCGAGTTCCCAAGACCCTCATCCATGCGGCAGCTGGAGCAGAGGAAGCAGCAGAGGAGGAGCAAGGGCTCCACCACCACACCAATGTGCCTCTGTTCCCCAATGCCAAGGCCTGAAGGGGCCGGGGGGATCCTGAAGGCCTGAGGCGCCCAGAGCCAACGCGCGCGGCGCTCATCGGCCCCCAGAACTTGGGCCAGCGGGCTAGCGGGATGGTGGGCCAGCAATCCCTCATTGGAAGGTGCTGCTGCTGCTGCTGCTGCTGCTCCCCTCTGCTCCTGTGCATGGTGGGGATCCGGGCCCACGAGAACTAAACAGCAACACGAGGCAACAAGGCCGCGAGCTGAGCAACAGGGCCTCAACATTCGCCTCTCTCTCTCTCTATCTTCTCTCTAGTCCTCAGCTCGCTCTTCTTCCGGCGCGCAGAGGTCAACATCGTTGACTCCATCACGACCGCGCGCACGAGGAGGATGGCGCGGCGGAGCGCGAGTGCCTCACTCCTAACAGCAGCAGTGGTGGCAATTGTGGTCGGCGCCGGTGCCGCCCCAGGTGCGCGACGCGTCCCTTTCCCCTTCGCTTCTCCGTTGCTGTTGTCCCCTGCTTCCTCACCCAGGCCCGTGCCGTTCCTGTGCTGGGACGCAGGCTGGGACGCTGACGAGGACGCGTGGGCCAGCCGCCAGCTCCTGCAGTCGTCCTCCAACATCACAGGTGCGGGGCGGGTGGGCGCGCCGGGCGGGCCCCGCCGCCGGGCGCCAACTTCTCTCACTCCCCCAGCGGCGCCATGGGGGCCACCTCACAGGCGCAGACGATAGCTAGCGCCACACAGCTGCCAGCACCAATTGATTAACCTCCACGGCCGTGCGCGTCACACTTTGCCGCTCGGTGCGCTTCCCTCCCTCACACACACACAACCCCGCGCAGGCGGCACGGTGGTGGCGTGGGGCAACCAGGACCGCACGCAGATCCCCACCAACGCCTACAGCGGCGTGGTGCAGATCTCGGCCGGCAGCTACCACGCGCTGGCGCTGCTCTCCTCGGGCTCGGCCGTGGCGTGGGGCCGCAACCTGGATGGCGAGTCCACGCTGCCCTCGTCCCTGGGCAGCGGCACCGTGGCGGCCGTGGCGGCCGGAGGCTACCACTCGCTGGCGCTGACCAGGGACGGCGCCGTGGTGGCCTGGGGGCGCAAGCTCGAGGGGCAGACCGACGTGCCCGCCAGCGCCGGCGCTGGCGTGACGGCCATTGCCGCCGGCGAGTACCACAGCCTGGCGCTGCTCAGCAACGGCCAGGTGAGCGGAGTTGACGGGGGGGAGGGGCACGCTCTCCTGCAGGCCGGCCTTGTGGGCAGGCCACACGCAGAGCTCTGATGCCCGGCCCCGGCCCCGTGTTTCCTGCACGATCAGGTGGTGGCGTGGGGCGCCAACGACCAGGGCCAGGCCACGGTGCCGGCCGCCGCCCAGAGCAACGTGGTCGCCATCTCTGCCGGCGGCTTCCACTCGCTGGCGCTGCTCAGCAACGGCCAGGTGAGCCGCTTGGCCAGACCGTGCACCGGACCTTTGGCATGTGGGGGAGATCGCCACGCACCTCTGAGACGTTGCCGCCGCTTCTCTCCCCCCGCAGGTGGTGGCCTGGGGCAGCAACGCCATGGGCCAGGCCACCGTGCCGGCCGCCGCGTCGTCGGGCGTGCGCGCCATCGCGGCCGGCTACGACTTTTCGCTGGCCATCCTGGCGAGCGGCAGCGTGCTGTCTTGGGGCAGCCAGGCCTCGGTGCCCGGCAGCGTGACGGGCGGCAACGTGGTGCGCATCTCAGCCGGCTACCGCCACAGCCTGGCGCTGCTCAGCACGGGCGCGGCGGTCGGCTGGGGCAGCAACGAGTACGGCGAGTCCCAGGTGAGCTCAGGCGATGGCGCGGCGCCGTGCTTCTCAAGGCTCTGGAGCCCCATGGAACATGCGCTCACCACCGGAATCCTCTGCCCTGCCGCGCAGGTACCGTCCAGCACGGTGTGGGCGCTGCAGGCGGTGGGCGCCGGCAACGGCTACTCGCTGCTCATCGCCGGCGTCGGCAGCGGCGTCAGCCCCGGGCCCATCATCGTGACGCCCAACCCGCCCAGCCCGCCAGCCGGCGCCCCGCAACCCACCACGGGCGCGCGCCCGCCGCCGCCCACGTCGAGCGGCCCCTCGCCGCCCGCGCCGCCGCCGGGCCCGGCCGGATCGCCGCGGCCGCCCTCGCCGCCCGCCCCGTCTGCGGACCTGGGCCCCGACATCTTCCGCCCCGCGCCCAGCGGCGGCCCGCCCGGCGGCAACACGCCCAGTGGCGACGCGTCGGGCGACTCGGGCGGCGGCTCCAACACGGGCGTCATCGTGGGCGCCGTGGTGGGCGGCGTGGCCGGCCTGGCGCTGCTGGTGGGCATCGTGGCGGTCGTGAGCAAGAAGCGCGGCGGTGACCAGGCGCCGGGGAACCCGCACAAGGCCATCGCGAACAACGACGGCTTCTCGTGGCCCTGGGGCGGCGGCGACGCCGCTGCTGGCGCTGCGGCGGCGTCCAAGCCGGCGGCGGCGGCCAAGGCGGCGCAGGAAGACCGGTCGGCGCGGGGTGCCAAGGGCAGCAGCGGCAAGAAGGCCGGGCGCAGCTCCTCCTCCCGCAAGAAGCAGCAGGCGGCGGCGGGCGCTCAGCAGCCGCAGCAGTCGCAGGTGCCGCTGCAGCAGGCGTGAGCAAAGCGAGGTGGCTCCCCTCTGTGTTGTCTTGAGGCACTAGCCTCAGAAAAGGAATTCCTTTTCGGCTTCACGTCTACATGCGCGCTGGAGTGACCCACCGGTGGCCACTGATAGCTAGATGGCGCTGGCGGCGTTGATGTGTAGCGTGTGGGGTGGGCGCTTTGAGGGACTGGCATCATAAGGTGGGGCTCAGCACGCGTCTCAGCCTTGTTCTGGATGAGCGCCCGCCATGACAATGTGTGCAAAGGAGCAAGCTCACGGCGAGCAGTTTGACACTTTCGTCAAGGCGCAAGTGCTGAGGCAAGAGCGCAGGCGGTGCAGTTCAGCTCAGGCATTTTTCCTCCACACGCGAGCGTTGCAGCAAGGGAGACCAAGCAGCCCAGTGAGTCCTAAGGCACGCCACGGGCGGCCTGGCCAAGCACGCCGCCGATGGACGCCGGGGTGCCGCTGGCTGCCGCTGCCGGCAAGCCTGTGCTCTTGGCGGACCGCAGCACCTGCTCCTTGAGCACGGATCCTGTGGCTGACGCGCTCAGCTTGAACGAAGGCATCGAGCGCAGGGCGGCCACCGCGGCGGGGTGCGCGTGCGCTGGGGCAGCGTCGCCGACGGGGCGCTGCTGCGCCTGCTGGGGCCGCTGGGGCCCGCCGCCCGCCGAGCCCTCTGCTCGCTGGCCAGCGTGCGAAGAGCCCACGTGGGGCAGCGTGACGGGGAGGCCAGACGGGGGGGGCCTCATCGCCGCCGCCGGTGGCGGCGCAGGGCGCGCGGCGCCGCCAAAGAGCGAGGTCACGCTGCTGACGATGGTGGAGACCAGGCCCTGCGCCTGCACAGGGAAATCACAGTGGGAGCGCAGCACGACGTGAGCACATGCGCCTCTTTTGCCACGGCCGTCACACGCGTTTGCATGCGTCCTCAACGTGCGCGACTCGCCTGCAGGGGCGGCAACTGCTGCAGCTTTGGCGGCGTGGGCGACGCCAGTTCAGGCAGCTGCGGGGCCGCGGGGCTGTAAGGGGGTGAGACGTATGGCGGCGTGCGCGAGGCGAGGGCGGCGCTGGCGACGCTGCCAGAGATGGTCGCGCCGTGCGGCGACGGCGGTGCCCTGTCGTTCCCAGCTCCCGTCGGGGAGAGGTACTCGAGGGAAGCGCGGCCCCGCATCAGGTGGCCCGAGCGGCTCGCCGGCCAGCCTCCGCCGCCGCCAGCAAAGGTTGCTGCCCGCGCCTGCGAGTGGTTGTGCTGCTGCACGGGCTGGGGCGGCGGGGCGGGGGCAGGGGCCGCCCGGTGCGACGAGTCCGGCCCCTCGGAGGCCGTAGCGGCGCTCGCGCCAGGCGCCAGCCACAGGGCGCTGCTGCGTCGCTTGAGCAGCCCGTTGCTGGCCGCCCTGCCCACGCGCCGCCTGTGGTGCTGGCTCGAGGGCGAGTCCGGCACGTACGGCGTGACGGGAGGGGACGGCGAGTCGGGGCGGCTGCACGGCGCGAGCTCGGACAGCGGCGACGCTTGCGGAGCGCCGGGCTCGTTGCCTGCAGCCGCATGCTGAAGCGTTGACCCGCCATCGCGCTCCAGCTGCTCTGATTGTTGCTGCAGCTGCGGCTGGGGGGCTGGCTCGCTCTCAGCCGGCTGCGGCGGGTCCTGGAACCTCGCCGACTTGCGGAGGAGGTCCTGGGCGAGCGTGGTGCCTCCCAGGCACCGCTCGTAGAGCGAGGGCCCAGGCAGCTCTGGCCCATCGCCCGCCGCCGCCGGCCCGTCCTCCGGTGCGCTGGGCCCCGCGCGGGCTGCGGCGACGGCGTCGGCGGCGCGGCCACCCGTAGTGCCGGCGGGCCCCGCGCCCAGGTGCAGCGAGGAGGCGCGGCGCCGGGTGGGGCCGCGTGGCGGCGCCGCATCCTCTGCGCCGGCGCCACCGGGAAAGTGCGACGACTTGAACTTGCTGAAGCGAAGCTGGGCGCTGCCGGGCAGGAGCGAGTCCATGACCATGCGCCTGCGGAAGTGCTTGATGAGGTCCACGAAGCGCAGCGAGTCCACCTTGATGAGGTCCTCCTGGCGGTCCTGCGGCGCCGGGCAGCGGTGCATCACATCCACGCTGCGCTTGGCACCGAGACCGCCAAGAGCACTCGCCCCAACGGCGCGGACAGCGTGTGGCCACGATGACGCCTCACCTGGTTCAGGATGTCCTCGGCTCGCTTGGACGCGTCCCAGTTCTGAGACATGTAGGCGCGGAACTCGGCCCAGGAGATCTGCGTCCGGCACGCACCGGCGCCGCTCAGACTGCAGGTGCAGGTTGCCCCAAGTGCACCAAGGACACATTCGGGGCGCTCACCTTGCCGTTGTGGTTGAGGTCCATCTCCAACAGGGCCGCCTTGAGCGTGCACACGCTGCGCGCGGCGCAGAACGGGCACCCGCGCACGCGTCACGGATCGGCTGTGCGGGGGCGTTGCCGCCTCATTGGCTCATCACCGCTCACGCACTTGTACATGCCCGGCCCCAGCACCACGTCCGCAGCCTTGGCCAGCTCCTTGTACGTGAGCTCTGTTTGCGTGTGCCAGGCAGGTGGAGCTCGCATTTGACTTCTGCCGGGTGTGCCGGCGCAGCGTTCCCCTCAGCAGCCGCACCTGACGTGTGGTTGCCTGAGTAGTCCTGGGTGAGCGCCTGGAAGCTCTCCCAGAGCTCCTGGCGGTCCTCATCCGACAGGTCACACACTGTGGCGCGAACGCCGTGGTGCCGCGCCCATCCTGCAGCGCGCAAGCCACGGCCACACGCCGCGCTGGCAGGCGGCCACGCTGTCAGGCCCATGTCGTCGGCCTCACCAAGAAGGACGCCCTGTGTAAGATGCATCTGCAGAGCCGTGCTTGGTCAACGATGCATCCTCATGCCACCCTGGCAAACATGCTGCTGGCCCAGACGGCTGGACTGTTGCCATGGCCACAGCAAGCTAGACCCCACTGCTGCAGGTGGTGGCTCCTGTCCTTGCTGTAGCCGTCGTGGGGAGCTTCCGCAAAGCGACCCTTTCCGGCCGAAAGGGCTCCCCCCCGCCGGCTCACCGTCGAGTCCCTTGCGGTAGAGGACCGCCGCGGATGTTGACGACGGAGCGCTCTGCTGCACGTCCACCATCTTTTCTGACGAGACGAATGAAATTTTGACCTTTTACGGCGGTCAAAATCATGTGCCGTGAAATTTGCAGGGGATCAGAGCAGAATCAAAGCCTCACAGCCCAGCCAGACCTTGCAGTGCAGGCCACCGCTCTCGTTGTTGGACAGCGCAAAATCGGTGATGCCAGAGGGACCTCACAGCGCGTCCCAGCGGGCGGCATCACCATCCTCTTTACGCGACTGGTGGGCCAAGCGGTGGCACTGCGTCAGCAAGGATGGGCGAGGATGGGCGGCTGCGCAAAGGCTCAATGGTTGCCCACAGCGGCCCTCTCGGGACCAGCGGTGCAGAAGCAGCGGCGCTCACGGCTCAGGGGTGGTGAAGTCCAGGCAAAACCGGGGGATCTGCTCGCGCAAAAGTGAGCAAAAGTGTGTACCGAGGCCTCCCTGCTCGAGAGGCCTGCCCAAGCACCACCCAGGCCAGGGGAAAAACAGGTGAAAACATCAGGGCCGCCGCGCACAGCGTGCTGCTAGGCATGTGACGCCACTCGCCATCCTGCCTGCCAAGTCTTAACCCGCGCTCCTCAACCAAGCCATAGCCGCTCACCCCTCTCGCTGGGCTCCCTCGAGCACACTGCTGAATCGCTCTCTCCAATCCAAAGCACACCCCCACGCACACGCGCACGCAGAGCGCACACGCACACACACGCGCAGACACACGCCTGAGACAAATGGATTGCGCCAGTGCAAACAGCAACGACACACGCAGATGAAGGCAGATGACTCACGTGCTTGCTAGCAGCGCAGGCGCTGGTGGGAGTGAATGGGAGTGCACCCACCGCGGGACCACTCGCCGCACCTGCAGGAGAGAGGAGATGACAGGCCGCGCAGCACAGCGCCCAGCCCCCACAATCACACACACCTACACACACGCTGCTCTTCACACAGCCCCCCACAGAGGGGCCCCTCTTTGCTTTCTCGTGCGGTTAAGGAAGAAGATGAATCGACAACGGTGCCGGCACGCCCCTCTCTTTCTCGAGCTGCCGCAACCTCCAGGAGCAGGAGCACCACACCAGGGTCTCCAAATCATCATCCCGTGATGGAGCAGCCGCCGCCGCCGCCGCGGACGAGCGCGTTGATGCCCTCCCCCGGCATCTCAGCCGCCGCCAGCCACAACACCTCGTTTGGCCCGACAGCCGAGGAGGGGCGGAGGAGGAGCGGGGGCGTCTACTCGCTGTTGGAGGCGCCCACCGCGGCGCTCACGAGCTGCTTGGCGGGCTTGGGCGCCGCCACCGCGGGCGCGCTCTCCGTGGCCACGGGCACGGCGGCGGGCTTGGGCGGCGCAGCGGCCGGCGCGATGGGCGTCAGCGTGGGCGCCGTGGGGATGGAGCGCGGCGTGAAGGTGGTGGGCACCACGGGCTTGGGGATGGCGGGCGAGGGCGCCGGTGGCGCAAAGGGCGCGGGCGGAGGCGCAGAGAAGGAGGCCGGCGACCTGGCGGGCGCCGAGGTGGTGGTGGGCGCCGCCGTCGTCGAGGGCGCCGAGCGCGTGAGCGGCTTGTCGGTGGCGGCCACCAGCGCGGGGATCTGCTCCTTGACGGGGATGTCGACCGAGGCGGCCTTCTCCTGGCCGCTGGGCAGGCCCAGGTACAGCTGCTCCAGCACGCCCTCCCACTGCGAGGCGGCAGCGCAACACACGCCAGTCGCGTTGGTTGGTGTCGTGGCGAGCCCTGAGCGGCACTGGGTCGATCGAGCAGAGCGTCGTCGTTTAGTTCTCACCTTCTTGGCGGGCTTGGCCCAGCTGAGGTCCTGGCTGATGGCGTTGTACACCATGTCCTTGAACAGCGGCGTGGTGAAGGCCTGGGCGGCGCGGGCCGCCGTGCTGGCCAGCGCCTCCACGTCCGCCGGGTTCAGCTTGTCCTGTGTAGGTGGGACCAAGAGAGGCAGCGGCAGGCGTGTGACAATGCCTTCCAGCGGGAAGGAGCAGCAGATGGTGCTTGCTGTGGAAAAGGAGCGAAGCGCACCCAGGGCTCCCATCCTCGGCTTGCCACTCACCGTGTCGAGCGCGCCGATGTGGAAGCCCGTCACGCCCTCCTTGACCGTGTCCACCAGGCCGCCGGTCGACGCCACCACGGGCACCGTGCCGTACTGCATGGCATGCAGCTGGATGAGGCCGCACGGCTCAAAGCGCGAGGGCACCAGGATGAAGTCGGCGCCCGCCGTGATGAGGTGCGCCAGCGGCGCGCTGAACTTGACCACGCCCTTGTAGCGGCCCTTGAGCTTCTTGTCCAGCTCCTGAACCTGCTTCTCAAACTTGGCCTTGCCCGTGCCCAGAATCACGATCTGCGGCGCCGGCGCGCGGCAGACGCGCCCACGCGAGTTAGCGCAGTGCTGCACGCTGGGCAAGCGGGTGCCCCCGGTGCGGACCGATTGCTGCTGCCGTTCAGCAGGAATCGGTGAGCTGCGGTGTGGTGCTCACCTGGGCGTTGGGCGCCTTGGCCAGGATCTTGGGCACGGCGGCCAGCAGGATGTCCACGCCCTTCTGCTCCTCCAGGCGCCCGATGAAGGCAAACAGCGGCGCCTCAGAGTCAATCGGCAGGCCTGCAGCCACGTGGCGCCACGCAACGACAAGAGGTGAGCTCGCTCTCAGCCCGTCCGTCGCTCAGAGGCGCTCTGCCAGGTTCAACCGCCGCCCGCGTCCCAGAGCGCACCCGTGTCGGCCTGCAGCGCCTCTCCTGGAACCTGGAGGGTCTGCTAAGCCCTGGCCAGCATGCGGCAGAACCGCCACCACGCACCCGTGTCGGCCTGCAGCGCCTCCTTGGCCGCCGCCTTGCCGGCGTACACGGTCGTCTTGTCGTACTTGATGCTCAGGTACTTGTCCACGCGGGGGTCCCACTCCTCCACGTCCATGCCGTTGACAATGCCCTCGGCGCCGCCCTGCAGCCCAGGGCGCGCAACAAGGACGCACGCTGCTGTTTGGCCAGGGGCGCCAATGCCAGACAGGAGGGCTGCAGCGTCCCAAGGGGGAGGGGCAGGGCACGTGGGGGGGCGATCGGCCGCACCTTTTGGCGGATGTACGTGTCGAGCTCGACGCCGCCGGCGGGGTCGGCGGCGATCTCGGCGGCGTAGTTGGGCGACACGGTCAGCAGCTTGTCGGCGGCCAGGATGCCGGCCTTGAGCCAGTTGATCTTCTTGTACGCGCCGCCCTTCTTGGTGGGCACCTCGTTCTCCAGCAGCGGGTCCTTCTCCGTGTACACCTGCGCAGGACGGCCGCCAGGAGAGGAGCGGTGATGGGAAAAGGGTCGCCTCCCGCCATGGCGGGGCTGCAGACGGACGGTTGTGCGCGTTGGCAAAGGGAGCGTGTGCGCCCTTGATGGGGGCGAGGGCGGTGGGCTCTACCCGCATGGCGCCGCACCTTGGGGATGCCGTCGGTGAACTGGAACTTGGCCTTGCTGGCGTCGGGCAGCTGGATCTCGCCAAACGTCTCCTCCCACATGCGGCCCTGGAAGGCGATGTTGTGGATGCAGAGCGCCACCTTGGCCTTGGTGAACTGGCCCTTGGGCTGGTAGACGTCCTTGAGCAGCACGGGCACCAGCGACGAGTGCCAGTCGTTGGCCACAAAGACGACGTCCTCGCCAAAGCCAAAGGGCAGCACGCGCGTGGCCTCGATGGCCGCCTTGTTGAACAGCGAGAAACGCTTGTGGTTGTCCACGTAGTCGGCGCCCGACTTGGGGCCGTAGAGCTTGGAGCCCGTCTTGCCCCACACCTGCACGTGGGGGGCGAGCAAGCGGCCCGTGAGCATGCGGGCGGCGCCGCTCGCCTGCCCCTTCCCCCCCCCCCCTTTCATGGGCCCTCTGCTCCCGTGTGCTGCTTCAAACGAGTTCTCTCCGCACCTTGGCCAGGAACCAGGGGTGGTCGACCCAGACGCGGTGCACGCCCTTCTTGATCGAGTGGAAGAAGCGCACTGGCTCGCCGTCGATGGTGATCACCACGCTCGTGTCCCAGGCGTCAGAGTACTGGTCGTAGCTGCGCGCACGCGAACGATGAGCGATATCGAGCTCAATATCACGAAGAGGGTGGGCTGCCTCGCTTTCGCGCCAAGTGCGCCACCAGAAGCCCCACGAAGCCCCACACTCGCTTCGCCTCACCGTGGCGCGACGGTGATGACCTTGTGGCCGCGCTTGGCGAGCTCGATGGGCAGGCCGCCTGCGCGCAGAAGGGAGAACAGCGCGCACCTTCTTGGTGCGCCGGTATCTCGCCTCACAAGTTGTCCCCCTAGCCCCGCGCACACTGGCCCCCGCTGGCTCACCGACGACGTCGCCCAGGCCTCCCGTCTTGCTCCAGGGCGCCACCTGCGTGAGCGCAATCGCCAGCGTGGCGCGATCGAAGCCTCTTGAGTGCACCACCCCTGAGCGCTTGAGCCCTGGTTGCTCCCGCCTCAGGATTCCGCGGCGCAGCGCCTGCTCCGGGTGCAGATCACGCCGCTGAATCTCGGCGCGCTGCCACCTGCCCGACAGAGCGCGTTCCACCGCCCTTGGGGGCGAGCCCGCCTCAAGAGCCACCTCGCGCACCTCGGCGCTCACAAACACCACAGGAAGCGGCGTGGCGGTCTTCTCCTGGCCCAGAGCGATGCCGTTGGCCAGCGCGCGCAGCACCTGGGCGCGCTGCTGCAGCCGGGCGCGGACGGGCGCCAGGGCGGGGGCGGACACCTCCTGAGGGCGCGCTCCAGAGAGCGCGGGAGCCCGGGCGGAGGCGCGCTGCTGCGGCGCGGCCATGGCGCGCTGCTTGCTGCCGGCCTGCGCGCCGGCGGCCGCCTTGCTGTGCTGCTGGAGGGCCTGCATCGCGTGTCTCGAGCTCTGAGTCGCGGAACTTGTGCTCAGAGGAGCCCCAGAACGCGCTGCAAGGCGTGTGGAAGCTTTCTGTTTGTGTGAGGCTGCGCTCGGGTTTGCCGTTCTGCCTGCTTCTGTCGCGCATCTGCCGCGCTCAAGCTTGAGGGTGCGAGCGTTATGCCCCAGAGCAGAGTGCCACCCATGCTCCAGCTGCTCTGCAAGGAGCTCTTTCTTCTCTGACTGACCTTGCAAGAGTGATCATCAGAGAGAGAGAGAGAGAGCTGCTCATGGCCACCACCGACGACCCCGTGGGGGCGTCACGTCACCTCCGTGCACAGCGCACTACTTGGGGCTCATCTCTGGCCCGCCCCCTGCGCTGCAGCAGCTGCTGCCCGCGCGAGCGCCTCCTGCTCCATCCGCGTCATGAACTCCGCGTTGAGGTCGTACGCCGCCTGGCGCTCTGGGCCGTCCATCATCACCACCTGTGCCGCAGCGCGCCATCCGGACTGCGAGGTGAACCCACATGCAACGGCAGCCGCGTACCCACTACCCCATCGCAACACGCTCACCTCGATGCCCGCCTGCCGCAGCGTCGCCAGCCCTTGGGAGGCCACCAGGGGGTTGGGGTCCCCCACGCCCACCACCACCTGCGCGCAAGCAGGGCGCGCATCGAACACTGTGGCTGAAGCGCTGTGCCAGCGCAGCCCAGCACCTGGAGCGCAATCCTCCTGGGCAATCCTCGCCGGCCCTGACAGATCGATTGGCACCCACCCGCGCCACCTTGGCGTCCACCAGAGCGCGGCTGCAGGGCGGCGTCCGCCCGTGGTGGTTGCACGGCTCCAAGGTCACGTAGGCGGTGGCGCCCTCGGCCTGGTTGCCGGCGCCCCGCAGCGCATACACCTGCGGCCAGGGCGACGCTTTGTGCCTTGGGCCATGGGCAGCGGCTGACCCAAGGACGCCTCGAGCTCCACACACAGCCGCACCTCTGCGTGGGGCATGCCGGCCTTGGGGTGGAAGCCCTGGCCCACCACCTGCGCCGGCAGAGAACTGGGCCAACGGGGTGCTGGTGGTGCGGGCCGCGGCGGCCAACGCATTTCCTGCACCTCTGCTCCTCGACGCCACGCACCTGTCCGTCCTTGACGATCACGCAGCCCACCGCAGGGTTGGGGTGCGTCTGCCCCAGAGCGCGCCTGGCCAGCTCCAGCGCCTGGCGCATGTACGCCCGGTCCTCGGGCGTGACTGCAGCGACCACGGACGGGCGCACCCTGTCAATCACGTCAGCAGCGCTGAGCTTGAACACAGAGTTGCGCTGACGGAGGAGCTGCGGCGCACCTGTGCCGGTGCTGCTCGCCGCCGGCGCAGCGGGGGCTGCACGCGCCCACATGCGGCGGGGACGTGCATTGGCCCCGCTGAAGGCCTGGCGGGGCCCCGGGAGAGAGCCACGTGTGAACGTCAAGCTCGCCATCACAAAGCAAGGACACGGCGTGTGCGCGCTTTGTGGGGAGTGCAAGCCCCTCGCCATGCTCACGATCAGCACGAACACGCGCACGCGCACGGCAGCAGCTTGCCGATCATGGCGTCGGAGAAGCACTCGGTGCAGTTATGGATTTACGACCTCACTCAGGGGATGGCGCGCGTGCTGTCGCCGATGCTGCTCGGCGAGGTCGTGGAGGTGCGCCCATTGAGAGCGGCAGCAGTGCGGGGAGCTTGCTCCCAGCTCTCCAGCAACGTCACTGCGCCAGGCACCTGCTGGTCCGGGTCCCCGTGCACGCCACGAGCTGAGGCGGGGCGCGCATGACATGATGGCGCAGCACTCAGCGCCGCAGTAGCCAATGCCGCACCACGGTGCCTGCGCAGGGCGTGTGGCACACGAGCATCGTCGTCCACGACGTGGAGTGGTTCTTCGGCGCCGGCGTGCAGCGCGCGGTGCCGGGCACCACGCCGTTCGGGCAGCCCCTCCAAAGGCTGCCGCTGGGCGAGACGGAGATCACCGAGGATCTGCTCATCGACATGGTGGCCGACGTCGGCGCCACGTCCTTCCGCCCCGAGCAGTACAGCCTGCTGTGAGCGCTGCGCTCCTCACCGCGGCACATGTCGCCCTGGTGCCACGCGCGTTGCCACCCGTTGGTGCTGCCTTGACCCACTTGGTGCCGCTGCGCCCGCCTGCCCGCACGTGTGCTGGCGCAGCACCAACAACTGCAACCACTTCACCGACACGCTGGCCAAGCTGCTGGTGGACCAGGGCATCCCCGAGCACATCCTCAAGCAGCACGAGGTGCTGCTGCGCTCGCCCATGGGCGCGCAGCTCATGCCCCTGCTCACCCAGGTCCGTGCGCCTGCACCTGTGTGCGCGCGCGCGTGGCGGCCCGCTGGCGGCCAGCACCGACGGCTGTTCAACGCGTGGCGGTGGATGCCGTCGCGGTGCGCGCAGATGGAGGGCACGCTCTCGGGTGCGGCGGCTGGGCAGCCGCCCCCGGACCACCACCATGGCGCCCACGCCACGTCCGCCGCCTCTGCGCCCCCCTCGCAACCAACCACCACTTCGGCCCCCGCAGCATCAGCCGCCGCCGCAGCCGCCGCCGCCACAACGCCCAACGGGCCAGCAGCTGCCTCGCCAGCCGCTGCGGCCGCCGCTGCTGCAGAGGCGCGGGCCGCGGCCGCGGGCAAGCCCGCCGCGCCGGCCGGGCTGGGCAAGGGCCTGCACTAGCGCTCACCCTGGGTGTCCTCTGCTCGCGCTCACGCGTATTCATTCTTCTTGTTTCGCCTCGCGCCCGAGGCTTGCTCTTCCCGCCTCTCGCTAGTGTTTGCAGCGTCCTGCGTGCGCTTCTCTTGTTCTTCAGCTCTCAAGGCAAAAGCGTCCACACGATGATCAAAGCGCACGGGCGTTCAAGGCTCGAACACAACGCTCCCGCTGGGCCGCACGACCAGCTGCCACTTGCGCCCGTCCGCCGCCACCCCGCCGCCCAGCGCCAGCCCCTGCTCCTCCTGATCCACCTCCTGAAGCAGCAGCCCGCCCGCGCCGCCCCCGTCGCCGTCGGCCTTGAGGAAGGGCCGCAGCTGCGACATGACGGCGTCGTGCGCCACGCGCAGCTGCTCGTCCAGCAGCAGCTCGTCGTGGCCCAGCGTCAGCGCCTGAGATGAGACGTGCCAGACAGGGGCAAACAGGGTGGAGCAGACGTGAGCGGGCGCTGGCGCGGGGTCCCGGGCGCGTCGGACGCGTGTGCCAACGCACCCGCAGGCCGTCTGCGGCGCCGGCGGCGGTGAGCGCCAGGTTGCAGTAGGCGGCGCCGGCGCGCTGGCACATGGTCTGCTCCACCAGCAGCACCGCCACCTGCGCGCAGGCACGCGCAGCCACCCAGCGACTCCCTGGTGTGTGTGTGGGTGGTACTTGCAGGACGGGGCGGTTCACTGCCGTGGCAAGGCAGCAAGGGTCAGCAGCGAGGAAGATTAGGCACCAGCGCAGGCCAGAGCATGCGTCACCCGGCTGCCAGGACACTGTGTGTGGCTCTTGCATCCACGGAACGGGTCACCGCCCACGTCATGCAGCAAGGACGACCACCCTGGCGGCTCGCGACCTGCGCCCTCGTGTCGCCAGCCGCGCGGCCCGTGTACGGAGCACCCGACCCCCGGGTGCCTAATCTGCCTCGCCGCTGATCCTTCCTGCTTGGCTCGGGCGGTGGCCCGTTCCGTTGACGCAAGATGCACACACACACACACACGAAGTGTTTTCTCCCCGGAGCCTGGGGAGGCTGGCGGGTGTCCCTCCCCC
>VFQP010001803.1_pt1 | contig 26411 bp, 26 predicted proteins | sample 3512351 | NCBI WGS metagenome assembly VFQP01 (sample SAMN10412372, study PRJNA504923) | tailings metagenome | isolation source: Relicate 1 Philex TSF1 revegetated site | place: Philippines: Tuba, Benguet | collected 2017-08-29
CATTGGTGTTTTCAGGATCTGTTTCCAATTTGTTCATGAGTGATTTTTGAGCTCCGGATTGTGGCGGCCCTCCCTGAAGGTGTTCCGGACCAAGAGGATCTGCGACCATCTTTGTTCCTACGGTCGAACCTCCAAGACTGCCGGTTGTCCAGGTCACATCCGTTTGTTTATTGTCAACCTTTCCTGTCGACCATACTTGTCTCTGAAAAACAGCATTTGTTATGCTGGTCGAAGGAGTTGTTTTTTTTAGCTGAACAGTCCCTTGTTCATTCATTGCTTTCGCTCCCATCACATCTGCTTCCTTTTCCAAACCGGCATCGTCGTTTACCGGAACAGTTCCTTTTAGTTGCATGGTTGGTTTCACGCGCCCCTGTTTCTGCTGTGCTACATGCCATGCTTCGTGCGGAAGGTGTTTTTCCTGTCCGGGTGCCACATGAATATCTGTGCCCTGTGCATATGCATGAGCCTGCAGTTCTGCCGGTTTCGAGGAACCATAATGTACTTTCACGTCATCCATGGAAAGCCCGGAAAGGTTCTCCACTCCTGATTTCAGGTTATCGGGCAAACCGGTTTTGTTTTCCTTGCGTTGGGCTGGCTCTTCATCTTCTTCACCTTCCAGTTGCGCGGTTTCAAACTTTCCCTGAACCGGTTCTTCTTCGGGAGCAGCCTGAAGTTGGGCAGTTCCCTTTTTGTAGGCTTGAAGAATAGATCCTTCGGATGCCTGGTTCTTCGCCTTTGTCTGTGCTGAAGAAGGATTGTTTTGTTTTAATTGTGCATGTGTTTTCATAATGAGTCAATTAAAAGTTAAAGAGGATTGATGAGGTAGTGCTCAATGTTTCCGGCTTGATTATATTGAGGTTGCGCATTTGTAGATTGCGGATCCAGGATGTCGCTGTTATTACTGGTTGCCGCATGCCAATGTTTGATTGGTGTATGCTGAACACCGGCATTTGTAGTTAAGATCGCTTGGGTGTCCAGGTCATGACGTACGATCATTGGGGTGTTGTTTGTTACCATGTATTGATTTTGCCCATTGGCAGCAACAGTTTCATTGTATTGGTAATAACCGGCTCCTGCTGTCGGAGTATTGGGCTTTCGGGTTGAAAAACCGCTTCCGTTCCATGCAGTGGCAGAACGGGCAGCATTCTTGGCTTCGTTGGAACGGTTGTATAAACGCTGATTTGTGTTTCCGACGCGTTCAAGATATGGAGCTACGGGAGCCGCGCCAAGCGGAACAGGATTTCCGACTTTATTTTGAGCATTCAGCTGCCAGTAAGCATTTCGCTGTACAATTCCTTTCTGATAAGCCTGCAGAATAGAAGTATCGGACGCCTGGTTCTTCGCTTTTGACTGAACGGCATCCTGTTGCTTTCCATTGTTTGTTTTTACCTGACTTGCTTTCATAGGCTTTATTTTTTAATTCTTAATTGAAACTTTTACCTTCTCACTTTTCACTTTTCAATTTTGAATTTTGAATTTTGAATTCTCTTTATCTCCATTTCACTTGTATCGCTTTTTTCATCCAACTGAATTTGACCGTCCGGAAATTCCAGGGAACATAATCCAGCAACATGTCAAAACCTTTCGACTCAACTGTCAGTAAATGCATATCTTCCTGTTCTTGCAGTCTTCCTTCCCGGCATAGAAATCCACCGCGTAAACCGTCAATCGTTGTTTCTCCCAAACGTCCCCAGTTTTGCATCACACCTTCCAACATACCGTCGACGGTGTTTTTTTCATCATCCGTCAAATTGGGTTTTCTCGGGATCGGAATCCCGGTTTTGAAATTGACCAGCAGTTTGTTTAATTGCATTTCGTATTCCGGAAATTCCCGGTCTTTGAAAACGGCATACTGCATCAGGAAAATGGCTTTGATCTGTGCTTTCCGGTTTTTGAATTTTCCGTTTTCAGTGAGTTCCAGCATGGAAAACAAACGCGGCAGAAAAGGGGAGAGCAGTACCAATCCGGAATTGTCGATAAACGAGATCCTGGTCAAATCTTCTTCCATTTCCTCCGTTTCAGCTTCGTCTTCTTCAAGTTCTTCTTCCTCTTCGTCGGATTTGTTCTGTGCTTTCAAACTTTCGGCATCTTCTCCTTTCAGTTCTTTCTGCAATTGCTGAAGCAAAGGTTCCTGTTCGTTGAGCAGCATGAATTCTTTGATAAAAGTTGTTCGCTGTTTTTGATTCAATTCCCGTCGGATCAAAGTCCACAATTCGAGTAACAATTCTTTTTGATTGCGATGTCCGGCCTTTTTCGAAAAGCTGAAAATCAATTGAATCATCGTTTGTTCGTTGATGGAAATGTTCCATTTTCGGTTGATGAAATCCGTCATTTTTTTGACCACATCCAATACCGGAATCAAAAACTTCATCCATTCCAGGTTCAGTGAAAGTGCATGAATGATCGGCATGTTTTGTTCGTTCTCAGTGAAATAACGAAGCAATTGTTTCTTGTTTTCCACCAATGTTTTCGAATATGCCAGGTCTTCTTCCTGTTTATCCGAAATATTCCCAGACTCCATTTTTTGTTTGATCGAAGCCAGGATCTTAAACAAGTTGAACGGGATGGAAAAATTGGAATGTTTGAAATCCAGGTAGAAATAATCGATCAGCTGCTTAAGAGATAAATTGTAATGCGCTCCCGTTTTCTCCAAAACCCGCTGTACAATGGATTCCTGGTTGAAAACCTGGTTTTTTGTTTCTTCCAGCACATCAAACAAAAAAGACCATTTCAAGCGCTGAATGGAACTCAGGATTTGTCCTTCTACTTTGGCACCGTTTCCGGAATGATGTAACAAATGCATCAGCGAAGACAATTCAATGGCTTTCGAAGGCAGAATAATGGCCAGCAAACGATAACGGGTCGATTCGCTCAGCTGATCCAGGAGCAATTCGCGGAACAGGGAAGAACCCAATTTCGCTTTTAATTCTGAAACCTGCTCTTTGGTGAGTTTGGTTTTTTCAGTGAGCAATTGAAATTGAAAAGCCACGGCATCGTATGTTTTTGTTTGTTCCGATTTTTTCTTTCCCAAAACCAGTTCCGAATACAAGCGGTGAATCAGATTCTGCAGATCGTGATGCATTTTCCACTTGCTCGTTTCCACGTAGGCAAAGGAAATGATCTGCCACAATTCGACATTGTACCTAGCCGAAATCCGTTTGAAAACCTGCCAGACCAAGTATTCTTTATTGATCGTTGAATTTTTTGAAATAGCTACAAGCGGAAGAATCACCTGCCATTTGAAAAGCATGAATTCACCACCTGATTTTCCCTGCAGTGCCCCGCTTTGATTTTGCTTGTTCAAATGCTGCGCATATTCGATCACAAAAGGCGCGTCGGAAGGAACGAGCATGCGGACCAGGTCGAAAACTTCGGTTTCGCGCAGCGGTTTGATGATTTGCAACACATTCCGTTCGTTTTCGAGCAAACTGCGCAATTGATTGATATCCGTTTCGTGAAGCTTCAAGGTTTGCTTCGGATTTTTTAATTCCCGTAAAATCTGCGGCCATTCTTCCGGTTTCCGGACGCGGATCGATAGAGCAACGCTGTATTCTTCGGCTTTTAATTCCAGCAGAATGGTTTGTAAGCCCGACGGAATCACACTGCTGAAACCCTGGTCGGGGAAATAGGTGAGCAAACGGAGCACTTCTCCGTAACTCACGTTCATGTGTGACGCAAGATGCCCGATCGTATCTTTCACAAAAAGTTTCCGGTTGAAAGCGGCACTTTGATTACTCAATAGGTAGGAATAAACCACTTTCCAAATGATAATCCGCCGTTCTTCTTCCCGGATTTGAGCATGCTGCACATCTGCGTATTTAACTCTCAAAAACAGCACATACGAGCGAATAAAAGAGAACTCGGCGGGAGCAAGCAGTTGCACGACTTCAAACAAATCCGGATCATCGAGCTGGTAAATCATGCGTTGCTGCAAACTGGTATAATGACCGTACGATTTCAAAAAAGAAGTCAGTTCTTTGGCCTTGCTTTTCAAAACGGACTGGAACAGTTCGGTGACATTTTTGAAGCGCTGGGCGAGGTTCCAGGAAAGCGTTCCATGCAATAAAAATTGTTTCAGGGCTTCCAGCTGGTAATCGGCTTCTTCCAGGCGTTTATCTTCTTTTTTGGAAGGATAGAGAATTTCGCGCATGAGGCTTTCTTCCAGTTTTTCCTCGAGAATCCGTTCGAAATCCTGTTCAAAATCTTCTTCACCGATAATTCCGAGATCCAGGTCCAGTTTCGAGATTTCAATTTCAAAACCGTATTGGTCGCAGCGCATCAATACCCGGTTGGCAACTTCCGTGATGTGTTTATCCGCGAAGAGTTCAAAATCGCGGTACCAACTCTGGATGAACGATTCATCGTGAGCGGTAACATGGAGCGCTATGGATGATATGCTGTTCATTGAATGTTCTTTAAGAAAGGCTGACTTACTCTGAAAAAGGCCCTGATCGATTCCGAAAAATGAACCAAATCTTTGGTTTTCCGACTCGCCAATGCTTCCCGCCATTTGTAATAAATCTGCTCGAAATCATAGATGTAATCAGGATTTACGCGATACAAACGAATGCGCAAATGCGCCGGAAGCCGTTCCCGGAGCAATTCTTCCAAACGCTCATTGATCACCTGGTTTTCAAAACGGCTGGAAGCAATGATGGATAAGGTATTTCCTTCTGCTTCGTCTTCGTTTTCAGGATGCAGGTATTGAAGTAAACGATGTTCTACGAGGTAAAACAAATGTCTTTCCGGGTTCAGAAAGCGAACAAGTGCCCACAAACGGTTGGCCGAACGAATCAGATGTTCTTTGGTGCGATAAGTTCCGATAATCATCCATTCTTCCTTGCCCGGATAACGGAAAACCAATATCCAGCGATTGTTTTCACTCAATTGAATCATCCGGTAATGCGCTGTATTCGAACCGACAGAAAGGAAACTCTCGAAAATGGCATTTCTTCTCACCAAACTGATTTCATGCTGAAGTGAAGCGAAATATTCCTCTTTCCAGTCCATTTCGTGAACCGGAACATGCTGCGGTGTTTCGTTGAAAATCGGATTGTAAAACACACCCGATATCGGCGCAATGTCCAGGTAAACTTCGTATTGATCGAAAAAAACAGCATCGGGAAGTAAATCCAGTCCCAGGTTTTTCAACAGGTCGCGTACCGGAATTTCCGATTCGATTTTCTTCCCATGAAGCAGGGAAAACAATTCCTTGAAGACGATGTTGCTTTCTGTGGGCTTCAGTTTATTGAAGGAACGAAAACGATTGCGGTTCAGTTCCGGCAGTTCTTCCGTTAAAAGCGAACGGTATTTTATTTTAGATGTCGGAGGCTGAAAATCCTGGAAAAACTGCGCGGTATCTTCTCCATACAAGGTGTCGAGGATATCGATAAATCCGGATTTTTTGTTCTGAATCGAATCCGGAGTTTGCAATTGATTGCTTTTCTGGAATTTTGCCCGGTCAACCACTTTATTCACTTCCGGAATGGAAACCAGGGAAACCGTTCCGTTTGGAGGCGTTTCTTTAAAGCTGATTAATTGCGGTGTGTTCTGGATTTGCTCTGTTGTATTTGCCAAAAGGAAATCCATCATCAATAAATAGCCTTTCAGCTGAAGAACGTGTGCCTTATTCCGTTCGGAAGCTTCCTGCGGAAGACCGCGCAAACCGATTCCATAAGCATCCGGGAAATCCAGCTGGAACGAATGGTAATTTTGAATTTTAATCGGTTTTTCCGGAGCATCCGTGTCGTAAATCCGCTCGATTCGCGTGATATCTTCCTGTTTTTTTCGCTTTTTCCCCGAAGATTTGGTCAGGATATGAATATCGTCCCACCGTAAATCTTCACAGAGATTGCGGTTTTCATGATACAAAACAAAAATCTCTTCTTTGATGTTTTCGGAGGAAACCGAAGGATTGTTCAACGAAACCGAAGCCTGAACGGTATAATATCCCTTGTCGAATTCGACCGAACAGCTTTCCAGGTTTTCAATTCCGTTTAAAAACAGCTGTTCGTAGTCGTCCGGAGTTACAATCGACTGGGAAAAGATAAAATCGGCAGGTAAAATGCCCTTGTTTGTATAATCTGCCCGATCCGGCCCGATGAATGCTTCAAACGGGAGTTCGAGTTTGTATTGTAATTCAAACAAAGCGTAATTCATGTTGTCCGAAATGGTCACACCCGGATCATGAATGTTGAAATCCGTCCATACATCTCCACTCAGTTCCTGCAGGCGGTCTAATGTGCGCTCCTGCAGTTCCTGGTAAAAATTGGCCGTTCTTTCTCGCTTTTTTATAAACATAGACTATAGATTTTCCATGAGCGGGTTGTCCCACAATGAAGTAACCGAACCGTGAATAAAAATGTCATTTCCCAGCATGAAGCGGGTTCTGACCTGGAGTTTACAGGCACGTTCGTTCCGGGATTTGTGCCAGCGGAGCATCAGTTTGTGACCAAACATTCCGAAATGGGAACGAATGCGGCTGATCTTCGGTTTCGCCCCGAAACAATGAGTAGCATGAGCAAGCAGAACAGCATGCTTCCCGGTGTGGCGTTTTCCCATCACACAGACCACTTCCAGGGCATGAATTCCTTCCAGATAATCCGTCAGATCGTGCCATTTTCCATCGGCCGGAATTTTTTTCTGAACCTTTTTCCCGGAGCGTTGCTCGGCATGTAAAGTTCCTTTCACATTGATATCACAGCCTTCTTCACCGAATTCAATTTCCCCGGTTTGCTTCAGAAGAATGAGCTGGTATTTTTCTTTTTCGTTGACACGACTGATTTTCATGTCGTTATTCAGGATGTCGAATTCCCAGCGTCCGCCGCTGTCGTCGGTCATATTTTGCAGGAAAGTCATCACTGTTCCGTCCTGTTCCGAAATCGGTGCCAGTTTGATTCCCGACTGCGCATCTTTGGAAAAACCGTCGTCGAGAATATTGACCGTTGAATCAATCAGATTTTTGAAATCGTCAGCAGTCGGACGTTGTCCTTTGCTGAAGCCTTCAATCAATGTATTTCTGTTTCTAATCGCCATGATTCTAGTTTTTTCAAAGGATAAATGTTTTCCCGATTTCCATATCGCCCAGGCCATAAGGAACAGCCGGTTCATCATCTTCCTCTATTTGTATAATGTGAGTTTCTGCCGGTACAAACAGTTTGTACGGTTGATCGGGAACCAAAACCGTGTCCCGATCTTCAATTTTGTGTAAGTAATAATGATTGCGCTTCCCTGATTTGTCCTGGGATACGCGTACCACTGCGAAATAACGGATCTCAGCAACGAAATCTGCATCCCTGATTGCATTGTATATTTTCGAAACCTGGATTGATTCACCGAATTTCGGGAGGGTATCTTTTGCCTGCCACGGAGCGATGAGGTTGTCGCAGATTTCATACAAGGCTTCCAGCGGAACGAGCAGATTTTCGTCTTTTAGGCGGATCACGCATTTTACCTGGAGTTCTTCGTAAACAGGATTCACTACATCGACCAATACATTTTGGGAAGCGCGGGCATTCAGGAAATCTTCTATCCTGGAAAGAATCCCGGAAGGAACCATCGGTTTTGCATTGTCCAATGTTTTCAACTTGTTCTGAGGAACCACTACTACGGTTACAACTCCCGGTTTTGAATCTTTCAGGTTCGTATTCGGTAAGCACAAAGCTTTGCCGATATCGGAAAATTCCTGCAGCGTCAATAATTCGAAATCACGCGCTGTAACTGCTCTTCCGCGATGTGTCACGTATTCGGAAACGCGGGCCTGCATGTTTTTCAGGTCTTCCAGTTCCTGGCCGGCATAATACGAGGTAATCTGTTCGATATGTGTAATTCCCGGTAATTTCTTTTCCGGTTCCAGGATTCCGTTCGAATTCTTGAACGATTGCATTTTCTCTACAGATGCATCATCCGTTTCGAGAATAACCAAGCCGGTATTGTTGTAAATAGCCCTGATTTCCGGAACGAATTCGTGATTCTTCACAAAACCTGCCCGGATCCACAACACTCCGTCGTTGTCATACAAATTGGGCGGAATATGTGCCGGGAAATTGTAGACCAGGCTTCCGCTGATGGTCATGCGTTTCGTTTCGTCTTTGACGATGAAACCGCGCGGAATTTCTTCCCAATAGTAACCGTCGCCCCAATACATGATGATCTGCGGCAGGTTTTCAATCGTCATTTCATTGCTCGTAGCTTCCAGCACAATGAACGTGGAAAACAACTCGCCGCCTTTCACATTTTTGAAACCAAGCATCAGGCTGGCATCCGTTTCCTGTGAAAAAACAAAAGGAATCCCGGTATTTGTGCTGACTTCACGAGAAGAAACGACTCCGAACGGATGTAATTGATCCACGATCACATTGCTGTTACGGGCATTTTTGCGCAGATCGATAATGTCTTCCGAGCGGTAATCCAATGTGATGTTTTCCACATGCGGGAAAATGGGCGGAAGTAAGACCGGAAGCCGCTTTTTGCGCCATTTTTTCATCATCATCCGTTCTGTGAACAAATCGCGGTATTCCTGGTTTCCGAATCCCATGTCGGGCTTTTCAAGCGTCAGGCGCACAAAACCGGTTCTCGTTTTAATCGTGTATTTGTATTCTTCTTCGCTCAGTTCGAAAGGAACCATTTTCTTGATGATGATCTTATCGAAAGAGCTTTGTTCCGAAACAGCTTTGTCCATTTTCGCTGCATTCGGATCTTCGGTTACCGCATCTTCAAATAAGGAAAAACTGTTTTTTCCCGGAGTTGTAAACCAGTTGTTGTCACTCAGGTAACGCACCCGGATTTTGAACGTGTCATTCTCCACTTTTTCGGGATAAGCCGCATAATGACCTTTTAATCCTTTCGGATGCAGCGGCAATTGATTCCATTTGATGGCAACGTTGATACTGCTGGTATTTTTAATGGCCATTTCGTAATTCCCCAACGCCATCCAGGTGCCGGCAGAAGTATTGATCCCGAAAGGAGGGAAGGACTTGGAGTTGTCGATTTTCCCCAATTCGTTGTAAACCTGCATATCATTGATTCCTTCCACTTTGGTGCGGATAATGATGCGTTGAATGCGCAGTTTGTGAATCCAGGAATACGGATACAGCCAGGCATCGAAATTCAAACGGATCTGGATTGCCGGGAATTCGGATTCAAAATGATGTACTTCCTGCGTGCAGCCTACTGTGGAAGGAAAATCTTCCGGAAGCAGGAACTTCAGAACCAGCCGGTTGCTGAGTTTGTCTCTTTTTACTTCGTAAACATTGACATTTGTCCAGCCGGTCGGCGTGCTGATCGTGATGTAAAAAAGGTTGTTGAACAGGTTGGACTGAAGTGCCTGAGCCTGTACGATGTCGTCTGATTTCAGGAGTTCTTTTTCCGCTTGTTCAAGTGTGTACAACCATTTTTTGTTTTCGGCTTCAAAGCAAATCGTGACATTGCGTTTTCCTTCGCGTAAAAGCAGGGAAGGTGCGGCAATCCGGATTCCGATAGCGCGTGTTTCCAGCGAATGATGCTCGTGATCGAATAATAAGGTTCTGTCGGAAACCGGCCGGTCGTGCAGTAAATCACGGGTTTTAATCGCTGTTACAAAATTCAGGTTTGCTGCAGGGTAGTGATACGGATTTCGTTCCAGGCAAACGGTATACGCATTTACTGTCGTAATATCCTGAACGATCAATTCGTCTTCCAAACGATAGGTTAATACGTTCTGATCCGCATTTTTGCGGTTGAAGCCGGTGTTTTTTTCAATGGTAATGGTTCCGGGAGCAATTTTATCGAACGCCAGCCAAACGCGGTCTCCTTTTACGGAAAGCGGACTGACTTTGAGGTATTCCGTGAGATACCAGTTCGCAAAATCATTCCAGCGGTTGTTGTATTGTTCGGATACTTTTTGAAGGTTTTCAATGAAAGCTAGCAGCAAGGCTTGTGAAGGTTCCATTTTCCCGATTGCCTCGTGTGCATGTTTCCTGCGGATACTGGTCTGCAAGGCTTTCAGTTCATCCAGGAATGCTTCGAAATAACCTTCCGGAATTTCCTTTTCATTGTAAAAGCGAATCCATCCCGCAATTTGGATCAATTTTTCAAGCATAACAGCTTTGTCGTTGTCCAGCATCTTGAAATTGCCGGGAACGATCAGACGATCTAAACGATCCTTTCTGCTATGTCCGTCTCTTGGTTCCACTTTTTTTAGAATTGCGAATTCGATTGATTAACAATTATTTATTTTTTCAATAGTTCAATTTTGAATTTAAACTCTTTGAACCCTTGAACTTATTTTACCTGTTCTCACTTTTACCTTTTTTAATTTTCACTTCTCCATTTAATTCGCAATTAATCAAAGTTGTGTTCCTTCCAGGAAGTAGAACGGATAAACCATACTGCTTCGGCTGTTTGTTTGCCGGATCGTAAAGTCTATTTTAATCCACAAAATTCCTTCCATCGCATCGCGGATTTCGACTTCTACCAAGTCGGTAATAATCCGCGGCTCGCCTTCCCGGATGGCTTGTTCTATAATGTCAATAATCATGGTTTTCTCCGAAAGATCAATTTTCGAAAAAACCCATTTGTCAATGGGGCAGCCGTAATTGTAGCGAAACACCCGTTCTCCCGGAATAGTGGAAAACAGAATCCGCAGGCTTTCCCAAATATCTTCTTCGTCCGAAACCAGGTGGACTCCGCGCTGATTGAAGCGTACCGGGAATCCCCATCCGGTTCCTAAATATGTTTTGTCACTCATGTTAACCGCCGATTAATACAGTTGGACATCCCAAAACGATTGCTCCGCCGTGAGCACAGGTATCGCCCATTCGCGCGGCCGGTTTTCCGGCGATCAGAACCGTTGCCGATCCTTTGACTATACTGTCGGGAGGACCAACGCAAACACACGTGTCTCCCATTACCGCTGCCGGTAATCCGCCGATCAGAACGGTAGGAGCTCCGGGGCCTGAAATTGGCCCGCCGACATGTGGTACGGGCGGAACTCCCGGTGTTACCATCGGGCATGTATGCATATCTGTTAATCGTGCTGCTAAACTCATGGTATTTTAATTGATCATTACTATTGCGCCTTTCACCGTTGTTTGCCCTGCTGCAGACAATTCGGCGGAGGCATTTCCTTTTGCGGTGAAGCTGGCATCGGCTGTCAGTTCGACATTGGTTCCTTTTACCGTTGCATTCACACCTGCTTTTACGCTGGCGTTTGTTCCCGCATCTGTTTTTACTTCTGTTCCTGCTTTGATTGTAATTTCTTTGGCCGCCTGGATCAGTATTCCGCTGTCGGAAAGCACGATTTTGTTTCCGTTTTGATCAGCCATCGTAACGGATTTGTCCTTGTCGCTCAATACCAGTTTGTTGGCGCCGGGAGTGGTTACCGTTACAATTTTGTTTTCATCGTCCATTTCAAACTTGAGCCCGGATTTGGATTGCAGAAACTGCTTCGGGTTTTTGGCATCGATTTCCAAAGGAGCCGTATTGGCAGAACTGTATAAACTCCCGAGCATAATCGGGTAGGTCGGATCATTGTTCAGGAAGCCGAGTACTACTTCATCGCCGACATTCGGAATAAAGTAAGCTCCGAAACTTTTACTGCTCCAGAAATTGCTTAACCGTGCCCAGACTAAATTTTTATCGCTGTTGATCAGTGGAATTTCCACCTGGATGCGGTATTCTTTGGCAGGATCAGCGTCGAGTTTGCGAACGACGCCTATGTGTAAACCTTCAATTCCGGGAAGCAGCCCGGAAGCTGGCGGGGCAACAACATCCGTATTCTGTGTTGCCATTTCGGGATCAATTCCCATTCCGGCAGTTGTCAGCCATTCTCCGTCAGTAATTTCATGTTCTACAGTCCCAATGAATGCATCACCGTTGAAACGTTTCCCCAAACCTGCCAGCGTAATCAAGCAACCCGGAACAGCTAACGAACTTCCCTGGAATTTAATCTCGCCGCGAATTCGCGATAAACCGGCTTTTAATGCCTGTGCATCCGCCCATGTCTGGAGCTGGGAAGAGTCGCCATAACTTTCCGTTTGAACTTCCCATCGATCCCCACCAATCGATTCCGATAAGGCATCCGGAGCCTGGTCTCCCTGGCTGTTGAGTGTCGGTTTTGCAGAAGCGGCCTGAATCAGTTTCTGAGACGTAATATCCCAGGCATACGCATCGACCCCGGCAGTTTGATCCGTGGTTTGCAATTCTCCGCGGAAGGAAATCAAATCAACTCCGTAAGTCACACTTAATACCGATGAAGCAGAAACTGCCGGCTTCGTGATCTTCACAGTAGTACCATCCGTAATGATGATCAAACCGTTTGCATCAGCCCGGGAACAAATGAAATCCCAGTCGGAACTGTAGTATTGAACCAGTTCCGGATGTGTAACCGTTGTTGCATCCACAGTGGGAGTAACCGCAGAATAATCGCCCAGAATCTCTTTGATAATGGCGCTGTCCGTTTTCTGTTCGAACAGCTTGTTTTTCCGGTTCAGGGTGCTTGGAAGCAAATGATCTGCACATTCGATCTGAAGTGTCGTAGGACCATCTTCCGGAATATCGAGGTTGTGCGTAACGACAATTCCTTCGAAGATTGTTTTTTCGTCACTTTGATAACCGGCTTCAACGCGGATGGTTTTCCCCGGAGCAAAAGTATCGTCGTCGCTTTCCGGAATTTCCTGGCGCGGCATATCTCCGGCTTCAAAAATGAGCACGGCACGACCTATCCGGTTTACCTCCTTGCGGATCCAGATAGAAACCACTTCAAAGGAATCTTTGATTTTACTTCCTTCGCTGTAAACGGAATAGGTTACAAGACCTTCGCTATTTTTTTCCGGTGATACGCTCATTTTGCTGCTAATGGAGGAAATGATATTTTGGTTCCGGGTTCGATTTTCCGGAATTCGCTGAGATTGTTGTAAGCTGCGATTTCGTGACAGAAAGAAGCGTCGCCGTAGATTTCGTCGCAATAGCGGGCAATGCTGTCGCCGGCACGGAAGGTAATAATCCGGGAAAGATCCGGTGAGTTCATCTGCGCCGTGTCTTTGTCGAAATACCCGTTAAAAGAGAAGGTTACTTTGACGCGAAGCGGAGTTCCGTCGGGAGCGAACAGGCTGTAATCGTAATTGATGGTTTCAACCCTTCCGCGGAAAATAAAGGTTCCCCAAATTACTTTCACATAACTGGGTTCGTGGCTTTCCGAATTGATCCGGTAAATCGCCTTTTCCAGCTGATTGATCCTGTCTTTGATTTTCCCTGTTTTACTGGGGATAATTCCGGTATCGTCCATCAGAATGTCGAAGGAAAGTGAATCAAGTGCCTGGGAACTGAATTTTCGCAGGTTGGCAACTCCTTTCGCTTCACCGTTTTGCTGATAATTCAGTGTTTTTCCCAATTTCATGGACGTAGGATTCACCTGCGTAGTGAAATCCCCGCTTTTTTTCGACTCGGAATAACTTTGGGTTTCATACCCCAGGATTTTCAGTTTGACCAATTCTCCCATCAGCGATCTCCTTTCTTGATGCGTTGTTTCCGCAACGTTTCGTGCACTTCTCTCAGGATGTCTTTTTTCATTTTGGCAACCTTCAGATCCAACTCCCCGTTTGAACCTGCTTTTCGCTCAATAGTTGTACGGATACTGATTTCCTTGATGATGATTGACATATGCGTAATTGTTAAGAACGTTTGAGTGTTGTGTAAGCAAATTCAATGGTTTCGATCAGGATACTGTTCGCCTGGGAATCCAGACTGCCAACTTCCCATTTCACCGGATATGCCTGTGTGCACGTCCAGGTGTAAATCGGGGTTCCGTCTTGTCCCAACAAATTCACAATGATATCCCGCGGAACAATGGGTTGGGAAAAATCTCCTTCGAGAATCTTCTTGATCCAGACCACATCGTTTCGGTTAATGGGATTCAATGCCCGTTTCATGTTCAGATTCCCATGTTTGATTTGCTTCGGAAGGAGGTATGTAAAATCATTCACACCTCCTTCTTTCACAGGTTCTGTCTCAATTTCAGCGGACAATCCGGTTACTTCTTTGAACGCGAATTCTTCATTCCCGATTTTTACCTGGAAATAGAACGCTACCGGAAGTTCCCATTTTTGCTTACTCATGTTTCAATTCATTAACTGTTTGCAATTACCAATCCTTCGTGCGCAATTTCAATCGTCTCAACTGCCACTTCGTTTCCGTCGGATTTCATATCCGTTCCGGTAATTTTCGTCGGCCAGGCATTGTTCAAAGTCCACACCATCGTTGGTTTCCCTGCTTCATCCAATAAGCTGATTACAACCGTTTGGCGCTCGATGGTATTCATCTTGATTTTATTAAACCAATCCCAGAAACCGTTGTCTTTCACGAAAACACCTTTTTTCAGTGTCACGTTTCCGGTTTTCTTGATTCCGGGCATTTTGATTGTCGAGAACTCTTTGCTGTTCCCATGTCTGTACTCAACGATTTGAGCTTCAATATCCAATCCGGATACTTCCTGGAAAGGAACTTCTTTATCACCTAATTTTACCTGGAAGTAAAACTTCGGTAGAGGCCATACATTGTCTTGTTTTTCTCCTGCCATGATTTCTTAATTTTTTATTTGTTGTTTTGTTCAAATGTTCAAATGTTCAAATGTTCAAATGTTCAAATGTTCAAATGTTCAAATTGAACTTTTAATCTTGTTATTTAGCTTTTTTGCATTTGCTGCTGGAACGTTATTTCAATGAATTCCGCCGGTCTTGAGATCGCTACGAGAATCGTGATGCGCATGATTCCTTCGAGAATGTCTTCCGGGGTCATGGTATCTCCAAGCCCGATGTGGACACTGAATGCATCTTCCGGAGAAGCACCCGCCAAACCACCGCGTTTCCAGATTCCGTTCAGGAAGTTCGTGATCATACTTTTCACGCTCACCCAGGTATTTGCCACGTTCGGTTCGAAAACATATGCTTTTGCTGCGTTCTTGATGGATTCCTCCAACATGATCATCGTTCTGCGTACGTTGATGTATCTCCAGTCCAAAGAGTTTCCGTCCAATGTACGTGCTCCCCAAACTTTCACTCCTTCACCAACGAAGTAGCGGATGGCGTTCACTGCTTTACCATTCATCGGAACGTTCAAACCTTCCTGGTCTTTGTGCGAAATGCTTACTGTCGGGCTGATTACCGCTGAAACACTGATGTTCGCCGGAGCTTTCCAAACTTCTTTGCTGCTGTCAACCAAGGTATAGATTCCAGCCATTGCCGAAGCAGGCGGAAGCATGTTGATCGTCAAAAGCATTTCACGCATTACTTCACTGTAAGCAGAAGAGTGGCGTGCAAGTACTTTATGCGTTGTTTCGCGATCCAAATCGTTTAGTTCCGCAATCTTCGCAGCTGATACATTTCCGATGAAATCTGTCAGTTTTCCTTCTTTGTCATTTTCTGTCAGAATAGCCATCAAATCGTCCGGAGCTTCCATGTTCAGGAAACTGATATCTGTATCCGGAACGATGGTTGTATTTAACCACGGATAGTAAACAGCAGCATAACTGAGGAATTCCGTTCCGATTTTTTCGCGGAAATCGTTCACAACGCTGTCGGATTCTTTGAAACCGTCGAAAATATCCAATACGGCAACACGGTTTTGCATGTCTTGTCCGCAATGTCTGATACTGTCTGCCTGTAATTTGCAGCAATCATCAACCGTTCCCAAATAAACAGCTTCCGGGATCAAGACCATGGTTGGTTCCTGCTCCTTCAGCAAAGCAGTGATTCCGCCTGTTAATTTGTCGTAGGAAAGATCTTCCGTGTAGCCTTCGCTTACAGAAACGATGTAACATGTTCCGCCTCCGTTTGCGAAGAAAAAACGCATTTGATAGTAGAAATTGTACTTGTCACTGCGCTGAACAGTATACTTTTTGTCGTTGATCGTCAAGTGGGAAGTTCCAACCTGTGCTTCGTCTCCTTCGCCGTCTTTCGCTTCCGTGATGCTGAATTTCGGAACGGGAGGTCCGCCGAAGTATTGAATAAATTCTGCCATCGAATTGATCTTCCATGGTTTATTCAACAAGGATTTGTTTCCGTCTTTTGCAAACTTGGTGTATCCGATAAATGCGGGTACGGCAGTAGCAGCTTCGACAACGGAATTCGGGAAGGCGTTCTTTTCAACGACGTATACCCCTGGTGTTTTCATTGTACTCATATTTGGATTTATTGTATTGATTTATAAATAGATGTAACTTGTGATGGTGTCTTTCGGACTAAAGGGCGAAAGCGACTGAATCAACGGGAAATCGGGGAGACGGCTGAGCAGATTATCTCCGCTTTTTCGCAATTCCCACAAATGAAACTGGTAAGCGCTTTTCTCTTTGAGCGGAAGGGCTTCGGCAGATACAAAGCGGAATATTTTCTGGCTCGTTCCCGGAATCGTAGATTCTTCGATATCTTTAAAAGCGACTTTTCCACGTTGTTCGCGTATTTCGAGCGGTTCCATCGGGTATAATGGTGATGGAAACACCAGGAATTCAATTTGTTTTTCAGGAATTCCCAATTGAACGTTGATTGTTTCCGTATCCGTGCTATTCAAACGGTTTTCCGTGACCGGAACATCGATTTTTTTCCAGGTTCCTTCTTTCTGATAATCAACGATGAAACAATCTGCCGCATCGGATGAAACCTGGTTCGTGTAATAATAGAAATCCGGGTGTTTGGCTTTCAGCTGAAAGGACAGTTTGTCTTCCGGATCCAGATTCACTTCGTCTTCAGCAATGAGTACCCACGAACAGGTTGTCTGCTGCTTGAAAAGAACTCCTGCTTTTTGAAGCAGATAACTCGTCACCCGGTCGGGCTCGAGTATCACACCGCATTGATCCGTGTCGAAATAGTCGTGAGCAATCACGAACTTTAACCAAATACGGTATGATGGCTGATTCGTCATTGAAGTTCCGTGTTTTGTTCCGGTTTGGTAATGAGATGTGACAGATCGATGATTTCACCGGCATCAACTTCCAGCAGACGGATTTTACAAACCACTGACGGGTAGTAGTTTTCCCCGCAAATGCTCCACAGGTTCGACAATTCATGCATCGTTAAATTCATGACTTCCAGCGAGAATGAAATTCCTTCGTTGGATGAACGAACCATGTTGTTTTTCTGAATAAAAGCCACAACTGCTGAAAACAAGCGAAGTGATTCTTCGTATTGCTTTTCCTGGAAAATAACGGAAATCAGGACATTCAGACTGACTTGCCAGGAAGGAGCGCTTTGAGCCGAAGCTGTTTCCGAAATCACCTTGCGTTGAAAACTGATTCCGCCGGCTGTTTCGCGTTCGAGTCCCACAACGGTAATTCCTACGCGGTTGGGGAAATTCTTGGCCGGGTCCTTGATCGGAGAAATGAACACAATATCTTCCGTTAACCTGAATTGGAGTTTCAGATAATCGTTCAGTTGCCCGGAGAGAAGTTGTATTGCTTTAAAAATCATGTTTCAGTGAAATGGTAACAAAAAATATCAGCCTACAAGGATAAGTTTGAATCGCGAAGTTTTATTTCGCCATGTATCTTTTCTTGATTTTGAAAAGCACATCACCCAGAATCATTCTCTGATCCGGTTTCAGATGCCGTGACGCAATGCTGCAGACATTTTCAAGTAAATGAACTTCGCTCAGCTTCAATTGCTGGTATCCGAACTGGTAATCGGAATCCTTGTAGTAATAAGCTTTTCGTTTGTTGCAGTATTCAATAGGAGCAAAAAGCCCGAGAAAACTGTCGTTCTTCATAGAGCTCAAATCCAGCTGAATAGTGCGCTGGGAAACCTCATATCCGAGATCTCTTTTGCAGGTTTCTTTAATGGTGGAGGTTTTTACATACGGGTTCTTCTTCAGCAGCTCATCGATAACGGCATATCGTGCAAGAGCAAATTTGTTTTGAGGCATGTTGTCTGAATAGTGAGACGGTCGATGATGATACTAAATCGATTTCGCAAAGTTGTGGTATTGAAAAAACGAAAGGTCTTCCGGTGAAGTCTTTCTGAATGAGCGAATATCGAACGGCTATAACAATCATTTGGCGTCGCAGTGAATATTTTAGTTCGATCTAAATTAGTGAAACAAGATATTCAAAGCCTGAGCAACAGTGAAATAGCGAAAAAACAGGGGGAAAGCAGGGGGAAGGATTTTGGCAGATTTGAACCCCGATTTAGTCGAATAAACTGCCCGTTGTTTCGATCAGATTCGGCGATTTGAGTTGTAATCCGCACGTTTTGTTCAGCTGTTTGATGAGGTAATCAGTCAGTTGCGGCGTATAGAATTCATCCGGCTGATGCATGTAGAAATGAATGGCCTTCAAATCTTTCTTTAACCAATGATCAATCCGTTCCACCCATTCGTCGATGCGGAGGTAATCCGTCGGGTGAAGTCCGTTTCCGACAAAACGGATAAACGTCACCGGGGAAGTTACTTCCATGTGCACGCAATCCCTTCTTCCGGCAACGTCCGTAATAACAGATCCGATAGACAATTCATGCAGTAGAGCAAATAATTCCGACCGGTGCGGTTCCAGGAACCAATCATGGTGGCGTATTTCCAGCGTAATATCCAGATCCCGCGGAAGACTTTTCAGGTAAGTGAACAATGCGTGTTTTTTTGCCGGGCTATAACGCTCGCTCAATTGCAGGAACATCGGTCCCAAATGCTCGCTGAAATGAATGACGGAGTTGAAAAAACGATCCGTGTCCAAAACCGCCTTCTGGCTGGCAAGATCACTATAATGACTAATGGATTGCGGAAACTTCGGGCAGAATTTGAAATCCGTTCCGGCCGCTTTTTCCGTCCACTTCTGAATCGTTGCCGCAGGATAAATTTGATAATGCGTCGTATTGAGCTCAATTCCGTTGAAATTCCGGATATAATGCTCGAGGAAATCACTTTCCTTTGTTTTTGCAGGATAAATCAGCCCGACCCATTCTTTTCGTCCCCATTTTGCACCGCCCAAAAAGAGTTTTGGTTGTTCAACAGCAGGTTTCAAAGCCCGGGTGAAAACGCCGTCTTCCGGCAGGTGAAAATTCACTTGGTCCAATAAACTGCGATCAATCTTTCCGAATTCCATGAGCTAAAATTAAATCAAAAGTACTGTACGAAAATATAGGTGATAACAAATTCTCCCGCAGATCGCACGGATTTCGCAGATGAGATGGATGATACTAAATCTGCGCTCTGATAGAATCCTCAGAGTCTGCGAAATCGGTAGGAAATAAAAAAAACGTAATAAATAGTTTGATTATCAAGAGGTTTTGAACAATCTGAAAGGCACTTTTTCGAGCAGAAACGGAATAATCCAATATGAACAGAATGTTAATTCTTGGAACTGTTTAAAAGTTCTTAAATCAGTCAAAAATAAAAAGCCGTAACTTTCCATCGTATTATAAAACAACAGATTGAAGTTTGTCTGTAATTGGTTGAAAGTAAAAATGTTGTGTTATGGCTATACCTGTTAGACTTGTCAAGGATTTGATCGAATTCTCAGACACCATTCCGGACCTGCAGGGGATCGGATTGAAAGTGTTTTCCTATGGTAAAATCAAAAATATTTACTGGTTGGGAAAAGACATCATTAAGAGCGTGGAAATCGTTCAGTACAGAAACTTAGCGGATTATTTCAGCGAAGGAACAGGTGATCCGGTTTCCCGTTTATTCGGGCGGACGAATCTGCCGGCTGAAATTGAATTCTTCATTAACCAGGAAGAAGAATATCCGGCTTTGTTTGTGAAATAAGGAATTGAAAAGTATAAAATGATTGTTCTTGAAATTGGTCTTGACTCTCGCTTTTCAATTTATTTCACCTAATCTTTGACCATTTTCACTGCTTTTTTATCCAATCCGCTAACTGAGACGTCTACGTTTTCCCAGTAAAAGGTTTCAATGCCATAAAGTAAGCCGATTTCGTCCAGGTTTGCATGTAGGTTGAACAAATCGATTTTTAAAAATCCCAGGCCTTTTCCCATCAAAACACCGTGTCGTTGATTTCCTTTTGCAGCTCCTTTCGGACCCTTGACATTCAATAGAATGCAATCTGCCCACGCATTGGAAACTTCGATCGAAACAAACCAGTCGTATGTTGGTTTTTTCTCCGTTGGATCGCTACTCAGTTGAATTTTGAAACTCCATTTCTGTCCGATTTCTGTTTCGATTCCGATGGCTTTGATCACCTCATCAGCCGCTCGGTCATCTTTTTCAAGGTTAGTTGTTAAAAATATACCAAATGGTATTTTAATTAAAAAATGCATTACATTTGTTGTGTAGATTGAATCGAAATTCATGACAAAGGCAGAACGTACGCGGCAATTCATTATAGAAACAACGGCTCCGATTTTTAATAAAAAAGGGTACGAAGGAACATCTATTTCGGATATCACAGCTGCTACGCGCCTGACAAAAGGAAGTATTTACGGCAATTTCAAAGACAAAGACGAATTGGCGGCCGTGGCTTTTGATTACAACCTGGGGAGAGTCCGGAATGAAATTGTGCGGCGCTCATTGGGTTTAAAAGATCCGGTTGAGCAATTGCTGGTGTATGTAAATTTTTACCAGGAAGTCTATGATACGATTGCGATTTCAGGGGGCTGTCCGCTTTTAAATACGGCTGTGGACGCAGATGATTCGAACCCGTTGTTGTTTAACAGGGTGTGCAAAGCCATGCTGGAATGGCATTCCCACATCCGGAAAATAGTAGAATATGGAGTGAAAAAAGAGGTTTTCAAGACAGGAACTGATGCAGAAGCATTTGCGGATCAGTTTGTTTCCCTGATTGAAGGCGGAATGCTGCTTTCGAAAACGTTCAGAAACAGGACTCATTTGGATTCGAACCTGTTGTTTATCCGGAAGATGATTCAAGAAATAACGGACTAAAAATTTTTTTAACTAAAAATATACCGGTTGGTATATTGCGGAATTGCGATTTCGCAATATTGAAAAATAACAAAATCACAAAAAACAAAAGATGGAAAAATACGCTTATATCTTAGCCGCAAGCAGAACAGGAACAGGAGGCTTTCTTGGTTCTCTTGCTTCATTTTCCGCACCGGAATTGGCGGCGGAAGTCATCAAAGATCTGATCCCGAAAGCAGGAATCAAAGCAGAAGATATTGATGAAGTCATTCTTGGAAATGTACTTTCTGCAAACATCGGTCAGGCACCGGCGCGCCAGGCGGCCCGTTTTGCCGGAATTCCGGATGAAACCGATGCAACCACGATCAATAAAATCTGTGCTTCGGGCTTGAAAGCAGTTTCGTATGCTGTTCAGTCTGTCTTGTTGGGAGAAAGCGATGTCGTACTTGCCGGTGGAATGGAAAGTATGTCGAACGCACCATATTATATCGAAAATCACCGCGAGGGGCACAAAACCGGACATCAGCAGATTGTAGACGGAATGCTCAAAGACGGGTTGTGGGATCCGTATCACAATTTCCATATGGGAAGTGCGGCCGAACTGGCAAATAAGAAATATGGAATCTCGCGGGAGGAACAGGATGCATACACTTTGCGGTCGTTCTCGAAAGCGAAACAGGCACATGCTTCCGGAAGTTTTAAGCATGAAATTACTCCGGTTACCTTCCGGACGAAGAAAGGTGAATTCGTTTATGAAACGGACGAAGATATCGAGAAACTGAATCCGGATAAATTGGGGCAATTGAAACCGATTTTCGAATCCGACGGATCGATTACAGCGGCCAATGCCTCAAACTTAAACGACGGAGCTGCTATTCTGCTGATCGTTTCGGAAAAATTCCTGGAAGAACGAAACCTGAAACCATTGGCACGAATCATTGCATTTTCGGATGCGGCTCAGGCTCCGGAATGGTTCACCACTTCACCGGCTGTGGCGATCGAAAAGACTTTGAAAAAAGCAGGAATCGGAGTCGACGAAATCGACTATTTCGAAATGAATGAAGCATATGCCAATGTACCGATTATCAATGCGCGTTTGGGCGGAGTGAACCTGGAAAAAGTGAATGTTCGCGGTGGTGCGGTTGCAATCGGTCATCCGCTGGGAGCTTCGGGAGCAAGAATTCTTGTTACGCTGACACATCTTTTAAACCAGGAACAGGCGAAATACGGAGTGGCGGCAATTTGTAACGGTGGTGGCGGTGCTACGGCAATGCTGATCGAAAATATGCAGAGAAGGTAAAAGCGAAAATAGAGTCAGGAGACAAGACTTAAACAGTCAGGACAGTTCTTGGAATTATCCGCTTTACAATCCTGATTTTTGTCTCTAAAAGTCTTGACTCTTCGTCTTACAAATTCACAAACAAGAGGAAGCATAGCTTCCGATAATTTAAAAACAGACAAATGAAAACAAACGGGAACACCATTTTAATTACAGGAGGTTCGGCAGGGATCGGCTTCGAATTGGCAAAACAATTTTCAGCATTGGGAAACAAGGTTCTGATAACAGGTCGGAATGAAGAAAAGTTACAACAGGCAGCAGGTAAGTTGGAAAATGTAATTCCGATTGCCGGAGATGTAACGGATTCTGAGAGTACAGATCAATTGGTTGCGAAAATCAAAGAGAAACATCCGGAATTGAACATCGTCATCAATAACGCAGGGTATGCGGATGTTTATCAATTGGGATCGGATGCAAACGCGCAGGTGATTGCCAGCCGGGAAATGGAAACGAATTACCTGGCTATTGTCGGGTTGACTGAAAAATTACTGCCGACACTTTTGAATAAAGACCAGGCAGCGGTTGTCAACGTGACATCGATTGTGGCTTATACGCCGCAAAATATTTTACCGACCTATTCGGCAAGTAAATCGGCATTGAAAGCTTATACGGATGTTTTACGCAATACGTTGGGAGATCAATTGAATGTGTTCGAATTGATTCCGCCATTGGTGAATACGGATTTCTCCAAAGAGATCGGCGGGGAATCGGGAATTCCTCCGCAGGAAGTGGCTCAGGAGTTATTGATTGCAATGGAAAAAAATCAATGGCAGGTTCCGGTTGGGATGTCAAAAGAATTTGTGAAAGTTTAATCATTCATGGAAACAAAAGATAGGGAAAGAAGCTATTCCTGGGGAAATCCGCTGGAAGGAGTAGAATTATCGAAAAGCCTTTCGGGTTTGGAGTATCTATTGGCAATGAAGCGGGGAGAAGTTCCTGCTTCACCGCTGATTAATACACTGGATTTTTCAATCGGGGAAATCGAAGAAGGAAAAGTGAGTTTTGTATTAGAACCAAAAGAATTTCATTACAATCCGAACGGAAGCGTGCATGGCGGTGTCATCACATCGGTTTTGGATTCTGCAATGGGGTGTACGCTGCATTCGAAATTACCACAGGGAATGGTGTATACAACGCTGGAACTGAAAGTCAATTTCCTGAAACGGGTTCATACCGGAAGCGGGACGCTGGTTGCGGAAGGAAAAATCATTCATTTGGGAGGGACAACGGCTTTGCTGGAAGCGGCTCTGAAAGACAGGGAAGGAGCAATTTATGCTTATAGCGTGTCGACGTGTTTGATCATTAAAAACGTTTAGGAGATAAAGGATAATGAGGCTTTGCGTTCAAAAAGACGGATAGATATCCCGCAGCAGCGGGACAAGTTATGTCTATTAGCCTAGTAGTAGTAAGGAATACAGCTTCTTTTCGTTTAAACATTCTGTGGATTGAATAAACCATTTGAATTCTGTAAAAAATAAACCGGAGTCTCTGGGTGAGCTCCGGTTATTTAGTATAGTGGACTAGATTCCGGGTGAAACCGGATTACCTGTTAATTTCCTTTTTCTGCAAATGCAGTTACCATTTCATTGGAGCGGGCAGTTCCCTGGCGAAACTCTTCCATGACCGGTTGAATAAAATACGCATCATCGAACACAGAAATAGATGTCGACGTATCAAAATCAATCATCACAATATTGTTCTTTCCGGGAAGAATTTGCTGGTTAATATCGATTTCCACGAAACGGTCCGTGTTGTTTGCAAAAGATAAATGATTTCTTCTGCTTTCATTACCGTTGACAGTATAGATAGAATTCGTTGTTCCGAAAGTCAGGCGAAGTTTGGAGTAAACAGCTGCAGGAATTTCCGCATTTGCCAGCAAAGATTCGTTGCCTTTGGTGAATCCGGCACTTGCAATGCTTTGTTGATAATCGTTCAATGCAATCCACCCGGTTTTTTCGGAGTAAATTTCCACTTTCGTAATTTCAATGACAATGCCTAAGGAATTGGTTTTGGAGTCACTGATTTTCACCTGGAGGTTTCCATTGATTTTGGATCCCGGCTTTTCCGAAAGGTTCAGGCCGTTTGCTTGTGTAGTAGAAACAGCGATAAGTGTCAAAAATAGCAACATAAACTTTTTCATATCTCGTTTCTTTAATTGGTTGCAAACTCGTATTCTATTTTCTTGCCGGAAATTGTTAAAACCGGAAACAAAATTGTTAACGCCTTTCTTTTATGGGCGTTACAGAATATTTGGATGCTGGTACAAGACCAACTTGCAGCCTGATTTGTTTCAAAATGGAAAAACGGATTTTCATTTTGAAAAAGAAAGAAGGTTCAACGCTTTGCGTCCTTTGCTACTTTGCGTTTAAATAACCACACAGGAACATAGGCCACATAGCATTTAGATTAGAGTCGTCAATTAAGCTTCCAATAATTGCCCCTCTTGATCTCTCCTCAAGGGAAGAAACTTTAACCATTTTTTCACAACTCCGAAAAAAATACTTTTGGATAGCAAGATGGAAATCGAGTATATTTGAAAAACATAATTTTTTACCATGAATGGGTTATTGACTTTACAGGAATTTTATGCAAGTATTTTAAACAAAGGAACACTTGAACAGTTCTCACACTTGTCTAAAATGAGTCATTTCAACGTCTTTAAACGCGGTCAGATTCAATGCGCGCGCATTACGGAGCTACATCGGACAGATTTTCACAAGATTTCCCTGATTGTCGGAGACGGAATTGTTCATTTCGAAGATTCGAAAATCCCTGTTTCCGGAAAAACACTCATCTTTTATCACGGAAATGTACCACATGTCTGGGAACCTGTTTCGGAAGACCAGCAAGGATATTTCTGCCTTTTCAACAGCCAGTTTATCGATACCTATTTACTTGACACATACTTTCGCGACACCTCTTTTATGAATACGACAACGGCGCCGGTTTACCCGCTGACAGACGAGCAGGCAGCATTGTTTGAGTTTATTTTTGAGCAGATTCACGATGAGGTGGAAGGAAATTATATCAAGAAGTATGAGGTAATCGCTCATTATTTGCATATTTTGCTTCATCAAACGAATAAATTGTGTTTCCAGAATGTGCATGAAGATAAGAAGCCGGCAGCATCGGTTCTTTTGACAACTCAGTTCATGGAAATGCTTGAAAGACAATTTCCTATTGACTCTTCCGACCAATCCCTGGCCTTGAAAAAACCAAGCGATTTTGCTGAAAAATTAGACATTCATGTGAATCACCTGAACCGTTCGATCAAGGAAGTGACAGGCCGGAGCACGACGGAAATTATTTCTTCCCGCCTGGCAAACGAAGCCAAGGCTTTACTGCGGCACACGGATAATTCCGTAGCTGAAATTGCATATACATTGGGCTTTGAACACCCGTCCAATTTCAATAGTTTTTTTAAAAAACAAACTCAATTGACTCCTAAATCGTTTAGGGATATCAATTAGTTAAAAAAGTTAAAATATTTGATTTGAATAATAAATTGCATGAATTGAATAAGTCTTAATCCTGATTGATGAATGATCTTTGCCAAAAATTAACCAAATAGTTAAACCAAAAGAAAGATTTAAACTCTCATTAAGCAGTATCCTAAGTATGACGAGTTCAAAAAGACAGATTTTATGACAGTATTGAAACCAATTTATGCACTGGCGACCTTGTCGTTAGTCTTTTTAGCTTCTTGCGGCTCCAAAGAAGAAGCTCCTGCTGCAGCAAACATGATCAAAACGTATCAGGTGCTGGAAGTAGAGCCACGTTCAACAACTATTCAGACAGATTATCCTGCAACAATCGAAGGAACTGAAAACGTTGAAATCCGTCCGAAGGTCGATGGATTCGTTGATAAGATCCTGGTGGACGAAGGGCAGTTTGTGAAGAAAGGTCAATTGCTTTTCACGATTTCCGCACCGCAATATGAACAATTGGTTCGTACGGCAAAAGCATCTGTTAAAAGTGCCGAAGCAGCCGTAAGTACTGCAAAATTACAAGTTCAGAAAACCAAATCGCTGGTGGAGAAGGGCATTGTAAACAAATACGAATTGCAGGAAGCCGATTTGATTTTGCAAACACGCATCGCCGAGTTGGCCCAGGCAGAAGCAAACCTGGTAAATGCCAACGTGAATTTCGGTTACACGAAAATTGCAAGTCCGGTAAACGGAGTGATCGGAAGTATTACCTTTAAAACAGGAAGTTTGGTATCCGGTTCTACGGTGAA
>VFQP010001805.1_pt1 | contig 26366 bp, 22 predicted proteins | sample 3512351 | NCBI WGS metagenome assembly VFQP01 (sample SAMN10412372, study PRJNA504923) | tailings metagenome | isolation source: Relicate 1 Philex TSF1 revegetated site | place: Philippines: Tuba, Benguet | collected 2017-08-29
CGGTGCCGCAGGCGCTCGTGGGCACGGGGTTGATCGGCGCGGGCGACACCGTGACCGGCAACGTGTGCCTCGCGGTGCCTGCGGGCGCCCCCGGTCTCTGGACGCTCTCGCTGGAGCGGGAGGAGCCCTGGTACCTGCGCGCGGCCGACCCGCTCGCGGGCTGACTGCCCTGCTCCCGACGAGCGCCGCCCCGCGGGGCGCACCGTCCGGTCAGCCCGCGGGGCGGGCTTGCGCGCCGTCGGGGTGGCTCGAGGTGGCCGGCGCGGTCGCGGCGATCGTGCCCGGGGCGCTCGACGACGCGCTGGTACGAGGGGGGGTGACCCGCCCGCCCGCCGCACCGCCGTCAGCCCAGCGCGCGCACGAAATCCCCGCGCTGCGCGGCGTGGCGCATCGCGTACCAGCTCCGCGCGAACCGCTGCGCGAGCACGCCGAGCAGCGCGAGCCGCTCGGACCGGTCGAACCCGTACGCCTCGGTGAGGACGCGTGCCCGCCGCGGTGCGTCGAGGTCGCGCAGGATCATGGGTCGCGCCTCGGGCGGCGCGACCGGCGCCCAGTAGAGCAGGGTCGTCGCGACGTTGAGCAGCCGCGTCGTCGGCGCCGCGAGGTCGAAGTCGATCACCCCGACGAGCCGGTGCGGGCCCCGTGGGTCGTCACCGTCCGGGACGAACAGCGCGTTCTCGACCGTGAGGTCGCTGTGCCCGACGACGTCCGGCACGTCGAACACGTCCGGCACCTCCCGGAACTGCACGCGCTCGGGCCACGCGACGCCGTCCGGCAGCACGACGTCGCGCGACAACGCGTGCAGGTCCCGCAGCCAGTCCCCGAGCTGGACGAGTACGTCCTCGCCGGTCGCCCACGCGTGCGGCGGGCGTCCGCCCATCTCGCCCGGCAGGAACGTCACGACCTCCCGGCCGTCGTCGTCGAACCCGAGGAACCGGGGCGCACGCTCGAAGCCCGCGCGCTCCAGGTGCAGCAGGTACGCCTCGACGGCGGGGCTGTGCGGACCGCGCGGACGGCGGACGGTGTCGCCGCGCCGGACGATCCCGTCCGACATGTCACCACCGAGCAGGGGGACCTCGACGTCGTCCGCGTCGTCGCGGTACGGGAGCAGATCGGTCATACCCGACACGCTCGCACGGGCACCGGCTCCCCGACCAGTGCCGCAGCTCAGCTGCAGACAGGCCGACAGCTCAGCGAACGAGTCGCCAGGCACGACTCGCATCATCGACCACACCGCGGTCGCGTAGTTCGCGGAGACGTCCCCGGACCGCTTCAGCCTCGTCGCCCGGGAATCGTGCCAGCAGCGCCTCCTCCGATACCCAGGTCGTGTAGAGGTCGGTGTAGTCACAGCAGCGCTGCAGGGCACGGACGACCTCGAGCTGGTCGTCGTCGAGAAGACCGAATCGCTTCCAGAGCGCCAGCCCTCCGCCGGCGACGGTTCCGAGCCCACCGGTCGTCCCGGCACTGAGCAGGTCGACGAGGAAGCCGACCACCACGGGCACGAGGCCGTCCCGGATCCCGTCCACGTGGACGTACATGCGTGTCCGCATGAACATCATGCCCATCTGACCTGGGGGGATCTCCGGCGACTCGGTGACGTGACCCACCCTCCCCCCGACCTCCTTGAGGACCGAGATCAGCTCACGGGCAACCACGACCTCGTCGACCCTGCCCGGATCGACGATCACTCCTGCGGCATCGAGCCAGTGGCTCGGATCGAAGTCATCGACGAAGAACCCCTCGGCGGGCGTCATCGTGCCTCCTCCTCACGCCGCGTAGCGCGGCGCCATCGACTCCATCTGCTGCATGACGAGCACGATCGCCCCGGACTGCCGGTCCGGCGGGTACTTGTGCCGGATGAGGAGCCGCTTGATCGACGACCGGAGCTTGGCCTTGACGTCGTCCCGGACGGTCCAGTCGGTCTTGACGTCGCGACGCATCACGGCGACGAGGTCCCGGGCGATCTGCGCGAGGACGTCCTCGCCCTGCAGGTCGACCGCCGACTCGTTCGTCGACACGGCGTCGTAGAAGGCGAGCTCGTCACGGTTCAGCGGGGGCTCGAACCGCTGCCCCCGAGTCTCCTCCGCGGCAACCTCCCGTGCCATCTCCACGAGCGCCGCGATGACCTCGGCCGACGTGAGATTGGAGTTCACGTACTTCGACATGATCGCCTGGAGGCGCTCGGAGAACACTTGTTCCCGCACGAGGTTGCCGCGAGTGAGCCGCCTCGACTCCTCCGTGACGAGCCGGCGCAGCGCCTCGATGGTCAGCTGGGGGTTCGGTGCCGCCTGCGCGGTCGCGAGAAAGTCGTCGTCGATGCGGTCGAGCCGCGGGTGCTCGAGCCCGGCAGCGGAGTACACGTCGACGACCTCCCCGGACACCACCGCTGTCGCCATGAGCTGGTTGAGGAGCCGCTGGACGTCGTCGGGCACGGGCTCGCCCCGGGCCTGGCGCTCCTCGGCGTCGAGCTTGCCCATCCACACGCGGACCTGCTCGTAGAACCGGGCGTCGTCCGCGAGATCCGTGACGGCGTCGGACCGACCGGCGATGGCCCAGGCCCTCGCGAGCGCAGCGGCCCGACGGCGGAACTCGGCCCCGCGCGTCTCCTCGCCGTCTGCCGTGGTGACGTTGCCGGGGGTGCGCGGGTCCCGCAGCCACGCGACGGTCGCGAGAACCGTGTCGAGGTAGCCACGACGCGACCTCGCCGCGCGGGCACTCGTCAGGCGTCCCCGCCATCCCGACGGGTCGACGAGCTCGCGCAGCCGTGCGACGAGGTCCGCTACCACCTCGGCCGCGTCATCGACGGTGCGTCCGACCGGTCGCGCACCCTGGTCACGCACCGTGTACTCCGCGAGCGCCGCGCGCAGGTTCTCCGCGATCGGGGCGGACGCCACGAGCAGGCCGGCGTTCTTTCCGCGGAACGTGCGGTTGACGCGGGCGAGCGTCTGCATGAGCAGCGCTCCGCGCATGGGCCGGTCGAGGTAGAGCGTGTGCAGCGGGGGCGAGTCGTACCCGGTGAGCATCATGTCCTTGACGATGACGAGCTCGAGCTCGTCATCGGGGTCCTTCAGGCGCTTCTTGACGACGGCGTTCTCCGAGTCCCGACGGACGTGATCGGCGATCGGCGGGTGGTCTGCCGCGGTACCGGAGTAGACGACCTTGATCCTCCCCGCGCGCAGGTCGTCGGAGTGCCAGTCGGGACGGAGCGCGACGATCTCGTCGTACAGCCGCGCGCAGATGTCGCGCGTCGCCGCGACGATCATCCCCTTGCCCGGAGCACTCTCCGCCCCGGCGCCGTCGGCCACTGACGTGCCCCGGACGAGCTCGGCCATCGCCTCACGCCGCCGCTCCCAGTGCTGCACGAGGTCGGCCGCGAGCTCACGCAACCGCGCCGGCGCCCCGTAGACGGCGTTGACGACGGCTACCGACTTCTCGATGCGGTCGCGCTCGACGTCGTCGAGACCGGCGGTCGCCTCGTCTGCGGCGGCGTCGATCGTCTCCGCGTCCAGACCGTCCGCGAACGCGACCTTGACGAGCCGAGGCTCGAAGTAGACGGGCACCGTCGCGCCGTCCTCGACGGCGCGCGTGAGGTCGTACACGTCGATGACGTCGCCGAAGACCTTCTCGGTGTTGCGGTCGGCGGTCGAGATCGGCGTGCCGGTGAACGCGATGAGCGTCGCGTTCGGCAGCGCGTTCTTCAGGTGCCACGCGTAGCCGTCGAGGTCGTCGTAGTGGGACCGGTGCGCCTCGTCGACGACGAGCACGACGTTGCGGCGATCGGACAGCACGGGATGCTTGGCGCCCGCGTGCTTCTCCTCCGCGGTCAGGCCGAACTTCTGCAGCGTCGTGAAGTAGATGCCCCCGGTCCTGCGCGACGCGAGCTCGTCGCGCAGCTCGGCCCTCCGCCTGATCTGCCGGGGTGCCTCGGTGAGCAGCTGCGAGCGCGCGAACGTCTCGTAGAGCTGCCCGTCGAGCTCGGTGCGGTCGGTGACGACGACGATCGTCGGGTTCGACAGCTTCGGGTGCCGCGCCACGTGGGCTGCGTAGAGCTCCATCTCCATGGACTTCCCGGAACCCTGCGTGTGCCAGACGACGCCCGCGCGACCGTCGGTCTCGACGGCCCGGATCGTCGCCTCGAGCGCGCGGCTCACCGCGAAGTACTGGTGCGGTTTCGCAACGCGCTTGGTGAGCCCGTCGTCGCCCTCGTCGAACGCCACGAACCCGCGCAGCAGCTGCACGAACCGCTGCGGGTTGAACAGCCCGTCGAGCATCGTCTCGAGCGGCGACGAGAGGGTCACCTCACCCTCCGCGACGTCGTCCGTGATGCCGTCGACAGCGTGCCCGTCCCGGAAAGCCGCCTCGTTCGCGTCGGTGACCGCGGGGACGGGCGCGCCGGTCGGGCCCACGACACGCCCGTCGTCGTCCACGTTCCACGGCGAGTAGTGGTTGAGCGGCGTGAACGGCGTCCCGTACTTCGCGACGATCCCGTCGCTGATCACCGTGAGGACGCACGCGCGGAACGCCATGGGCAGCTCGCGCACGTAGGTCGTGAGCTGCGCGTGCGCGGCGGCGACGTCGGCCCTCGCGCTCCCTGCATCCTTGAGCTCCATGACCACGACCGGCAGCCCGTTGAGGTACAGCACGACGTCGAAGCGGCGCTCGACGTCGCCGTCGACCACGCGGACCTGGTTGACCGCCAGCCACTCGTTCTCGTCCTCGCGCGAGGAGACGAGGCGGATCGTCGGGGTCTGCTGACGGCCGTCCTCGACGTACGTGACGCCGCGGTACCCGTCGACGAGGACGTCGTGGACCCGCTTGTTCTCCGTGATCGCGTCCTGCGACGTCGGGCGGAGGATCTCGACGAGCGCCTGCTCGAGGTAGTCCCGCGGGACATCCGGGTTGAGGCGTCGCAGCGCGGCGCGCACCCGAGAAGGGATCACGACCTCGTCCCAGGACTCGCGCTGCGGCAGCGGTTCACCACCCGTCGCGTACCCGGGGTGCCCGACGGCGGACGCCGCGCCGGGCGCGATCGCCGGCCCGTCGAGGTGCTGCCAGCCGATCCCGGCGAGGTGGTCGAGCGCGAGGTGCTCCCACTCGGCTTCGTTGCTGCGCACTGTTCCTCCGTGGCATCGGTGCCAGCCGGGTGCTGGTCGCGCCTCGGCGGGTCACTGGTCGGCTGTTCACTGGGTCGGCTGGTCGTGAGACTACTGGCGGCCGGTGCCCGACCGCGCTCCCGAGCATGCCGTGGCGGCGCGCGCGTCGTGCAGCGTGACGCGATACGGGGTGGTATCGGTGTGCCGCGCGTTGCCCGGACCACGGACGCTGCGAGCTGTGGAGGAGGAACTCGCTCACTGCGCGCCGACGGCTCCTGTGGACACCCGGATCGCTCGGGCCACGCCCTTCCATCCTGGCCGGATGACGACCCCACCCGACACCATCCGCCCCGGCGACCGGCTCCCCGACGACGAGTCCCTGCTCGCCTGGGCACGGTTCCTCCACCAGCAGGTCGACGCTCGAAAGGTCTCCCTGTGGATCACGTTCCTCGACGCCGACGACCGCACCCTACCGGTCGTCGTCCCGATCGACGACGTACCGGCCTCGCCGGACCACGAGATCGTGACGAACCTCGTCGGCGTGCTGCGCGACGTGCTCGACGACCAGGCGCCCGGCGGCAGCGCGGTCCTCATGCTCGAGCGCCCCGGGACGGAAGCCGTGACCGCCGGGGACGCGCTGTGGTTCTCCGCGTTGCACGCCTTTGCGGCCCGGTGCGGCGTCCGGCTCCGCGGCGTCTTTCTCGCGACCGGCCGTCACGTGCGACCGTTGACACCCGACGACGTCGGCGGCTGACCACCTATCCGACGACCTCGATCGGGAACCTGCGCCGCAGCACGACGCGCTGCACGAGGGTCCACGTCACCGTGACGAGCAGGTACAGGCCGGCGGCGAGCGGCACGAAGCACGCGATCACGGCCGTGAGGAACTGCAGCGCTCCGAGAGCGTTCTGCATCCCCGGCCCGGCGAGGGGGTTGGGCATGTCGCCTCCGGGCGCGACGGCCGTCGCAGCGGTCGCGCGCGGGACGGCCAGTCGACCGCCGGGAAGAGACGCCCGACGAGTGAGCTCTCCCACGAGCGCGATGGCGAGCACGACCACCCCTGCGACGGCGAGGGTCGGCACCGCTGCGGCTCCGGCGCCGAGCGATCCCACGAGGCTCGACCCGAGCGGCGCCCCGAAGAGGTCGTGCCCGAGCAGCTCGTTGTCGTGCCCGGCGATCTGCGCGTGGAGGAACAGCGCGTACACGACGCCGACGACGGGTGCCTGGGCGAGCATCGGCAGGCAGCCGGCCAGCGGTGTCGTGCCCTCCTCGGCGTAGAGGTCGCGCATCGCGCGCTGGAGCTTCTCGGGGTCCTTCCGGTGGCGCCGCTGGAGGTCGGCGAGGCGCGGGGCGAGACGGGCACGGTCACGCTCGGCCTTGGCCTGGGAGATGCCCACGGGGACGAGCACGGCCCGCACGGCGAGGGTCAGCAGGACGACGGCGACCGCGGCGGCCGCGGTCCCGGCGAGGGGTTCGAGCAGGTGGGAGAGGCCCATGAGGGCCCGGTAGGCGGTGTCGAGCACCGCCGCGACGGGCGGGAGGTCGAGCAGGTTCATGGTGGTGGTGTCCTCGGTCGAACGTGTTGTGGACGCGTTCGCCGATCACCCCGCGCTCAGCGGGCAGCAGCACGCCGCGACGGTGCGCGGGTGCGGAGGATGAGCTTCGGCCGGGTGATCAGCCGAGGAGGAGTCCGGGAGCCCTGGGCCGGGCGCTTCCCGGCGCGTCGGGGTCGCTCTGGGTCACGGCCGGGCCGGTGTCGACCGCGTCCCGCAGCCGATCCACCGGGCGCGCGGCAGTGCCGACGACGAGCGGCGTCCCCCACCGGGCCGTCGTCACGGCAACCGCCGCGACGAGCGTCGCGGCACCTAGGAGCAGGAGCGTCGCCGTGAGGGTCTGCGCCCCGAGAAGGAGCACGAGCGACGAGGCGATGTCGCGCACGACGAGCAGCACGTCAGTCATCTCTCACCTCCGGTCGGGCTCGCGCGGGCGGGGCCTGATCAGCATAGGCCGCGCCGCACGCCGTCCTCCGCTCGGCGAGCGCGAAGCCACCTGCTCCCCGTCCACGACACGGTCGACGCTCCCCCTGGGCGAGCTGGCCCCTTCCGCGCCCATCTGCATCGCATCTGATTCATTCGACGCGTAGTCTGATGCTGAATCAGAAATGATTCGATCCTGACCGCCGAACGGAATGAATCAGATATGAGCACATCGACGCCATGGTTCCGTGCGCGGACCGCGGACGCTCTCGGCTCGGCCGTGCGCCGCGCCCGGCAGGTTGCCGTGCTGTCGCAGGACGAGCTCGCTCGTCGCGCGTCGACGTCGAGGCCTACCGTCTCGCGCCTCGAACGCGGTTCAGCCGTCGCAACCTCGACCCTGCTCGACGTCGCAGCGGCCTGTGGCTACGAGCTCATCCTCGTCCCTCGCGGTGCTCGGCTCACTGTCACCACGGACGCGAGCGACGGTGAGTCGTGAGCGCGACGCCCGAAGTCCTCGCCGCCACTCCGCGGTGACCTGACCAGCGACGTAGACGCCTACGAGACGAGCGACTGCGCGTGCAGCAATCCAACGAGGCGATCTCCGCTGGGGCGAGCGGCTTCCCTGCTCCGGCCCGTCACGGCACTCCGGTCTCGCCGTCGCGGCCGGAACCCGCTCAATCTCATCACGGGTGCGCTCCCGGTCGAGGAGGGGTGTCGCGGGAGATGGGTCGAGCGCCGGCGGTGGAGAGCGGTGGTCTCGCCCTTCCGATTCGACTTGACCACCGAGCGGATCTGTCCGTACGGTGTCCGTACGGATTGAGTCCTGGGGGAGATCATGGCGACCACACGCCAGTCAAAGAACCAACGCATCGAAGTCCGCGCCACGGAACGCCAGGAAGCACTGGTCCGGCAGGCTGCGGCCGCAAGCAATCAGACCGTCACCGACTTCGTCCTCTCGTCCGCGGTCGAGCAGGCGGAACGTGTGCTCGCCGAGCGTCGATGGTTCACCGGGCCGTCCGACGAGTACGAGGCGTTCCTCCGCCTCCTCGACGAGCCGCTCCCCTCGACCGACGCGTTCGAGAAGCTCTGGTCGCGTCCGTCGCCGTTCGGGCAGCCGTTCACCCCGAACGCTCGATGAGCGACGAGGCCCTCGAACCTCCGCGTCGCCTGCGGCGGGACGACGATCGGGACGACTTCGAGAGCGGCGCGAGCGAGCTGGACGACTGGTACCGACGCTTCGCGTGGGAGAACCAGCAGGCCAACAACGCCGTCACCTACGTCACGACCTGGCAGGGCGCGACCATGGGCTACTACGCGATCGCCATGGCCGGTTACGCGACGACGGATCTTCCCGAAAGTCTGCGGAAGAACCGTCCGAGCCAGACTCCGTGCCTCCTGCTCGCCCGGCTCGCCGTGGACCTGAGGGCGCAGAAGAAGGGCATCGGCGCCGCGCTGCTCCGCGACGCGCTGGAACGATCCTTCGCCTTGAGTGAGAGCGTGGGTGCCGCCGCACTGCTGATCCACTGTCGAGACGATCGGGCGCGCGACTTCTATCTCGCGAACGGCGACTTCATCGCGTCACCGCTGGAGCCGATGCACCTGGTTCTCCCGATGAAGGAGATCCGGAGACGCCTCCGGAATCCGGTGCCGTGAGCAACGCTCGCACGTGCTCGGCCCAAGCGCCCGGCGCGTAGGACCGCACGACGAACCGACCGGCCAGCGCCTCTTCCAGGTCCCAGAACCAACCGCCGGGCCCCGGCGCGACCGCCGCACGCACGCATCTCTCCTCTGCCACGCCCCGGCCCTCGATCAGGAGGCTGATCGTCGCCCTGTCGACGGCCACCGCGGACGCGACGTCCGGCGGCACGTCCCCCAGTCGGTCGAGCAGGTCCGAGGCGCGCCGCGGGTCCGTCGGGATGAGGCAGAAGGCGTGCGCGACGACGAGCCACGGGTTGTCCGGAGCGACCCGAGCCGACCTTCGAGCCAGGTCGAGAGCCTGGTCCAGCTCACCGTCCCGCACGAGGCCGACGACGAGCTCGATCACCTCGCTGGCTCGCAGTCCGTCAGCGACCAAGTCGTCGCCGACCTTGCCGGTCAGTCGGCGATCCATCGCGTCGAGGAGATCTGCCTCGGACACGAGACGCTCCGCAAGCATCGACTCCGGCAACCCGACCCGAGCACCGATCGCGTCCGGGCGTCTGCGGTACAGCAGTTCCCACTGCAGCGACGAGCCGCGCCACTCGTCGAGGTAGGTCTCCGTGAACCGGTCGACGATCCAGACCGTCGCGGTCTCACCGCCAGTGATCGTCAACTCGTCCTCGACGACGTCGGCGGGGAGGTAGTCCTCGAACCGCCACCCGAGCAGATGCGCCACGGACGCCTCACGGACCCACCGGCGCACCCCTTCGCCGACCTGCCCGTGCAGCGCGGTGATGATCGTGTCGGCGACCGACACCTCACCGGCCTGGGCGATCGGCTCAGCGTCGAGCAACCCGAGCCACGGCTCGAGCAGCGCCCCTTCTCCCCGCCCTGCCTGCCCGTCGCGCGCGAGGACCCAGTGCGTCGCGACGTGGATCACGACTCTCCGTTCGAGGTACCGGCCCAACGCCGTGCGGAGCACGGCATTCGCCGGGAGGCCCCTCTCCGCGAGCCGGGCGAGCGCCGTCGTCGTCTGCAGGGTCCGCCGCAGAGGATCTCGCGTCGGGGGCTCGCCCACACGATCCTTGACGATGCGCAGCAGCGCGACCGTCGACCAGGTCTCGTCGGGCCATGCCGTTCCCTGGTCGAGCAGCGCCCGCCGCGCGTCGAACTCCGACGCCCGAGGGTCGCAGTGCTGAGCTCGATGAAAGGCGAGCGCGCTCGCGCATGCCTGCGTCCCCCCACACGGGTCGTGCGAGGCGGACGCACAGGCGCCCACATTCCGTTCGAGTACCCACGTCACGAGCTCAACGCTCATCGCGCCCCCTGGCCTGGATTGCTGTATCCCGTCGGACCGTTGCGAGCGACCTTACGACGAGCCCCCGACGGCACCCTCGGACGACGCGTCGAACGGCTGGTCCTTGGCCCACCAGAGGAAGTCCGCCGCGTGCTGCTGGTTCTCGAATCCGTCACCGACGAGCGCCCGCAGCAGAGTGTTGCTCCACACGACGAGCCGACCGATGGTCCACGTGACGCGGTGAGGGTCCGGCAGCTCGACGCCCCAGATCGCGCGCGCGACCTCGACCTTCCCAGCCGTGCCGGTGTACTTGAGGATCGTCAGGTACTCGTCGGGGTGGACGATGCACAGCACCTTGGTCAGCAGCGCCTCCTTGAACCCCTTCATCCCGAGGGGCGTGGTGTCGTCGATCAGCTGCGTCAGCCGGTCCTCGAGCGGAGTGGACTCCGGGCCGCGGAGCAGGTGCTCGACGGCCGTGCGCACCTGCGCGGCGGCCGTGTCATCGCCGATCCGGTTCCACTCGGTGTTGAACACGGACATGTTGCCCGGGTTCGCCCCGACGGACAGGTTCGCGAAGTCTTTGAGGTCTTGAGGCGCTGCCGTCGGCAGGCCCTCAGCACTGAAGATGCGCTGGTACTTCGCCCAGAAGGGCGCCACGGCAGGGTCGGCTGTCGGGCTGCCCGCGAGGTACGTGGCCTTGAGCCTCCTCGCGTGCTCGACCCGTTCCGGTGCGACGTCCTCGGGGCTCGGGAAGGTCGTCCGCAGCTCGTCGAACGTCGGCAACGGCCTCGGGCGCGTCGGTGTGTTCGCCGTCCCGCGCACCCACGTGTGCCCGCACTCGACACAGCTGACCCGACGGCGCCCGTCCGACAGGACGTCGACCAGGTCGACGTCGTCGGATCCGCACGCGCCGCACACGAGATCGGCGATCACAGGTTCACCTCCGTCGTGTCGGCAGGCTCGTCGCGGCTTCGTACGCGGGACGCTCGCTCGGCGATGCCGCTCGAGAGCCTGCTCGTCACCGACCGGGCCCGGTCGACGGTCTGCCCGCCCAGACGGCGACCGGCGTCGAGGCCACCCGCTCCCGTCTCCACGACCCTGTCCCGAACGTCACCGGCCGCGTCGATCCATCGCCTCGCCTCGAGCGACTCACGAGCGCGCTCGATCCCGACGCACCCGTGGAACTCGACGACGGCCGTTGCGACGTCGTTGCTCGAACGCACCACGTCACGGGACGCGCTGGGGTGAAGCAGCACCTTCGCGTTGGCCGTCGCGGCGGCCAGGCCCATGCGCTCGGTCAGGCGCTCCGTGGTCCGGGAGATCAGCTCCAGACGGTTCTGGCGGGCGGTGCGGACGCCGACACGGTGTCGATCGAGCTCGCCCGCTGCCGCGTCCAGGACCCGGTCGAGCTCGAGCACAGCGATCGCGTCCTGCAGCTGGAAGCACCGGGCCAGCACGGCGAGCCACTCTCGCGCTTGCGACTCCGCCTCCTTGGACGCCTTGGCGAGGTCTCCGACCTTGGTCGCGCGCTCCACCTTCTCGGCCAGCGCGTCGAGCTGACGCAGCGCGTACGCCTGGGTGCGCGCGATCGTCACGGACGTGCCCTGAACCTTCGACCAGGTCACCTCCGAGACACGGCCCACCTGCTCCCGAATCGTCATCGCTTCCTCGATCACGAGGTCGACGCCGATCATGTCCGCCAGGACCGCGTCCTTGTGCGCGCGGAGGATGTCGTCCACCTTCGCGTCGATCGTGGCGAGGTAGTCGGTGATCTCGTCCATGGCCTGCTGCATCGCCAGCTGCGCCATGATCCCCGCCGCTCCGGCCAGGAGCGCCGGGTTGGTCAGGAGAGACCCTGGCGTCCGCGCGATCTCGAGGATCCCCTTGATCTTCCCGTTCTCCGTCAGCACGGCACGGCTGAGACCGGGTTCCGATCCCTTCATCAGGCCGGAGGTCTTCAGCGCCTGCGCGGACTTCTCGGAGAGCTTCACCCAGCGTCCCGAGCTCGTCGCGATCTCGGAGCCTGCCTGCGCGACCCCGGCCGCAGCTCCGAGACCGGTACCGAGCCGCTGCAGGCCGAGGTCTCGCGACGGCATACCTTCGGAGGCGAGGAAGCGCTCGACCGCGGTCGGGTTCCCGACGACGGCCACGCCGTCGCCGTCGTTGATGAGCTGAATCTCGTGATCCATAGTCAAGCCTTCTTTCACTCTTCAGCACCGAAGTGGTTCACAGCGGGGTCGGCGGAGCCCGGCGCTCCCCAGCAGGTCATCCATGATGATGCGCACGCACGGCCGACGGCTCCGGGCCGGGCGGGAACCGCAGACACGGTGTGGTCCAGCGCCAAGGCTCGCGCGGTGGCACGGCAAGCTGCCCCACCATCCGGTCGGTCATCGGTGGCCCCGCCCCAACGTGGGGAGGCCGCCGCGGGACTCGCGGGCGCGGTAGAGCGTGTCGTCGAGGTCCTCGCCGGCCGGGCCGTCGTCGAGGTCGAGGATCGCGCGCTCGCGGAACCGGGCCTCGCGACGCTCGAGATAGGTCGGGCGCTCCTCGTCCATCACGTCCCGGGCACGACGGCGCGGGGTTTCGGCCAGCGCGTCCGGGTCCGGCACGCTCGAGCTCGCGGCGGTCGGGTCTGCCCCGTGCCGGGTAGTCGTGCCCAACGGAGCAGCGTCCGTCCGCGCGGCACCTCGCCTCGCGGTGCGGCGCGGGCCGGGGCAGACGGCGGTGCCGGTCGCATCCAGGTGTGGCGGCCACGACCCGTCCGGGCTCGCGGCAAGCGCGCGTCCGCACGCCGGGCACCCCCGGCGAGCGGACGACGACGCGGGCGCGGGCGTGTTGGAGCCCAGCGACGTGTGAGGCACCGTCACAGCCCTGCCATCTCGGCCGCCTCGCGCACCCGGAGCTTCCCCGACATGAGTTGCGGCAGCAGCGTGTCCCGGGTCGCGGCGAGAGTAACTTTCTCGGCCTGAGCCGCGAGTGAGCGAGCACCGAGGGCGTCGACCTGTGCGAGCAACGACGGCTCGAGTCGACGCGGGTCGGGTACGAGCGTCGCGAGCATCTCGGACGGCTTCACGCGCTGGTGGCTGCCCGATGTGCCGGCAACCATCCCCTCGAGCGCGGCCCCGAAGCGCGGCTGCGACGTCAGCGCCCACAGCACCGTAGTCGAGCACGCCGTCGGCACCAGGACGACGAACTCCGTCGACGCAAGAGCCGGCTCCTCGGGAAGGTGAGGCAGGTTCCACACGCGGGGAAACCGCGGGTTCAGCTTCGAGACCAGGACCGCTGGCTCGGTCACCAAGAACTTGTTGCTCTTGATCGACTCCGGCGCGACGATCTCGGGGCCGCCGCCGCCGTCGAAGGCCGGCAGGCTGAAGTGAGCGACGCGTGGCTCCGGCATCGCCTCGGGGTTGACCGTCAGCCGCAAGTGCGCCGCGATCGCGCTCACGGGCACGCTCGGCTCGACAGGTGCCAGAAGGGCCCGGGCGAGGGCGTCGGCGGTGGCGGCGAGGCGGGTGTTGGCCGCAATCTTGTCGTCCAGCGCACCGAGCACGTCAGCGATGGACCGCTGCTCCGCCACACTCGGGAGCGCAACGGAGAGTGAACGCATCGCGCCCACGTTGAAATGCTGCTGGACGGCCCCCACCAACAGAGTCGCCACTCCAGTCTCAGCGATGGAATTGATGTAGTACGACAACCATCGAGCGTCAATCTGGGCCCCTGGCCTCGTGATCACGAGGTCCGAGCAGTTGGCTGGACCTAGCGACGCTGGCACCACAGCCGAGACACCAGGGCTTCCGGTTCTTACGGTGACAACGTCACCAGCCCGCAACTGAGACTTCTTGAGTCTTGCGTGAAAGTGCTGGTCAATGAATCGAACCTCCGCAAGATCGAGCGAGTGGGACCGCACGTTCTGCGAACGTAGGAACGGTATCCCCGTCAGCTTGTATTCACTCGCCATTGACCCGACGTGTCCCACAGTGATTTCGTCGACAACGTCGCCCAACCTAACTCGCATCCAGTCAGCCATCGATCCGCCCAAGCCGCGCGCGGACAACTTGCTCGAGTCGTGCCGACTCATCGAACTGCTCGAAGAGGTCCTTGGTCAGCCTCGCGATCTTCTCCTCGACGAGTTCGCCGTCGTCCTCGACCTCGGTGGCACCGACGTAGCGGCCGGGCGTCAACGCGTAGCCGGCGTCCTTGATCTCGGCGAGCGTCGCGGAGTAGGCGAAGCCGGGGACGTCCTCGTAGGTCAGTCCGGCATCGACCGCGGACTTCGTCCCGCGCCAGGCGTGAAACGTGCCGGCGATCTTCGCGATGTCGTCGTCGGACAGCGCACGCTCGGCGCGGTCGACCATGTGGCCGAGGTTCCGCGCGTCGAGGAAGAGCACCTGCCCGGTGCGGTCCACGGACCCGCGAGTGCCCGCCGTCTTGTCCTTGGCGAAGAACCACACGCACACGGGGATCCCGGTCGAGCGGAAGAGCTGCGTGGGCAGCGCGACCATGCATGACACGAGGTCGGCCTCGACGAGCTGGGCACGGATCTCGCCCTCTCCCCCGGAGTTGGAGGACATGGAGCCGTTGGCCATGACGACGCCGGCGGACCCGCCGGGCGCGAGCTTGGACAGGATGTGCTGGATCCAGCCGTAGTTGGCGTTCCCTGCGGGCGGGACGCCGTACCGCCAGCGGGCGTCGTCGGTGGTGCGCGCCCAGTCCTTGATGTTGAAGGGCGGGTTGGCCATGACGTAGTCCATCTGCACGTCGGGGTGCAGGTCGCGCGCGAACGTGTCGCCCCAGCGCGACCCGAGCTGGCCGGTGAGGCCGTGCACGGCGAGGTTCATCTTCGCCATGCGCCAGGTGCGCTCGTTGAGCTCCTGCCCGTACACGGAGATCGCCTGCGGGTCGGCGCCGTGCCGCTCGAGGAACTTCTCGGCCTGGACGAACATGCCACCGGACCCGCACGCCGGGTCGTACACGCGGCCCGAGTACGGCTCGAGCATCTCGACGAGCACGCGCACCACGCCAGGGGGCGTGTAGAACTCGCCGCCGCGCTTGCCCTCGGCGGCGGCGAACTTGGCGAGGAAGTACTCGTAGACCTCACCGAGCACGTCACGCGCCCGGATTGCGCCGACGCCGGTGAACCGCGCCGAGCTGAACAGGTCCACGAGCTCGCCGAGGCGACGCTGGTCCACGCTGTTCGAGTTGAAGATCGTCGGGAGCGTCGCGGCGAGCGCCGGGTTCGACCCCATGATGTGCACCATCGCGTCGTCGACGAGCTCGCCGATCGTCGCACCGGGCTCCTCGGGCGTGGCCGCCCGCCCCTTGGCGTGCTGCGCGAGGTAGCCCCAGCGCGAACGCGTCGGGACCCAGAACACGCCCGCACCGCGGTACTCGTCCTGGTCCTCCAGCAGAGGCTGCGCGTCCTCCTCGCTCAGGCCGTCCGCGACGCACTCGGCGAGGATCGCGCCGCGCCGCTCCTCGAACGCGTCGGACACGTACTTGAGGAACACGAGCCCCAGGACCACGTCCTTGTACTGGCTCGCGTCCATGGAGCCGCGGAGTTTCTCCGCGGCCTTCCACAGCGTGTCCTTGAGCTCCTTCATGGTGGTCGCCGTGCTCGGCGTCGCCACCGCCTGCTTCGTCCTCGGGGGCACTTCTGCTCGCTTCCTCGAATGGTCCTCGTGAACAGCCCTGCTCACGAGCCGGGCTCATCCTTGCGCATGCGTACGACACCGGTCGTGACGCCGTCGACCAGCACCCGTTCCAGCTCCTCGAGCCGCGCCAGCTCGGCACGTGCCGCGGCGCGGCGTGCACGCACCCGCGCGAGCGCCGCGACGACGTCGTCCGCCTGGTCGGCCGGGACGAGCCGCACGTCCCAGGACCGCCAGCGGGTCCCCCGGGCCTGCGCCGCGACGTCGCGCGCGAGCACCTCGGGCACGAGCAGAACCCCGGGCCCGACGGCGCCCGGCCGCTCCCCCGGACCGCGCGCCCGCAGGCGCAGCACCCGGGCAGGGAAGGCGACCACGGAGAAGCCCGCGGTGTCGACGATCGCGGCGGGGCGCGGCGTCGTGCAGAACACGACGTCGCCCGGCTCGGTGAGACGTCCCGCCGGATAGCGGGCGGCGAACCCGAGCCGGTCGACGACACGCGCCCCGACCTCCACGTCGCCGAGCAGCTCAGGCACACCGAGGACCCGCGACTCACCCGCCGGGTCGTCGCCTGGCGCGCGCACGTCGGCGTCGTCGAGCCGGTTGCCCGGTACCCGACGTACGACGCCGCCCTCGACGACGCTGCCCAGCCGCACCCGGCGCGCCGGTTCGGCGTCGCCGCGCTCGACCTTGACGCCGAGCGCGGGCCGCGAGTCGCCGTCGATGCCGTCGACGAGCTCGACGGCGCGCGACACCGCGGCGCCGCCGTCGTCACGCGCGACCGGCTCGACCGGGCGAGCGACCTCCACCAGGCTCCCCCGAGCCGCGAGCAGCTCGCGGGTGTGCACGAACCGGGAGTACCGGAAGGCGTGCCGAGCGACGTCGTCCGACGTACCGAGCGCCGCGACGACGTCGGTCACGAGGTCCTCGACCACCCCTCGCGGCAGGGTGCCGCGGACGGGCGAGACCCCCGAGAGGTCGGCCACGGTCATCCAGCGCTCCGCGATGTCGAGGCCAGGGTCGCCGTCGCCCAGGATCCACAGCGCGAGGCGCTCCCGCGAACGCTCGACGAGCAGACCGGCAGGCAGGAGGACCGCCGCGCGCAGACGGTTCGTGCGCAGCAGGGCCGAGCGCGCCGACTCCGCCTCGGGTGACGACGACCCGTCGATCAGGGCTCTGGCCGGGCCGATCACGAGCGCGTACTGACCGTCGGCGAGGCCGAGCACGAGGTCGTCGACGAGGTCGAGGACGGCGACGTCGTCCAGGGCGCCGGAGCCGACCGACGGGACCTGGGTCACCACGAGCGGCAGCTCGTGAGGACCGTGAGCACGGGCGACGGACTCGGCCTCCAGGGGCCGCACCGACCAGCCGTGCGCACCGAGCCGGCGGCGGACGAGGCGGTGGGCGTCGCCCGTCGGCACGTGGGCCGTCGGGGACTCGACGACCTCGCCGCGGCCGAGGACGGCGGCCAGGAGGTCCCCGCAGCCCGGGTACGGGTCGGCGACGGCGCGCTCCACCGTCACCCCCGACGCCGCGTGGTCGCCACCGACGGCGCCCGCCAGGTCCGCGACGAGCGCGAGCGCGGCGGGCGCGAGCGCCGACCGGGAGAGCTCGTCACGACCCGCGCGGAACCGGTCCGCGAGCAGCGCCTCCACCGCGGCACCGGCCGTGTACGCCGACCCGGCCGCGAGGTCCGCGAGCGCTGCGAACCGGTCGAGGTGATCCCCGAGCGCCTCGACCTCCGCATAGAGGGCGTCGTCGTCCGGGTCGAGCTCGTCCGCCAGGTCGAGGACGTCGTCCACGTCGAGGGACCCGAGGGGCTCGGACACGTAGGCCTTGAGGCGCAGGAGCGCGGTGAGCCCGGCGAAGGCGACGTCGCGGTCCGGGCCGGACGCGTCGTCGAGCACCGCCCGCAGCGCGACGTCCGCGCGGAACGCGCGGTTGTTGCCGAGGCCGCTCGCCTCGACCCAGTCCGCCACGTCCGACGCACGGAACAGCAGCGCCTCGGAGCGCGATCGACCCGGGACGGCGACCGCCCGTCGCACCGGCGCGGGGAACGGCGTGGGGCCGGTCGCGTGGCGCCGGCGCCAGACCGAGACCACCGGACGTCGGACGTGTGCGAGCTCGGCGACGTCGGCGAGCGTGAGGCGCAGGTCCGCGAGCAGCGGCTGCGGCGCGGGGACCGCAGGAGAGACGGTCACGGTGGGGCACCTCCTCGGGTCGTGCTCGTCGTCGAGGTCCCGACCCTATCGGGATCCAGCGATATTGCTGGCAGCACCGCGATAAGCCCTCTTATCGATCTTCGTATCGCCGAGCGACTCCCGGATCGAGAACCCTCCTCCATGACCGGTCACCGCGGCCGGCGCAGGGCGAAGGAGCTCGCATGATCCCGATCAGCCACGTGAGGTGCCGGTGCGGGTCCGTGTACCCCCTCCACGAGGGACGCGGCCTGTGCCCGCACTGCGTGTCCCTCACCCCGCCCGTCGACCGAGCCGACGCCTTGCCGGACGCCGACGAGGACTGAGCTCCGACACCCGTCTCGTCGCACCCGTACCCACCGCACCGCACCGCACCGCACCGCACCGCACCGCACCGCACCGCAAGGAGGCCACCATGCCGTTCATCCGCTCCGTCCGGGTCGCGCACCCGGGCACCACCAACGAGCACGTCGTCGAGGTCCGCTACTCGACCACCACGACCGGACCGCTCCGCGCCGGGACCCGCGAGACCGTGCACGCCGCCATCCGCCGCGGCGAGCGGTTCCGCACGTTCGACGAGCGCACGCACAACCAGGCCGACGTCGTCGCCCGCGTCAGCCCGCGCGGGACCCGCTACATCGTGACCGTCGCGAACGGACGCGAGACCGACAACCTCCTGCACCTCCCCCGCCACTGAACGCGCCCCGACCGACCGAAGCCGCACCGAACTGAAGGAGCATCATGTCCCCGTACAGCCAGCCCCTGTCCGTGCCACCGCTGCGAAGCGCCCGCGCCGTCGCAGCGGCCCTCTCGCTCGTCGGGTCGCTGACCGCGTGCGGTCTCGCGGCGCCGCTCGCCCCGGAGGTGACCCCGACCGCGTCGTCGACCTCGACCGAGCCGGCCGGGACCGAGCCCACGCTGACCGGTACGTACCAGGAGGGCTACGACCTCGGGTACGAGCACGGGTCGACGACGGGCGCGCGCGCCGGTACCGCCTTCCTCGCCGAGCGGACCGAGCAGTTCAACGACGGCTACGAGGCCGGGTACTCCACCGGGAAGGACGAGGCCGAGGCCGCGAACCAGAACCCCGTGACGTCGTTCGGCACGCCCATGGAGTGGGAGGACGGTCTCACGCTCACCGTCACCAACGACGGCTACTTCACCCCGAGCGAGTGGGCGGCGGTCGGGGACTTCCCCACCTATCTCAGCTTCACGTTCACCGTCACCAACGGGACGGCCACCACCTGGTCCTCGTCGGGGTACACGCAGGTCACGAGCGGGGGCGTCGCGGGCGACGAGGTGTTCGACTCCGACCAGGGCTTCGGCGGCGCACCCACGGCCCCGGTGCTCGCGGGGCAGTCGATCACCTGGAAGCAGGGCTTCGGTGTCACGGACCCGGCGGACCTCACGATGAACGTGTCGCTCGACTGGGACCACGTCGACGTCGTCTACACGACGGTCGAGGACGCCTGGACGTTCTAGTCCAGCGCCGTCATCAGATCGTTAGGTGAATTCACCCGGCCGGGTGGCATGTCCTGCTTGCGGAAGATGCAACCATTCGGCGGCACCACCATGGACTCCCGGTGCCGTGACACGTACGAAAGGCACCACCATGGCGGAGCAGGAGCTCGGCGGATTCTGGACCCTGATCTGGCCTGACTGGAGCACCGTGGGCGACGGGGGTGTCCACGCCGCCGCCCCGGTCCTCGTCGTCCTCATCTGGATCGTCGCCGTCGTCGCGTGCGGCTTCGCGTGGTATCAGGCTCGTCGGGCGAGAGGCTTCGCCGACGAGACGGACGTCCTGCTGGAGGGCGTGACCACCGACACCCTGTGGCAGCACCGCGCGGAGGTCCTCCGTCGCTCAGCCACGGCATCCACCGAGGTCGCCGACGCATGGCGCGAGTTCGACGAGACGCTCGTCTCCGTCGCCGACGAGCGCAAGGTGTGGAACACCGTCGAGGCGGAGCAGTTCTTCAACGCCGCACGGTTCGCGCCGCGGCTCCTCCACAACCGGTTCCTCGACGCAGCGCCGGCCGCGCTCACCACCCTCGGCCTGCTCGGCACGTTCCTCGGCCTCACGGTTGGACTCCGGGGTCTCGACCTCGGGGGCGACTCCGACACGCTCACCACGGGCATCCAGACCCTCGTCGCCGGCGCCGGCGTGGGATTCACCGCGTCGTTGTGGGGAGTCGGGACCAGCCTCCTCGTGAACGTCCTGACCAAGTACTGGGAACGGCGTGCAGTCCGACGCATCGAGCGGCTCCAGTCGCGGATCGACGCCCTCTTCACTCTCCGCTCGCCGGAGCAGTCCCTCATCGACATCGCCCGGTCCACGCACGAGTCGCAGGCCGCGCTCTCCGAGCTGCACCAGAAGATCGGCGACCGGCTGCAAGAAGCCCTCGTCGGGGTCGCCGAGCAGACGCGCGACGCCGTCACCCAGTCGATGGAGAACGCGCTCGCCCCCGTGATGCAGGACCTCGCCTCGAAGGCGGCGAACCAGTCCGCGGAGGTCTTCGAGAAGGTCTCGGAGCAGCTGACGTCGTCGTTCCACGCGATCGGCACCTCCCTCGCCGACGGGCTCACCCAGTCGTCCGAGTCCATGCGCTCGACGCTCGAGTACATGGCGGAGAAGCTTGCGCAGCAGGCCGACCAGTACCGCGAGCAGATGGCCGAGCTACAGTCGGCGACCGCTCGGCAGGTCGAGCTCCTGGAGCAGTCGCTCCCGCGCGTCGTCGAGAGCGTGCAGGAGGCCACGACCCGGCTCGAGACCGGGTCCGAACGGCTCGAGACCGCCGCGAAGCACCTCGCCCTCACGTCCGACCGCTTCGAGACGGTGAGCGAGAAGTTCGGCGACGTCCTCGCAGACAGCGCCGAGGCGTTCGAGGAGATGAGCGCCAAGAACACCGGCGCCGCGAACGTGCTCGAGAGCCTCTCCGGGCAGATGGTGGAACTCACCACGACGACCGTCGCGGCGAGCGCCACGCTCGAAGCGTCTGCAGAGACCCTGCACCAGGGATTCGGGACCCTGCGCGCGCAGCAGAACGAGTTCCTCGTCGACCTCGAACGGACGCTCGCATCGCACTCGGAGGTCATCGCCACCTGGCTCAACACCTACTCCGACGAGGTGAGCAAGCACACCGGCCGCCGGATGGAGGAGTGGAACCGGCACACCGAGAGCTTCACCACGACGATGCTGACCGCGGTGCAGGCGATGTCGTACGCCGTCGACGAGCTGAACGAGTCGGTCGAGCAGCGCCGCGGGCCGGAACCTGAGGCGGAGGCCGCGTGAGGCGACTCCTCCACCGTGGCCGGAGCGCCGAGGCCACGGAGGACTCGGTGTGGATCTCCTTCTCCGACCTCATGACGTCGCTGCTCACCATCTTCATGCTGGCGGCGGTCGTGCTCGTACTCTCGCTCACCCAGAAGCAGGAGGCTCTCGCCACGGAGCAGGAGCGCGCAGAGGCGCAGCAGCAAGCGTTCGACCAGACGCTCGGATCGCTCAGCGAGGCCGAGACGGTCCGTGCGCAGATGCTCGTCGAGATCCGCGACGCCCTCGCCGCGCAAGGAATCGAGGTGACGGTCAGCGCGGACAACTCCGTCCTGAGCATCCCGACCTCCCTGCTGGGCTTCGAGGCGGGCTCGTACGAGATCCGGCCGCAACACCAGCAGCTCGCCCTCACGATCGGCGACACCATCGCCGAGGTCCTCTCGCGCGACGACCGCTACACGTACCTCGACACCGTGTTCGTGGAAGGGCATACCGACAACACGCCCTTCCCCGGGCTCGAGGGCTCGGGGAACTGGGGCCTGTCGACCTTCCGCGCCATCTCGCTGTGGCGGTTGTGGGACGAGCGGCTTGCCCCCGAGCGCCAGCTCGACTCGCTGCAGCGCGAGGACGGCCGCACCCTCTTCTCGGTCGCCGGGTACGGCGAGAGTCGACCGGCGACCGCCACCCAGCTGACCGACGACGAGCGTGCCGCGAACCGGCGCATCGACGTGCGGTTCACGGAGAAGCGGCTCAGTGCCGAGGATCTTGCCGCGATCCTCGACGCGCAGATCTCGCTCAGGGCCGGGGACGGCACATGATCTCGCTCCTGCCGCTCCCCCCGGTCCAGGTCGACCTCCCCTCGTGGGAAGGCGAGAGCGTCAGCCGCTGGCGCGCTCTCGAGTCCCGGGCGGCCCACCTGGCGGCCCGTGCGGGCACCGGGCCACGGTTCGACGCACTCCTCGCGGAAGCCCGCCGGATGCTCGAGAGCGAGCACCCCGACGTCGCGAAGCGGATGCTCACCGACCGGCGATTCGCCCGTGCCGTCGCGACCGTCTGGGCGGACTCCCCGGCACTCGCGGCACGCACCATGACCGCCGAGCTGGTCGGAGCACTGCGCCCGACGCCGCACCGACGCCCGTCGCGCCTGACGGTCGTGATCGCGACGAAGCTGCTGCTCGGGCACTTCGACGAGCTCGACACGTGGCGCCCTGGACTCTTCGCCGAGCTGACGGCGACCGTCCGCGCGATGGTGGCGGCATCCGTCGTCGGCCGCACCGACACGATCGAGACGCTCCGCACCCAGGGGGCGTTCCTGCTGGACCCGCAGGGCCCGCGCACCCTCGCGCGCCACCTTCTCTCGACCGGTACGAGCCCCCACGCGTGGTTCCGCACCCACGGGCTCGCGATGGCCGTCGACACCCGGTACTTCCACCTCGTACGCGACGCCGTCTACCTCGTGCAGATCGAGGACGCCGACCCGACGGTCGCGGGCCACCCGGTGCTCACGGAGGTCCGTGACGAGGTCGTCGCCCGGCAGCGGTCCGCGACGCCCACGTCGGACCCCGACGGTGCGCGCCGCTTCGGTCACGACGTGCTGACGGCGCTCCTCCTGAAGGACGTCCGGCGCCCGGCGCCCGACTGGCTCGAGACGGTCACCGCCCTCGCGGGCGACCCACGGCACCGGCAGACCGAACGCTGGGCGCTGTGGTGGCGCCCGCTCGACCAGCGGTTGCTCGACCGCGCCGTGCGCTGGATGAGCACCGCCGATCTCCGGGCGTTCCTCGACGCGGTCGAGGACTACGGACGTTCTCGCGGCAAGACCGACCTGACGCGCATGATCGCCCCCCGCCGCATCTTCCTCGACGGTCTCTATGAGGCCGACCGCATCGTCGAGACGCGGCTCGTCCTCGGTGCGGACGTGAGCCGACGTGTCGCGGGGCCAGCCGGGCTGTCGCGGTACGACGCCGCGCGATACTCGGAGACCGGCGGCAACGATAAGGCGATCATCATCGTCGACTGCGGTGACTTCACGCTGGTCGAGGGCTCGCACAACTTCAAGCTCTACGTCTTCGCCGGTCGACCGGTGGCCCGCCTCATGAACCGGTCGGAACGCCACTTCACGCTCGACGACTTCCGCGACCGGGTCCCGCAAGAGCACGAGCGGCTCCACGGTCCGGAGAGATGGACCATGATCAGCCACCAGGGACTCTGGCAGCGCGAAGCGTTCAACTTCCTGCGCCACCTCGGGGTCCGTGTCGAGGAGCGAACACTCGTGGACGAACGCACCTACCTCACGATCCAGCGACGCCGAGCATCCGAGGGATGGTACTGATGGGTCTGCTCGACCGCCTGCGCCGACGCCCTCTCGTCCCGGACGACGTCTTCGCCCCGATGCCGGGATTCCGCGTCGCGTTCGACGAGGAGACCCGATTCACCGCGGAGCTCGACGTCCTGCGGCTCATGCGCGACGGCCTCGCCCAGCGGAGCGCCCAGGAGCAGTTCATCGTGCTCGACATGCTCGCCGAGGAGGGTCGCGCGACCCCGGTCGCCGACGGCTACGTCGTCCCCGCGGACGTGGTGGCGAAGATGGACGACGACGAGGCGACGATCCTCGGTCTGCCGCCACGCTTCTCCGGAGAGATCCGCACCACTCCGCATCGATGGACGTCCAGCCCGGACTTCCGTGTCGACGTCGTCGTCCGCACGGGCACGCACCCAGAGCCCTACGAGCGGCGGGGTCCAGCCATCTCCGTGGGCGGTTCCCTCTCCCGCCTGAGCCCACCGGCCCTCCAGGCCTTGCGTTCCCTCGAGGCGCACGCAGCGCTGTCGCCCCCGCGCCGCACGGATGCCCGCAACGTCCAGCTCGTCGCAGAGCTGCAGGACGCACGGAACCGGGCGACGTCGTCCACGGGAACGGCCGACCACGACACGACTCTGGCGCTCGGTCTCGGCCCGCTGGACAAGTTCTCGACCACCGTCCCACGCGGCGTCGGGCTGACGGTCGAGCAGCAGCAGGACGGCTCCCTCACCGTCACGCCCGACCTCGGCCCCACGCTCGACCCGGACGACGTGAGACGCAGGCTGGGCCAGCTGCCGCGCGACGAGGCCGAGGCGGGGGTCCTCCGGGTCGGCGACCAGCTCGTGCTGCTCGACCGCGAGCGTCTCGCGGGCGTGCAGGAGGTACTCCGGCGACCACGGATCGCACCGGAGCAGGTCCAGCAGTTCTTCGACGCCCCTGGTGCGTTCTACGACCCGGAGGTCGTCGACCTCGAGGTGCACCTCGGGGTTCGCGTCCTCGGTCTGGGCGTCATCGCGCCCGTCTCGTTCACGGATGCTGCGGAACGAGGGATCGGATGGTTCGACGACGTCCGAACGACGACCCCGCCCGAAGTCCTCCGCGAACGACCAACATCGGTCGCGGAGCATCGTGACCTGACCGCCACGATCGAACAGGCCTGGGAACGGGGCGAGTCGGTCGTGCCCCTCGACGGCGAGGTCGTGGACGTGAGCGACCGCGACCGTGTCACGGAGGCGCTCACCACCGCTCGTGAGCGCCTCGAGCGGCTGGGAGCCACGGCCGACAACGCGCCCGCGACCTCCGAGCCGATCGCAGAGGACACGTCGCACGGGCCGCGGGTCACGGTCGGCATGCACATCGCCGACCTCGCCGGGGGACCTGAACAGTTGCGGCTCACTGCTGAGAAGGCGCGGCCCACCCGTCCCGTGGACTATGCGTCCCTCGCGCTGGATCCCTACCCGCACCAGCGCTCGGGCATCGAGTGGATGACTGCGCTCATGCAGGAGGCCGCAGGCGCGGACCCGGCCGCTCCCCACCGTGTCCGCGGCGCCGTCCTCGCCGACGACATGGGGCTCGGCAAGACCTTCATGACCCTCGTGGCGCTCCGCGAGCTGATCGAGTCGGTACGGGCAGGCGGGCGCGAGCCCGGCCCGGTGCTCGCCGTCATGCCGGTCGCTCTCCTGGACAACTGGCTCGCCGAGATCGAGAAGGCGTTCGGCACGAGGACAGGACCCTTCAGCGAGGTCGTTCCCCTCCAGGGCGAAGGACTCGGCCTCTTCCGGATCCGTGGACGAGGTCGGGAGACCGCCGCAGGGCTCGACGACCTCGACGCGCGAGGGATGGTGCGGGAGGACCGGCTCGCCGACCTCGTCTCGTTGCGGGTCGGGGACGCCTGGGGTGACGCACGCCTCGACCGTCCAGGGACCCTCGTCCTCACGACGTACGAGGCCCTCCGCCGCCACCAGGTCTCGCTCGGCCTGGTCGAGTGGGAGGCGGTGGTCCTCGACGAGGCGCAGAACGTGAAGAACCCCGAGACGCTCAGCTCGCGCGCGGCCAAGGCTCTCAAGACCCGCTTCCTGCTCGCCGCGACCGGGACGCCGGTCGAGAACTCGCTGCTCGACTTCTGGAATCTGGTCGACACGGCTCAGCCCGGTCTGCTCGGGTCGTGGGCGCAGTTCCGCGACGACTGGGAGACCCCGATGCACGCAGCGTCCGGAAAGGAGCACGCGAGACTGGGCAAGGCGCTGCGGGACGAGGTCGGGCCGTTCATGCTGCGTCGGATCAAGGAAGAGCACCTCCCCGGGCTCCCACCCAAGCACGTGCACTCCCTGCGACGGTCGATGCCGGCGGCGCAGCGTCAGGCCTACGACGAGGTCCTTGCCGGCTATCGGGCACGCAAGGGCGTCAAGGGGGCTGCGCTCGCGACCCTGCACGCGCTCTCCGAGGTCAGCCTTCACCCGTGGCTTCGCACGAGTGCCGCCGACGTCCGCGACATCCGTGCGGTGGACGAGTCCGCGCGGACTCTCGCGACCGTGCGGGAGATCCTCGACGAGATCCGCGAACGCGACGAGAAGGCGATCGTGTTCTGCCGCACCAAGGCGATGCAGCGCGTGCTCGCCGGGTGGCTCGGCGAGCTCTACGGGCTGCGCGTCGACGTGGTCAACGGTGACACCTCGGCGACGGGTGCCACGCACGGGAGGCTCGCGCGAATCCGTGCGTTCGAGGCGCGACAGGGGTTCAACGTCATCCTGCTCTCGCCCCTCGCCGTCGGCGTCGGTCTCACCGTCGTGGGGGCCAACCACGCGATCCATCTGGAGCGGCACTGGAACCCCGCGAAGGAAGCACAGGCGACGGACCGGGTGTACCGGATCGGGCAGAAGCGCGACGTGCACGTCTACTAGCCGAGGTGCCCTAAACGCACTCACCTGTGATCGTGCGCGTGTGCGCGGTTGT
>VFQP010001806.1_pt1 | contig 26360 bp, 23 predicted proteins | sample 3512351 | NCBI WGS metagenome assembly VFQP01 (sample SAMN10412372, study PRJNA504923) | tailings metagenome | isolation source: Relicate 1 Philex TSF1 revegetated site | place: Philippines: Tuba, Benguet | collected 2017-08-29
CAAAATCAATTTTACGTTCGTCTAAATCAACACGTGCAACAAGAACATTCATTTTATCGCCTAAACGGTAAACATGTCCACCACGGGTTCCTACTAAACGATGCTTGGTTGCATCAAAAGAATAATAGTCATTCTTCAGCGAAGTCACATGTATTAAACCCTCGACAAAAATATCATCAAGCTCTACAAAAATACCAAATCCAGTTACAGATGAAATTTTCCCAGTAAATACTTGCCCTAACTTGCTCTGCATATACTCACATTTTAACCAAGCAATTACTTCCCGAGTTGCTTCATCCGCGCGTCGTTCAGTTGAGGAAGCGTGTTTGCCAAGTCGACCCATGTCTTCCTCATTGTACTCAAAGCCCTCTGCGGTTTGATGATCAATCAAGTGTCCTACTGCGCGATGAATGAGTAAATCTGGATAACGACGAATCGGTGAAGTAAAGTGGGTGTATGCTGAATACGCCAGTCCAAAATGGCCGTCGTTTGACTCGATATATTGCGCCTGTTTTAAAGAGCGCAGCATGACCATTTCAATCAGGGCCTTTTCTGGCTTACCTTCCAGGTTTAATAAAACCCGTTGAAAATCTTTAGGATGTGGTTTTTTACCACCCAAAAGTTGCAATCCAAATTCACCAAGAAATTTTCTAAGCGCTGCGAGTTTTTCTTCGTCTGGAGATGCGTGGACACGATATAGCGTTGGAATTTTTGCTTTCTCTAAAAAACGTGCAGTGGTGACATTCGCTGCTAACATGCATTCTTCAATCAGACGATGAGCATCATTTCGAATAAGCGGAACAATGCGCTGAATTTTTCTGTTGTCATCAAATTCAATTTTGGTTTCAACGTTTTCAAACTCCATCGCTCCACGTGCTTTTCGGGTGGTAAGTAATGTTTTATACAGATCATATAACGCCGAAAGCATGGGCCAGAGATCAGCGTGAGGCGTATCTGTTTTTCCTTGTGCAAGCCAGTTCCCAACTTGTGTATAGGTAAGCCTGGCTTTAGAGTGGATCACGCCTCGAAAGAAGCGTGAACGCCCAATTTTCCCTTCGGGACTGATCGACATTTCCACAACCATGCACAAGCGGTCAACTTTAGGATTTAAAGAACAAATGCCGTTAGATAATGCTTCTGGTAACATTGGTACAACTTTACCTGGGAAATATACCGAATTACCGCGCCGGGCAGCTTCTTTATCGAGGGATGTGTTGGGTTTGACGTAATGGCTAACATCAGCAATGGCAACAAATAATTGATAGCCCCCCTTAGGTTTTTGATAACAATATACTGCATCATCAAAATCTTTGGCATCATCGCCGTCAATCGTTACAAACGGTAAGTCACGTAAATCAGTGCGGCCTTTGCATTCAGCTTGAGTTACTTGTTGCGAAATTTTTCTGACAGATGTCTCCACATCTTCAGGCCATTTGGCAGGAATGCTGTGCGCGAGGATGGCCACTTCAATTTCCATGCCAGGAGCCATGTGTTCACCTAAAATATGGATGATTTTACCAATAGCTTGTGCACGTTTGTTTGGAAAAGAGATTAGTTCAACCAATACAATTTGCCCGTTTTTTGCATTTAATGAAAATTCGACTGGGATACTGATGTCTTGCGTCAGTCGTTTACTATCTGGAGCAACGAATCCGACGCCATGTTCGCTAAAATAACGACCAACGACTGTCGCATTGGCGTGTTCAATGATTTCGTGGATCTTGCCTTCTGGGCGATTGCGCCTGTCCATGCTAACTTGAAAGGCTAAGACAATATCTCCGTGCATGACTGCACGCATTTCTTTTGGTGATAACATCATGTCATCGCTGCCATCATCAGGTACAAAAAATCCGTATCCATCTGGATGAGCCTGTACCGTCCCTCGCCGCAAGTTGATGCGCTCAAATAGACAATACCGTCCACGGCGATCTTGCATCAGTTGGCCATCTCGAAGCATGGCTTTTAAACGGTAACCGATGGCATCCTGTTGACTCTCTTCAATATTCAGCTGACCTAAAAGTTGATTTCGGGTCATCGGGCGACCAAATTCCTCCAATGTCGCGAGGATGAATTCTCTACTTGGAATGGGTGTTTCATATTTTTCACTTTCGCGTTGATGAAATGGATCTTTATGTTTTTTGCTCACGACTGGCTCACTCTAATTTAAATCCCCTTCGCTCGATGTAAGCTTTAAGGGGTAACATGTTCATATTTTCCGCCGCCCAAAAGGTTCCAGATTGATGTTCTGGGAATTGAGATTGCGGCCATTTGCAAACGGCAAGAATATCTCTACAGGAAATTTGCTGTTCATGTCCAGGGCGAGATTCAATACAGGTTAATCCAAAGGTTTTCTTATGCCGATCTAAAGCCAATGCAGACCACTTACCACTATTCAGTTGACTACTCCATCCTGCTTGGGCACTGGCATTTTGCGTTAGATGAGTTAGCCAAATTTTATTTTCTGAAAGATTATGTAACATCACAACAATCGGTTTTTCCGCCGAAAGTTTTACTGATTCATCATGCAAGGCATAAGGAACACAGCCTTGTGGAAAAATTTCTTTGGCTTCAACATGGCAGGAGGTAAATAAGAGAATGGCGAATAGGTATCTCATGAAAAAGCTATCATACAAAGGTTCTAACATCAGCTTATCATGATTGAATATATAAAATCAAAATCGTTCAAAGCATACTAACGGTTGTTTTTGATATGGTCTTCAATATCTGTTTGACTGTTAGCTTCGTTCGCTGATGTCTTTGAGCTTTGTCGCAGAAAAATCGTTTTTATCTCTTGTGGCGCCTCAGCGTTTTGCCACTTCATCATATTTATAATCCATTTTAAGGGATCTAGTTTGACCCTCGAGGGGGTTGGTTTTACTGATGGTGGTTTATACCAAGATAAAGGATTCAGTAACCAATTTGTATTATCTGTCTTGATTGTATGCCCAGGATTGAATACTTGTTGTTCTGAACAATCCGGTTGGACTTGATTAGAGTTAAACCATTTTTTAGATGAATCCAATATAGTTGAACTTGTTAAATTGTTAACTTCTTCTTGTTCTTGAGCTTGTTGCTTGATAATAGCCAACCACTGAGCCCCTCCAATCAATAAAGCTAACCCTGTCAATATTGTTAATGCTAATACAGGGATACCAACAGGCGGGAAAATGAAGGAAATCACTGAAAGAAGACAAATAACGACGGCGATGATATCACCATAATATAAAATATCATTCAAGCGGCGATTGACTAAACTATCTTTGGGGCGAGCTAGTAAATCGATCGTTGATGAATTATTTTGCAACGTTTCTTCTTGAATCAATGGATTCTTTGTAGGGTTTGGTATATCTTGCCATTCCCAGTATGATTCGCTTTGAACACCAAGGTCTAGTATGCTAACCGTTGTGTATATAGCCAGAAAGATCAATGCTCCAAGACCCACTACTGGAACAAATATACCAACGACTAAGGGCACAACCAAAAATAAAAGGTTTAAGTGCGGCCATTGCTTAGCTGACCAAAATCGAATATAACTGAACCAGTGATAAAGTTGTTTGATTCTGTCTTGTTTTAACGCATCGATGTGTAATAAGCAGATTTGATAATATTGCGCTTTATCATTGACAGTATTTTCATAGCGTGTTTCTATGAATTGACGAAGTTTATCTGCATGTAATGTTACTAATTTTAAATTATTTTTATACAATATCGCTCGCAAGTGCTGGGCAACGGTATTAGCGTCTTCAGCGCCAAAATCCTCTTTAATCCTTTCTAGAATCTTAATGGCTAGATCATAACCTGCATTTTTATCACTTGCTGGTATCTTTTGATATCGAGTTTGCATCTGCCTCACCCCATCGACGTACAAAGCCAGATTCGATGTCAAATAAATCAAGGACACGTCCTACGCTTTCATTAACTAATTCTAGCACACTTTGAGGGTTGTGATAAAAAGCGGGGACAGGGGGGCAAATGATTCCCCCCATTTGCGTGACCTGTAACATATTTTGTAAATGTACTTGATGGAGGGGGGATTCACGTGGAATTAGCACCAGACGACGACGCTCCTTCAAGACTACGTCAGCTGCTCGAGTAACCAGGTTACCAGCAACGCCGTGTGCAATCTCAGCTAAACTTTTCATGGAGCATGGCGCGATGATCATGCCCTGTGTTTTGAAAGAGCCACTGGCAATCGGAGCGGCTATGTCTGTATTTGGATAATGATAATCAGCCAAATTTTTTAAATCAGCAGCGCTGAGATTTGTTTCGTAGGAGCGGGTCAGCTGAGCTGCTTTGGTAACAACTAAATGAGTTTCTACTGGAAGCCCTTTAAGAATTTCTAGCAAGCGAACGCCGTAGATGATGCCTGATGAGCCTGTAATGCCAACAATGATACGAGGTTTATTCATGGTCAATGATCAAGTACAATACACTTCGCGCGATAGATTTAGGTGACTTTGGTCACGCTCCATTTGTCGCGAAATATAAGTTATTTTGTTAGTTAAGGTATTATGTTATGTCATCACAACGTAAAATTCTAGTTACAAGCGCTTTACCCTATGCGAATGGTCATTTACACTTGGGTCATTTGGTTGAGCACATCCAAACGGATATTTGGGTACGTTTTCATCGTATGCTTGGTCATAATTGTATCAGTGTATGTGGTGATGATGCACATGGTACCCCTATTATGCTAAAAGCCGAGCAATTAGGTTTGACACCTGAGGCGTTAACTTCTGCCATACAGGATAGTCACAAACAGGATTTCGCCCAATTTGGTATTCATTATGATTGCTACCATACGACGCACTCCGATGAAAATAGGGCTCTAGCTACTTTGATTTATCAAAAATTGTATGCGAAAGGAGACATTCTAAAGAAGACCATTTCTCAAGCCTACGATCCGGTCAAAGAAATTTTCTTGCCCGATAGATATGTGAAAGGTACATGCCCACATTGTAAGTCATTAGATCAATATGGCGATAGTTGCGAGGTGTGCGGTGCTACATATAGCCCAACTGATTTGATTGATCCTGTTTCAGCTATTTCTGGCGCAAAGCCTATAGAGAAAGAATCTGAGCATTATTTCTTTGATTTAATTCGTTATGAATCTTTTCTAAAAGATTGGACACATAGTGGTTGTTTGCAACCGGAAGTGGCTAAAAAATTAGATGAGTGGTTTGCAGCAGGCCTGAAGTTATGGGATATTTCTCGCGATGCGCCTTACTTTGGATTTTTAATTCCTGGTACGACTGATAAATACTTTTATGTTTGGTTAGATGCTCCTATTGGTTATATGGCTAGTTTCAAGCGATACTGCGATGAGTCTGGTGTGTCTTTTGATGAATACTGGCAGACTGATAGTCAAACAGAGCTCTATCATTTTGTAGGTAAAGATATTGTCTATTTTCATGCTTTGTTCTGGCCGGCGATGCTGTCTGGTAGCCAGCATCGTTTACCTACCGCTATCTTTACACATGGTTTTTTGACAGTAAATGGACAAAAAATGTCTAAATCGCGGGGTACATTTATTGAGGCACGACGTTACTTGGAACATTTAAACCCAGAATATTTGCGTTATTATTTTGCCGCTAAGCTTAATGGACATACAGAAGACTTAGATCTCAATTTTACTGATTTTACCAACCGAATTAATGCTGATTTGGTTGGTAAAGTGGTCAATATTGCTAGCCGATGTGCAGGATTCATCAATAAACGCTTTGAAAATCGGCTATCTTCTAACCTTGCAGAACCTGATTTGTATCAAAGCCTTGTCAAGTCGCATGAAGGTATTCAAGAGGCCTATCTTGCTCGTGATTATGCAAAAGCGATTCGACAAATCATGGAGTGCGCTGATCGCGTGAATCAATATATTGATGCTGAAAAACCTTGGGTACTAGCCAAAAGCGAAGATTTATTGCCTAAAGTCCAAGCAATTTGCACCATGGGACTTAATTTGTTTCGAGTGCTAATGACTTACCTAAAGCCAGTTTTACCAGCAATGGCTAGCCAGGTTGAATTATTTTTAGATTGCGGTGTTTTAACGTGGCAAAGTATTCATGAACCTCTGTTAAATCATCAAATCCAGACATTTGTGCCATTGATGACGCGTGTTGAACCTGCAAAAATTGACGCATTATTGGCGACTGAGGTGAAATAAAGTATATGCCAACAGTCGATGAAATTGACGCATTGCTTCCTCAGACCCAATGCGGTGAATGTGGTTATGCTGGCTGCAGACCTTATGCAGCGGCATTAGCTGCTAACCTTGCAGCGGTTAACTTATGCCCTCCAGGCGGTGTCGCCACGATGAAAGCTTTGGGTAGGCTATTGGATATCGATGTCACATTTGAAATAGATACCATGCAACAAAAGACGCGTCCGAAAGCTTTGGCGTTTATTCGTGAGGCAGAATGTATTGGCTGCACCAAATGTATTCAAGCCTGCCCCGTCGATGCTATCATTGGAACCGCAAAAAACATGCATACAATTTTACCTGATGAATGCACTGGATGTGGCTTGTGCATCGAGCCTTGCCCTGTAGATTGTATTGATATAAAAGAACAATCGATGGATGCCGAGCCTGCTATCACTTACGACCCCAACCTTGCTCGTGCCCGCTTTCAGACAAAACAAATCAGGTTATTGCAGCGAGAGTATGTCAAACAGGAGCAATATCAAGCTAAACGTCGCTTAGCACAAGACATGCAAGACGCTAAACAAGATCGCGAAGCCAAACAAGCGTATATTTTACAAGCACTGGCCCGCGTGAAAGAGAAAAAATTGTGAACAAAGAAACCAGACGGTGTATTTTTGAGCGATTTCATGCTAGAGATCCACATCCAACCACAGAGCTGATTTACCATTCACCATTTGAATTATTGATTGCAGTGATTTTATCTGCTCAGGCAACAGATGCTAGTGTGAATAAAGCCACTACAAAATTGTTTGCAGTGGCCAATACGCCTCTGAAAATATTGGCGCTCGGTGAAGAAGCTCTAAAAAATTTCATTCAAACAATCGGACTGTATAACACTAAGGCCGCTAATATCTTTAAAACATGTCAACGTTTGGTAGATGATTATCAAAGTCAAGTTCCGCAAACACGAGAGGCATTGGAAAGCTTGCCTGGTGTAGGACGAAAAACAGCAAATGTGATTCTCAATACCATTTTTGGGCAACCGACCATTGCAGTTGATACGCACATTTTTCGCGTTGCTAATCGTACTGGTCTGGCATCAGGTAAAACACCGTTAGCAGTTGAAAAATCTTTATTAAAATATATTGATAAACCCTATCTACGAGACGCTCATCACTGGTTGGTTTTGCATGGCCGTTACGTGTGCACAGCAAGATCGCCGCATTGCACGTCATGCCTGATTCGCGATTTATGTGAGTATCCTAAAAAAACAGTAGAGTAGAACACTTCTTACTAGTAGAAACATATTTTTCAACAATTAAATATCGATTATATGTTTGTTTAATCTTTAATTTTCTTGCAACCTAAAATATCGATGTCAAACATTTGATTCAGTTGCCGAATGTGGGATACATCTGTGGGGTAGTTTTTTGGTCTCAAGTTACATCTGGTTGTAAATGAGCGTGGTAAACTGACGGCATTTAAAATGATTTCGCTGCAATCATCACGATAGTATAGAAGCACTCCCTTTAATAAAAAAACTTAAAGGATTGGCTTTTGGAGATAATGGTTCCCTTGGCAAAAAATATTTGAAGCACTGATTGCAGGAGAGCTTAAGCTTACTATAAGTGGTCACAAAAACATGAAAAATAAGCCCAAGACCCCCGGTTGTCAAAGGCTATTGGAGCTCTTTTACTTAAATAGGTCTGCATGATTGAAACAATCATCGGGCATCTGAAGCATTGCTTCCAAGCGTGGCATATTCGTCACCGTTCAATCATGAACGCATTGATTCACCTTGTAGCTGCCTTGGCAGCTGACACGATTGCGCTTTTACAGTTAAATTATTCTAAATGAAATCTATTTTGGGGATTTAGGTGATATTCCTATACCGAACAACTCATCTCAGCACGATAAGTTATTTTAAATCCTATCGCGCTACTTGTATCCGCCAACCACGTTACAAGCGTGTTTATTCAATATTTTCTTCTTTTTGAGGTCTTTTCCATCCATAAATCGTTTTTTGCTCTGTGGCTGTTAGCGTTAGTTCGCCAGCAGGAACGTCTCGTCGTATTGTACTCCCGGCTCCAATCGTTGCTTTTTTACCTACTGTCACCGGTGCTACGAGTTGGGTATCCGAACCAATATGAACTTCGTCTTCAATGATTGTTTGATGTTTTTTTGCACCATCGTAATTACATGTGATGGTTCCAGCACCAACATTTACCTTTGAGCCCAGCGTAACATCTCCTAAGTAACTTAAATGATTTGCTTTGGTATGGGCACCGAATACGGCATTTTTGGTTTCAACGAAATTACCGATTTTACAATCATTTGCTAAGCGTGTTCCCGGGCGGAGACGGGCAAAAGGACCGATTTGACAATTATCGCCAATCACGCAGTCTTCAATCACGCTGTGAGCATGTATAGTACAGTTTTGTCCAATTTGTGAGTTTTTGATCACGCAGTTGGGCTCGATCACACTGTGATTGCCAATCGCAATTTCCCCACAAAAAACATTATTGACATCGATAAAAATATCATGACCACTGTGTATGTTGCCCCTAATGTCAATTCTTGCTGCATCTGCCAAGGTTACGCCTGATTTCATCAGGTGTTGAGCAAGTCGAAATTGATAGCCTCGTTCAACTAATTGTAGTTGTAACCGATCATTGACACCTTGAACTTCTAATGTGTCAACCACATTTAATGAAAAAATGGACAAGTTATCTGACACCGCCATCGTGATAATGTCTGTCAAATAATACTCTCGCTGTGAGTTTTTTTGATTTAACTGCGGTAACCAACGATTTAAGTTAGCAGCTGAAGTGCAACAAATACCGGTGTAGATTTCTTTAATTTGACGTTGGGTTTCGGTTGCGTCTTTTTCTTCAACGATGGCATAAATTCCGCCATCATGATGGCGTAAAACTCGACCAAGTCCAAAAGGATTGTCAATTTCTGTGACAAGGAGACCAAGCCGATTTTGCCCCAAACAAGTTTGAATTAATGGCGCTAGCGTCTCCGTTCGAATAAGCGGCACGTCAGCATATAAAACCAATACCGTTGCATCGCTTGGAATCAATGGCATTGCTTGCAGCACAGCATGCCCCGTACCCAACATTTCACCTTGCTCAACCCATTGAATGTCTAAGTGTTGAAATTCAGAACGAATTCTTTCTCCTTCGTGTCCAATTACAGCGTAAATTGTATCCGGATTTAAGCTTGATGCCGTTTGGACCACATGTTCAAACATTGGGGTCCCACCAATCGTGTGAAGCACTTTAGGTGTAGAAGATTGCATTCGTTTGCCTAGTCCTGCTGCAAGAATAATAACGTGTAATGACATAACCCTGGATTCCTCTAACTTATAGCGTTTCATCTCAATAGTGATTATATTACGATTCATCATATAGATCACCAAGACATCATGATTCAGAATAGATAGAATTGAGCGCGATCCAAATCGATTGTGAGGGTTGCGAATTTGCATGGCATACTTTATAATCTCGCGCACATGAAATGACAGAGGGCATAGTGAGTCTTCAATTTTGCCAGCGTCGTTTGAGACGCATGCTGTTATGGCAGGTATTGGCAAGTACGGTTTTAATTTGGCTTGCGCAGATGCTAGCTAACTGGTCTGGTTTGAAATCAGCTTGTTTAGCTGGTTTAGTATACTGGTTGCCGTACTCATCCTGCATCGGTTTGACCTTTCGGCATCAGGGAGCACGAGCAGCCCCAAAAATTGTTCGTTCTTTTTATCAGGGTGAAGCAGTAAAAATTGGCTTATCGATTGTTCTGTTTACGTTGATATTCGCATTTTTTGATCTGGTTCCTTGGGTGTTCTTTAGCGTGTACATGAGCATGCAGTTTACGATGTTGCTGATGCTCGTGATAATTAAATAGGTGAAAAATTGACTGGCGCAATTTCCAATTCAGAGTATATTAAGCACCATTTGACATACTTGGCTTATAATCTCAAAACAGGGCGTTTAGGTGAATCCAGTGGGTTTTGGGCAATCAACGTCGATACACTGGGCTTTTCTGTCGTGTTGGGGATCATCGTCTTAACTTTACTGTATCTAGGTGCTAGACGAGTTTCAGTTGAAAAGCCAGGTAAACTTCAGAATTTTGCCGAAATGGTGCTGGTTTTTGCCGACAATCAAGTCAAAGATTGTTTCCACGGAAAAAACAAAATGATCGGCCCATTGGCATTGACTATCTTTATGTGGGTATTCCTCATGAATTTCATGGATATTTTGCCTGTAGACATACTCCCAGAAGTAGCCAAAACCTCAGGTGTTCACTTTTTGAAGGTTGTGCCAACCAACGATTTGAATCTGACTTTCGCGATGTCATTATCCGTATTCTTCTTGATACTTTTTTATAGCATCAAGATCAAAGGTTTAAAGGGTTTTATCAAAGAGCTAACACTGCAACCATTTAACCATCCATTGTTTATCCCATTCAACCTACTGTTAGAGTTGGTCGGGTTGATTGCAAAACCAATTTCGCTGGCGCTGCGACTGTTTGGGAATTTATATGCAGGTGAGTTAATCTTTATTTTGATAGCGTTGCTTACACTACATGCAAACGCTTCATCTGTTGTTAGTACAACGACTCTAACCATTACACAGTTTCTGCTGTCCTTGGGTTGGTCTATTTTTCACATTCTGGTTATTACCTTACAAGCGTTTATTTTTATGGTACTAACTATTGTTTACTTGAGCCTAGCTCATGAGGATCACTAATTTTTGAGTCAAGAGAGTGTTGGTTTATTAGATCAGATCACCACTCTTTTGTTTTAAAGATCGGCTTTAAATTTAACATTGTCCATTAAGGGGTAACTATGCAAGCAGCAAATTTGGCAGAATTGGTAGCACACATTCAAGGTATGACCGTTGTAGCGGTTGCACTGTTGATTGGTTTGGGTGCACTTGGAACCGCGATTGGGTTCGGATTGTTAGGTGGTAAATTTTTGGAAGGTGCTGCGCGTCAACCAGAAATGGTTCCTATGCTTCAAGTTAAGATGTTCATCGTTGCAGGTCTTTTGGATGCGGTAACAATGATTGGTGTGGGTATTGCGTTGTATTTCACTTTTGCTAATCCATTCGTTGCTGCGGTTGCCGGTGCTTAATCCGTAAAACTGTATTGTTGTGTAATGGGTAAAGAGGAGATATCACTTTGAATATCAACTTAACATTGGTTATACAAATGTTTGTGTTTGCTGCATTTGTATGGTTTACCATGAAGTTCGTTTGGCCTCCTTTACAGAAGGCGTTAGAGGAACGGCAGCAAAAAATAGCAGAAGGATTGGCTGCTGCTGAAAGAGGTCGTCGCGAATTAGAGTTAGCTCAACATCGTATAACGGATGACATCAAACATGCTAAGGTTCAAGCAGCGGAAATTATAGAAAAAGCCAATTTCCGTGCTGCTCAGCTTATTGAGGAAGCAAAAGAAGAAGCGCGCCAGCAAGCAGAACACATGTCCAGGTTGGCAAGCGAACATTTGTTACAAGAAGTGAGCCGAGCAAAAGAATCACTGCGGAAAGAAGTTGGCCTACTTGCTGTTGCAGGCGCCGAGAAAATTCTGATGCGTGAAATCGATGAAAAGCATAATGCTATGTTGCTCAATAATCTAATTGAAGAGATTTAAAATGGCTGACGTAAATACAGTAGCAAGACCCTATGCAAAAGCAGTCTTTGAGCTTGCTTTAGAGCAAGGTCAAGTATCTGAGTGGTCGGTTCTTTTAGCTAGCTTAAAACAGATTATCTGCGATCCAATAGCAATTAATTTTGTTAGAAACCCGTCCACCACACCTAAGCAGCAAGCTGAGCTTTTTTATTCTGTTGTGGATAAGTTTCACAAGCTAAAAGATAAAGACTGTGTCAAAAATTTTTTGCACTTGCTTGCTGAAAATAACCGGTTGATGGCGCTGCCAAATATCAGTTCTCAATTTGACCAATTGCGTGCTGACCAAGAAAAAACCTTGACAGTTGACGTCATTTCATTTTCGTCACTTACAGACACTCAAGAGCAACAGCTTATTAAAAAGCTCAGTGAGCGCCTGCAGCGTCAAATCACACTCAACGTGCGGATTGATAAATCACTTCAAGGTGGCGCAATTATTCGCGCAGGCCATTTGGTTATTGATGGCTCCGTGGCAACGCAAATTAAGAAACTAAGTGCCAATTTGGCTGCATAAATGAGGGTAGATCCATGTCAGAACAAGTCGCTTTAAATCCATCTGAAATTAGCGAATTACTCAAGCACAGAATTGAAAAGTTTCAAGTTTCATCTGAAGCTCGCGATGAAGGAAAAATTGCCAGTATCAAAGACGGTATTGCACGTATGCATGGGTTAGATGAAGTCATGCAAGGTGAAATGGTCGAATTTGACGACAACGTTTACGGTTTAGCTCTAAACTTAGAACGCGATTCAGTAGGTGTTGTTGTCTTAGGGGATGCTAGTTCTCTACGTGAAGGTATGAAAGCAAAATGTACCGGTAGAATTCTTGAGGTTCCTGTTGGTTATGGTCTGTTAGGCCGAGTCGTTGATGCTTTGGGTAACCCGATTGATGGAAAAGGGCCTATAAACGCAGATCGTTTATCACCTATTGAAAAAGTAGCACCAGGTGTTATTACACGTAAATCAGTCGATCAACCTGTTCAAACAGGGTTAAAAGCGATTGATGCGATGGTACCAATTGGAAAAGGTCAAAGAGAATTAATCATTGGTGATCGCCAAACAGGAAAAACAGCGATTGCTATCGATGCCATCATCAATCAAAAGGGTACAGGTGTTAAATGTATTTACGTAGCGATTGGACAAAAAGCATCATCTGTCGCATCACTTGTTCGTAAACTAGAAGAACACGATGCTTTAGAGCACACGATTGTTGTTGTAGCTGGAGCTGCTGATTCTGCAGCTTTACAATTCATTGCACCTTATTCTGGTTGCGCCATGGGCGAATTTTTCATGGAGCGCGGAGAAGATGCGCTGATTGTTTACGATGACCTAACTAAACAAGCATGGGCTTATCGTCAAATCTCTCTGCTATTGCGCCGTCCTCCAGGACGTGAAGCTTACCCAGGAGATATTTTTTATTTGCACTCCCGATTACTAGAGCGCGCAGCACGTATTAACGCAGATGAGGTAGCGAGACTGACAAATGGTGAAGTTCAAGGTAAAACGGGTTCATTAACTGCATTACCAATCATCGAAACACAAGCGGGTGACGTATCTGCTTTCGTTCCAACCAATGTTATTTCGATTACCGACGGGCAAATCTTTTTAGATGTGAACTTATTTAATTCGGGTGTTCGTCCCGCAATTAACTCAGGTTTATCGGTATCACGGGTTGGCGGTGCCGCTCAAACTAAGATTATGAAAAAATTGGGTGGTGGTACGCGTTTAGCTTTGGCTCAATTCCGAGAGTTGGAAGCATTTTCCCAGTTTGCATCTGATTTAGATGACGCAACCCGTAAGCAGCTCGAACGAGGTCAGCGAATTACTGAATTAATGAAGCAAAAACAATACTCACCTATGTCTGTTGCTCAAATGGGACTCTCTTTATACGCCATTGAAAAAGGCTATTTAGATGATATTTCTGTTGCCGAAGTAGCTGCATTTGAAGCTGCATTGCAAAGCCATATGCATGCTATGCACGCACCCTTGATGCATCAAATTAATCAAGATGGTGCATATGACGACAAGATTGAGGCTCAGTTGAAAGCTGCTCTTGACGATTTTAAACAGACCGGTAGCTGGTAGAGGCAAAACATGGCTAGTGCGAAAGAGATCCGCTTAACAATCCAAAGCACGCAAAAGACACGCAAGATCACACGTGCAATGGAAATGGTTGCAGCCAGCAAGATGCGTAAAACGCAAGAGCGTATGCGAGCATCAAAACCTTATGCAACTAAAATATATGATGTGATCCATCATATAGCTCACGCGCAATCAGAGTATCGCCATGCGTTTTTCGAGGAACGCGAGATCAAGCGCGTCGGTCTTATTGTCATCAGTACGGATCGTGGTTTATGTGGTGGGTTAAATATTAATTTACTGCGTGATACGGTTCGCCAGATGCGATCTTGGCATGAAGCTCAACAAGAAGTCGATTTGTGTGTTTTCGGTCGAAAAGCGCAAGCTTTTTTTAAACGAATCGGTGGTCGAGTGCTAGCATCAGTCGATCACTTAGGTGACTCACCCAGTATTGGTGATATGTTAGGGGCTGTTAAAGTCATGCTTGATGCATTTGACAAGCGTGAAATTGATGCACTGCACATTGTTTACAATGAGTTTGTTAATACAATGACGCAAAAGCCCAAAATAAAACAACTATTGCCCTTGCCAAAGAGCGAGGAACCTAGTAAAGAGCTTGGGCAGCATTGGGATTATATTTATGAACCAGATTCCAAAGAGTTGCTGGATATTTTGCTAGAGCGTTATATTGAGTCTCAGGTTTATCAAGCAGTTGTTGAAAATATAGCATGTGAACAAGCGGCTAAAATGATTGCAATGAAAAATGCGACAGATAACGCAGGTGAGTTAATTAAACAATTTCAATTGGCGTATAACAAAGCCAGACAAGCTGCCATTACACAAGAATTGGCTGAAATTGTCGGTGGAACGGCCGCTTTAGAAGAGGGTAAATCATGAGCTTAGGTACTGTTGTTCAGGTCATTGGTCCAGTTGTTGACGTTGAGTTTCCGCGTGAAAGCGTTCCAAAAGTCAATGATGCATTGAAGCTAACCGAAGGTGATTTGGTGTTTGAGGTTCAGCAGCAATTGGGTGATGGTATCGTTCGTACGATTGCGATGGGAACAACTGATGGGTTGCGTCGTGGAGTTGAAGCTATCAATACAGGAGAACCGATTCAAGTTCCTGTCGGCACAAAAACTCTAGGCCGCATTATGGATGTACTCGGACGCCCAGTTGATGATGCTGGTCCGATTGGTGCAGAAGAGCATTGGTCTATTCATCGTCAAGCGCCAAGCTACGAAGAGCAAGCAAACAGTCAAGAATTGCTAGAGACGGGTATTAAGGTTATTGATTTACTTTGTCCTTTTGCAAAAGGTGGTAAAGTCGGTCTATTCGGCGGTGCTGGTGTTGGTAAAACAGTTAACATGATGGAACTCATTCGTAACATTGCGATTGAACACAGTGGGTATTCAGTATTTGCTGGTGTGGGTGAGCGTACTCGTGAGGGTAACGATTTCTATCATGAAATGAAAGACTCTAACGTCTTGGATAAAGTGTCTCTAGTCTATGGTCAAATGAACGAGCCGCCTGGAAATCGTTTACGTGTGGCGCTCACAGGTCTAACCATGGCTGAAAAATTCCGTGATGAAGGTAGAGATGTATTACTGTTTATTGATAACATTTATCGTTATACATTGGCAGGGGTAGAGGTATCTGCGTTATTAGGACGTATGCCGTCAGCTGTAGGTTACCAGCCTACACTTGCAGAAGAAATGGGCATGCTTCAAGAGCGAATCACCTCTACAAAAACAGGCTCTATTACTTCTATTCAAGCTGTTTATGTTCCTGCGGATGATTTAACAGATCCTTCACCTGCGACAACTTTTGCTCACTTAGACGCGACAGTCGTTCTGTCACGACAAATTGCGGAGCTTGGTATTTATCCTGCAGTTGATCCATTGGATTCTACATCAAGACAGCTCGATCCACTTGTGGTTGGTCAAGAGCATTATGATACGGCCAGACGTGTTCAACAAACTTTACAACGTTACAAAGAGTTGAAAGATATCATTGCTATTTTAGGTATGGATGAGCTTTCTGAAGAAGATAGACGCATCGTTTCTCGTGCACGTAAAATTCAGCGTTTCTTGTCTCAGCCATTCTTTGTGGCAGAGGTTTTTACAGGCTCGCCTGGAAAATATGTTTCTTTAAAAGATACAATTCGTGGCTTCCAGGGTATTTTAAACGGCGAGTACGATAATCTACCTGAGCAAGCATTTTACATGGTTGGTAGTATTGAAGAGGCGATCGCGAAAGCGAAAACTCTATGAGGCAGTCAGAAGAAATGGCAATCACAACACATTTAGATATCGTTAGTGCTGAGCGTCAAGTTTTTTCAGGTGTAGTTGAAATGCTTGTTGTCTCAGGGGAAATGGGTGAGCTTGGTATTGTGCCAGGCCACGCTCCTTTGTTGACAAGTCTACGGCCCGGGGAAATTCGTATCCTGCATCAAGGTGGGGTAGAGGAGTTGTTCTACGTGTCTGGTGGTCTCTTAGAGGTTCAGCCACGATCTGTCACCATTTTGGCCGACGAAGTTGAGCGAGCAGGTGATATTGATGAAGCTGCTGCGTTGGCTGCAAAAGCCAAAGCGGAGAAAATTATTGCCGAAGCTAATGAAGAAGTTGATTATTCTCTAGCGGTAACGGAGCTTGCTCGAGCAGCAGCTCAGATTAGACTGATACAGAAGCTTAAAAGAAATATAAAATAATATGATAATTTTTGCATAACCTGCATTTTGATTATTTTATTAGAGCTTTTTTGCTCTGGATATAAAACACAGAATCTTTGGGTTATGAAGCGGTTTTGCAAAAATTCGTATGGCTGCTATCAACCATACGAATTTTTGTTTTAAATAGGATGTATAGTTTCAGCTAATTCTCTACGTTCTTCTAGAATTGCTACCGCAGGCAATGTTTTTCCTTCCAGATACTCTAAGAATGCCCCACCGCCAGTAGATATGTAGGAAATTTCATCTGATAAGCCGTATTTATCAATGGCTGCTAGGGTGTCACCTCCGCCGGCGATACTAAAAGCCTCGCTATTAGCGATCGCAATGGCTAAAGCACGTGTGCCGTAACTAAACTGAGGATATTCAAACACGCCAACCGGACCATTCCAAATAATAGTTTTAGCTTGTGCTAAAATATCGTTGTATCGCGAAGCCGTTTCAGGTCCTACGTCTAAAATCATATCATCAATAGCAACGTTGGCTAAAGATTTATTGAATGCCGGGCATGATTCTTGAAATGATTTACCAACGACAACGTCTTTGGGTAATAAAATCTCACAGCCTGAGATTTTGGCTAAGGCCAAAATTTCTCTTGCCTCATCTAGCAGGCTATCTTCGCATAATGACACACCAATTTCTTCGCCTTTTGCTCTGAGAAAAGTATTTGCAATCCCACCGCCTGGAATAAGTACATTTACCATACTGACCATTCTTTTCAGTAGCGATAGTTTAGATGAAATTTTGGCGCCACCTACAATAGCCACGATTGGTTTTTCTGGTGCTTTAAATGCACGCTCTAGCGCTTTTAATTCTCGCATTAAAAGAGGGCCTGCAACGGCTACGGGCGCATATTGTGCGATACCGTATGTCGAGGCTTGGGCGCGATGTGCCGTGCCAAATGCATCCATGATAAAGATGTCGCATAAGCGAGCAAGCTTTTGTGCTAGTTTAGGATCATTCGCTTTTTCTCCCGGATTAAATCGGACATTTTCACAAATGACAAGTTCCCCAGGTGACACATGAACACCGTCTAAATAATCTGTTTCAAAACGAACTGGAAATGGTAAATGGTTAGCCAAGTACTCGGCAACAGGTTGAAGGGAGAGTTTAGGATCTACTTGCCCCTCTTCGGGTCGTCCTAAATGAGATAAAACAATTACGGCGGCTTTTGCTTCCAATGCTTTGCATAAAGTAGGCAATGCTGCTCGCAATCGTTGATCGCTTGTTATGATATTGTTTTTTATTGGGACATTTAAGTCTTCACGTATAATAACTCGTTTTCCACGTAAATCCAGATCTGTCATGTTCATAAGGCTCATGAGCGCTCCTAAAAATTCATCATGTGATAGGCTGTATCTAGCATCCGGTTGGAAAATCCCCATTCGTTATCATACCATGCCATGACTTTAACAAGATTTCCCAATACACGAGTTTGTGTGGTATCAAATACGGCTGAAGCGGCGTAATGATTAAAGTCGCAAGACACAAGCGGTTCTTCGTTGATATGTAAAATATCATTTTGAGCTTGGCGCATAATATGATTGATCTCATCAACTGATGTTGGACGTTTTGATGTAAAAGTTAGATCGATCATTGATACATTCAATGTTGGAACGCGTGTAGCGAAGCCATCCAAGAGGCCTACCAATTCGGGGAGGACTAATCCTACCGCAGCTGCTGCTCCTGTTTTTGTTGGAATAATCGAGTGAGCTGCTGCGCGAGCCCGATGTAAGTCTATATGATGCCCATCTAGCAACAGTTGATCTTTGGTATAAGCATGTATCGTATTGAGTAGACCATATTCAATGCCAATGCTATCATTTAGAGGCTTAACAACTGGCGCTAAACAATTGGTGGTACAAGACGCATTAGACACAATACGATCTGAGTCGCGTAATAATTGATGGTTGACACCGTAAACAATGGTTGCGTCAACATCTTTTCCTGGTGCTGAAATGAGAACTTTTTTAGCGCCTGATTCCAAATGAATACTGGCATCTTTTTTGCTTGTAAATTTTCCTGTACATTCGAAAACCAAATCAATATTGAGCTCTTTCCATGGTAACGCTTTGGGGTTACGTTCAGAAAGGATACGGATATGATGACCATCTATCATTAGGTTTTGATCATGGACCTCAACTTTGCTTTGAAATCGTCCATGTGTACTGTCGTAGCGCGTCAGATGTGCTGTAGCCTGAATATTTGATGAGGTATCATTGATTGCGACAACATTAAAATCTTTTTGACGGTTAGATTCGAAAATGGAACGCAATACACAACGACCAATACGGCCGTATCCATTAATCGCAATACGTAATGTCATACTTTTTCTCCGAAATCTTTAAAATAGTAGCCATGGTATTTTCTAGTGTAATACCGGCCGCTTGAAAAACGTCTTGAGCGGGTGCTGAGTGACCAAAATTATCAATACCAATCACGGCGCCTTCGAGTCCCACAAATCGATACCAATAGTGAGTTGTTCCTGCTTCAATGGCAATACGTTTTTTTATTCGGGCAGGCAGGACATGCTCTTGATAGGCTAAATTTTGACTTAAAAATCGCTCGGCACAAGGCATTGATACAACACGTATGGACAATCCAAGGTCTTTAGCTTTTAGCGCACTTTCAATCGCAATTTGAACTTCAGAGCCCGTTGCAATAAGGATGATTTCGGGTATTTCGCAGTCTAATAAAATGTAACCCCCAGATGCAATTTCTACTGCATGAGCTGCAGAATGCTTTAATGCCGGCAAGCTTTGACGCGAAAGCAGAAGGCAAGATGGCCCGTTGTGTCTCTCTATGGCTTGTTGCCATGCAACCGCTGTTTCTGCTAAATCAGCGGGACGCCATACGTGCATATTCGGCGTCATTCTCAGCATGGCAGCATGTTCGACTGGTTGATGAGTCGGACCATCTTCACCTAAGCCAATCGAGTCATGCGTGAAAATATAAATTACCCTCTGTTGCATGAGAGCGCTCAGGCGAATAGCGTTTCTTGCATAGTCAGAAAACACCAAGAATGTTCCGCCGTATGGTATAAATCCTCCATGCAAGGCTAGGCCATTTAAAATAGCTGACATAGAAAATTCACGTACGCCATAATGCAGATAATTTCCTTCAAAGTTGCTGGCCGTGATAGGCACTGTTCCAGACCAATTGGTATTATTTGATTCAGTTAAATCAGCGGATCCACCTAAGAGTTCAGGTAGTTGAGATGCAAATGCTTCAATACATTGTTGCGATGTTTTTCTCGTTGCACAAGGCTTGGTTGAATCCAAAGTTTGTTCTATAAATAGCGCTGAATAAGAAGCCCAGTCATCTGGTAAGTCACCATTGATACGGCGTAAAAACTCTTGGTAATCTTCAGCTCGTCGTTTTTGATAAGCTTGACATTCTAATAGCCAGGCTTTTTCAGCCATTTCACCTTGTTTAGCGTGATTCCATGCCGTATAAACATCTTCTGGAATTTCAAATGGCTTGTAGGGCCAATTAAATCGATTGCGAAGTTGAGCAATATCCTCTTTACCCAGAGGAGCACCATGTGTTTTCGCCTGTCCTGCTGCAAGGGAGCCATAACCAATAATAGTTTTGCAGATAATGAGCGAGGGTTTTTCTGTTTCTTGTTTTGCCTTAATGATGGCTTCTTCAATCGCTTTTGGATCATGACCATCAATCGGACCAATCACATGCCAGTGGTAAGCTTGAAACCGTAAAGAGGTATCTTCATTAAACCAATCTTTAACGGGTCCATCGATGGATATGTCATTATCATCATAAAATGCGATCAATTTTCCAAGCTTTAGTGTTCCGGCATAAGAGCAGGCCTCATGCGAAATCCCCTCCATTAGGCAACCATCTCCAACAAAAACATAGGTGTGATGATCAACTAGGGTATTTTCAGTATCGTTATAATGAGCCGCCAATATTTTTTCAGCAATTGCCATTCCCACTGCATTAGCAAGTCCCTGGCCAAGAGGTCCGGTTGTTGTTTCAACACCGGGTGTTTCTGTGCATTCAGGATGGCCAGGTGTATGAGAATGTAATTGACGAAATTGTTTAATTGCTTCAATATCCAGTTTATAACCAGTCAGGTGTAGCAGAGCATACAGTAACATTGAGCCATGACCATTGGATAAAACAAATCGATCTCGGTCGAACCAATAAGGATTTTTGGGATTGTGTTTAAGAAAATTTTTCCAAAGTATTGTTGCCACATCCGCCATGCCAAGTGGCATGCCTGGATGGCCTGATTGAGCTTGCTCTACGGCATCAACACTTAAAAAGCGAATGGCGTTTGCGAGCATATTCAAAAAAACCATGGTTAAATCCTGAAAAAGGTAACGCCCAAATTAGTTAGTGGCTCGCTACAAATTGGAAAGCAGGTATTGTCGCTCAGAAGACGTTATTCGGCAAGACAATGCGCACAGATAGGCTATTTAAATTTACTTTTTGATCAATTTATAAGACAATAGGGCAAATCATGAATATTTATTTGCAGAGTGGCTATGGCACATTATGATGTAGAAGCAATCCCTGATTATTTGTCTGCTATTTCAAGCTTCTCCTTTCGCCCAAAGCCTGATGGTAAAGACATCCTTTCACCTCCTCATAATACAAACCAAACTGATTTGATTTCTAACGAAGCTTCAGAGGATGATTCCGGAGAGGGCCGGCCTAAAAGTATCTGCTCAGAAGCATCTACTCAAACAGAAGATGAAAGCCCTGCCAGGGCTAATTCACAAAACTCTCAATTTGTTGAACTCGACAAAAAAATCGCGATTCTCAAAAAATTGGAATACTACGCAAGAATCGAAGAGCAGTTAAATGGCGACAAAGCCCACGATGACAGGCTATTTGAAGAAGCGGCTCTATTCTTTGCACCATTTACAGACGGAGAGCAACAATGGAAACTCGCTCGTCTCTATTCTGTTTTGCGTATGCGTTTTCGCAAGGACTTAGTGGATGGGACTCGGCGTCAGTCACAAGAGTTTGCTCAGCTTGCCGGTGATTTGTTGATTTTGGCGAGTATTTTAAAGGGGATGCATCGCCACGGAGTTAATGTACCTCGTGCTGTTCGTGCCAATCTACGTGAGCAAAAACTTATAGAGGGTTATCTTTCTAAAGTCATTGGCTATTCAGTAGGTGTTAAATGGGAGGAAGAGCCGGAAATTCCAGAGTGGGGCACCCAGAGCATCCGGGATTTGCATCAACGTTGGAATCTTATTCCTCGTCTGCTCGTTGTTCGATTGTGGCGTGATATACGCTTGTTAGCTCTCTTTATTCAAGGTAATTTTTTAGAGGGATTTCGTCAAGTTGAGCAAGGTGGTGCTTTATTCTTTTTTTCCCATTTAGCCTGGATTTTCTTTCTCCCTCGTTTATTGACCAATATTTGCTTGATTTATAAGCATGTTTTTGATGAGTCATCCATGACAGAAGTAGAAGTTCGCATGGAATGTAAAGTCAGATTACGAGCACAACTGGTCCGACGTTGGCAGGAAATTTTTAATGATGCCGCTTGGTTTAGCAGTGGGATTACGACTTGTTTTTTCTTAGCAGGTAAAGCGCCTGCTGTTGGATTATATTTAGCTGTTGCCATGCAGTCATATGATCTTTTGGTGATGATAACCCGCTTTATACTTGAAATGCGCCGATTAAATCAAATCCGATCGGATCTATTGCAACAAAGACTAAATAGATCTGAGGTCGATGATGATGAGATGGGATTGTTAGCTGATTTAGATGAGCGTATAACTATTGACCGTCTGGAATTATTCTACGGTATTTTTAACTTTCTCGTTCTTTTGTTGTGCGCTGTTTTGCTCTCACCCACTCTTGCTGGTATTAGCCCTATTTTACCTATCATGGCAGCAACAACAGCTGTATTAATTACGTTGGTGACTTACGCCGCGACACAATGGTTTACTCGTAAACGCCAGTCTCTCTATGAAGGTCCCTTAATTTCTCCTGAAATACACTGTATTAAGACAATGACGCTCGATGAGTTTAACCCTAAATCATTTATAAATGCCAAAGAAATTGATTTGGGTATTTTTTCAGTCGGTTATGTTCGCGTCATCGGAAGCCGTTCAGATAATAGATTGGTGAATCTTATTTACGTGGATAAAAGATCTGGCACAATTATTAATTTTAACGATGCGTTTGCATTGACAGATAAAGAGCGAGGTAGTTTAAAAGACATATTCCCCGCTCCTAGGGCAGAACCTTGGCTGCAGGTTTTAGAAGTTGATGAGCATAATCAATTGATTACTAAATTGATGCAGCTAAACAAACAGACGAGCGTGCTCCAAACTGTAAAAAAACCAACATTGTGGCAAAATATGGCTAAACAAACCACTCAAAGTGTTTCTACTTTTTCAAATGGCATTTTAGGGATTGGCGGATAACACGACACAACTTTTTATATTAGCGTTCTCTAATAAGCCCTGTAATTTAGGATAAAAATAATGACAATGGAACTCTTACCTTCTTTTTCAATAACTGACACGGATAAATTTATCAATCAGCTCGATGATATGCTGACTAAACATCTATCAACCATATCTGTTCTACTCCAACAAACAGAAGCTTTCACGTGGGAAAATTTGATGTATCCTTTGGAGGAAATGGATGATGAGTTAGAGCGCTTTTGGTCACCAATGTCTCATCTACATGCTGTTGCGAATACGCCTGCTTTACGTACATGTTATCAGGCCTGCTTGCCGAAATTATCGGCTTATCATGCAGCCATTGGACAAAATCAAGCACTGTATCAGGCGGTTAATGCATTGGATAAAGCGGCACTGAGTGAAACGCAGTTTAAAATTGTTGAGGATTCATTACGTGGGTTTCGTTTATCTGGGGTTGCTCTACCAGCGGAGCAAAAACGTCGCTTTGAGGATATTTCTACAAAACTCTCAACATTATCCAACCAATTTGAAAATCATATTCTAGATGCCGTGCATGATTTCACTTACCATGTTACTGATCTATCTATCTTAGCAGGCATGCCTGAGCATGCTATTGCCACGGCAAAAGCATTGGCAGAGGAAAAAGGATTAGATGGTTGGGCTTTGAGTCTGGAGCAGCCTTGCTACTTAGCCGTTATTGCATATGCTGAAGACAGAGCATTGCGAGAAATTATGTATCAAGCTTATAGTACCAGGGCATCGGATCAAGGTCCATCTGCGGGAAAATTTGATAATACCCCAGTGATGGATGAAATATTAGCTTTACGTTTTGAAAAAGCTAGACTACTCGATTTCTCCAATTATGCGGAGCTATCTTTAGCCACCAAAATGGCTGACTCTGCCATACAAGTTAATGATTTTTTAGAAGATTTGCTTCGACGCGCGCACAAACAAGCTCAAAATGAATTTGAAGAGTTAACCAAATTTGCTAAAGACGTATGCCAAATAGATAGACTTGAGCCTTGGGATATTACTTTTGTGTCTGAGAAAAAACAACAAGCTTTATTTCAGATTTCTCAAGAAATGCTGCGACCTTATTTTCCGCTCCAACAGGTCATAGAGGGTGTGTTTAATATTATTTATCGGCTTTATGGCATGACATTTAAAGCGATTGAAACATTTAATACTTGGCATGCTGATGTGCTGTGTTATGCTGTATTTGATGAAAGCGAACAGTTGCGTGGTTATGTTTACATGGATCTTTTTGCTCGCCCACACAAACGGGGTGGAGCCTGGATGGATTCTTTACAGAGTCGTTTTAAGCACCAGGATGGGCGTATACAATGTCCTATTGCGACATTGACTTGCAATTTTGCCAAAGCTAGTCCACAAAAACCTGCTATGTTATCGCATGATGAAGTTCTCACATTCTTCCATGAATTTGGTCATTGTTTACATCACCTACTTACAAAAGTTGATGAACTTGGTGCTTCCGGCATTAATGGTGTTGAATGGGATGCAGTAGAATTGCCCAGTCAATTTTTTGAAAATTGGGGATGGGAGCAACAATCTCTAACATTATTAACCAGACATATTGAAACAAACGAACCACTACCTTCAACCATCTTTGAATCACTCAAAGCTGCAAAAAATTTTCAATCAGCTATGATGATGATGCGCCAGCTCGAGTTTTCTATGTTTGATTTTTATATCCATGAGATGTATACCCCAAATGATGAGAATTTTATCGCAAATGTTTTAGCAAATGTTCGAAAGAAAACCATGGTTATTCCCTATGCCTCATATAATCGTTTTCAGCATAGCTTTAGTCACATTTTTGCTGGTGGCTATGCGGCTGGATATTACAGTTATAAATGGGCAGAAGTACTTTCTAGTGATGCATTCTCAAGGTTTGAAGAGGAAGGTATATTCAATTCAAAAACAGGTCGAGATTTTTTGCACCACATTTTGGAGGTTGGTGGTTCAGTCAAAGCTGCGGTTGCATTTGAAAAGTTCCGTGGTCGGCCAGCGAATGTCGATGCATTACTCAGACATTCTGGAATTTTTTCATGAGCAAAATCAATGGGCTATATGATATTCCTTTGCTGACAATAGATGGTCAAGAAACGACATTAGAGCCTTATCAAGGGAAAGTATTGTTGATCGTGAATGTTGCAAGCCGATGTGGTTTCACCCCACAGTATAGAGTGTTACAGCAACTATATGAGGATTATCAATCCCGAGGCTTTAGTGTCCTTGGGTTTCCATGCAATCAATTTTTACATCAGGAACCTTCTAACAATAAAGAAATTAAAACATTTGCAAACGATTGTTTTCGTACGACGTTTCCATTATTTGCTAAATTAAATGTTAAAGGAACTCAACAATCCCCATTGTATCATTATCTTGCCAAGCATATTGAAAAAAAACCGTGGATATTTATACCATGGAATTTCACCAAAGTTTTAGTTGACCAAAAAGGTCATGTTTTGAAACGTTACTTACCCACGACGTCAATCAAAAAAATACGTCATGATCTAGATCGCATGCTTGCTCAGTAACGTTCTACACGCTTGAAGATAGCTTATCTCATTAGGTGGGCATTGATCACGCTGAGCTTGCCACAAACATTCAGCTAAACACTCTATCATAAGATGCTCTACGAAATGTTGATCTGATTGTTTTACAAGAATAGATTGAAAAATTGAAGAAATGCCAGCTGGACGATCAGTTAAAATTTGGTCACGAAGTGTTAAGTGAAGACCCATATGTAAAAAGGGATTTGATTGCCCTAATTCAGGGAAATAAGCGGCGTTTACATCACCTGAGTCAACAACCACATGATATTCTGGATGTATCAATAAAACATCGACAATTTGTTGCTCTAAAGGTTGGAGCGAGCGTTTGTTTCGGTATTTTTCCCAACAATTTATATAAAATTGACGAATTTCTTGTGGGGTTTGGCCGTACATCATATTTTGGTTCTCACTTGATGAGGAAATTTCGGATTTTTTGTTCTAAATGTGTTCAAGAATAGACTTGTATTAAACCTATGTCAATCAAAATATCCCGATTCTAGTAGATGTTCTAATACTGCATAAAGTGGTTACTGGACTCGAGGTGGTGATGCAACTTACATGGATTTATACTGTACTTGTGATTAACTCACCTTACGCACGGAGCGTGTCAACAAGCCATGTTTTTTAGCTCCTGCATTGCAATCTGATTGGCTCGCACAATCAACTTAAATTTAAGCAACCCCAGTAATGGGTTTTATTTAGAGCAAATCGCCAACATTTTAATAGATCCGAGTTGTAGT
>VFQP010001807.1_pt1 | contig 26349 bp, 23 predicted proteins | sample 3512351 | NCBI WGS metagenome assembly VFQP01 (sample SAMN10412372, study PRJNA504923) | tailings metagenome | isolation source: Relicate 1 Philex TSF1 revegetated site | place: Philippines: Tuba, Benguet | collected 2017-08-29
ATCTTGTTACCGCGATCGCCCAGCAGTTCTCACCTTCGTCGCCGACGCCACTCCAGTTCGTGAAGCTTGCGTGTCGAACGACACAGCGCACCAGATCTGCTCAAGGGAGCCGATTCCACGGATTTCTCGTATCGCCTGCAAAGTCACCTCAAAACGGCCGCGACAATTCCCGCGACGCGTTCTCGACGATCATCCGTAACATCGTGATCAGCGCGGTTTGCGTTTCCGCCGATGTGCCATCCACACCCGGCACCTGGCGCGCGGTGATGCCGTCGACCGCTCCCGCCAGATAGCATTGGCGCAGCATCTCGCGCTCGGTCTCCAAATCGTGCAGCGCATCGTGCCGGCCCGTCGCCAGCGCCAAACCCGCCGCGATCGCATAGCCCGCCCAGTTCGACACGGCGCCGACGACCAGCACGTCGGTCGGCACGATCGTCGCGATTCCGTCCTTGCACGGGCACGCGCAAACGCGGCCGAAATTCTGGATATCTTTGACCGCTTCGGTCACGCGACCGAAGCCGATCTCGTTGCCGCCGTCGCCGATGCCGACGGTCAGAATCCCCGCCTCGGAAGCCGCGTAAGCCAGCGCATCGGCGCTCGCCATCGTCGTGCGATCGCGGCCATTGCCGGTGATCGTGTGGAACACGCCCTTGGCGTTCGGCCCGCCCTTCTCGATGAAGATCACGGCCTTGGGCTTATGCTTGCCGATCAAGGCACGCGCGGCACGCGGGCCCTCCACGGCGTCGAGCACGAAATTCTCGGTCAGGCAGCAGGCCGAGCGTTTGGCGAAAGTGCCAGCGTCCATCGGCGGCAGACCAGCCGCAATCGCCGTCGCGCGGATGGGGCCGAGATTGCGATCCTCCGACACGAAGATCGGCTTGGCGCCGAGGGCGATATCGAGCGCACGTCCGATCGCGATGGCGCCCAAAGGCCCGTCGGTCTCGCCGACTGGCAGCCAAGGCGGCGCCCCCGCCCCGGTGACGATCAACACGTTGTCGCCGGCCGTCAACGCGCCCATCAACGCGTCGACCGCCAGCGTTGTCAGCGGCCGCTTCTGATCGGCGCGGGCCGCGTCGTAAAGCCGATGGATGATGCCGCGCGGCAGCCCCGCACCGAAACGCATCTCGACATTGACGAGGCGATCCATCGCCTCGCCGACCACATCGTCCATCCGGGTGTTCATCGTCACGTGTTCCTTACGTGCGCGCCGCCGGGCTTCCGCAGGGAAGCCCGGCGCACGCGTCGGTCTTAGTTGCTGGCGGCTTTGAAGCCGACGATCGGCGACAGGATCGCGTCGAAGCGGTCGGCGCACGCCTTGCCGCCGCAGCGCTTGACCCAGCCCGGCACGACGGTCGATTGCAGCGTCGCGCGCAGCGTGGCGAGATCGGCCGCACTCGGCTCGACATTCGTCATGACCTTGTCGCCGGTGATCAGCGTGCCGATTTTGCAGCCATCGGCCTTGCCGGTCATGCAAGCCGTGCCGTCGGCGGCACCGCGCGCGGCGAGCGCCCACTGGTCGTCCTCGACCTTCTTGTAGACGGCCTGGATGAAGTCGCGCGCATCGGCGCTCAAACCTTCCCACCAGCGCAGATTGACGTAGTAACCGCCGGTCCCCCACGAAACGGGCACGGCGTAGATGTACTTCGTCACCTCGAACCACTTGGCGGCATTTGCCGACAGCGCGGCGGTGACGGCGCAATCGGCCACACCGGTTTCAAGCGCGCCGTAGACTTCCGGGAAGCCAACGCTGACCGGCTGCGCGCCGAGCTTGGTCACCAGGTCGTTCTGCGACGGCCCGAAGGTGCGCACCTTGCGGCCCGCGAGATCGGAAAGCTGCGAGATCGGGCGGCGGCAGAAGATCACGTTCGCCGGGAACGGATAGGTGCCGATGATCTTGATGCCGAAGCGCTTGAGTTCGTCGTTGGCCGCATTGGTCACGGCCGCCGATACTTTGCGCGCCGTATCGACGTCGGGGTTGAGACCAGCGAGATCGGCGATCTCCAGGAACGGCACGTCGCCCGAAACCGAGGCGAGCGGCGAGGCGCCGATATCGGCCTGGCCTTGACGCACGAGGCGCAGAATGTCGTTGCCGCTGACGCCGGCTTCCGCCCAGGTGCTGGGCTGGAACGTGACACGGCCCGCACTCCATTCCGGAATCTTGCGGTAGATCGGCATTTCCACGTCTTTGTATTGGGCGAGCGTGGGCAGCGATTGGGTGACGGACTTGACCGTCACCGCCGGGCCCCGGCCGATCGACGGATCCTGGGCGAAAGCCGCCGTCGCGGCGGCAAGGAAACCCGCGGCGATGGCCGCGAGCGCGTATTTGCTGTTCATCTTGGACTCCCTGTTCAAAGGATCGGGTTGCGGTCGAAGCGGGTCCATTGTTCGGCCCCGTTGTCGGTGATCAGATAGGTGTCTTCGATCGCGAAGCCGCCATGACGCGGATCGAGGACGAGCGTTTCCACGTTGATGACCATGTCGCGCTGGAGCACGGCCTCGCTTTTCGCGATCAGCGGCGGATTTTCGTGATGTTCGACGCCAAGCCCGTGGCCGACATGCTCCATGCGGAAAGTCGGCACGCGGCGGCGCGCGACGTCGACGGCCTTGTGATAGAGATCGCTGACGCGCGCCCCGGGGCGCAGCATGTCGGCCGCCGCGCGCTGGGAGTCGAGCGCGCAGGCGTAGAGATTCGCCTGTTCGTCCGACATTTTCTTCCACATGCGCGTGACGGCCGTATCGGCGTGATAACCCTTGTAGCGGGCACCCAGATCGAAGCGGATCGCGTCGCCTTCGTTCAGCAATCCGTCTTCGGGAATGGCGTGCGAGAACGCGCCGTTGGCGCCAAAGCCGAGCACGAAATTGGCGATATTCTCGCAGCCGCGCGAGGACACGCCCGTCGCATAGATACGGCCCAATTCGCGCTCGCTCACGCCCGTGCGCGCGGCCGCGAACATGTCGTCGACCGCCCCTTGCATCGCTTCGCACGCGACGCGCAGACGCGAAATTTCCTCGGGTGTCTTCACCGTGCGGATGTCGCGCACGCTGGTCAGCGCGTCGACCAATTCAACGCCGGGATAGGATCTAACCAGTTCGTCGAGAATCCATTTCGGCAGATAGCGTTCCTCGACGCCGATGCGGCCTTTCTTGGGCATCGCCTCGGCCAATGCCGTGCGCCAGCTCGGCAGCAAGCCGCTGTCGCGATCGGTCGCGTATTCGGCGTAACCGAAAACGCGCGGAATCCAGGAACGGATCTTCATATCCGCGAAATCCCAGCTCGGCACGATCGCTGCCGCAGGGATCGCCGGATCGCGGAAAATCAACGCGAGGAACGGCCGGTCGAGGAACGAGAACGTGCTCGGGATCGGAAAATCCGTGGCGTAGATGAAGTTGTTCGGCTGCGCGAGCAGGATCACGTCAAGCTTGTCGCGATCCATGATCGCTTCGGCGTTCTTACGATTGAACAACATGGTTCACGCTCCCCAGTTCGCCGTCATCACGCGCAGCGCATTGCCGTGGCAGATCGCCGCGACTTCCACCGGCGCGAAACCGGCCTTGGCCAGCGCGCCGGGCAACGACGGCAGATCGCCGTAATCGGCGAACCCGTCGGCGTAGAGGGTTTCGAAGACGAACTTGCCGGCCATTTCCGGATACATGCGACGCGTGCCGTTCTCCCACTTGATCTTCGAATGCGGGAAGAAGTCGGTGCCGATCGCGACATGCGCCACGCCGACCAGATCGGCGACATAGCGGATATGGGCGATCACGTCGGCCATCGTCGGCCGCCCGCCCTTTGCGGTCACGCAGAAGGGCGAGTAAGGCGAGATGCCGACAACGCCGCCGGTCGCGGCGATCGCCTTGATCTGTTCGTCGGTGATGTTGCGCACGCTGGGCGTCAAGCCATCGGCATTGGAGTGCGTCGCGGCGACGGGCTTCGCGCAGTTCGCGATGATGTCGAGCGAGGTGCGCCGCCCCGCATGCGAGAGATCGACGAGAATGCCGCAGCGATTCATTTCCTGGATCGTGCGGCGGCCGAGCAGCGTCAGACCGCCATCGGTCAGTTCCATGCAACCCGCGCCGAACTGCGTCTGCTCGTTGTAGGTGAGTGCGGCGACGCGCAACCCCAGGGTCGCGAGGATCTGGATATAGGCGGTCTCGTCCTCGATGAAGTGCATCCCCTGCACGCTCTGGATCACGCCGATCTTACCGTCCGCGATCGAGGCTTGGACGTCGCCCGCCGTACGCACATGGCGGACCGTCGCGGCGGCCTCGCGAAAGACGTTCTGGTAGTCGAAGAATTCCTTCAGTACCGGCCGGATATCGCGCGCGTATAGCGCCATGGTCAGGCTGGTGGCGACCACGCCCGCCTTGGCGAGCTTGCCGCCGTAATCCATCGGGTTGCTGGCGGGCGGCGTCAGCGTCGCGATCGTGCCGCCGAGAAGATCGATCACGGGGATTTTGGACGTCGAAGTCATATCGTTTGATCCGTCAGACGAAGAACAAGGCGAGTTGCGGGAAGGCGAACAGCACGAACAGCGCGGCGATGTAGACGCCGACGAAAGGCATTACGCCGCTGAAGATGTCGGTGATGGGCCCCGGCTGGCGCCGCAAACCCTGCAGCACGTACATGACCGTGCCGTCGGGCGGCGTGATCAGCGCGATTTCGACCAGCATGGTCACCATCACGCCGAACCAGATCGGGTCGTAGCCGAGCGCCATGACGATCGGATAGACGACCGGGATCGTCGTCACGACCATGGAGAAGCCCTCCATGAACGTGCCCAGCGCCAGATACAGCGCCAGGATCATCAGCATGATGCTCCAATCCGGCAACGGCAGATTGCCGACGAAAGCCGAGATCGTCTGCGGCACGTTGAGGCTGGTGAGGATGTAGTTGAGAATGAAGGCCGCGATCAGGATCAAGCCGACCATCGACGTGTTGCGCGCCGTCGCCATGCCGCATTCGGTCAGGATTTTGGGCGTGAGCTTCCCGTCGAGCAGCGCGAAGAACGCTGCGCCGACAACGCCGAACGCCGCGGCTTCCGTCGGCGTCGCCACACCGCCATAGATCGTGCCGAGGACCAGCACGATCAGAATCAAGGTCGGAATCAGCCCGAGCGTGCCCTTGATTTTGACCGACAGCGGAATGCGTTCGCCCGCCGACGGCAGCGGATTGCGCACGCCGTGCCAGAAGATGAACATCAGGAAGAACGCCGTGACGATCGCGGCCGGGACGATCGCGGCGGCATAGAGCGCACCGACCGAGGTGTTCGTCAGCAGCGCGTAGATGATGAAGATCGTGCCCGGCGGTATAAGACTGCCCAGCGCCCCGCCCGCCGCCAACGAGCCGAGCACCACGCGCTTGTCGTATTGCGTGCGCTCGAAATGCGGCAACGCGACCGAGCCCATCGTCGCCGCCGTGGCGATGCTGGAGCCCGACATCGCGGAGAACACGGCGCTGGCGACGATATTGGTGTGCAGCAAACCGCCCGGCAAACGGTTGAGCCAAAGCCCGAGCGCGTTATAGAGCTTGTTCGACACGCCCGAGCGCAGCAGCAACTCGCCCATCAACAGAAACAGCGGCATGGCGATCAGCGTGTAGTTGGTGCTGGTCGACCAGGCGATGGCGCCCAGATAGTCGTAGAACGGCCGCGTCGAGAACGCGAAGCCGGTCACGAGGCCGAGAATGCCGAGCGTGGCGGCGATATAGACGCCGGCGGCGAAGAACAGCCCGAACATGACGCAGAGCGCCAGGATCGGCAGCACGGGAATATCGGTGCCATGGCCCGCGAACCAAAGGCCGAGCAGAACCAGCAGGACGATCCCAAGAACGAGAATGGCGATCATGGTTTGGCGGCCTCTTCGAGCGCGTCGAGTGTTTCCTTCGTTTCCTCTTCCGATCCGCGCGGACGCAGCAGCGCGTCGATGCCCGCCGCGTCGCCCGCCGCGATCCGGCACAGGCATTCGACGAGCAGCGACACGAGCAGCAGCGCAAAGACGCCGATGCCGAACGTCCACAGGATCTGCGGCCACAACAGCGGTATGGCCAGGGAGCTGAGATCGTGCGCGTTGAACAGCCGCGTTTCCTCGATCACCGTCGTCGCGGACCAGCCGACGATCGCGACAAGGGCGACGAGCAGCAGCAGCGCGCCGACATGCAAGAATTGCCGCAAGCCCAGCGGCATGCGCATGACCAGCATGTCGATGCGGATATGCGCGCGCTCGACCATCGCGTGGGCCAAGCCCCACGTGATACCGAAGCCGAGCAGATAGCCCGAGATTTCGGTCGTGGCGCCGGAGTTGAAGCCGAAGAACTTCCGGCAGGTCACGTCAACGCTGATGAACGCCGCGGCGACGATGTACGCCCAGCCGGCGCACCCGCTCATGAACGCCGCGAGCGCTTCGATCGGCCGTCGCGCACGCGCGACGGATGCCGCAGCCGCTTTACCCAACGACTCAACGCTCACGATTGTCCCCCTTGGCCATAGCCCCCGCCGCCCGGCGTCTCGATCACGAGACAAGCGCCGGGACCGACGGCGATTTGATCGCATTTCTCCGGCAGCGCGGTTTCGCGTCCGTCGTCGGTGCGCATCAGGAAGCGTCCGGATTTCGCGGCGCCGCCCCCGGCCAATCCCCAGGGCGCGGAACGGAATCGCTCGCCGCTGCCGCTGAACACCGCCGTGTGATCGAGCGTGCGGATCGTCCGGCGAATGCCCATGCCGCCGCGATGCGCGCCCGCACCTTCCGAGCCTTCGATAAGGTTGTAGCTTTCGATCAGCAGCGGATACTCGGTCTCGATCGCTTCGACCGGCAGATTCGACGTGTTGGTCAGGTAGGCCTGCACGCCGTCCTTGCCCGGCTTGTCGAAGCGCGCGCCGCCACCGCCACCCAGCGTTTCGAAATAGACGTATTCGGCGCCGGTGCGCGGATTGCGGCCGTAGAACATCGCCGAGGTATTGGAGCCGTTGGCCGCCGCCGTCACCGCCTTGGGCAGAACCGGCGCCAGCGCGCCCATGATCGCGTCGACGACACGCATGCCGGTCTGCACGCGGTGCGCAACCGCCGCCGGATAGACAGCGTTGACGATCGTGCCCTCGGGGGCGGAGACGGTGATCGGGCGAACAAGTCCCGAGTTGTTCGCGGCGTCGGGATCGAGCAACACTTTCAGCGCGAAGGCGACGGTCGACAGCAAACCGTTGAACACAAGATTGATGTTGCCGGGCACTTGCGCGCCGGTTCCTGCGAAGTCCAGCGCGATCGTCTCGCCCGTGACATCGATCGCGACACGGATCGGTACGTCGAAATGCCCCGTGCCGTCGCTGTCGATCTTGTCTTCGAAAACGTAGCGGCCGGCCGGAATCTCGGCGATCGCGCGGCGCATACGCCGCTCGGTGGCGCTCAGAATTGCCTCGAACGCGGTAGCAAGCGTGGCGATGTTGTATTTTCCGGTGAGTTCCGCGAAACGCCGCAGCCCCAGGCGGCTCGCCGCGAATTGCGCGTTGAAATCGCCCAACCGCTCGTGACGCATGCGCATGTTGAGCAGCAGGATGTTGTAGACATCGCGCACCAGCTCGCCCTTGGCGAACAGCTTCACCAGCGGGATGCGGATCCCTTCCTGATAGATCTCGGTCAGCCCCGCGGCCATGCTGCCCGCGCGGGCTCCGCCGATATCCGAGTGGTGCGCGATCGTGCACACGAAACACAGCAACTTGCCGCCGACGAAAACCGGCTCGGCGGTATTGATGTCGGGCAGATGCGAACCGCCGCCCTCATAAGGATCATTGGCGACGAACATGTCGCCAGGCGCGATCGTTTCCAGCGGATAGGCCGCGCGGATCGCGCCGATCAGCCCTAGCATACCACTGAGATGGATCGGCAGCGATTGCGCCGCCTGGGCGATCAACTGGCCCTCGGTATCGATGATCGCCGTCGAATGATCGCGGCGTTCCTTGATGTTGCCGGAGAAGGCCGAGCGCATCAGCGCCACGAACATCTCGTCGGTGATCGATTTGAGGCCGTTATGGAGGACCTCGAGCGTGATCGGATCGAGCTTGGGCTTAGTCATGACCGACCTCGATGACGAGATTGCCGAAACGGTCGAGATGCGCCCGATCGGCGGGACCGATGACGGTCGTGCTGTCGAGTTGGTCGACGATCGCCGGGCCTGCGATCTCGACATCGACCGGCAATTCCGCGCGGCGATAGATCGCCGCCGGCACTTGCGCGCCGTCGTCGAATGTCACGCCGCGTGTCGTATGTGGAGTGTGGGGCGCGCCTTCGACCGATGTCTGCGCCACCACCGGCAAAACGCCCAACTCGCCCGTCACTTCCAAACGCAGCGCCACCGCTTCGATCGCCGCGTCGGGATCAGCATGGCCGTAATTCAACCGATGCGATTCCAGAAAGGCATCGCGCAGCACCGCGACCGACGCCCCGGGTTCGAACTCGACGGACAGTTCGAAATTCTGGCCGACATAGCGGAGATCGAGATGTGCCTGCAACGCGCGGCGCGATGGCGCAGGATCGAGTCCGCTCAACCACGCTTCGGCCTTGACGGCAAGTTCGCGATGGACGGAAGCCAGCTTGGCAAGTGCGGCTTCGTCGAGCCGGACGAACAGCGCACGCACATAACTTTCGCGCAGCGGCGCATGCAGCAGCCCCTCGGCGCAAAGTAGCCCCGGACGCGCGGGCACGATGACGCGTGGAATGCCGATCGTGCGCGCGACGTCGGCCGCATGCAGCGGCCCCGCCCCGCCGAATGCCACGAGTTCGAAACCCCGCGGATCGAGGCCGCGCTCGACCGATATCTGGCGGATCGCTTTGACCATGTTGGAGTTCGCGATGCGCAGAATGCCGAGCGCGGTTGCACGCGCACCGAGCCCTAGCTTGGCCGCAAGTTCGCCGATCGCGCGCGCGGCGGCATCGGGATCGAGCGGCATCGTTCCGCCAAGAAGCCCTTCGGGCGATAGGCGGCCGAGCAGAAGATTGGCGTCGCTGACGGTCGGCAGCACACCGCCCCGACCATAACAGGCCGGGCCCGGTGCCGCGCCTGCGCTTTGCGGCCCGACCTTCATCAAGCCATCGCGATCGATCCAGGCGATCGAACCGCCGCCCGCCCCGACCGCGTTGATGTCGATTGCCGGCAGCTTGACGGGGCGGCCTTCGATCTCGCGGCTGCTGGTCGTCGACGGCGTGAAGTCACGCACGAGGCTCACATCGGCGCTCGTACCGCCCATATCGAGCGTGATGAAGTTGCCGCCCGATGTGCCACGCAGATTGGCAAGCGCGCCGACGATACCGGCGGCCGGACCCGACAAGGCCGTGCGCACCGGCAAATGGCGCGCGCGCGCGATCGGCATCAACCCGCCGCTCGATTGGCTGATGCCGATCGAAACGTCGCTGCCCAAATCGCGCACGCCGCTTTCGAGCCGGCGGAGATAGCGCGCCATGATCGGCTGCACATAGGCGTTGATGGCCGTGGTCGAGAAGCGCTCGAACTCGCGGAACTCGGGATGGACTTCCGACGAGATCGACAAGGCGAGATCGGGCAGCACGGCGCGCAGCGCGTCGCGCAACCGGCGTTCATGCGCGTCGTTGCGAAACGAGAACAGCAGGCAGATCGCGCAGGCCTTCACGCCCGACGCGCGCACGAGATCGACGATGCGCGCGACCTCCGCATCGGTCAGCGCCGTGCGCACCGAACCGTCGAACATCACGCGCTCGTCCACTTCGAAGCGCAATTCGCGCGCGACCAGCGGCGGCGGCGCGTCGCGATGGAAATCGTACATGAAGGGCCGCACCTGACGGCCAATCTCCAGCACGTCGCGGAATCCCTTGGTCGTGACCAGCGCCAGTTTCTCGCCGCGATGCTCGATCAGCGCGTTGGTCGCGACCGTGGTGCCGTGCGCGAGCCGCGCGATGCCCGACGGCGCGATACCGATCCGCGCGCAGATGCGCCCGATGCCTTCCAGCATCGCCTCGGCCGGCGCTTGCGGTGTCGATGGAAGTTTGAGCGTTTGCAGCGTTCCGTCGGCGAGATTGGCGGCGGTGATGTCGGTGAATGTCCCGCCGACATCGATGCCGATGCTCCAGCCCGGCACGGCCGCAATCGCCTCAGCGGACATAGGAGGCGTACCGCAACAGACCTTCGCGCGCGTTTCGCAGGTTCTGGCGCTTCAAACGCTCGGCGTCCTCGCCCCGGCGTTCGGCGAGCGCCTTCAAGACTTCGCGATGCACGCGCAGACCTTCGACGGCGCGGCCCGGCAACAGGATCGAACGGCGGGCCAGCACGGCGATGCGATCGGCCAGCGAATTGGTGATTTCGGTCAGGACCGGATTGTTCGCCTGCGCGATCATCTCCGCCTGCAGGCGATCGAGATGCATCGCGTAGACGTCGAGACTGCCCGCCTCGACCGCCGCGCCCACCGGTTCGCCGAAATCGATCTGCAACTGATCCCAGGCGCCGCCGGGTGCCCGTTCCGCCGCCAAGCGCGCGATCAACCCTTCGATCGCTTCGCGCGCCTCATAGATCTGCTTGATCTCGTCGGGGCCGATCGAGGTGACTTCGGCGCCGCGATTGGCGTGGCGGATGATGAGGCTGCGTTCGGCCAGGATCGCCAACGCGTCACGAATGACCGCGCGCGACACCGCGAATTCTTCGGCTAACTCTCGTTCTTTCAGCCGCGCGCCGGGCCCGTAGATTTCCCGGACGATCCGATCGCGCAGCTCCGCCACCACCTGGTTGACGGTCTTAACGGCGGGCATCGGTTCAGAGTCCATCGCGATTGCCTAAATAATGTCCACGAGCATCAATTATGCAAATTGACTCGAAATTGTCAACCATTTGGTTGACCACTTATAGGATCACTTCTCTTTTGCCATTACTGGCAACCTAGATTTGAAGTCGAAAACGCACCGAAAAATCACGAAATATCGTTATTTTTTATATACTTATTGAATTATCATCGAACAATCGATGCGGCACCCGTCGTCCTATACCTCGAAGACTCTTTGCTACCTGTGGCGATACGTTCCCAGGCTGATCGCGAAAAAAAACGCCGGCCGGGCGAACCCGACCGGCGTCGATAAACGGTGCCGTACAAGGGGAGACAAGACGGCACCGCCAACGGGCAGCCGGAAGGTCTTCCGGACCCCTCCGGCCTTGCGGACTTAATCCGCCGCCCGCCAAGAGTTCGAACCGCCAAGATCGAGATTGGCGCGCTGCGAAACCAACACTTCCTGCACGCGACGGATATCGACATCGCGCGGCGCCACACCGGCCAAAGCCGCCACCGCCGCCGTGACGCCCGAGCCGTGGCCGATGGCGAAGGCCGTGCCCTGGACGCGCAGCGAACCATGCGCCTCGTGGCTCGCCGAGATGTTGCGCCCCGTCATCACCAGACCGTCGATACCCTTGGGCACGACGCAGCGGAAGGGAATGTCGTAGGGCCCCTTCGGCTTGATCCAGGTGCTGCCGCCGGCCTGATAGCCGCGCGAACCGGTCGGATCGTGGATATCGACCGGGAAGAACCCGCGCGCCACGACATCCGGGAAACGGCGACCTTCGACCACGTCGTCCTGCGACAACACGTACTCGCCCACGATATGACGGCTTTCGCGCACGCCGATCTGCATGCCGGTCGACGACACATAAGCGTCGGCAAAACCGGGCACGTATTTCCGCATGAAGTTGGCGAGCGAGTCCGCCTGACGCCGTCCTTCGACCTCGGCCTTGGTCAAATCGTTGACGTCCGTGCCGCGCAACTTGCCCACGCGTGTCGAATTGAAGACGATCGTGTTCGCGCGCATCGTACTTTGCAGCAGCACGGTGTCGCGGCCGAGATCGAGATCGCCGGCTGCCTTCGCCTTCTTGACCAGGCTTTTATAGCCTTGGGCGACGAAGTACTCCTGATTGAAGTGCTTGGGCAGCGGATGCGGCGACTTCAGATCCGACGTCCATTCGAAATCGTCGGGATTAGATTCCATGTAAGCGCGGATCGCGCGCACGTCGACATTCGCCATCTCGAAGAACATCGTCATCGGCTGGCCAAGCCCGTCGGATTTGCGTCCCCAATCGAAGGTAGCACCCGCATCGGCCGCGACGTCGCCATCGCCCGTCGCATCGACGGTCACCTCGCCCAGCACCTGCTGGAAACCCGATTTATTGGCGACGCGGATGCCGCGCACGCGCGGATGCGCGCCGCTCTTGTCCACGACGGCGCCGCCGACGAAGCTGTGCAGCAGCAATTGCACACCCGCTTCCTCGACCATCTCGAACGCGACGAGCTTGTAAACCTCGCGATCGAAATAGGCCATGTAGGATCCCGAACCGTATTCGGGAATGCACTTCAAATGGCCCGTCGATCCGCCGGCTTTCATCAGGCGCTCGACCAGCTCCTGCGGAATGCCCATCGTGATCTGCTGATCATCGTAGTGGAACGGCGAGAACGGACCGACCGACGCGGCGGTCGCCATGCCGCCGAGGAAGCCGTATTGCTCGACCAGCGTGGTGCGTGCACCCGCGCGCGCCGCCGCGATCGCGGCGATCAGGCCCGACGGGCCGCCGCCGGCCACCACCACGTCGGATTTACTATGGATATTCTCCGTCATTTCTCTCTCCAGGCTGTTGCGTTCCGCCGCACCCGTCGGGCCGATCGCGGAACTTGGGACAAGGCGGGGGTTGCCGCGGCGCCCGCCGGATGAAACCGGCAAGCACCGCGTAACGCCCTTCTTCGGATTTGTTGCGGACTCAGTTGTTGTAGGCGGCCGCCGCTTCGTCGAGGGCGGCCTTGGGATCGGCGTTCTGGACGATCACCCGCTGCATGGCGGTCGCGATCGCGGCCGACAATTTCGGGAAGTCGGCGGGTGTCGCCTCCATGCGGCCATTGGCGTGGAGATACTCAGCCCAGCTGCGCAGCTCGGCCGCGTTCGACAGCGTCGCGAATTGCGGATCGTTATAGGTCGACAGGCGGCTCGGCATCACGCCCGCGCGCGCGAAGGCGATCTGCGCCGCCGGGCTCGTGTAGTGGCGGATGAACGCCAGCGCGCCGTCGGCGTGCTTGGTATTCGCCCCCACGCCCAGCGTCTGGCTGGCGACGCGCGCAGGTGTGGGCTTATCGGCCGTCCAGCCCGGCACGGGTGCCGTCATCAGCGTTTCGGCGGTCACCGGTGCCGCACGGCCTGCGCCCACGCGGAAACTGCCCATCAGCGTCATCGAGATCGTGCCGGCCTTGACGCCGGTCAGCGCGTCCTCGACCGACATGCTCGCGACCGTGCGCTTCATCGCGTTGGCCTGCACCAGGTCGCGGATATAGCCGAGCGTCTTGACGCCGGCGTCGCTGTTGATCGCCGTCTTGCCCTTGGCGTCGAACAACGTCCCGCCCGCCCCCCAGAACAGCGGCACGAACGCTTCGACCGCACCCGCCCCAAGGGCGGCGGTCGAAGCGCCGAAGCCGAAGCCCATCGCCGCATCGTTCGACAGCTTCGCTGCGGCGGTCTTCAGCTCGTCGAGCGTCTTGGGCGCCGTCGCCAGTTGGTCCTTACGGTACCACAGCAGCCACACGCGCGCTTCCCACGGGATCGACATCAGCTTGTTGTCAAATTTGAAGAACTCGGTCGACACGGCGAAGTCCTTCGACTCGTTCGCCCAGCCGGGACCGACCAGCGCATCGAGCGGCTGGATCGTTTTGGCCGCGACATGCATCGCGAGTTGGTCGGTGTAGATGTTGATGATGTCGGGGCCCTGCCCCGCTGCCGTCGCCTGAATCGCGACGTTGTCGATGCGCGCGAAGTTGATCGATTCGACCTGCACTTCCCACTTGTTTTGCGATTTGTTAAAGCTATCGACGACCTCGCGCAGCGCGGCCGAGCGCGGATCGGTGCCTTGCGTCGCCAGGAAGGTCCAGAATTTCAGGACTTCCGCAGCACTCGCCGGCATGGGCACGACCAGCGCGCCGACGGCGAAGATCGCAGCAACCGCGATCCTTCGGGCAATCATCTCGAGCTTCTTCATTTGGGGTTCCTCCGTTGATTCGTTGTTCGTTGTCTTGGGCGGCGTTGCGCCCATCAGCCTTTGACCGCCCCGGCCATCAGGCCTTGGACAAGCCATTTCTGGAGCACCAGAAATGCGATCAGCACCGGCACGAGCGAGATCACGGTCGCGGCCATGAGCTGCCCCCAGTCGACGCCGATGTTGGAAATGAAGCTGTAAAGCCCGTAGGGAATGAGGCGCTTGCTTTCCGTGACCGCCAGCGTGAAGCCGATCAGGAAGTCGTTCCAAACGAACATCATCGCCATGATCGAACCGGCGAGCATGCCCGGTCGCGCCATCGGCAGCACGATCATGTAGAAGGCGCGCGTACGCGTGCAGCCGTCGATCATCGCGGATTCCTCCAACTCGACCGGCACGCTTTCGAAAAATCCCTTCAGCAGCCAGACGAGCAGCGGGATGTTCCAGGCGACATAGACGACGATCAGCCCGGTGAACGTGTTGTAAAGGCCGGTCTGGACGGAAAGATTGTAGAGCGGCACCAAAATCGCGATGCCAGGGATCATCGACGTGGCGAGCAGCCCCAACATCAACACGGTCTTGCCGGCGAAGTTGAACCGCGCGAGACCGTAGGCGGCGTGTACCGCGATCGCCAGACTGACGAGTGTCGCGACCGCCGTGACCCACAGGCTGTTGCGGAAGAACACGGGGAAGTTCGAATCGTTCCACACTTGATAGAACGTTTCGAACGAGATCCGGCTGGGCAGGATCTGTGGCGGATAGGTAATGACCTCCGCCGCCGGCTTCAGCGCCGTCAGAACGCCCCAGACGATCGGGAAGCTGGCGAACAGGCAGGCCGCCGCCGCGCTCGCGCCGATCAGGTATTTGCGGGATTGACTGCGTTTCATGGCGATCACTTCCCCGCCGGTTTCAGCGTTTTGACATAGACGAGGCTGATCGCCAGATTGACGAAGGTGACGACGATGCCGAGTGCGGCGCCGTAGCCGAGATTCCAATTCTCGAAGCTGACCTTCATCACCCGCACGCCCAGCGTTTCGGTGCCGTTGAGCGGGCCGCCACCGGTCAGCGTGTAGATCAGCGTCACCATGTTGAAGTAGAGCAGCGTGAGCTGGATGATCACGACCAGCATCGTCTGGCGGATCGACGGGAACGTGATGTGACGGAACTTCGCCCAGGCGGACGCGCCGTCGACCTCGGCGGCCTCGAACATCTCCTTGGGGATCGTCTGCACGGCGGCAAGCAGGAGCAGCGTCGCCTGCGGGTAGCTGGCCCATACGTTGACGACCACCAGCGACGCCATCGCCGAGGTGGGATCGGATAGGAACGCCGGGCGATGGCCCAGCAGCGCTTCGAGCGCGTAGGTCAGCGGACCGAAATCGCCGTTCAGCAGCCAAGCCCATAGCAGCGCCACGACCGTCTGCGACATCACCCAGGGCAGGATGACGACGGTGCGCACGAAACCGCGAAACGCGAAATACTGGTCGAGCAGGATCGCCAGCGCGAGGCTGAGCGGCAAGGCGAGCGCCAGCGATCCGGCGGTGAAGATCACCGCGTTGCGCGCCGAATTCCAGAAACCGGGATCGGCGAACAACGCCGCGTAATTGCCGAAGCCGATGAACTCGACCTTGCGCGCATAGGCGGTCTTGAACACGCTTAAGATCAGCGCGTCGAAGACCGGATAGATCGACACCAGAAAAACGATTGCGACGGCCGGCGCCACGAACAGAAACGCCATCGGATCGACCCGGCGCAGACGCGCCCAAATCTCGCCCGGTGCGCGCGCTTTCGTTTCCATCGGCGCCGCCGATGCGGCGGTTCTTGCGATCAAATCGGCGATACTGGACATCGATCTCCTCCCACCGCGATCGACCACAAGCTTGGGGCGTTGTTCCGCCCTCAAGCAGCCGTCGCGAATAAAGTCCGATCCGATTTGTCGCCCTTCGCGTCGAACGCGGGCTCGGTCCCTATCGATTACGACCGTATCCAGCTTGCACTTCGACCGTCATGCGACTTTCGGACATAATCATGTCAGTTTCGGCCATAGCCGATATCGACGGGCCGACCGGCGCTATTTCGCGCGATTGCGTCGGACCATCGACGGCGAACGGCCGAACCGCGAATTGAAAGCGCGCGAGAACTGCGCGGCATCGGAAAAACCGCATTTGAGCGCGACCGAGGGCAGCGGTTCGTCGGTGTCGAGCAGAAGCTCGTTGCCGCGCCGCAGGCGGATCTCGACATACTGGCGAAGCGGCAGAACGTCGAGCTCGTCCAGAAACAACCGCCGCAAATGGCGGCCGGAAACACCGGCGCGGCGCGCGATCTTCGGCAGCGCCATCGGCGTTTCAACATGCGCCTCCATCAATTCGATCGCCGTCGCGACCCGCCTGTCGTTGATGCCGTAACGCCAATGCACCGACATACGCTGACTTTCCGCGCCCGAACGGATGCGCGGCAGCATCGCGATCTCCGCCACGTCGCGCGCGACGTCGGGATTGACGACGTCGGCAACAAGCTTCAAGCAAAGATCGGTCGCCGCGAACCCACCCGCACAGGTCAGTCGCTTGCCGTCGATGCAATAGAGACCGCGCTCCAACCGCACTTTCGGAAAGCGCTCGATGAATTTCGCGTAGAGCCGGAAATGGGTGACGCAGCGATGGTCGTCGAGAAGCCCTAGCCGCGCCGCGAACACCGTCGCCGCACCGATCGGCGCCAGGATGACGCCCGCGCGCGACAAGCGCCGCAGCCACGCGGCAAGCTTGGGACTCTCGAATTCGACGGCGTTGAGGCTCGAGATCAGGAAAACGACGCTCCAATCGTCGTCGCCGTCGTTGACCACGCCATCGGTCGCGATCCGCAATCCATCGTTCGTTTCGACCGGACCGGGCTCGACGCCAAGCATGCGATAGGCGAAAGGCGGCTTATCGTGCCGCTGATTCGCGAGCCGGAAAGGCTCGGTCGCGCAGCCCAGCGTCACCAGGCTGAACTTTGGAAGCAGCACGAATGCGAGGCGCCTGACCTTCGCGGCATCGTAGGCGACCTTCGACGGCGCTTGCGGTTTCATCGGACCAGCCCCCGGCATCCCGTCCACGGAAGGCAACACACCCGCGCGGCAAGATGCGTCGGTCCAAGATCGCACATTTCCGGGCCGGCGCGACGACGCGTTCCCGGCACGATGCGCCGCCCGGCCTTATTTCGCCTCGAGCAGCTCGATCAACACGCCGTAGGGATCGCGCAGATAAAGACCGCGAATCCCCGATGCCGGCCCTTCGGTAATCGTCGTGATCGTGCCCGCCAAGCTACCGCCCGCCGCCAAAATGCGCGCGACCGTGCCGTCGAGATCGCCGACCTTGAAGCAGACATGCCCCGTACCGCCGTGATTGGTCTGCGGCGGCTTGCGCTCCCCGCTCGCCTTGGCGAATTCGATCAGCTCGATATTCGTGCCGTAGCCCGCCAGATGGGCGATCTTCAGCGCCGCGCCCTTCACGCCGGTGAAGGGTTCGACCCAATCGCCATTGCGCTCGACGCTCGGCTTCGCGACGAATCCCATGACGTCGCACCAGAAGCGGATCGAGCCTTCGAGCGACGGCGTGATGAAGCCGGTATGAATGAACGTAACGTTTTCCATCGTCGTTTCCTCGATCGGCGCGGTCAGGCGCGCAGTTTGGATTTGTCGCCCGCCACGCGGATCGATTTGAAGCCCCGGCAGGAATCCTTCAGCGATTGCTCGATCGGAATGCGCTCGATGCTCGACGCCGCCACGAACCCGACCGCGCCGGTCTCGATATTCGCCCGCTCGGCGTCGCCCGCACTCGAAATCGGACCGCCATGGGTCAGCAGGATCGCCTCGCGATGCTTGGTGCGCACGGCGTCGAAAATGCCGTTGAGCACGTCGAACGCCTTTTCTAGCGCCATCGCGTTGGTCGAGCCGACATCGCCGCCCGCCGTCAAGCCGCAATGGCCCACGATCACGTCGCAACCGGCATCGGCCATACGCAACGCGTCGTCCGGCGTGTAAACGTAGCACATGGTCAGCATGTCGTCCTTGCGCGCGCGGCGCACCATCTCGACCTCGCGCCCGAATCCGAGACCCGCCGCCTCCAGATCGCGCCGGTACTGGCCGTCGATGCGACCGACGGTCGGGAAATTGATGACGCCCGAGAATCCGGCGCGGCGCATATCCTCGAACAGCATGCCCATGTCGCGGGTCGGATCGACGCCGTAGACACCGCCGATCACCGGCACGTCGCGCGTCACCGGGATCACCGATCTGCCGCCGAGTTCCAGCATGATCTCGTTGGCGTTGCCGATGGGCAGATTGCCGAGCATGCTGGGATGGCCGTTGAGACGGAAATAGCCGGAGTTGTAGACGACGAGCATGTCGGCGCCCGCGTCTTCCGCGCAACGTGCGACCAGCCCGTTACCCGCCCCCACGACGAGCAGCGAGTTTTTCGCGTCGATCTGCGCGCGCAGACGGGTAAGAATTTCGGTTCGGTTGAATCTGCGGCTCATCGTCCCTCCGGCTTGTTCGCGCGGGTCATCATGTCGTGAAGCAGCGCCACCGCCCGTTCGACCACGGGGCGCTCGTTGATATGCGCGTCGATACGTTCGACGGCGACGGCGGAAGCGAGTTCCGCGATCAGCGTGTCGCAAAAGGCCATATCCGCCTTCGGCTCGAAGAACGGACCGCCGGCGACGTCGTAGGCGGAGAAGCCACGCAACGGCAGAACGACCGCGACCGGCCCCTTGGCGGCGTTCAGCTTACGCGCCATGAATTTCGCGATCGCGACGTTCTCGTCCGCCGTGGTACGCATCAACGTCGCGTGCTGGGTGTGCGCGGTCAGCGTGCGGCCCGCGAAACGCTCGGGCACCGTCGCGCGCGGTCCGAAATTCACCATGTCGATCGCGCCGGGCAGCACGACTTGCGGAATGCCCGTCTCGGCCGCCGCGTCGAGCCGGCCGGGGCCGGCGCTGCACACGCCGCCGACCAGCTCGTCGGCGATCTCCGTCGTCGTCAAATCCAGCACCGCGTGGATGCGGCCTTCGCGCACGAAGGCTTCCATCGCCTCGCCGCCGATGCCGCGCGCGTGGAACGACAACACGTCGTAGCGCTCCACCAATCGGTCATGCGCGATCATGGCGCCTTCGGTGGTCGAGCCGAACGTCGTCATGCCGACGACCGGCCGCCCCGTCGCCTTCCTCGCATCCGGCGGCTCCAGCGCCGCGCAGAACGACGCGACCGCGCGCAGCAGCACGTCTTCGAGGAACGCGTTGAGGCCGAGAATATCGACGACCGAATGCACCAGCATGACGTCCTTCATGCCGATGAAGGGGCGCGTGTTGCCGCAGGCGACGGTCGAAACCAGCATCTTCGGTATGCCGAAGGGCAACAGCGCGAAAGCGGCCGACGCCAACGCGGCGTTGGTACCCCCGCCCATGCCGAAATAACCCGCGATCCGGCCCTTGGCGCGCAGATCGCGCAGAACGGTCTCCAGCCCGCGCACCATCACCGGAAACGCCGCCGCGCGGTCGCGCGCGTCGCGCATCGCGTCGATGTCCCCGCCGCCGGCCTTGGCGACCGCCGCGCGCGTGAACTCCGCCGCCGTCCCCGCCGTTCCGAGGATTCCGCAATCGATCACGACGACGTCGACGCCGCGCCCCTCGAAAGCGCGCCGGACGAAGGCGACCTCCGCGCCCTTCGTATCCAGCGTCGCCGCGATGACGACCGAAGTTTTGCGAGGATCAGCCAAAATTCGCTTCCTTCGCCGCGCGCCAATCGGTCTTGATCCGCTCGGGGATGTCGAGCTTTACGACGCGCTCTTCCAATCCCGCGCGCACCAGCGCGTCGAGCGTGTAGCTGTTGACCACCGTCTCGACGAGATTCGGGCGCGACAGCCGCGCCTTGCCGGTCGCGACCTTGGCGAAATTCTCGAGCTGCGGGCGATAGGCGTGGAACGACGGCAGATCGTCCTGTGCTGGCAGCGGCGACTTCACCGGATGCCGATGCTCGCGCACATGCGAGAATTTGAGCGTCTCCAGCTCGACGATCGTCGCGTCGCCCGCCATCGTGAACGGCGTATCCATGCGATAGATGCGGTTGGCGCAGGTGACCTGCACCTCCTGGCCGAAGATCGCGGTGTTGCTGCACTCGATCAGGCCGACGCGGCCGTTCTCGTAGGTGACTTCGCCGTAAAGGCGGATGATCGTGTTGAAATTCTTGCTGACCGTGACGGTCGCCGACGCCTTGACCGGCAGCGCCTCGGCGTAGCGCGCGCAGATATTCACCGGATAGCAGACGCGATCGTAGGGAATCGAGCCGCCCGTCTCCTTGTTGTGGCGCCACGTCTTCGCCTGACCGTCTTCGGGCTCGGGCAGATACAGATGGAAACTCGAGCGCACCGAATCGATGGCGCCGCTCGTCTCGCGCTTGACCAGCGCGTCGAGTGCGGCGATCGCCGGATGATGGACGAACATGAAGCCTTCGACGATCGTGACGCCGGCCTTGGCGGCCATGTCGTAGATCTCGACCGCTTCTTCGCCCGTCAGCGCCAGCGCCTTCTCGCACAGGATATAGCGCACACCGGCCTTGATCGCGTTCTCGAGCTGCTCGCGGTGCTGGCCGGGCCAGGTCGCGAACACGACGCCATCCAGCTGCTCCTTGCGCAGCATCTCGTTGTAGTCGGTGTAGAAGGCGTTGCTGCCGTAGGCGTTGGCGAATTTGCGCGCCGATTCCTCATTCACGTCGGCGCAGGCCGAGAAGCGCAAGCCCTCGCCGATGCGTTGCGCCGCGATGCCGTGGGCGTGGGAGATGCGGCCGCAGCCGACGATGCCAAGTCGCAGATCCATTTTCGTTTCCGTCCTTGCGATGTTCAAGCGCACTTCGGCGCGAATTTACCCGTGACGACGCGCTCGCCGTCGCGCGGATTGCGCGGCAGGAACGACACTTGCGCGCCGCGCGCGATATGGTGCAGCCGCGCGAAGCCGAGCGCGTAATCGCGCTCGTCGTAGAAATGCTCCAGATAGCAGGTCATGTCCGCGTCGAGCGCCGAGAGCTTGCGCAGATAGGTCGCGATATCCATCGTGCCTTCGCCGATCGGCACTTCGTTCCAGCGCAGGCCGAAATGCTGGCCTTCCCACTCGATGTCCTTGATATGGACCGAAACGACATCGTCCTTCAGCAACGCGAACGTCTTCTCGATCATCGCCGTCGTGTCGTAGAACGACGCGTGCGCGATCATGTTGCCCTGGTCCATATGCAACCCGAAGCGCGGGTGGCCGACCGACAGGATGAATTCCTTGATGTCCTCGGGCTGGTAGAAGAACGTCGTGTACCAAGGCTCGATGCCGTATTTGACGGTCTTGAGATCGAGCCCGTCGAGGATGCGCAGCACGATCTCGCGGAACTCCGCGCGGCATTCGCGGGTGAAGTTGTAGGCGTGCGGGAACAGCGGGCGGTCGGAAGGATGCTTCGTGCCGACCAGCGTGTTTGCCGAGCGCACGCCCGCGATCTCGCAATTGCGCAGCAGACGGCGGAAGCGCGCGATGCGGTCGGCGCGAAGATCGGCGTCGTCGGTGAGAAAATTCTCCCACAGCCCCGATTCGCCGATCACAACGCCCAGCGACTTGGCGCGCGCGCCGAAAGCATGGGCCTCATCTTCGGTGAACTCGGCGAATTTCTTGGGCGCCACGATCGCCGACAGGCCGTGGACGTCGAACGTCTCCGCCATTTCGTCCAGCTCCGCCGTCGTTTGCGGCGCCAGATACACACACCCGAGTCTCATCGCGTTTCCCTTCTTCCGCCGCGCTTCGGCGTTTCGATCCGAATTTATACCCGCGCGGCAAGATGTCAACATACTTGTAAGTATTTCGATTCGAAAAAGCCGCTTTCATGTTTCAAGTTTGTATAAAATCGGCCTCGACACGTGCTCAGTTGTATATATTTTAATCCCGTAAATACAGATATTTAATTGAATTTCGGTCATCTTTCCCGACAAGAATATTGACAAATTTTTTGGTCTCGCGTTCTATCCTGTCAAGTATCGCCGACCGACCAGAGATATGAACGAACAAAACGGAGGAACACCCACAATGATGAAATTCACTCGCAGACATTCGCTGAGGCTGGGCGCCGGGCTGCTCGCGGCACCGCTCGTCGCGCGCACCGCCTTGGGCCAGCAGGTCCAGATCGGCTTCCTTTCCTCGCAGCGCGCCGGCGCGTTCGACGATGTGATCGCGGCGTTCGAGAAGGCCAATCCGGGCATCAAGGTTCAGTCGCAGAACGTTCCCTTCGACCAGTTGAACCCGCAGATCCAGGCGCGCATGGGGGCGGGCGACACCAGCGTCGACGTCTACACGGTCGACGAGCCGCGCGTGCCGGCCTACGCGCATCGCAACTTCCTGCGCGACTTGACGCCGTTGCGCGCCGAGATCGAAGCCGCCGCCGCCCCCGCGCCGATCGCGGGCACGTCCTATCAGGGCAAGCTGTGGACGCTGCCGTTCTGGACGACGTCGCAATTCCTTTTCTACAACGTCGACCTGCTCAAGAAGGCCGGGCTGCCGATGCCCAGCGCCGATCCGGCCAAGCGCCTGACCTGGGAACAGCAGCTCGATCTCGGCCGTACCGCGCAGAAGGCCGGCGCCAAGTTCGGCTTCGCGTTCGATCAGAATGACCGCTTCTACGAACTTCAGCCGCTGTTCGAATCGCGCGGCTATGGCCATGGCCTGACCGGCGATCGTCTGCTCACGCCGTCGATCACGACCGAAGGCTGGGTCAAGACGACCGAATGGTATCGCGACCTTTACGCCAGCGGTCTGGCGCCGCGCGGCGTGACCTACGAGCAGATGCCCGCACTGTTCTCCTCGGGCCAAGTCGCCTATATGGTGGCGGGCGTGTGGCATGCGCGGGTCTTCCGCCTCGCCAAGGATCTCAACTTCGGAATCGCCCCGATGCCCTATTTCGCCGGCGGCAAGCCGGTCACGCCGACGGGCTCGTGGACGATCGGGATCAATCCCAAATCCGTGAAGCAGGATGCGGCGTTGAAATTCGCGAAGTATCTGACGCTCGACGGCGAAGGCGCGCTGCTCGCCAGCACCATCGCGCCCCAGCCGCCTGCGAACAAAGCCGCCTTCGCGGCCTATCTGAAGCGCGAATCGGAAGCCGGCGGCGAGAACACCGCGCCGTTCGCCCAGATCATCAGCTATGAACTGGCGAACACCGCGGTCAGCCGTCCGCGGTCGATCGGCTACGTCGCCTACGAGGAGATCATGAACCGTATGTTCAGCGACATCCGCAACGGCGCCGAAGCCAAGCCGGCCCTCGAACGCGCCGAAGCGGCCCTCAAGGTCGCCTTCTCGCGTCTCGACTAGTGAACGCCACCACCACGACGATGCCGGCGGCGCAAGCCGCCGGCAAGCCGGCCCTCCTGCGGCGCCTCGCGACGAGCCAGGGCACCGCGGCGCTGATGTTCCTCGCCCCCGCCTTGCTGGCGGTGCTGGTCTTGCGCATCTGGCCGACCGGCCTCGCGCTCTGGCAATCGCTGCATGTCGGCAGCGCCGGCGTTTTCGGTTTCGGGAACTACACGTTCCTTTTCGCCGATCCGTCTTTCCACGATGCGTTGAAGGCCACGCTGCTCTTCTCGCTGGTCGTGAACCCTTTCCAGATCGGTTGCGCGCTCGGCATGGCGCTGGTGCTCAACCGTTACCTCCCGCTCGGCGGATTGTGGCGCACGCTGATTTTGCTGCCCGTCGCCGTCCCGCAAAGCGTCTCGGCGATCATCATGGGCGTCGTCTTCCGCCCCGACGGCCCCGCCAACGCGTTCCTCGATATTTTCGGAATCCCCGCCCAAGGCTTTCTCACCAGCACCGATCAGGCGATCTTCACGATCATCCTGATCCTCAGCTGGATCGGCGTGGGCTATTGGACGACGTTCCTGCTCGCCGGGCTCAAGGATATTCCCCGCGCGCTATACGAGGCCGCGACGATCGACGGCGCCTCCACCTGGCAGCAATTCCGCTTCATCACACTGCCGCAATTGCGCCGTCCTCTGACCTTCGTGCTGGTCGCCGACACGGTCGCCAATTTCCTGGTCTTCGCGCCCGTGCAGATTCTGACCAAGGGCGGCCCACAAGGCTCGACCAACCTGATCATGAACGACATCTACACGCGCGGCTTCATCTCGGGCGACATGCGCGGTGCGGCCGCCGAAACCGCGATCCTCGTCGCCATCGTGATCGTGATCGTGACGATCCAGTTCCGTTTGATGACCGGACCCAAATCCGAATGAGAGAGCGCACCTCCCTTCCCTTGCTCGCGATCGCGGCGAGTGCCGGCTTCGCCGCGATGGCCCCGCTGATCTGGGCGGGCATTGGCGCGCTGCGGCGCAGCGACGACATCTTCCGCTATCTGTCGCCGCTGTCGATCCGCACCTTCGTGCCCAGCGAGGTGACGCTCGACAACATCGTCGCGCTGTGGACCGGCCCGTTCGCGATCGCGATGTTCAATTCGGCCCTCGTCACCGGCGTCACCGTCGCGGTCGGCCTGATCGTTTGCGCGATGGCCGCTTTTGCACTGGCGGCATTGCGCTATCGCGGACAAGGCCTCGTCTTCACCGTGATGATCGTCAGCTTCCTGATCCCGTTCGATTCGATCGCCGTCCCGCTGTCGCAGATCTTCCGTGGCTTCGAATTGCAGAACTCCTACGCGGGCCTGATCCTGCCGGGCATCGGCAACGGCCTCGCCGTGTTCCTGCTGCGCCAATTCTTCCTGGGCATTCCGCGCGAATTGACCGAGGCCGCGATGATCGACGGGCTGGGCTGGCGCGGCATCTTCACGCGCATCTATCTGCCGCTGTCGAAACCGGCTTTGATCGGCGCGGCGCAGATCCTGTTCGTGTTCCAGTGGCAGGCCTATCTATGGCCGCTGCTGATCGCGCCCAATCCCGATTATCACGTCGCCTCGGTCGCGATCGCGAGCTTCGCGGGCCAATACGACGTCGATTACGGTCAGATGTTCGGCGGCGCCGTGTTCGTCGCCTTGCTGCCGATGATCGTGCTGCTGGCGTTCCAGCGCCACTTCGTCGCGTCCTTCGCCAGCACCGGCAGCAAGGACTGACTTAGGTCCACTTGCCGAGGAAGACCCGCTCCTGCGAGCGGGTGATGTGTTCGCGCATATGCTTGCGTGCACCCTCCGCGTCGCCATCGCGGATGCAGGCGAAGATCGGCTCGTGGCTCGAGCGCACCGACGCGGAATGATGCTGCGTGGCGAGGTTGGAGAAGTTTCGCGCCATCTCGATCAAAAATCGGATATTCGGCTTGGCGGCGTTCCATGCCGCGATGAAATATTCGTTATGCGTCGCCATCGCGATCGCCTCGTGATACTCGAAATCCTGGTCGATGCCCTGCGCAGGCCCCGCATTCGCCTTGATGTCCTGCAACAGCCCGGCGATGCGCTTGAGATCGGCGGGCTGACGCGACTTCGCGGCGCCGAAAGCGAGCTCACCTTCCAGCGATATGCGGTAGGCGTAGAATTTCTGGATCGCGGCGATGCTGTCGATCTGCGGTGCCGCCGCGTCGATCGGCATGCGCAGCGGATCGGCAAAGGCGACCGGTGCCGCCTGCCCCTTCGCGACGAAGCTGCCCGCCCCTTGGCGCGAGCGGATCACGCCATCGGCGCGCAAACGCTCCAGCGCTTCGCGCACGATCGGCCGCGACACGCCAAACCGGACGCAGAATTCCTTCTCCGACGGCAAGCGCTCGTCGAGCTTGAACTCTCCGGAGTTGATCTGCTTGAGAATGTCCCCGTAGAGGACATCGCTCATTCTGACGCGTCGGCGGGCCATCAATTCACTCTCTTGCGGGCGTGAAACGTTAGGGGATCGCGCGAAAAATGACAAGCAATCGAAGCGCTTGGCATTTACTTGCGAATCCCCCGGCCCCTCGCCCACCCCGCCTCAGGCGGCGCTTCGCCCTTCGCCGAACAACCCCGCCAGCGCGGCCCCGATCCCGTCGCCGACGCGCCGCGCGGCCGGGCTCACGTGGCGTTCGTAGAAAGCGCGGTTCTTCGGGCCGATTCCGTGCTCGGCGCTGAAGCTGCCGCCGAACCCATCGACCACGCGCGCGACGACGAAGCCGCGCAGTTCGTCGATCTGCGCCGGCGTCAGCGGTTCGCCTACGCCGCGCGGTTCGACCAGGTTGAAATGCAAGCCGCCGTCGCCGACATGGCCGAAATCGCAGATCTCCAGCGCCGGGTAGCGCACCGCGAGTTCCCCGGCAAGTTGCGCGCGGAACCGCATCACGTCGCCGCGCGCGAAGGCGACGTCGAACGCGATCACCCGGCCGCGCGCGCGCAA
>VFQP010001808.1_pt1 | contig 26336 bp, 25 predicted proteins | sample 3512351 | NCBI WGS metagenome assembly VFQP01 (sample SAMN10412372, study PRJNA504923) | tailings metagenome | isolation source: Relicate 1 Philex TSF1 revegetated site | place: Philippines: Tuba, Benguet | collected 2017-08-29
ACACAGCAAAGCGTTCGGCTGAATTGCATGTGTATTATAAAGGAGGTCATGGTTTTGGTATCAGAAAGCAGGGGCAACCCTCCGATGCCTGGGCCGATGAGTTTGCGGCATGGCTGGGGTTTCAGGGTTTTCTAAAATAATTGCGACATAAAATCAGGCTGTGAGCTTTTAGCGATGAGCCATGATTGTTGTTTATTGCAGGCTTTCTGCTTTTAATAAAAATGACCAAGACTCGTGAGTTCGTTTTGTCTCATATCATTTTAATAGCAATACTTACCTATTAAAATACCCATAGCCCGAGGCTCACAGCTCGTAGCAGTTTTACCAGGAAACAGCGTCGATAAATTGAGATTGTGGGCGCATGTATATAATATAATAGGCCACAGATGCACAGATTATCCTTACATAATCTGTACATCTGTGGCTTTTTTTTTCCTTCACTCTAAATTTTCACTCAAATTTTTTATTGAAAATCAATCATTTGCAAAGGTTCGATTAAAAATAGATGCCAAAATCTTTGTAAATGGTGTATCGCATGCCTACCTTTGCCGTCCGAAAATTCGGAACATTATAGCCGGCGGGATAGCGCCGGGTTCACTAAAAAAGAAATATTATGAGTAAACTCCATTTCACCACCAAGCATGCGAATGCGGCTACCGTAAAGCACAACTGGTATGTGGTTGACGGTACTAATCAAACCGTAGGACGTATCGCTTCCAAGATCGCGGCTGTACTGCGCGGTAAGAACAAAGCTTATTATACTCCTCACGTTGATTGTGGCGATTATGTAATCGTTATTAATGCTGAGAAGGTTGTTTTCACTGGTAACAAGTTTGAGGACAAACAATACATCAACTTCTCTGGTTACCCCGGTGGTAAAAAAGAGGAAGCTGCACAGGATTTGATCAAGCGTCGTCCTGAAGTGATCATGGAAAGGGCTGTTAAGGGCATGTTGCCTAAAAATCGTCTTGGCCGCAAAATGATCAAGAAATTGTTTGTGTATGCAGGTGGTAATCATCCGCACACTGCTCAGCAACCTAAAGAACTGAAGTTCTAATTCAACAACAAATTAGCTAATTACAAATTCCTGATAAATGGAAAAACAAAAAAACGCAGTTGGTCGCCGTAAAGAAGCTGTTACCCGTGTATTCATTAGCAAGGGTGATGGTAAGATCACTGTAAACGATAAAGATTATAAAGAATATTTTCCGCTGGTATACCTGCAGAACCAGGTAGAAGCGCCTTTGAAAACTGCTGATGTACTGGGTAAGTACGATGTGGTAATCAATGCACAGGGTGGTGGCTTAAAAGGCCAGGCCGAAGCAGCAAAACTGGGTATTGCCCGTGCGTTGCTTGAAGTAAGTGCTGAATTCCGTCCGTCGTTAAAAGCTGCCGGTCAGCTGAAGCGTGATCCACGTGGTGTTGAACGTAAGAAATTCGGTCATAAGAAAGCACGTAGAAGCTACCAGTTCAGTAAACGTTAATAGTGAGGCCATGGGCTGTGAGCTTCGAGCTATGAGCATCATTTTATATGGCTCAAAGCTCGCGGCTCAAAGCTCACAGCTTTCGAAACTAAATTCAAAAAATTACAACAATCATACAAGATGGAAAATAACACTTCATTACAGCAACAACTTCTGGAGGCCGGTGTACACTTTGGTCACCTGAAAAAGAAGTGGAACCCCAAGATGTTGCCTTACATCTTTGCTGAGAAGAAAGGAATTCACATCATCGACCTGAATAAGACCGTTGATCACCTGCAGGAAGCTGCTGCTGCTGTTAAGCAAATTGCCAAGAGTGGTAAGAAGATCATGTTCGTAGCTACCAAAAAGCAAGCGAAAGAGATCGTGAGCGAATGCGCTAAGCGTGTTAATATGCCCTTCGCTACCGAACGTTGGTTGGGTGGTATGTTAACCAACTTCAATACCGTTCGTAAGAGCGTAAAGAAAATGCAAAGCATTGAGAAAATGCTGGCCGATGGCAGCGCTGAGAGCCTGACCAAAAAAGAGCGTCTTACTTTGAGCCGCGATAAGGATAAAATGGAGAAAGTGCTGGGTGGTATTGCCCAACTGGGTCGTTTGCCAGCAGCTTTATTCCTGGTGGATATCGGACATGAGCATATCGCTTTGTCTGAAGCAAAACGCCTGGGCATCACAACCTTCGGTATGGTCGATACCAACTGTGATCCTAACAAGGTAGATTTCGCAATCCCTGCGAACGATGATGCTACAAAATCTATCGCAATCATCACCAACTATATCGTTGCTGCTATTGCAGAAGGTTTGGCTGAGCGCCAGGCTTCTAAAGATGAAGAAGAAACAGACGAGAGCAACAACGAGAATGAAGCTAAAGCCCGCAGGCTGGAAGCTGAAGCACAAGCTGAAGGTGGCCGTGGAGGCCGTCGTAGCAGCGCCCCCACTGAAGGTGCGGGTGGAGCTCCCAAGCGCCGCGTGCCAGGTAACCGTCGCCCAGCTGGCGGTGGTGGCAGATAATACGTACATGAATTGGGTCATTACGTCATTAACTGCATAAGATAATGACATAATGGCCCAATTTATATATATACCTGCTCCTTATATCAATTGGAACAGGTTTTGCCCATACCAGTTCATCATTTCATAAAACAGAAAACGGTAACAAGCCCATAGCTTTACGCCGTAGTCATTTATCAACTAACAAACTTTACATACCATGAGTACTGTAACAATTACAGCCGCTGATATCAACAAATTACGCCAGGCTACAGGTGCCGGCATGATGGATTGCCGTAAAGCCCTTACAGAAACCAATGGCGATTTCGAAGCCGCTATCGACTGGTTGCGTAAACAAGGTCAGAAAGTTGCTGCTAAACGTAGCGACCGTGAAGCAAAAGAAGGTGTGATCATCGCTAAAACTTCTGCCGATAATAAAACTGGTTTTGTTGTATGCATTAGCTGTGAAACCGATTTCGTTTCTAAAAACGCTGATTTCGTAGCATTTGCCCAAAGCATTGCCGATGCAGCCGTAGAAAATAACGTGAAGAGCGTAGACGAACTGAATGAAGTTAGCATCAATGGTGCTAAAGTAGCTGATATGATCAACGATAAACTCGCTTCTATCGGTGAAAAAATCGGAATCGCTAAATTCGAAAGAATCGAAGCACCTTATGTAGCTTCTTATATCCACGGTGCTAACCGTATGGGCGTACTGGTAGGACTGAGCACTGAAGCTGCTGAAGCAGGTAAAGATGTAGCTATGCAAATCGCTGCTATGAACCCACTCGCAGTAGATGCCAACAGCATTCCTGCTGAAACCATCGAAAGAGAGCGTGGCATCATCATCGATACCATGAAGGAAGATCCTAAAATGGCAGGTAAACCCGATGATATGATCGCTAAGATCGCTGAAGGTAAACTGAATGCCTTCTTCAAAGAAAATACCCTGCTGGCACAAGCTTTTGTGAAAGATGGTGGTATTACCGTTGAAGCTTACCTGAAAAGTGCAGGTGATGTAAAAGTAACAGAATTCAAACGTGTTGCCTTAGGTTAATACACTATTGAATCATCATACTAAGCGGCTGTATCAATCAATTGGTACAGCCGCTTTTTTTATGGATATTCCTGGTGAAATTTACTTTCTGCATTATGGTCGATACAGGTAATTGACGCAGGGCTTGCTCCTTCTTATCGTTTTCATACAATATGGTCCAACCCTTGCTCTGCCAAATTCACGCATCAGCAGACAATGAAATTATATGACAGAATAAAAGAAATACGGGTAGATGTTATGATGTCCCACTATCTATCGGATTCTTTTCATCGGAAAGGATTGTTTGCGCTCTTGTCCGTTTCTTTTACCCGATATCTCCGCTATTATCGAATCTGCATGAATACGGGTATAAACAATCCGTTGCGGAAAATCGTGATTCGGGTTCTCGAATACCAACTGATCTGTTCCGCTATGAATAGCGGTGAACCTTACCGGCAGCCCCCCATTCTGGTTAGTCACGGTTGGTATATAGAATAATGAGTCGTTTTCTTGTAAAAGTTGAATCGTTTCCAGTAAAATGGTATCAGCACCCCGAATCATGCAGCTTTTTCCCGAAAAACTGTGGTCACTACTGCGAGTCCATGTTTCCTGTATCACGCCCCTTGCTGTTTTGTTTTCCCAAATGCCTATCAGCCACTGTGATTGTTGAATGGATGGCCGCTCAATGAGCACCCATGATATCATCAGCAGGCTCATTATGCTTAGGATAATAATAGGTTGTTTTCGTTGCATCATTCAGGGCTTAATCATGGCTATCTATAGCAAATAAAATTATCATAGTACAAGTACATCAACAGGCCTTCTTTTTCATTGTATAATGAATTGTCAGAAGCGTGGATCACACCCGCTGCTTCAACTGAAAAACATTGCCTTCCGGATCTTCGCCATCGCAAAGTATGAAGGGATATCCTTCAAAGACTTGAATTTCCCGCATCGGTACTTGTTTGCGCAATAATAGCTCCCTTATTTGAATCAAATCATCTTGTACCTCAAAAACAATCTTGGTATTGTTATCAAACCGATGTCCTTCAGCGGTCTCTTCCAAATAGCTATCACCCATCTTGTGCAGTCCTATCCGGCAGTTACCTGCCTGCAATACAACCCATTGATGCGCTATTTCCTCAACAATTTCAAGCTGAAGAATAGTTGAATAGAATGCTCTTAATTTTTCTATTTCCTGTACAAAGAGTATAATGCTATCAAGGTGTAATTCCATAGAAACAGTGATTGTTGAACACAGCAAGTGGAAAATATATCACAAAACTGTACCTAATATACGGATTATTGTAGGATAACTGAATTTTTCGAAGAAGGGATCAATCAACTATAACGACGCGCAATAAAGTAAAATGTATCACTTACTTGAATATCAATTTTGGTGATGTAATGCCAGTTTTGATTTTATGAGCAATACGTAATGCCCGCTCAATTCTTTTCTCTGTGCTTTTTACCTGCAAAACAAGATAGATCAATCCCCTTTGATTACCAGGCGTGAGTTGCTGAAATACGGTTGCTGCCTGCTCATCTGTATGTAATACTTCTTCCAATTCAGCAGGCATCTCGAATTGATAGGCTGACAGGTCTTCAGAGAATGTAGCTTTAATGGTATCACCTGCTTTTAGTTGGAGTTGCTTACAAACTGAAGCGCCGATATTGATGAAATAGCCTCCCCCTTTTTTGGGCATGATAGCGCAATGAAAACTTAGTTCGCCAATATGGCAAATTACACGTTGATGATCCTGCCCGAGGAATTTATCTGCCGTTGGCTTATCCAGCAAAATATAGTGCATGCCACTATCAAATTGTTCAAGTTTATATGCTTTTGCTTTCATGGTCTTGTATGAGTAACAGATCAATGAGCTACTTGTTGTATTATTCATGATCCGGTTGAGTGCAATGTATATAGGATGACAGTAAATATAATTAGTCGGATATTTTGTTGCGTCTTTATCCATCCAATAATATCACATGAATATGTGACTTTATCTGGTGTAACAAGTTCGGCTTGCATTCGTTCATAAAAGAAAATTTTCCATGAAATATTGTATGGCTATTCTCAGTCTCTTCCTTTTGGCTAGTGGCTCGGCGCAGATTAGTATCCGGATTAGCATTGACTCATCTATTCATAAAACAATTTCAGGTAGACTATACATCTTTACCCAAAATGATACCACCAAAAGGGTGCCCAATGATCCAGACCCGGCTCAGTCAATGTTTGTATGGGAGGTAAAGAACCTGTCGGCAGCAACAGTATTGTTTATCGATAAGGCCAGTGGTCGGATTTTGCCGGCCGGACAAACTACACTTCCAGCAGGCTATTATAAGATAGCGGGAGTTATTGATACCGATTTTGAGGAAAGAGGGAGTTTTAATGACGGCAATATTTATGCACGCAAGGAAGCGATGCTTTATGTGAATGAAAAAGGAGAAGGCAGCACAGAGGTTGTTTTTGAATCTGTTATACGGCCCAGAAAATTCAGGGAAACCGCTTTGCTTAAAGAACTGTCTCTGCGTAGTGTACTGCTGAGTGATTTCAGAAAAAAAGATATTACGCTGAAAGCGGCAGTTCGTTTGCCGGCATCCTATCATACCGATACAGCAAAACGCTTTCCGGTGGTTTTTGTGATCCCGGGTTGGGGTGGTACCCATTATGATATGATGGGTAAAATGCCAGTTGAAAGGTATGGAATGGATCAGGGTAAGGAGAAGATCTTCGTATACCTCAATCCCGAAACCCAATCTCCGTTTGGGTTACATGCATTTGTGGATTCCAGGGTCAACGGCCCCTGGGGCAGGGCACTGGTAGAAGAAATGATACCGCATGTGGAAGAGCAGTTTCGGGTTGTGAGGGATGCTGGGCAACGTTTTATAATGGGACAAAGCACGGGAGGATATGGTTCCTTATGGTTACAACTGCATTACCCATCGGCATTTGGCGGATGCTGGTCGGTATCACCCGATCCGGTAGATTTCAGTGCTTTTATTGGTATGAATTTATATGAAAAGGGCATTAACTTCTATCTGGATCAACAAGGAGCGCCACGTCCTTTCTTCCTGATTAATGGTAAGCCATTGTACAATATGCAGCAAATAGTAGCTATGGAAACACTAATTGGCGATGGAGAACAAACACAGGCATTTGAAGCCGAGTTCGGCTTGCCCGATCAACAGGGTAGGCCGCGGCAGTTATTCGACAGGAAAACAGGAAAAGTACATGCCAGCGTTGTGAAAAGCTGGGAGCCATATGATCTTGGGCGCTTTATTCAAAGGAACTGGTCTCAGTTATCTGCTCAACTTAGGGATAAAGTGCATATTTATGCGGGAGCCAATGATAATTTCTTTTTACAAAAAGCGGTGCAGGAGCTGGCTCTGAAAGCGAAACAAGTCAATGCCCGGCTTATTGCCGAACTCATACCCAATGCCGACCACTGGAGTATCTGGAGTTTGGACTTCACAAAACGGGTTCAGGCCGAAATAGATGCGCGCATTCGTTGATGAAGAATTGTTCTTGTATCGCTTATTATTAGATGGAACTTTCAGGCAAACCAGTCAGGGTTGAACATATATAATGCGAAGGCTAAAGATATTCCCTTTGGCATTTGCCTAAAAATTCAGGTTATTTGCAAACAAATCAAACCTGTTCCATGCTTCCCAAGTTCAAGAGAATTCTGCTAAAACTGTCCGGTGAGGCCCTTTTAGGCGATCAACGTACCGGCGACCCTTTCAACCCTAAGATCATTGAACAATATGCCCAAGACATTAAACTGGTGACCAATCTGGGTGTGCAAGTGGCTATTGTAATTGGCGGGGGTAATATTTACCGGGGTATGAATGAGGCCGATAGTGGTATTGAACGGGCACATGGTGATTATATGGGTATGCTGGCTACGGTAATCAATGCCATGGCCATGCAGGCAATGCTGGAGAAGATCGGGGTATATACCCGTTTACAGAGCGCCATCAATATGGAGCAGGTTGCAGAACCCTATATCAGAAGGAAAGCACTTCGCCACCTGGAGAAAGGCCGGGTAGTGATTTTTGGCGCCGGAACTGGTAACCCCTACTTTACTACCGATACCGCCGGCTCACTCAGGGCCATAGAAATGAAGGCTGATGTGATCCTGAAAGGCACCCGTGTGGATGGTGTGTATACGGCCGACCCGGAAAAAGACCCATCCGCCACCAAATATGAAAAGATCAGCTTTGAGGAATGTATTTCCAAGAACCTGAAAGTAATGGATATGACAGCTTTCACACTCTGCATGGAAAACAAGTTGCCCATTATCGTATTTGACATGAATAAGCCCGGAAACCTCCTGAAAGTGGTGGAAGGCATGAATGTAGGTACGCTGGTAAGCTAATCACCCGTTGGTATAAAAAACCAGGGGTCATATTTAAAGTGTTGGTAATTTCATTTCCCATGAAAAGGATATTCCTCTCGCTGCTTTGCGCCAATGTAAGCCTGTGTATGGCACAGGGTAAGTTAAGCCTGACCGATGCTGTAAATCTGGCCCTCAAGAATAACCTCGATATTCAGCTGGCCAGGAATACCCTGGAAGTTAGTAATGTGAATAATCATATTGGCGTTGCCGGAGGTCTTCCCTCTGTTACAGCTACTGCTAATGATAATGAACAGATCATTTCCATTAACCAGAAATTTCCAGACCCATCAAGGAATACCACCCGCAGCAATGTAGCGTCTAATAATCTTAGTATAGGCGTTACCGGCACCATCCTGCTTTCGAATGGCTACAGAGTTGTTACAACCAAGAAAAGACTGGAACAATTGGTAGAGCAAAACCAGCAGTTACTGGAATCACAGATCCAGAATACCATCGCTGCTGTAGCTACAAGATATTATGATATTGTTCGTCAGCAAGGACTCATCAAAACCATCGATCAATCTATTGATGTATTCCAAAAACGCTTAGATATATTACTGGCTCGTAAAGAAGCCGGATTATCGAATAATGCCGATATTTTCCAGGCACAGCTCGATCTGAATGCGCAAATTCAGCAAAAACAAACCCAGGAACTCGTCATACAACAGGGTAAAACAGATTTATTGAACCTGCTGTTTCTCAATCCTGATTCAACCATTACTATTCAGGATACCATTATCGTAGAGAAGAGCATCCTGCTGGAAAGTATCCGTAGTAAATTAAAAGAAAACCCCCAATACCAAAGCACGGAAACACAGATCAAGATCAATGAGCTCATTGAAAGAGAAACTGCAGCCCTCCGTAAGCCCAGTTTGAGAGCCAATGCCGGGTATAACCTCACCAATAGCAGCAGTGGTGCGGGTTTCATTCTCCTGAACCAAAGCTATGGTCCCTTCTTAGGCCTGAACCTGAGTATCCCTATTTATAATGGAACCATTTTTAAAAGACAGCAACAAGTAGCAGAAATCAATTCAAAGAATGCACAACTGCAAAAGGAAACAATTCTGCAAAACCTCGAAGCAGGAGCAGTACGAACCTACCAGGCATATAAAAATGCCTTACAGCAATTAACCACAGAGGTTGAAAATTATAAAATATCCATGCAGTTATTGGACCTGGTACTGAAAAGATTTGAACTTAATCAGGCTACTATTATCGATGTTCGCCAGGCACAACAAAGTTTTGAAGCCAGCGGATATCGTATGATGAATCTCAACTACACGGCAAAGGTTGCAGAGATTGAACTTAAACGGCTTGCTAATACTATTGCTCCGGAGTAATTATTTATATTAACTTTTGGCATAATTTGTGTAGGTGTTATTTGAACCACCTTCCCGATATGCCCATGAGGAATAAACTAATTGCTGTAATACTGGCGCTATGTGTTGCCCCTTACATCCGCGCTCAGAATCCCATTGCCGACTCGCTTGAGTTGTATGATTACATCCTGCCACAGGAGAAAGTATATATACACTTTGATAACAATAGTTACTTGCCCGGACAGGATATAGGTTATAAGGCTTATTTAATGAATGGGCCAGCGGTGTCCAGAATCAGTTATCACCTTTACATAAACTGGTATGATGAGCAGGGGAATTTGATCAAAACTCAGGTGTCGCCGGTTGTTATGTCTTCGGCATATGGAACTTTTACTATACCAGAAAATTATAAACAGGGGCGCATCCATATGGTGGCCTATACACAATGGATGCTCAACTCGGATACTGCCTTTCTTTTCAAAAAAACATTGCCGGTTATTCAACAAACAGCAACTGAACAAGTGAATGCAAAGCCCTTTAGGCAATATCAGTTTAGCTTATTGCCGGAAGGCGGTCAGTTGATTAGCGGGCTTACCGGTAATATTGCATTCAAAGCAACCAGTACCGATGGCATACCGGTACCGGTAAGTGGCATAATCCTGAACCAACGAAAGGATACCATGCTGCGCTTTACTTCTATCCATGATGGAATGGGGCAGTTTCAATTAATACCTGCGAAAGGGGAATTATATACCTGTTCATGGTGGGGGCCCGACAGTATCGTTCAACATATTCAGGTACCAGCTGCACAGGATGAAGGTATTTCTATACGGGTAGCACCAACTGGTGCTATTCGTGAAGCAACTATCGAGTTTTCAAGAAACATTCCGGAAAAACTGCGAAAACTTCAGTTGCTGATTACATTCAATCAACAAATTGTTTATCAGGGTAGGTTGATACTTGGTAATGAAAACCCGATCAGGTTATCTCTTCCCCTTAACAGGATTCCTGCAGGTACAGCTGTTCTTACCCTGCTGGATGCTAATAATATCCCCGTTCTTGAACGCCTGCTATTTGTTAGTAATGACAATCATTTACTGGATGTGGCAATACATACAGATACGCTTAGCTTTGATAAAAGAGGCCTGAATGTTTATGAGCTCCTTATGCCTGATTCAGTTATGGCAAATATGTCGCTTTCTGTGACAACCAGCGATGTTCCGGAAAAGGATTCAACTAATATCAATACGCATTTATTACTCAGCAGCGAACTGAAGGGTTATGTACATGCACCTATGTATTATTTCGATCAGCATAACGATTCAGCTCGTTCACACCTCGACCTGGTGATGCTAACCAATGGTTGGCGTAGGATTAAATGGGAACAAGCTCTTCATCCATCTGCAATTAAGCTCCGATATTCAAGAGATACAGGTTATCTGGGTATTGTTGGTAAGCTTGAGGGGGTGAATACAAGAAGAATAACAAAGGCTGAAAATATCAATCTGATTATTAAAGGGAAGGATTCATCAATGCAAACCTTTTTCCCGCAATTATCCGAGAATGGCGAATTTAGTCAGAATAATGTAATCATCTATGATACAGCAGTTGTTCACTACAAATTGAACAGTGTGGGTCACTTGTCTGGGAATCATACAGTTAGTATTCAAACAAATTTGCTGAAAGATCCTGTTTCACATCAATATCCATTTACTGCTACACTGTCTGTTTACGATAGCACCTATCTTCAAACCCTAAGACAGGTATATTTGGAACAAGCAAGGCTGGAAGCATTGGCACGATCAGCTACCTTACAGGAGGTTGTGGTTAAAACTGTGAAAAAGAGCCGACTTGAACAAATGGATGATACGTATACCTCAGGTGTGTTTAAGTCCTTAAACGCAGTGTCATTCGATGTAGTCAATGACAAAAGAACGCCATCCAGCAATAATATTTTTGATCTTATCATGAATAGGGTATCCGGTTTGAAAGTATCAAACAATATAAGAAATCCAGGAGCATCATGGTCTTATGGTCCTGTATCCTTCTTCCTTGATGAGTTGCCAATTGATGCGGCAACAATAGCATCGTATCCGCTAAATAATATTGCTTATATAAAAGTAATCAGACCTCCTTTCATAGGTGCTTCAACTATTGGTGGGGGTGCCATTGCCATATATTCAAAAAAGGGGGATGACCTTACTGTCAATATAAAAGGTATGGATACCCTATCATTAGTTGGCTATACCATGGTAAAAGAGTTTTATCAGCCAGATTATTCCAAAACCGATGAGGCCTCCTTTAAGTATGATAACCGAAGGACCTTATTATGGCTACCCAATATCATTGCCACTGGAGCAGAGAAAAATATCAAAGTGTCTTTTTACAATAATGACAATGCCAAAAAATTCCTAATCACATTAGAAGGAGTAAATGATGAGGGAAAACTCATATCCATTCGTAAATTGCTGCAGGAATAAATCTTCTTGTACATGCTACCCATCCTTCAATCAAAATTGCCTACCGTAGGCACCACTATTTTTACTGTTATGAGTCAGCTGGCACAAGAATGTCAGGCTGTGAATCTTGGTCAGGGTTTTCCAGACTTCCCTATGTCATCAGCGCTTACCTCATTGGTTAATAAGGCCATGGAGCAAGGACATAATCAATATACTCACATGAATGGTTATCCTGCTTTAAGGGAGCAACTGGCCATTAAATGTGCAGACCTATATTCCTGTACGCTGAATCCGGATACAGATATCACTATTACACCAGGCGGAACCTACGCGATCTACACCGCCCTCACAACTATTATTCACCCCGGCGATGAAGTGATTGTATTTGAGCCTGCTTACGATAGCTATATCCCTAATATTGAGATCAATGGAGGCATAGCCATTCGTATACCACTTGATTTTCCGGATTATACCATACCCTGGCAAACTGTTAAGGAAAAAATAGGCCCCAAAACCAGGGCCATCATGATTAATACGCCACATAACCCTACAGGTGCCGTTCTTACTGTTCATGACATGCAAATATTGCAGGAGTTAGTAAAGGACACACAAATACTCATTATCAGTGATGAAGTGTACGAACACCTCATCTTTGATGGTCTTGAACACCAAAGTATATTGCGATATCCTGCCTTATTGGAAAGAAGCTTTGTTTGTTTTTCTTTTGGTAAAACCTATCATTGTACCGGTTGGAAACTGGGTTATTGCATCAGTTCGCCCGAACTGATGAAGGAATTCAGAAAAGTGCATCAGTTCAATGCCTTTACCTGCGATACCCCCAAACAGGTTGCCCTTGCCCAATACCTGCAGCATAAAGAAGCCTATCTCGAACTTGCACCATTCATTCAACAAAAAAGAGATTACTTCAGAACATTGATGAAAGAAACTCCTTTTGTGTGTATCCCTTCTTCAGGTAGCTATTTTGAGTGTTATAGTTACAAAAACATCAGCGACAAACCCGATCTTGATTTTGCCAAATGGCTTACGAGAGAATTGGGTGTAGCAACCATTCCCTTATCGGCTTTTTATAAAGAAGGTAAGGATGATCAGGTGTTGCGATTCTGCTTTTCCAAAAGTGAAGCCACGCTCGAAGCAGCGGTTGAACGAATGAGGAAGCTATAATTCAGTCTTGACAAAAGCATTGCTACCATGCTTGATCATAATCCTGTTTTGCGTAAGGATAGATGCCATTCGAACAAGCCAATGGTGATGAGGATCAACATTTCTGACATCAGATATGCCTTACCCCAGAAACTGATATTGGCATTAACATGGAAACACCAATAGAATGAAAGGATGGCATATGCTATATTCAAACTGCCAATTCCACGCATCCATCCGGGCCACTTGGCTTTAGCAAATCGGCTGCATAATACAGAGTAGACCGACATCAGTAAAGCAATACCGCTAAGGCGATAGAGGGTAAGAGATGGTATGCCAAAGACGGCTTCGTATTGTGCTAGTATAATAGTCAGAACACAAGTTAGCAAAGCGCCTGCACCATCTAACAGGAATATTCTTGCCGGCTGAATACCTTCAATTGGTTTCATGAGGTTGTTTATTTAGTCATCTTTCTCATAAGCTTATATAATATACAAGGGAGAGCAGATATACATAAATGGAAGGGACGTTCCTGTTGCTATAGCCAAGCTGTATAAATATACAATCATTTATCTGTCAAATCAGCATATCGATTTACCTTAGTGTATTCATACTCATTACCATTGGCTATACATAAATACCAGGCACAGCAATTATTTACCGGTACCCAATTGTTGGGTGCAGATAAGGTATTGGTGATGGATGAGCAGGATACTGTACTCGATATCCTTGATCGGGCTGATGCGGGAGAAAATATTCAACAATTAGATGGACTGCTTTGTCCGGGTTTTATCAATGCTCATTGTCATTTGGAGCTGAGTCATATGAAAGGATTGATTCCTGAGCATACCGGACTGGTAAATTTTGTAGCATCCGTAGTACAGCTCCGCCATTTTTCTGAAGAACTGATTAGGGAAGCGATTGACCGGCAAGACAGCATCATGTATGATAATGGCATAGTTGGGGTGGGAGATATTTGTAACCATGCACATACATTGCATGCGAAAACTAAGAGTAAACTACGTTACCATAATTTTATTGAAGTAAGTGGATGGAACCCTGCTATTGCACAAAAAAGAATGGATCATTCACTTGGCGTATATGACTCATTCAGGAAATTATTTCCAGCCTCTACCAGTATGGCACCTCATGCACCATATTCTGTTTCGGATACATTATGGGCGCTGCTGAAGCCTTATTTAGCCGGTGCCGGTATTACCATACATAACCAGGAAACTGCTGCAGAAAATGAATTGTTTGAGCAGGGTACCGGCGAGTTTCTTGACTTGTATCAGCAAATGGGTATAGTCAATCCTGATTTTAAGGCCTCGGGTAAACATAGTTTGCCAACATATTTCCATCATTTGCAATCAGCAAAACGACAGCTACTCGTTCATAATACCTTTACCAGTGAGTCGGATATTCAGTTCCTGAAAGAGCAAGCCCATCCTGCCACTTATTTCTGTCTTTGCCCAACTGCGAATTGGTATATTGAACAATATCTTCCCCCAATCGATTTATTTGAACGCGAAGGGCTTTCGCTGGTATTGGGTACCGATAGTTTAGCCAGTAACCACCAGCTCAGTATTTGGGAGGAAGTGAAAATGATCCATCAGCATTTTCCAACACTAACCCTGAGTACCTTATTGAATTGGGCCACACTCAATGGTGCACATGCATTGGGTATGGAAGATCGTTTGGGTAGTTTTGAGAAGGGGAAACAACCAGGAATGGTGTTGATTAGTGGAGTAGAGCAAGATGGTTCTCTGAACGGATCATCTGCAAAACGGTACAGATAAAAATCTACAGAACAATACTATTAAGATACGCTATTTTTTCCCTCAAATCGAAGGATTTAACGTTTTTAACAATCCCAGATCAGCTTAATATTTCCTGTAGAATGGCCAATGAGCGTAGCTCGCCAAAATCAGCAATATGCAGTGCCATAAAGTGTTGATAGGCTTCCAGTAATTCTCGTCTTGTTTGCCTGTTCAGTTTAAGCAAACTCAGTTCTTCATAGAAGTTCAGATCAATCAGTTGAGAAGTGATGGCGGCCGCCTGTTGTTCAATAAAATAGGGATGCGATGGATACTGTGCTACGAAGCTGCCTTCCTGCAAGTCAAGGATGGGCGTTTGCTGGTTGTATTGTCCCTGTATTTTAAAGCCAAGTTCAGCAGAAAGATGGAGTACAAAATAGAGCGGTAAATTGGCGCTCAGTGTATCATCTGCCTTATCCAGTTGTTTTAGTGTATCCTCGATCAGGTAAAATAGTTCCGGACTTGCTTCGGGCTGCCGCAGGCTATGTTGTACCATTTCAATAATATACATGGCAATGGCATTCTTGGTGATATGCGCATGCAGGTCGTGGTAGAGATAACTCCATCGGTATTCTTTAATGAATTGAAGCTGCTTCATTTCATTATGGTACACTTCCATTTCTAATAGTGAGCCGGGCTGGAAATAGCCCATTTTGCCTGCCGATGTACGGCTGCTTTGTCGTACCCCCTTTACCATATAACTCTGCAACCCGAACAGTTCAGTGTATACACTGCAAATGATGCTGGTATCACCATATTTAACTGTTCGGAGTACAATACCACGTGTGGCATGAACCATGGCAATTAGGTTGAACGAGATCTTACAGGGCTCCGGTAAACTGCTTCAGGAACCTGATATCGTTTTGTGAATAGAGGCGAAGGTCGTTGACCTGGTATTTCAATTGAGTAATTCGTTCGATACCCATGCCGAATGCATATCCTGTATAGCGGTTGGGATCGATCCCAAAGTTTTCAAGTACTTTGGGATGTACCATACCGCTACCCAATATTTCAACCCATCCGGTATGTTTACAAATATTACAGCCTTTACCGCTACAAATCTGACAGCTGATATCCATTTCAGCGCTGGGTTCGGTGAAGGGGAAATAGCTGGGGCGGAAGCGAACTTTTACATGTTGGCCAAACAATTCCTGTACAAAGAAATAGAGGGTTTGTTTGAGATCGGCGAAACTTACGTTTTCATCAATGTACAATCCTTCTACCTGATGAAAGAAACAGTGGGCTCTTGCACTGATGGTTTCATTGCGGTATACCCTACCCGGACAAATCACACGGATGGGAGGTTGTTGGTTTTCCATCACCCTGGCCTGTACACTACTGGTATGTGTGCGTAATAGCCAATCAGGATGTTTACTGATATAGAAAGTATCCTGCATATCGCGTGCAGGATGATCTTCAGGTAAATTCATGGCGCCGAAATTGTGCCAGTCATCTTCAATCTCTGGTCCTTCAGCAACAGCAAATCCCAGCCTGCGGAATATTTGAATGATCTGATTGCGAACAATATTGAGTGGATGCCTGGTGCCAACAGGGAGATCATTGCCTGGCAATGACAGGTCAATCTGGTTACCCGATGCCTGTTCAGTACCTGCGGTTTTATCCTTGAGCTGTTGATAGATATCTTCTGCAAAAGCTTTGAACTCGTTCAAAACCTGTCCGAAAGCCTTTCTTTGCTCATTGGGTACCTGCTTCATCTCACCCATTACCTGCTTTAACAGTCCCTTGGTACCCAGGTATTTGATTCGAAAAGCCTCTGCCTGCTCAGCAGTTTGGGCTTCAAATACCTGCATCTCTTGTTTATAGGCCTCAATTTGTTGCACGATCTGTTCCATACTGCGAAGATAAACAGAGCCGGGGAGTGCTGAAAAAATGATTTGTGAAGGCCAATTTGTTAAAATACGCTGGTTCGGCCGCTATTTCGTACTTTTGTCGCCTGACAGAAACATTACATGGAGTACAATACCGCTAGAAGTTACCTGGGCATGCGCGAATATGGAAGGCATGTACATAAAATGGTAGATTATCTGCTCACCATTGAAGACAGGGAAAAAAGACAACAACAGGCACAGGCTGTAATAGAATTGATGGGTTTTTTGAATCCTCACCTGAAGAATGTGGAAGATTTCAGGCATAAGCTCTGGGATCACCTGTTTTTTATTAGTGATTTCCAATTGGATGTAGATAGCCCATATCCTATTCCTCAAAAGGAGACCTATAAAAGTAAGCCCGATCCCTTACCTTATCCCAAGCGCCATCCAAGGTATGCGCATTTGGGTAAGAACCTGGAAGTGGTGATCGATAAGGCCATGAGTGAAGAAGATCCGGAGAAGAAAGCCGGCTTTGCTCATGCGATTGCTTATTACATGAAACTGGCATATAGCAACTGGCATAAGGAACTGGTACATGATGATGCCATTCGCAGCGAATTGAATAATATTACCGGAGGCGAACTGGAGTTCAGTAATACACCATTCATTAAACACCGCAACCAGCCTTTTGAGCGGGATGATTATCCGCAGAATAACCGCGGAGGTCGTTGGCAGCAAAATTTTGGTGGCCGTAACAGAAACAATGGGGGTGGTGGCAACCGCAACAATAATAATAATGGCGGTGGCGGCAGAAATAACCGGAATAACAACAATAACAATCGCAATAATAATAACCGCAATAATAATGGCGGTGGCGGTCAGTTCAAGAAACGATTCTGATTTGATTATACAATCAGGAACCAACACAAGAGAAATAGATCCCGTTACCCTGGTAGCGGGATTTTTTATTACCGGCAGCACTCCTTTATCTCCCATTCCCTCATTACATTCGTGTTCAATTTACATTATACCCATATGGCTAATTCTTTTGAAGTACGCGGCGGAAAAAAATTGAAAGGCACCATCATTCCCCAGGGAGCCAAAAATGAAGCATTACAGATTCTCTCGGCTGTTTTGCTTACCAAAGGTGAGATGGATATTGACAATATTCCAGATATACTGGATGTGAATTTGCTGATTGAACTGCTGGCAGATATGGGTGTGAAAGTGATTCGTCATACTGCGCATCATTATACTTTTTGTGCCGATCAGGTAGATGTAGATTATTTGTCTTCAGAAGCTTTCAGGAAAAAAGGTGGCAAATTGCGAGGCAGTGTTATGCTCGCCGGACCCATGCTGGCCCGTTTTCGTAAGGCCTATATACCCAAGCCCGGTGGCGATAAAATAGGGCGTCGCAGATTGGATACGCATATCATCGGCTTTGAAAAGCTCGGGGCCGAATTTGTGTATGATGAAGAACAAAGCTGCTTTCGTTTATCTGCCCAGCAGCTAAAGGGTACTTATATGTTACTTGATGAGCCCTCAGTGACCGGAACCGCCAATATCGTTATGGCCGCCGTACTGGCAGAAGGGATTACCACAATTTACAATGCAGCCTGCGAACCTTATTTGCAGCAGCTTTGCCTTATGCTTAATCGCATGGGAGCGAAGATCAGCGGTATTGGTAGTAATCTTTTAATCATTGAAGGTGTTGAACACTTACAGGGTACACAGCATCGTATGTTGCCCGATATGATTGAGATAGGCAGCTTTATTGGATTAGCAGCCATGACCCAGAGCGAGATCAGGATCAGTAATGCCGGTGTGGCTCATCTGGGTGTTATACCTGAAAAATTTCGTCAGCTGGGGATACAGCTGGAGATACAGGGTGATGATATCCTGATTCCTGAACAGGATATATATGAGGTGCAAACCTATCTGGATGGCGGCATTCTAACAATCTATGATAATCCATGGCCTGGTTTTACTCCCGATCTGTTAAGCATTGTACTGGTGGTGGCTACACAGGCCAGGGGAAGTGTACTGGTACATCAAAAGATGTTCGAAAGCCGATTGTTTTTCGTTGATAAACTAATTGATATGGGTGCCCAGATTATTCTTTGTGATCCACACAGGGCAACGGTGATTGGATTGGGCCGAAAGAATAACCTACGTGGTATTACCATGAGTAGTCCTGATATCAGGGCCGGACAGGCTTTGCTGATTGCTGCCTTAAGTGCGGAGGGGAAAAGTGTGATCCAGAATATCGAACAAATTGACCGGGGTTACCAGCAAATCGATCAGCGTTTGCGTAATATTGGTGCCGATATTACAAGGATTGGGTAAAAGTTCCGAAAATTATGGTTTGCCCGGTAACCGAACAATGGAGATCCAGTAGTCTTCAATACTTCGGATTACTTCCATGAACTTGTTCAGGTCTACGGGTTTTATCACATAGCAGTTGGCATGGTTTTCATACGATTCACGTATATCCGAATCGGCAGAAGAAGTGGTGAGCATGATCACCGGAATTAACTTGAGTAGTGGATCTTGCTTCATGTTTAGCAATACTTCTTTACCATCTACTTTGGGCAGGTTAATATCGAGTAAAATAATATCCGGTGTTCTGGCATCTTCAAATGGAGCCTGCTTCCGTAAATAGCGTAGTGCTTCCTCTCCATCGCGCACCACCCTGATATGGTTACGAATCTTGGCTTCACTAAATGCTTCGATCGTAAGCCTGATATCGCCCTCATTGTCTTCGACCAGTAATATTTCGAGGTCTTGTAGTGTCGACATATCGCTTTTTTTTAAGTTAATCTGGTATACAAATTACAATGTACATTGATTAAGACTGTAATGTTTAGCCAGTGATTCGTTATGCGGGTTTAGGTATGCTGAAAAAGAAAGTACTGCCCTTCTGTTCTTCCGACTCAACCCAAATTGTACCCTGGTGCATATCAACAATTTTCTTACAAATCGCAAGGCCTATACCTGTACCAGAATACTGGCTGGTAGGATGCAGGCGCTGGAATACAACAAAGATCTTCTCAAAATATTTTTCATTAATACCTATGCCATTATCCCTGATAAAGAAAATGTAGTGTGAAACTTCCTCGCGATATCCAATTTCTATCTCTGGTGCTTCTGTTCCCTTGTATTTGATGGCATTGCCAATGAGGTTTTGCATCAGCTGCTGCAAGTGAGATGCGCTGCCCCAAATTTCAGGTAGTATATTGGCGGTGAAATGGATATTTTCCTTTTCAATCCTGGAGCTGAAAATCTGCATCACATTCTTCAATACCTGGTTCATGTCTACCTGGGCGAATTGTTGTTTCTGCATACCCACTCTTGAGTAGGTGAGCAAATCGAGGATTAAGCGCTTCATTCGTTCAGCCCCACCTACGGCAAAATTGATATACTCTCTGGCCTTATCATCGAGCTGACTGGCATATTGCTTCTCCAGCAGTTGCAGGAAACTGCTTACCATGCGTAATGGTTCCTGCAGGTCGTGTGAAGCCACATAGGCAAATCGTTCCAGTTCATTATTGGAATCTGATAGCTCAGTGGCTCTTCTTTCCAGCACCTGGTTTAATTCCAGCAGTTGCTGTTCCGATCGTTTTAATTCGGTGATATCTTGTGTGGAGCCGATCATACGAATAGCTTCTCCCTGCTTGTTCCTGATCACATAGCCTCTGTCGTATACAACGGCATAGGAGCCATCTGCTTTTTTAAATCGGTATTCGTCTTCCCAGTATTGGTCGCTGCTTTGGAACAAGAGTTCATTGCGTTTATTTCTTACTTTGTCCAGGTCATCGGGATGAACATGCTGGTCCCAGAAATGATAGTCGGCATCTGCCATACGACTATCATAGCCAAAGAGTTTTTCCAATCCATCCCCTGGTCTCACCACGGTTTTCGAACGGATATTCCAATCCCATATTGCATCGCTGGTAGCTTTGGCCACCAGTTCGTATCGTTCATTGGAATTGCGGATTTCAATTTCTGAGCGTCTGCGATCGGTAATGTCACGGATAAAAGCACAGAAAAATTCGTCTGAATCCTGCTTAATAGGCAATACCGTAAGTTCGATAGGGAAAAGGCTGCCATCTCTTTTTACTGCATTAAACTCCAGCAGGGTATTGAGAGCAGGGCCGTATCCGGTTCGCATGTATTGCTCCATACCGCTGTCGTGCAAATTTCTGAATGCTTCAGGGATGATGATATTCGACAATTTATGACCAATTACTTCATGGTCTTTCCATCCAAAAATCTTTTCGGCCTGTGGATTCCAGAAAGTGACCATGCCATTTGTGTCAATACATATAATGGCGTCTAATGCCGCATTCATGATCAGGCGTCGTTTTTCCTCGCTATCCTGCATCATTTCCTCGGCACGTTTTCTTTCTGTTACATCCCTTTCAATAGCTACCCAATAGCTTAGTTCATTTTGTTCATTGGTGACGGGGGCGATAGAGAAACTATTCCAGAATATGTCACCATTCTTTTTGTAATTGATGATCTCTGCACTGCTTGTCTGCCATTCAATCATGGCATTGCCCAGTGCCAGTAGCTGCTGTCGGTCTGTTAGCGGTCCCTGCAGTATTCTGGGTGTTTTGCCTACTATTTCCTCCCACTCATAGCCTGTTATTTCGGTGAAGGCCTTATTTACATAAATAATCTCAGGTCCTTTGAGTTCATGCTTATAAGCTGTGGTAATCACTACGGCATCTTTCGAATTGGCAATCGCCATTTCCATTAGTCTGAGCCGCTCTTCTTTTTCTTTCTTTTGTGTTATATCGCTTCGGATGGCTACGTATTGATAAGGCTTTCGCTTATCATCAAGAAAAGGAACAATGGTGGTATCTACCCAATAGTAACTGCCATTTTTTGCCTTATTTTTCAATTCTCCCCGCCATACATTCCCGTTGGCAATAGTAGTCCAGATGCTGCGGATAAACTCTTTAGGATGGTACCCTGAATTAATGATGCGATGATCTTTTCCAATGAGTTCCTCCTTGGTGTACCCCGATATCAGGCAAAAATTATCATTCACATAACTGATAATGCCCTTTTGGTCGGTAATGGCAACAATACTGGATTGATCAAGTGCAAACTTGTAGTCGGCGATTTCTTTGAGGGATAGAAACAGGTCTCTTTCCGTTTTCTTATACTCTGAAATATCCTGTAAGATCCCTTCAATTCTACAAATATTTCCTGACTGGTCTTGTATTGGAAATGCCTTGTGTGTAAGACTTTTTGTTTGCCCGGATCGGGTCTTGATCTGGTGCTCTATCTGTAATGGCTTGCCTTGTACAAGAGCGTCACTTAATGCAGCTTTTACCTGATCCAGTTCGTCTGGGGCTACCATATTCAAAAACTCATCGATAGTTGGTATAGGATCGTTTGCCGGGATATCCAGAATAGTATTTACTTCTTTCGACCAGTTGATTTGTCCAGTTACAACATCATATTCCCAATAACCTAACTTGGCCATTTGTTGTGAGGCTTCCAATTTCTTGTTAATGGATAACAGGTCTTCCTGATATCTCCTGGCAGATGATACATCTCTACCATAACAGGCAACACCAATGATCTGTTTTTCGTTTTTGATAGGATGGAAACTTACTTCCGACCATTCTCCTGATTGTCCTTTCAGATGTGGTGAATGAATTTCATGGAGGAATGATTCACCAGTAAGTGCACGCTCATACAGGCCTCTCCAGTAATTAATGAAGTCTTCCGAGAAATATTCATGCAACATAACATGATCCCCTTGCTTAAGGATTAGCCCTGTTTGCTGTCCGAAGCTTTGTAAAAAAGCCTGATTGGCAGCCACCAGTCTGAAATCTGTATCAATACTCCAGATCATTTCACTGGTATTATTGATCAGAGCCTCTGTGTTATATCGCTCAAAGTTTTTCTGTTGTTCAATATACAAGCGCTCTGTTATATCATTGATGAGTACCAGGGTGCAATGTTTATTATTGAGTTTGATATGGTGAGCAGTGATTTCTACATAGATCAGTTCGCCACTTTTCTTATAATGACGCCATTGCCCCTTATGGATCTTGATTTGATCGAAAACAAATTTTTCAGATCGTAGCACTTTTTCCCGGTCTTCTTTTGGTCGGATATCCAGAATAGTCATTTCCAGGAATTCTTCCCTTGAATAGCCATAATGTCTAACGGCAGCATCATTCACTTCCAGAAACCGGTAACTGCCGATTTCATAGATCCACATCGGCATTGGATTGCTTTGGAAAAGAGTGCGGTAACGCTCTTCTGTACCAGAGAGTGCTGAACTGCTTATTGGTTTGATATGAATCAATAATTGGCTTGGTTGATCCTGCTGATCGACTAATGGGGAACATTCCATTATGGCAATACCAAGCGGATGTATTTTCTCCAGTGAAACACTTTTGATAAAAGTGGCGTTCATGGACGATTGTTCGCATGTATTGCTAAGAAAGGCGTTTAGCTCTTTTTCATTACTGCTGATGATATCATACAGAACTGCCTGTTCTTCAAATAAAGATAAGATTGACAAACCTTGGATAGGGCTTTTTTGGTTGCCCCCGAATTGCTCTATAAATGCCCGATTGGCAGCCTGTATGGTAAATACAGGTGTATTTGCCTCTACCAACAGGTAGAAGCCAGGCAATTGATCGAATACAGATATGAAATCACGAACTTCCATAAAACAAACAATGGTTTAATGGTACGTGGCTGGGGTGGGGGAACCATGAAAATAACACCTTTGTATCGGTTTATCAAATTCAGTTTATGTAGCGGGATCACTATTTTTGTGCCATGGGAAAATACACAGATTTACAAGTGATTATAAAAGGCAGGCGAACAGTAAAGCCCAGCTTAATGAATGGAGCCATCATCGAAGAATCGATAATCGATGGTCTGTTGGAGTTGGCTCATTGGGCACCAACCCATGGCCGAACAGAGCCCTGGCGGTTTATCGTGTACACTGGCGAGGCCCTTACCACATTTGCCCGGGAACATGCCGATCTTTACCGGGAGCATACTGATCCGGAAAAATTCACCCCTGCAAAATACCAGGGCATTATTGATAATGCCACGCATTGTTCGCATGTGATATTGGTATACATGAAACGACAAGAGCCGGCACGTATTCCATTGGTAGAAGAGATCGCTGCTACAGCTGCTGCTGTACAGAATATTTTGTTGGGAGCCGAAGCATTGGACCTGTCGGTATTGTGGAGTACCGGTGGTATGACCTTCCATCCTGCATTTAAAGCTTACCTGGGTTTGGGTGAAGAAGATCAGGTTATGGGGCTTTTGTATGTAGGTCGTTCATCCGAACCCAAGCCAGTAGCCAAAAGGAATAGTGAGTGGTTTGATAAAGTAGTGAAGAAATACTAGCAATTTTCAGGAGTCATTGCTGTAGGGGCGATATTGGGAAACTTGTCATCTTAGTATTTTTTACAGCAAATCACAGTGTACAATACATCACAGGCATCAAAATATAGTGAATAAAAGCCCGGAAGGTAACCGGTTCAGCTAAAAAATAGTTTCTTTACACATGGGATCAGCAACAGGCAAACTCATCATTATTACGGCACCTTCCGGGGCTGGTAAAACCTCTATTACGCGTTATCTGCTCGATAAATATCCTGCCCTGGGCTTTTCTGTATCGGCCACCACCCGCAAGCCAAGGGGACAGGAACAACATGGTGTTGATTACTATTTTTTATCGGCCGAAGATTTTAAAAAGCAGATTGATGCCCATGCGTTCATAGAGTGGGAAATGGTATACGAAGGGAAGTATTATGGCACATTGCGCAGTGAGCTAGACAGGATGTGGGCCATTGACCAGGTGCCAATACTGGATATCGATGTAAAAGGAGCAATCCATGTACAGGAAGAGTTTACCGGTCAGGTATTATCACTCTTTATACAGCCCCCATCGGTCGACGAATTAAAGAAGCGCCTTGAATCAAGAGGTACAGAAACGCCGGAGAGCCTCGCAGCCCGGGTAAATAAGGCAGCCTACGAAATCTCATTCAGCCATCATTTTGATTATACCATTGTCAATGATGATCTTACACAAGCTTGTCAGCAAGTGGAAACACTGATCAAAGAATTCTTAGGTTGGTAAGCAGTATTTCCGGAAATTGGGAGGAATAAATTCCTTGCATATGCCATTCAAGAACAGAACCGTATTAATCACTGGTGCCAGCAGAGGCATTGGGAAAGCAATCGCGCTTAAATTAGCCAGGGGCGGCGCCAATATTATAGTAGCGGCCAAGAGTGTGGAAGAAGATCCCAGATTGGGCGGAACCATCCATTCGGCAGCAGCAGAAATAGAGGCTGCTGGAGGGCAAGCACTTGCTATACAAACCGATATACGGTATGAAGAGCAGATTGCTGCTATGGTAGATCAGGCAGTGCAAAGATTTGGCGGTATCGATGTGGTCATCAACAATGCATCGGCTATTCAACTAACATCTACCGAACAAACAGAAGCCAAACGCTTCGACCTCATGCACAGCATCAATGTGCGTGGAACCTTCCTTGTGGTGAAGCATTGTTTACCCTGGCTGAAAAAAGGAAATAACCCACATATCCTTACATTATCTCCTCCCATCAGTTTACAACCCAAATGGATGGGGCCGCATATTGCCTATACACTTACTAAATACAATATGAGTATGATGGCGCTGGGTTGGGCAGCAGAATTTAAACCATTGGGTATTGCTTCCAATGCACTCTGGCCCAGAACAACCATCGATACTGCCGCAGTTCGTAATTTATTAGGAGGAGAAAAATTAGCCCAAATGAGCCGTACCCCCGAAATTCTGGCCGATGCTGCTGCTTTTATCCTCTCAAAAACTGCCGACACCTGCTCTGGTCATACTTTCATTGATGAACAGGTACTGGCAGCCGAAGGTATCACCGATCTCGAACCCTATGCAGTCGTGCCAGGCGGACCGTTGTATACAGACTTATTTGTTGAGCAGTAATTAAGCTTTTTTTAATTGGCGGATGAAGGTGGTTTGGCGAATTTTTACAAAATTCGCAGTCCCCCCTGCCCCCAATGAGAAATAAAAGCACTACCCTGCTAACCCTGTTCATGGCGTTGATATGCCTGACCGGTTTTGCCCAACGTCAGTATACTGGCCGTTGTGGAGATTATCATTATCGTTTTAATGGAAAGATGATCAGCAACATCAGCTTAACCACACCAGATGGCGATAAAGTGAAGATCATTAATTACTACAAGATCGATGTACTGAATGATTACCTCTGGTTCTGGACAGAAGAGATTGATGAAAATCTGAATCGAACCGTAAAGTTTACCACTTCCTGGGCTCGTTTGTCTGACCTGGATACCAGCCTGCTCAATAAGGTGAATACAGATAAACAGGTTCGGGTTTCCCTGCTGAGCGATCAACGGTATTTTTTCCAAACCATCTTTGTCAGAGATAAGCGAGGCCCCTCTTACACAGTAGCGAATGCAATGAATCTTCGCTTCAATCGTTCGGAAGAAGTGGCAGGCTTTGTTGGAGAATTTTCCGCTGTGCTGAAAACAGAATATACCCAGCTAGCCAATAGCAAAAGGCACAAATGATGCGTCATTTGTGCCTTTTGAGATTATTTCAATAATAGATAGTATTATTCTGCATTTTTCTCTGGCCTCATTTGAGGGAAGAGCAGCACGTCTTGTATAGATGGCTGGTTAGTCATCATCATACACAGGCGATCAATACCAATGCCAATACCGGAAGTGGGTGGCATGCCATATTCCAGCGCACGTAAAAAGTCATGGTCTATGAACATGGCCTCATCATCACCTCTTTCCATC
>VFQP010001809.1_pt1 | contig 26330 bp, 45 predicted proteins | sample 3512351 | NCBI WGS metagenome assembly VFQP01 (sample SAMN10412372, study PRJNA504923) | tailings metagenome | isolation source: Relicate 1 Philex TSF1 revegetated site | place: Philippines: Tuba, Benguet | collected 2017-08-29
ACACACACACACACACACACACACACACACACACACACACACACACACACACACAACCTGCATAGCTGGTTGTGTAGTCATGTCAAACACAGCCAGGTCCTCCACAGCCACTGCAGCACCCCTAGACTGACGTACACTCGTGGGAGTCCAGCAATCCTTGACCTGTAATATGTTGAGTGTATGTGTATTGTGTTTGCTGAGTGATATATGTGTGTTGTGTGTGTTGTCTTCGTTGTGTGTATGTGTGCATAGAGTGTGTACTCGGGGGGGGGAAGTGCTCTGATACACACACAACCCACACAACACCACACGCACCAGACACCACACACACACACACACCATACCCGTTGCAACACAAGGGGCAGCACCACCTTGGCCACCAGTGCAGGTACCACATGCTGGTCAACATCACCAGGAGCATACTGCTGCTGCATGTGTGTGTCACCATCATGTTGACCAGCATGAGGTACAAGGCCATAGTCAAACAGTTGACCAAACCATGACTGTTGACCAAAACCTGGGTGGGGAGGAATGAGGAATGGTGGCATGCATGGATATGTGCATACAATCTATACACTCTTCATCAGTACCATAGCAATCATCCATTGCAATCATGCAGTACACAGCCATCATACATAACATGGCTATCACGCAGTACACAGCCATCATTCCATCAAATTCCCAATGCACCCACAACCACATACCATTCCCAGGCGCATACAGGGGGTCCCATGCCAGCAACTGCAGTCTCACAAAGGGAGCAAACAAGGCTGGTGCACTGTCACCAAGATATGCATCTCTATACACTGTCGCATGTGCTGCTTTGACTTTTTCCAATCGACCTTTGACCGCATCAAGTGTGCTGTACTCTTCTGCAGCATCCCCAAATACACCCTCTGCTGCCTGAATGTGGGGTGTTTTCAGGGGTGTGTTTTTTTAGGTGTGTTTGCTTGTCTCTCACTGGGTTTTTCTCTCCCACACCCACACCCACACCTTTAACACATCAGCACGTTTGCTCGTGTAGTAGGACACCTCACCCTCTGACTCCTCACTAGTCACCAGACCCACATCAGCCTCCCCCAACAGCCCCTCTGGGAGACGTGCTGCTGCATCATGCTGCCGTCTCAACCTGAGGGTGTGGGTGTGCAACATATTGAGCATGTGGGTGTGCAATGCACTTTGTGTGAAAAGGCCTGCACAACATGAATGTAACACGACACTCATGCACCACTCATGCACCACTCATGCACCACAATACTGATACAACACACCATGCACACACCCAACACAATATGCACATACCGTTTTTTGGTTGCCTGTCGTGCCCCTACATTCTCATCTCTCCCAAATTCATCCAACACCACCGGCAGCACTCGACCCACCAACGCTGACTCCGCCTCCCCAAATGCCGCCTCTGCCGCAGCGTGCGCAGCATGCACGTCGCCCCCTGCGGTGCTCAGTGTGCCCAACGTGACGCGTGCTGCTTCGTCACACAGTGCGAGTTCTTCTGTGTGGTGGGATGAACGTAGGTCGTTGAATGCAAACCCTCGTTGTGATGCCAGGGATGTCATTTCCTCTTCCAATACTTCCACATAGGGGGTGCGATCCTGGGTGTGGGGTTGGGTGAGAGAGTGGGTGGTGATGTGAGAGAGTGTGTTGAGGTGTGGGTACATGTATTCTACATATTCTATTGCAACACAGTATACACCGCACAACATACACTATACACTACACACACACACCACATACTACACACACACACTACATACTACACACACACACACACTACCACACACACACACTACACACTGCACACCACACCTACACTCCCACACACACATACTCTTACACATCATACCTGCAGCATGTCACACAAATCAGCAATGTATGCCCTCAATTCCTGTACATCTTGGTATCTGTGGCCAGCTGTTTCTAGTTGCTTCTCAAGGTGCTCCAGGGTAGTGGTGCTGCGCTGAGTGGCCTCTTGTGACTTTGTTAATTGACGACTGGTGGCTGTGTGACTTGCCTATGTGGGTGTGTATGCTTGTGGTATGTTGCTTGTGGTGGGTGGTGCTGGGTATGTATATAGGAGAGTGGTTGTCAAACAACACCAACATCATATGTGTGTGTGTACAAAGATAACAACATACATGTGATTGTAACACACACACACACACCAAACCACACACCAAAGCACACACCAAACCACACCTTGAGTCGTTCCACACCCTCCCTCAAAGCTTGCATCGCTTGCTGTGCCGCCATATCCACATCCTGCCTCCCCACCCCCGTTGCAGCAGCAGCACCACCAGCACCACCCCTTGTGCCCACACCACCCCCCACACCACCAAGCCGCCCCCCCCCCGTGGAAGATGGTGGGCGGGACCCCCCTGTGCTTGAAATGGTGGCACCCCCCAGTCCCTTGCGTATTTGCTCTTGTGCAAATTCTTCATCTTCTTCTTCTTCATGGAGGATGAGAGACGATGCCTGAGGTGTTGGTCATGTGTGTGTGTGTAATACATGTTTGTGTGTGTGGCATATGTTTGTGTGTGTGGCATATGTTTGTGTGTGTGGCATATGTTTGTGTGTGTGGCATATGTTTGTGTGTAACACACCTACACACCTACTCGCACATGTACACACACCTACACACCTACACGCACATGTACACACACCTACACACCTACATGCACATGTACACACATACCTGACCACCACGTGTTCTCCCCTTGATACCACCACCACCACCACCAATACCACCACCACTGGTTTTCAAGTCATCACGCCTATTACGAGCAATTGCTCCTGCGAGCCTAATACGTATGCGTGAGGCAGGGTCATCATCATCGTCATCACTACCAAGAGCAACAGCATCTTCTGCATCCTGTGTGTATGTGTGTATATCATGTGTGTGTGTGTGTGGTGGTGTATCATGTGTATGTGTGGTTATGTGAGTAGCAATGCGTGTATATGTGTGGTACAACCATGTACCTACACAACCACGTTGTACACCACCACCACCACCACACCCACCCACCCACCCACCCACCAGCATCCTACACACAAGCACACCCTTGCACACACACGATACCTTGTATGCATGATCAGTATCTGTGTGTAGTGGTACATAGTCAGGTGCCAGCCCTGCTGTTCGCAACCTCTCCCTCTTCTCCTTTGCACGCCTGTGATGATGGTATGTTTTGATGGTGTGTGTATTGATGGTGTGTGCATTGATGGTGTGTGTATTGATGGTGTGTGTATGATGATGAGTGATAGCAGTGGTGTGTATCATGCATGATTTATGCTTGTGTATGTTTGTGTGTTGCATGGTTGCATTACTGCGTGCTGCATGCTTTTTGTGCAAAACAAAGTGGATCCTGCATACAGCAAATAAGGCAGGACATTTGTATACACCAACATGCACACACACCGTATAGTGTCTTCATCAGGTATCACAACACCTTGATCACTATCATCACCATCATCCTCTCCCTCCGTCGCTGCTGTTAAAGGCGCTGTGTTCGGTGCTGCTGCTGTTGTTGTTGTTGTGGTGGTGGTGGTGGTATTTGACGGTTGCGTTGACGGTTTTCTGTTGGTTGGTCGGTCAAAGCCTGCGTTAACATCTTTGACTGCTGATGGTGTGTGCTTCAACTGTGTATGTGTTGGGTTTGTGTGTGTTGGTTTGTGTATATGTTGGTTTGTGTATATGTGTGTGTGTGTGTGTTGGTTTGTGTGTATGTTGGTTTGTGTATCAGGTGTATCAGGTGCTGTACATGTTTTGCCCTGCTACTGTGCAACACAACAACAAACCATACAACACCATACAATACCATACATCACCACACAATACCATACAACACCATGGAACACCATACAACACCAAACATGTTGTACACACACAAAAACACACACACTCAAAAACACACACACCAGTGCGGCGGGGTTGTATGCAAATCGATCATCATCAGGTGCCGCAACAGCACCACCACCTCGTGCTGCGGGTGGTTTGAATGATCCTGCCAGTGTAAACGCACCCCCTACTGCTGCTGCTGTGGTGGTGGTGTTTGCTGTTGCCACACCACCCTGCCCTTGACCAGCACCAGTTGCACCCGGGAGCTTTTTTGTGGCACGAGCAAGTTCCTGCAGTCGCTCTTTGCTATATTCTCCATGTGCAGAGACCTGCGTGTTGACCTGCACACCCCCCGCATCCTCCTGGGGGGGAGTGAGCCTTGGGACTACCAGCGGTCGTCGACTGCCACCCTCCCTTTTGCGCTGCTCCTTTTTGGACTTTGGTGCGATACCCAGTGCAGCAGGATCGTCGTCATCAAAGGAGAGCAGGGATGCTTTGGGTTTGGGTGTTTTTTTTGGCTTTGGTTTGGGGGCGGTGGTGGTGGATGATGGCGGGGCGTTGGTTTTGTCGACCACGTCTTGTTGTTGTGCAGTTGTATCATCTGCAATAGGGTGTGTAGGTTGTTCTTCATCGTCTTCAATAATTGATACTTTCTTTCTAAACTGCGTGCTGCGTGGCCTGCTGATGAAAGCCATGCTGATTTTGGAGATGCCACGTGCTGTGTTGATACTGTGCTATACGTGTATTTAAATCATATTGTTTGAGAGATTGTGCGGTTGATGGATCTAAACAACAATGGACAACAATGGACAAACGGTAATAACAGCAGTTGTATGCCCATGTAAATATGGTCAAATGTTGACCATGTTGAAAAAACAAAATCACACCCAAACTACAGTAATCACACCCAAACTACAGTATCGTGCACGCCACACATCATCAACATCTAGATCACCACCTGCTACCCAAGCCACAGTACATGTCAAACCATCAATACAGCCGAGAGTTTACGGAAACATCACGACACGAAAAGCAATCCACCATTGATACCGGTAATCGATGGCATGCGCAGGATACCTGTGAGATAGCCACCATGGTGCGTGCACCCCCACACCGATGCAACACCGACCCCCCCACAGACGCCGTGTTGCAGCAGATTCAGCGGTATGGGCTATCGCTTCAAGATCTCCAAGACGCAGTAGCAGCATCTGGGCGTGATCCAGTCGAGTGGACAAATCAAGTGGTGGTACTCACCCGGGTCCTCGGTGTGTCCAATGGTGGGCAACCATCACGTTGTATCAATACACATCATACCCCCCCCCCTCCACAGAAATCCTCATGCAGCACCCACCACAACAGCATCCTCCTCGCCCCATCAGCAGCACCGACGATGACTTGGTCTCCATCGCATCCTCCAGCCAGCCCCATCCTGCCCCCCCCGCGCTGAGCCCACGCGCATCCGCCAGCCTGACAGCTGCATTGCTCCCAGGTGAATCCTCCTCAATCGGGGTGCCTGTGGACGCAGCGTCCTATCAATCCAACAGCCCACGAGCAGCCACACCAGTGGTGCTCACCCGCAGCAGATCATCCACACCACGTGGGCAGCGCAGCATGGACGCTGCTGAGGTTGCTGCAGTGGCAGCGGCTGTCGCTGTGCAGCGCCAGCCTGCTGGGTCTCAGCACCAGCCCGGGGGGGGGCAGAAAGAAAGAGGTGGCACAACAAGGGGTGATGGAGCGGCACAACGTGGTGGTCGTTTCCCCACTGTTCCTGCTGCAACAACCCCCCCCATTGCACCCCCTCAAACTGCAGAACAGGCAGCACAGGAATTTGTGCAAACACTCCGTGCAGCTGCTGCTGCTGCAGGGGTCCCTCCCCTCCCATTGCCACGACAACAGGGCCCCCCGAAAACTGCTGGAGTCCCCCCCACTTCAACGACCACCACCACCACCACCACCGTCGCACCCAACACACCCTTTCTGACACGCACTGCACAGCGTGCCGTACCACCACGCACCACCCAACCACCCACCACCACACCACCCATCATGTCGTACGCCACCCACTGCAGCGACGTAGACACTGACACCGACGACCATCCCATCACCCCACCACCTTCTGTAAACACCACCACCACCGCCCCACCCCCTCCCATGGGCACCCCCACCCCCCCAGGGTGTGTGTATATGCGCCCTGGTCAACGCCCGGCAAGTGTGGTGGACATGGGTGGGGCCGGGGTGGATGGGGTGTCTCGTGCATGGGAAGAGACAGACACTCTGGCACAACGAATACGGGATGCTGCACGACCTGTACCCAAGCCTGTACCCACCTGGAGGCGTCGTACACTCAAATTGCTTGTGGTATGGGGGGTGCTTTGACTGTGGTGTGGAAACAACATTGTGTTGTATGTGGTGTGGATGCAACATTGTGTTGTGGGTGGTGTGGATGCAACGTGCAGGTTGATGTATACATGCATAGGTACGCATATGGTATTGACACACATATACAGGCTGGTGGGAGTGGCTTGGGTAAATCCACCATCATCACCAACCTGCTTGCCTCCTATTGGCCCTCCCCCACATTGAGCACAAGCAACAGCATAGTCGATGTCAATACCAACACCCTTCCCTCACAAAACCATGCATACACCACCAATTCCACCATCGACAATACCACCACCAAGGGGTGTCATGGCCCACAACACCATGGGTTGCATGCAGGTCACCAGCAACACACCCTCATGCAGCAAGTGGGTGTGGAGGTGTATGACGAGGAGGCGCGGGTAGTGTATGTGTTGGTGTTGCAGGAAACACCACCATTGAGGGGGGTGGAGGATGTGGCAGGGGTAGTGCATCATATGAAGGCAGAAGCAGCAGCACACCTTGAGGCAATGACACGCCTGGACATGGTGCGTTGTGTGTGTTGTGTGGGGGGACTGGAAATGGTGTGTTGTGTGTGTTGTGGGGGGGTAGGGGGTCCCACTGTTGGGGGGATTGGGTTGGTGGTGTTATTGTATTGGAAGGTGGTGGGGTTAGGTATGTGGTGGGGGTATATGTGTATGATGTAAGGCACTGTTGGTTATTGATGTAGGTGTATACATTACACAACACACAACATACATCATCACACACCACACATCATCACAAACCACACATCATCACACACCACACATCATAATCATCACGCAACACACATCATCACACAACACACATCATAATCACACATCCTAATCGCACACCACACATCATAATCACACAGGACAACGCCGAGGTGGGTGTGGATGCAGTGCTGTACCTGCTGCCCCCCCACCAGCTAGGACCGGTTGATATGCATGCCATTGTACAACTATCACAACATGCACCAGTCATACCACTGCTTGCCAAGGTGTGCTGGTGTGGGTGTGTGGTGTGTATGGTATGGGAGGTGTAATAATGTGCATATTTGCTGTCCATGCTTCCCTTTCTTCCTATACCACCCAGTTGTTCCAATAACCCATCTGTTCCCTCTCATTTCACACCCAATTCCCCCTCTCATTTCACACCCAATTCTCCCTTTCATTTCAGGCCGACACCATGACCATGCGTGAGGTTGACCAATACCGTACCCACTTTCGACACGCCCTCTCTGCCGCAGAAACACACCACCAACGGCCCCTCATATGCCGCTTCAAGGGGGACGACCTCACCACAGCCGGGGTGGTCTTTGGGGGGCCCCCATTTTTGGTTATATGCAGTGATACGTTTGATGCATCACTGGGTAGGTATGCACCAGTGAGGGAGTATGCATGGGGGGTGGCTGAGGCACTGAGGCACTCGGATTTGACTGCGGTCAAACGTTTGGTCTTTGAGGTATGTGTACCAGGTTGACCTTGATATATGCAGGTTACTTTTTTTATATGTTTTTTTCCTCATATGGGGTGTTTGTATGTTTTTTCCCCTCATCTGGGCTGTTCTCATATGCTCTGCATGGCTACCTCCTATGGGCTTTTCATGGTGACACACACATACCCTTACCACACGTATCTGCTGCACACCCGTATGCCCACCCTTGTATACCCACCCTCTCCATTGCCTGTGCATCACTACACAGGTGGCATTTGAAGAAATAAAAGCCAACACAGAGCACCGGCTCCGGGCCCGCCATCAGGCAACACGACACAGGCCCCGCCCTCTTGTGGTCCTTGCAACAGCCGCCCTGGCTGCTGGGTGGTGGATGTGGTGGTCAACACGTGGCGGTCATGATGGTGGGAGTCGATCGGCACGACGCAGTCGGAATGCGTCGACACGTGCGAGGGTGGTTAAAACTGGGAACAGGGATGGTGGTCTGAGTGGTGGTGTGTCGGATGAACAGCAGCAGCGTGTGGCAGCAGCAGCACCAGTGTTGCCGTTACCTGGTGGATTGTTTGGGCAGAAACGAGAGGGTGGTCAACATGCTACCGGATCTGGTCAACATGCTGCTGCAGCTGTTGTAGCAGCTGATGATAGCAGCAGTGAGGAAGAGGAGGAAGAGGAGGAGCAGCAACATGTTGTTAAGCAGCAACAGCAATCATCAAGCAGGTGGGGGGGCAAGTGGCAGCCGCGTTGGCGGGCCCCCCTTGCTACTGCTTCCAGGGAGGGCCCTGTAAACGAGGAAACGGAGGATGATGGTATTGACCAACCATTGAGCCCTGTTGACCATGTCAAGGTTGGTGTGGTGTGATGATAGCTTGCATTATCTTGTGCATGCATGTACCTCTATTGTTGTTTTTGCATGCACATGCTGAACACCTAATCATACACACACATCCATCCTGAATACACAAACCATTTCCTAAACCCACCCTTAACACCACCACCACACACGCAGCAACGGCGGCAGTTGGTGGCTGACAAGGTGGAGCAATATGAACAAGCTAAAGCCACAAGGGAGGGAATGCATGGGTCACCCAAATGGGGCATGTAGACCTCTAGGAGGAGGAGGAGGAGGTAGTGGTGCGCAAGGAACATACCTTTTTTTGTTGATATAGAATTTTGAGTAAAGAGTTTCTGTGGACTTGACGAGAGACTCACAGTTTTCAGAGTGCATGTATGTGTATGTGTATGTATGTGTGTGTGTGTATGACATTTGTGTATGTGTATGACATGTGTGTGTCCCCCTACTATTGGCATTCGTATGAGAATTTTGTCAATGACGTCATTCATCACAAGGGTTGCAGATGAGTAATTAATGCAAACAGCAATACCAGCAGAGCATACCAATACCACACAATACCATTATCAAACAATACCAATATCACACAATACCAACATCAGCACAATAACACCCACCAACAAAACACAACAGAAAAAGAAAAAACCACACAGCAATACAGCAACATCAACCAAATCAAAGGGCAAACCAACCATCATGACCACAACACCATAACCACTACCCCTTCCCCAACATCAATGTTCTTCCATTGCCCGCCTCCGCTGCACCTCAGCATCAACCACCAGTGCCAGAAAATCACTCCCCAACATCTCCCTCGGCACCACCCCCTGCGCCCTCGCAATCGTCACCACCGTCACAATCGTTGCAGGGTAAATGGGAAAGTACAGTGTCCTCAACACCGCCACTGCACTCGCTGCGTATGCCACTGCTTGGAGCTGTTCAGGGGTGGGTGGTTGGGGTGGGGTGGTGGTGTCAGAGGGGGGGGCGGTGGGCTCTGAGGGGGCCACCATGTCGGGACCCTCGAGGTTGTGGAATTGGGGGTTGTTGGGGCCAATCCATATCCACCCATTGACACCCAAGACCATATCTACACCTGAGAAATGATGTATTGTAAAATGGTGTTGGTGTTGGTGGTGTGTATACCCCCATGCTTGTTTGCATACAATTCATACAATTGTGCAATTGTAATTGTCCCAACAACCCTTATACACACATATGCACACACATGTACATACACCAACAACCCTTTTCACACATATACATACATACACACACACACACACACACACACACACACCTAGTTCTGGTAATGATGCCAAGTGCTGCTTTTGTCTCTCCACCAGCCCATGAGGGACCTGAACCACCACACCACCAGGTAGCTTACCAAACCTTCGTGACCGTGTGTGTAGGGCAACAGAGCCATCGTGAAACAATGCTTGCACCTCCGCCTGTATATATATAAATATGGTGTGTGTGTGTAGAAGTGGTGAGTGTATACAAAGATGTGTGTGTGTGTGTGTATGCAAAGAGATGTGTGTGTATGTGCACAATAGTGTGTGTGGTATACAAAGAGGTGTGTGTGTGTGTGTGTACAAAAAGAGAGAGAGTGTGCGTATACAACCCCCTCTCCCCCCCATTCCCACACATACACTCAGCAGGTCCCCTCTACCAACACACACACCCCATTCCCACACATACACTCAGCAGGTCCCCCTCTACAAACACGCTCCTCATAGTCAACTCATCCTCAGCAGTGCGTCTTCTCTGTACCCCACCAGGCAGGTGTACTGCACTCAGCTGCAACCCAGCTTCCTGTTTGCTGTGGAGGTCTACTCGCCATTTCTTACCTGAAATCTGCATTTGATGAGGTGTTTGTATGATGAGGTGTTTTCTTGTGAGGTGTGCATGTATATTGTGTGTATGTGTGTGCTCAGTGTACACATGTGGCAAGACGACAACTGCTATGGTGTACATCATACAATAACTATGATGTCACAACAACACACCTCAACGACACGGCCCACAACCACATCCCCCACTTCTGCATTGTATCTGCTATGTGTGCTCCGTACTGCGACCAACTTGTTGACACGCTGTACCACACCACACACTGTTGCTACAAGCTGACCATCAACAACATGGGTGCCATGACCACTGTGTGATGTGGTGTGTGTTTTGGGGTACTGCGCATGGTGATGGGTGCAACCAAGGCGTGTGCATGCAAACACCATTGAGCAAACAACAACAACAAGGGTCTCAGGCCACACAGGTGTATGGCAAAAACGTGTCCGCAGCAATGTTGCTCGGTATAGCGTATATATGCTTGAGCATCATCGACCCACAGGTTTGTGTATGTTTGTGTGCAGGTTACAACACCCCGTACCGCAAAAAACTATCTTGGTTGGAAGTGTCGATGATATCCCCAACACACACTACATTTTCATCGCTAATCTCCCCTACCACCTCCTCCATGAGCTCTGCCACAGCCTCCCTGTGCGTGTGACACAACTTAATATACATGTCTCCCATTTGACTGACACCGCATGCCATTAATACTCCTCACCTACTGAGAGCTTGATCAAAACCATGTATAACAAACGCACTGTTGTCCATTGGTGCTTAGAGTACGCCAGGGCGTGTAGGTGGCTGCACACTGTGGCTGCTTGTGGATTGCCAACTGCCCCCACACGGTTTTCTCAATATGTGTCGTCGTGTACAAATGTATTGTCGAGAGAGCACTATGTGAGAGTGCTACTATTGTCCACCCCGAAAAACGCCCTTAATGCCAAAAACAAAACGGGAAAGTGCACACTTTATGAGCACTTGCGGTTTTCAATCCTGTGACGCCCATTTACCCCTCACAACTTTTCATTCGTGTGATATCTCCTCGCATTCCACAGATCATCATGTTGGTCCGATTGTCCAACAATCAATCAGCATTGTGACCACGTTTGTTCACTGTGTCTACACCACCCCGTGACTGCAAATCGTGATCACAACATATCACGTTGAACAGTGAGCATATCGTTGCCATCGCACAGTTGCCAAGCGCACAACACGGATTTGAATGGGTTGGTTTTGCACGTCCTCTAGGACGTATTCCCCTCGCAAATCAGTCGCGATCTATGCAGATGAGGGTCCAGGACCCCTAACACGCGGCACCACCAAAATCACAGAGGTGCTTGGTGGGCACGCTGCATTGTTGTCTAGACTACAAGATGTGTACACAATTGTGCTCCCTGCTATCACAGAGTGTGCAAAAGGTGGATGAAGCCAATGTTCAGGTCTGCAACAAGTGTCAGCAGCAATTGACACCTGCAACCTTGTCGACACTGACATCCAGGTAGGAGGGTGTGGTGGGATGCATGCACGCAACAGAGAATACGGTTATCACAAGCACATCCCACACCACAGCCACAATGCAACTGTCCAGCGTCTCAACACTCGTGTGGCCAGTGCCAACGACGCCCTGCTCAAGCAGCAAGCATCCCACGCAGAAAAGGATGAAGCACTGGAACAGGCCCGATTGCAAATCCAGCAGCTACAAATCACCAACAAGGGCCTCAAGGTACTTTTTTGGTGGTCATATGTGTGCCTTTTGATGTGTCAACACCCCGTCTTCTTTCAAACCCCTCACCAACAATAGGCAAAAACCCATGTGCTCGACATTGTCTCTCGCGAATTGGGTGCCCGCTGTGAAGCCCTGGGTCTGGAGGACCTCCCCAGTGTGGACCTGGCAACATGGCAAAGCTGTGTCGACACCAATGGCCTCCCCGACCACTGCATTTCCATGTGTCGCATGTTGTTGCAGCAGGTCAAGGCATTGGATCTGGCACGGGACATTGCCCTTGAGGAGTTGTCACACTTGCAGCAAAAGGTGGATGTGGCACTGGAGGCACATAAAAAGGCTGAGCTGGCACGGGTACAGGCAGAGGCACTGGCACAGGCGAGGTATGATGATGTAAATGGTGGTGTAGGGTAAGGACAAGATTGAGGATGTGTACATCACGTACCATGACGACAGGGGTGAGGCGCTCAATCGTGCCAATCAGCAATCCCGTGAAAACGAAATGGAACATGAGATGCTGCAGCGTGCATTGGGCAGGTATGGGGTGTTTCTTCAAAGGAATATGAGAGTCGCACACACACGTGCAAGCATGTGTATGCAACGTATTACGCAATCATGGAAAGTAATCATTCTCCTAACAAAACAGGGCTCTCAAGGAGTTGGACATGCAGCGTGAAGCTTCAGCAGCAGCACTCATCCCCAGCCCCCTGCGCTTGGCCCATGATGGCCGCTACACGCCCCTTTCAGCAAGTAGCCCAGGCAGCTCCCCCATTCAGACACACCCACGAGCATTGTTGCCCCCTGGTGGTGGGGTGTCTGTGGACACCGCACATGATGGCACACACAGTGCACCTCTGGCTTTGCTGTTTGGTACATCTGTGGATACAAACAACACACTTTCCCATGCCAGCATGGTGCGTTGATGAAGTGTGTGATGGTGTGGTTGTACATGAGGTTTGGTGTATAGGAGGTAGGCACACCATGCGGTCAATGCATACACCCACCAATAACCCAACACACAGGGTGGCCAGCAACAACCCCCCATGCAAGTGCCCCCCATGCAAGTACCACCCATGCCAACAGAACAGCTGCCACAGAAAAAAATCCCAGTCAAGGTACCGCCCATTAAACTCGACATGCTGCGCCTGCAAAAGGAGGAAGAAGAGGGGGGGATTGGTGTGGGATTGGCACCCCCTCCCCGTGCAGGGCGCGCAGTACGAGCAAGCACCAAGAGCAGCACACACAGCTACAGCTACAACAGCGGCACCACAGCCACACACCGAACGTCACACGACAGGTATGGTGGAGTGTGACAGAGTGCTGTGGGTGTGTGTATGTGATGTGTGTATGTCATGTCACCAATCGAACATGCAACACAACCATGGTATCGCACAGTGGTGTGAGCAGGGAGATGCGAGGTGCACGTGGTAGGATTGCACCCCATTCACAACCCAATCTCCCCTCATTTGCCCGGGAAACACTGTCCAGCCGGGAAAAAGTGGTATGTGCTGTGTGTGCGTGTGTGTATAGCACTGCAACCCTGCACAACAGTAAATGCATGTGCAGACCACAAACATGTACCCCACACCATATACCCCACACCATATACCCCACACCATATACCCCACACCATATACCCCAAACAACAAGGTGGGTACCCCTTCGCCCCGTCAGTATCACAACCAACTGCGTGCAAAACCCCGTGGCCCACCTTCACACCGTGCATCTGCCCGCAGCACTGCCACCACCAGCACCACTGTTGTAGCACCACCACCCAAACGACCAGCACCTGCAAGTGTGTTGGAGGCCAAGGTGTGTTGGGTTGTGTATTTTTTCTCGTCCCAAAACACCATCCCAGGGTTCAACCCACAAAAATCACCACCCAAACAATAGGCAGCACGTGACGCGCTGCGTGCCTCAGGGGGAGGGGCACCACAGCAGCAGGCCCCTCTGTCATACAGGGCAACCACTATGGCACCCCCTCAACCCAGTGCGGCCCCCCCACAACCACCCATGGAGCGTACCGTGTCTGATGCTTCGATTGGTGCTGGCATGCAGCCCGTAGTGCAACCCCCACGTGCAGGACACAAAACCATGATGTCCAAGGTGGAGCGCTTGCTGGCTGGTGTGTGGAACTCCCCCGATCGCACTGCCAGTCGAAAAACGCTCAAGCGTGCAGCACCAGATGTGCCCGCAGCACCATTGGCGGCGGGGCGTGCTGATGTGCAGACGCAACCAGTGGTGGCGGGGGGCAAGGCGAGCAGCCCTACGTTGTTGCCATCGCCAGCCGGGTATGGGTGTGCAGATCTGCTTGTACCACGTCACCGTCTGCGGCTGTACCACCGCCACCCACATCGACACAGGTATCGACGCGCGTATACCAATGTGCTCCCTGCAGCATCCAGGGGTCGTAGCGCAGCACACACCACGTATTTGAGCACCAATGAGCTCTATGTAGACCGAAGTCAGTGAGAGGGGGGGGGTGTCTCACCAGCGCACACTTCAAAACATCGCAAGTTGTTATATTAACTCGTTTGTTTGTGTAAAATCGCACTACTACATTCATCACCACATTGCATACACATTTAATCACAAAGCATCTCTTCCAGCTTGCACACACGCAGCGCCATCACATCATGGCTGCAGAACTTGAGACGTTTCTCTTCACCTCGGAGTCGGTCAATGAGGGCCACCCTGACAAAATCTGCGATCAGGTAGGGAGTAGCAGGCATGATTCGCACGGCTTAGCTCTAGCCATCGAACATTTGTATTTTGCACTTAGCTGGCGAACTTGAAACTGTGCTCCAACCACCAATTCTCCATCACAGGTGTCCGATGCAGTGTTGGATGCATGCTTGGCACAGGATCCCAACAGCAAGGTGCGTCGCCGCCGGCTTGTATGATGATCGTGTTGTTTTGCATGCGAGTTTTTTGAATCTGGTGTATCTCATACTACATGGGTAGATGGCAGTACGATCATCATACTGCGACGATCCTCAGGTTGCATGCGAGACAGCCACCAAGACTGGCATGGTGATGGTGTTTGGTGAGATCACCACCAGCGCCAAGGTCGACTATGAGGCTGTGGTGCGCAAGACCTGCAAGGAGATTGGCTTCACCTCTGAGGATGTCGGTTTGGATGCAGACACCTGCAAGGTATTGTATTTTCATGTTGGGCTTGGGTGTCTGCTGTGTGTTGAACATCATCATAATCATCATAAAATCCTCGCACAGGTGTTGGTGCACATTGAGGAGCAGTCCCCTGATATCGGCCAGGGTGTGCACGGCATGGGTACCAAGACCTTGGAGGAGGTTGGTGCCGGTGACCAGGTATGTGAAGGAGTATGTGTATGTGTGGAAACACACCTTGTTGTCGTACGACAATCTCTCCACCATAACTCCCCTCACCATCACAGGGCCACATGTTTGGCTATGCCACAGACGAGACAGAGGAGCTCATGCCCTTGACACACGTGTTGGCTACCAAGCTCGGCTACCGCTTGACTCAAGTGCGCAAAGATGGGACCTGCCCCTGGTTGCGCCCTGATGGCAAAACCCAGGTAGGGATGGTTGTTTTGGATATGCAGATTGTGCGACATAAACATGATGCATGTTCCATCTCATTTCATCACACACACATCACTCCCACCGAAACATCACAGGTGACCGTCGAGTACAAGAAGGAAAACGGTGCCATGGTGCCCATCCGCGTGCACACCATCCTCATCTCCACCCAGCACTCGCCCGACGTGACCAACCAAAAGATTCACGAGGACCTAATGGAGCACGTGATCAAGCCCGTGGTCCCCGAAAAGTATCTCGATGACAAGACCATCTTCCACTTGAACCCATCTGGCCGCTTTGTGATCGGTGGCCCCCATGGTGATGCCGGTTTGACTGGCCGCAAGATTATCATCGATACCTATGGTGGTTGGGGTGCACACGGTGGTGGTGCATTCTCTGGCAAGGACCCTACCAAGGTGGATCGCTCTGCTGCATACATTGCACGCCAAGTGGCCAAGAGCGTGGTGGGATCCGGCCTCGCACGCCGCTGCCTGTTCCAGGTGTCGTATGCCATTGGCTTGCCCGAGCCCCTGTCCATCCATGTGGACACCTATGGCACAGGCAAGATTGCCGACAAGGATATTTTGGCTGCCATCAAGGAAAAGTTTGATTTCCGCCCCGGGCTCATCGCTCGCTCGCTCGACCTGCTGCGACCTCGCTACACGCAGACTGCAGCATATGGTCACTTTGGCCGTGAGCCCACATCCGACTTTACCTGGGAAAAGGTGGTCGACCTGTCTTTTGCTTTGAAAAAGTAAGTCTGGTGGTGGCCCAGTCGTGGCGTGGTGATGTTTGTGGTAACTTAATATGAATACCGCAAATAAGCGTGCGTTCACTATATTGGCATAACAGCAATTACCAGTTGAATTGCATATCGTTGTGCGTATCGGATACAACTCTCGCAACATCCAACATCCCCCCAACCGACACCGTCGTCTGGTGCGCGGCAGTATGCGTGCTGAAATGCACGCGTGATAACACCCCTACATGGCATCGTTAGTACGCCTGGCTCAAAGGCTGCTGCTGTGCTTGACAGCGCTATGGGTGGTTGCCATCATCAGCGGTGCATGTGGTACGTATCCAACAGCTTATGCAGTATACGTGATGTCTCGTTGTTCTTCGTATCGAAACTACGCTGTACCCATCTCCTCTTCGTCTTCCTCAATTGTAGGTGTGTTGCTGGTGGACATGGCCAACCTGCACGGGGCCAGCACCACACACAAACTGCACATGCGTTTGTGGCGGATGCGGCATACGGATAACGAAGCCCCCCGTGATGAGCATTTTTCGATACATCGGTTTGCCAAACTCGACGTCCAACCCGCGCGGCGCCTGCTCAAGGACAACACTGAGGGGGTGGGGGAGGGCACCGAGTCGGTGGGGGAGGGTACTGGGTACCTTTCATCCACACACGGTGGCAGCAAGGACAGCACAACAGCAGCAAGCAGGCTTTAGTAGTGTTTTGTATGACATGTTTATTGTGTCACCCGTTTTGGATTTTGCTCTATGCGGTATCACCCGTCTGTTTTATACAACGGCATGCCGCTTAACATGGTGCACACATGGAGCAGCAATTCTCTGTGTGATAGTTGTTGTTTCGTACCCTGCGTATTTCATTCAAACCATGTGATTCTGTTGCACTTGAGCGTGCACATCAAGTGGAATTTACTATTATACTTGTTGTTATTATTGCTGTTGTTATTATTGCTGTTGTTGTTTTGCATTTGCATGCAATTGATGTTGCCCTGTTGTGCGAGCAGCGCGTGGCGCACTCGCAAGAATTATTATTGTAGCAGCAGTGACTGTAACGCGACCTACTGCAGCTGGGCAACATGCACAAGGTTATACAAGGGGTACATAGAAACATTGTGTACCAAAAAAAGGACAAAATGTGTGTCGTTACACCTCCATTGTGTCGCAAGAGGGTCCCCTCATGCATGAGGACCCCTGATGGCCCGCGGCTGGTGTACGAATACTGCATTTTTGTTTTCCTCTTTCAGTTCTTGGCGATCCAGTACCAATTTTCGTACGTACATGGCAAAGCACTTTTCCAGTACAAATTCATTGTTTCTTCCCCACCTCGGAGGGAAACAGGGCAGAAACCAACACCTTGCGCACAGCCTCCACCCCCTCCATAGTCAGACTGCTTCGCGTTGCAATTGGTGGGGCCGTCCGTGCAGGTCCCATAAGAGAGGGCTGCGAAAGGAGAGGGGAGCCACTGACGACCTTGTCCTCTTCGCTGCTGTGGTTTCGTGCCTTGAGAAATGCTTGCACTGCACGCATTGCAGCCTGTTGGTCGTATAGCAGTGGATCTACAAACACAAAGCTGCCTGTGGTGTTGAGGAGTATGGTATGCAGAGAAATAAGTATGCAGAGAAATAAGTATGCAGAGAAGTAAGTATGCAGAGTAAATGTGCAAAGAATGCAGTGGTGGCAGGTTGGTGTGTATCCACCTGAAAACAAGCAGAAACCTAGAAACAACATGTTGCCCATACCTCGTGCATCACTTGCAGCCAGCACGTGTACAGAGACAGGTGCTGTGAGACTGCCATGTCGTGCCATTTTTGCTCCTGGTGCTTGCAATGGTGTTGTTATGGGAGTTGCAGGTGAAGGACTGCGTTGGTGTTGTGCATGGAGGGCTTGCATTGCCCTGAGGCCGCCCAGCTGTGCAAACCTATGCAACACCTTTGTAAGAGGGGGTTGATGGTGTGGGGTGCTTGTGGATATGTGGGGATGCTTGTGGGGTGTCGGGGTGTTTGTGGGGTGCAAAAGTATGTGGGAATGCCGTACGAAGCATGGTTGACAAGTGTACATGGTGTCACCCATACAATCACACACCACTGTCAGTATCACATCAATCTCTTTATAGCATCAATCATACAACAACAAACAACAACAGCAACAAACACAAGCCATCATCATACTGTGTGTGCCCATGTACTATTGCTTTGACACCCACTGCGTGCATGTTGCTGCTGATGTGCTGCTGTGGTCAATGTCACCACCACCCAATGGAGGGCAGTGGCAGCAGCATCCTGTGCCTCCCTATCATGCTGACTCAGCAGGGATACCAATACCTCACCCATTTTTTCCTGCACCAGGCGAGCATAGGTGGGGCTCAGGGGGGGCGCTGGGGGATTGGTGGTGGTGGAAATGAGAGGGGAGGGAGGGGTGTTTTCGGCTTCCCTGTGTGTGGGGGGAAATGATGCTGGGGAGCGTGTGTGTGTGTGTGTGTGTGTGTTTGTACAATGTACAATGTACAATGTACAATAGAACAACAAACCTGCACATGGATATACACCCCACCTCTATCCCCCCCCGCATCCCCCCCCCAACACATACCGGGTGACCATGTAGTGTGTGATGATGTACAAACTGTATGCTTGCAGCAGGGGTTGCTCTGTGGCACTGCTCAGCACTGATAGCAACCCCTCTACGAGCAGTGCATCAGTGACCACCACATCTATAAGCTGCAACAGTACCTATCATGGATGTGTTGTGTTGTTGTTGTTGTTGTTGTTGTTGTTGTTGTCATGGATGTGTTGTGTTGTTGTGGTGGTGGTGGCGGTGGTGGTTGTCATGGGTGTGTTGTGGGAGGAGCATGTTGTGTCAAAGTCAACGACACCAACTCGTACCTCAAACACGTTTCGTGCCAGCTCAGCATGGTTGTGTTGCAGCAATGGCAGCAGCAGTCCAAGGTCAAAATGTTGACCAAGGGATGGGCCGAGGCTGATGGTCAAGTGTTTCAAACACTGTTGGGTGTGTGGGATGATGGTGGGGTGCATGATGAGCATGCATGAGGTATTTGAGGTACATAATGGTGCATGATGAGCATGCAGCACACACTGTACACCAACACCTCCCCCCACCCCCACCCCCACCCCCTACCTGCACCACAAACAGGTGATCAGCGACGTCCCCTCCCTCCACCAACATGGTGGCATGCTGTAGAAACCGCAACCCCACATTCCCACTGGCACCATTAATGTGCAGCAACTGATACACCAACACACTTGCATATCGACGACATGCCACTGCTGCGCTCTTGCGGCGGCCTGACAGAGCGGGGGACTCTATGTGATCATTGTCTGCCATGGTTTGTGCTGTGGGTAGTGCTGTGGGTGATGCAGTGGGTGATGCCGTGGATGGTGCTGTGGGGGGTGCTGCTACTGCTGCATGTGTGTCTTGTACACTTGTGTGTTGTTGACCTTCTGTTTGACCACCTGTTTGACCTCCCGTTCCTTGTCCACGTGTCACCCTTGTGTCACCTGCTACAGCTGCTTGAGGGAGTGGTGTTTCTGCTGGTGTTATTCCACCCTTTTTCCCCTCACTGTTGACAGCATGCCCTTGTGCAGGTGATGGTGTTGTATCAGATACTGTGGTCGTGCTGTGTGGATGTGATACCACCAGGTGGTGGTGGGAAGTGGTCAACCCTGTGTTGACTGCTTCGTTGACTGCTGCGTTGACCAGTACACCACATGCTTCTTGTCGTACTTCCATCAGCCCATCATAGAGGGTGTTGATGTCTACTGTGTTGGAATACTCCTGTGTGTTGCGTATGTGGTGTTTGTGGTTCCATCACACACACCATCATTACCATACACATCCTCCTCACCACCATCCTTATACCGCAAGCAGCAGCTCCAGTGTGTCGCATGTAGTTCGCTGCACATCACGCATGGTGCTCTTCAGCAGTGGCAGCAGGGTATGTGCTAGGTTGGTTTCACTCAGCATGCGGGCATTGTTTTGCGCAAGCAGCTTGAGGCATGCCAATGCAAATGTCTATGTGTAGGGTGGGGTGGGGGGCAGGCGTGTGGCATTTGTGTACTAGAGGTACACACACAGCATACTTTTTCTCTCACACACATACACTCTGACACCTACATGCATGCTTGGTAGCAGTGGGCGGCACCAACAGTACACACCAGTACTAACACACCAGTACACGTTACCTGCCCATGGATGTCGTCACCCCCGAGGTAGGGGTAGAGCAGATTCAGGATGCCTTGCAAAGCAGCATGTGAGGGATATGCACGCTGCAAGAGCTGGGCAATGAGTGTGTCTGTTGCATCCATTCCCTCTTCGTTGCACGCGTCATGCCGCCACTGGAGCAGATGCTCCAACTTGTTCACAACCTTGTGTGGGATTTTGGCGAAGAAAAGACTTTGCGAATGTTTTTCTCACAATATTGCACAGCACAACACGCGCCTGCTCTGGCGACAGAAAGCTGTCTCGCTTTTGCATGATGCTTGGCATGCTGATGAAGACCTTGTGGTGGTCAACGTCTTGCAACACAGTCCTGTACAACACCCTGTACAACAACGCACATGGCAATGATACAAAGTAAACTATCCAACGCTCAACCAATTACCAGGAATACGATAAAGAACAATTTGTGGTGCATTCACAATACCTTGTTTTCTCCACCCTCACACACCTTTACGTCCCAAAAACCATCGCCACATTGCTACAAGTACATTCTAGTGCCATTGCACCCAAGCACACACCTCAACCCAGCTGGTCAAACCCATACAGGATTGCAGGTGCAGCCATCGCCAAGAATAGCACGACTTTTCAGCAGTCAATCATCACGTCAGCCCCGCAAGGTGGCTTCTAGGCAATGCCACGAGCCATAGAGGGGAGATCTCTCCCAACGAGTAGCCACCACGGAATGCAAGGCCAACGGCAATCTGCCTTGCCCACTCTGCCCTCGACATGCCTCATTGGTCCCCAGGGATCCCGCACGCTACTAGGAAAACAGCTACCTGTCAGTGGAACAGGTGTGTGGGTTGTGAGCAGCAGTTACAGCGAGGAAAAGTTGGGATGCGACACTTTTGCTACCTCCCGCGCTCTGTCGTGAGCTGTGTTGTGTGTTGGGTTTGATTATTGGGTGGTACATGGTATCGGGACATCATGTCGAGGGTGTTGAGGGGGTATACAGTGGGGTATGTAAATTGTTTGATGGGTTTTGATGCATGCTGTACACCCACAGGTGGGGGAGCTGTTGCACGAGGCAAGCGCCAGCGCACTGTCATTGTGCGGGTATGTGCATGTGTGGAGGACATAGGCAACCAGATAGCGGAGGATCATGATGTTCACACAATGCACCCCACATGCACAGGCTGAGGAGTTTAGCAGGCAAGCACTGAGAGACAAGCTCCGTGCTGATGACAGCTGCTTGGTTGCCTTCAAGACACGATGCAAGGTTGGGGGGAATGCAGTGTGGGTGATTGACACGCTTCATATACACATTCCCATACACACATCCCCCTACACACATCCCCCTACACACATTCCTATACACACTCTATCTCCCAGGTTGGTTTTGATGAGGTGATGAAGGTGGTGGGCAACACACCAGAGCTGGGTGGGTGGAATGTTGAAGCAGCACCAAGTACGTGTAATATATGGTGGTGCTGTGCGTAGAGGGGTGTTTGCATGTTGTGTGGTGCACACGCAGCAGCAGCAGCAACCATGTGTACCATGTGTACCATGTGTTAATATGTTTCACAAGTAAGCAACGCACATACAGCATCCCACCCTCTCTCTGTCTCTCATGCACACACACTCTCACAATCTTCCCCCCCAACGCACCCACACAGCCATGTATACCGATGATGGTGAGAATTGGATATTAGAAACAACCCTACCACCTGGCAATTACGATTTCAAATGCATCAAGTACAAAGCTGGGAAGAATGGTGGCATGGGGGAATGGGAACGAGGGAGTGACCGTAATATTGAAGTGTCTGTTGGTATCTCTGGCATGGATGTATCCTGTGAATTTGGTGACACAAGCAAAACCAAGGTATGTGGTTGTGTGTGGTGGTGTGTCGTGGTGAACATGCCATTGGTGCGCTGTGTGTAGGAATGATGAGTATGCATGTGACAGGGGGTGAGTGTGAAACGGTACATAGAAACACCCACGCAACCCACCCACCCCACCCAACTCAACCCAACCCCACCCAACACACCCACCATACCTCCAGGTGGTCACCAGTAACAGTGGCGAGTCCCTCGACATGGTTAGGGGCTCCCTCACGGTCCCGGAGGCTGCAGACGTGCGTGTGCGTGACATGGAGAAGACAATAGGCACGCTCAAGCAGGAGATGCAGCGCACTGAGACAGACAGAGCAAGGTTGAAGGATGAGTTGAATAAGGTGGTGGTGCAGGCAATTGCTGCGGATCAGGTGGGTTTAGAGGGCGGGTGGGTGGGTGAGGGTGGTCATGCATTGTGTGTATATGCACACATTTGTAGACACTTGATCATGCACTACATATACTCACAACACATACACAAACACCCCACACATGTGCCCTCCCAACACATCCCATACATCCACACACCCCACGCACACACCCCTCCCCCTCCCCCCACCCACTCATCAGGAACTCAACCGTCTGCAGTCAGAGGTGCAGTCCCTCATATCAGCCCGGGGCAGCAGCAAAATGCCCTCTCAGATAGCAGCCACCCAGAGCGCAGTCCGGGATGCCGACCGAGAGGTCCAATCCCTGCGCTCCGCGCTCGAGGAAAAAGAGGAACAGCTGCGCCGACAACAAGACCGCTACGAGTCACAAATCCGGGAAATGGAACGGGCAATACGGGGCACAGAGGAGGACCGACAGCGTTTAAAGGAGCAGCTCAACAACATGGTGAGCCAGGCAGTGCAGGCAGAGGAGGCGTTGTCTACACTACAGCAGGAGGTCAAGGAGATGCAGAGGAGCCCACGTGGGGAGGAGATGAATAGGAGTTTGAGTGAGAGGGAGGATGCGCTGAGGAGGAGTGAGGAGGAGCTGAAGAGGATCAAGAGGCAGCTGGAGAGCAGAAGTCAAGATATAAGTGTATGTTGAGGGGTGGGGGGCGGGGGGTGGGGGGGGGTGCGTGGGGGTGTTTTTTTTGTGGGAATATGGATGTGAGCTGTGCTGTTGCGCATGTTCCTATTTTACCTTCCTGTATATGCACATGGACACACCCACCCATACACCCACCCATACACACACACACACACACACACACACACACATCCACATCCACATCCACATCCACACACAGACATACACTGACAAGTTGGAGTCAAAGATTCGTGATATGGAAAATGAACGCCGTAGGTTTAATGATGAAATTACTCAATTACGTAAACAAGTGGATGACCGCAAATACAGTGGCAGCAAGGTGTGTATGTAGTGGTGTTTGTGTAAAGGTAGTGGTGTTTGTGTAAAGGTAGTGGTGTTTGTGTAAAGGTAGTGGTGGTGTATACTGCAGTGTGTGAAAGTGTGTTAACTAACACCCCAACTCTCCAAAAACATGTCCCCACCCCTTCAAAACAACAACAACAAAAACAGGATGAAGACTCCAAGATGCGTACCATCCGTGAGCTTCAAGAACAGCTACAACGCACTGAAGCAGAGCGTGCATCATTAAAAGCAGAACTCAACACCATGGTGAGTGAAGCCATCAATGCAGACCAGGAACTCGCAACCCTACAAGCAGAAGTACAACGTCTCATGTCCAATGGAGGGGCCAGTTCCGGTCAGTTTGAACGGACAGTGCGCCTGTTGGAGGAGGAAAAGGCAGCTGCGTTGAATAAAGTTTCCCGGATTACTGCAGAATTGGAGGATAAGGAGTTGGAATTTCAGAGGTTTGCTGCATCACTCAAGGACACAGTGGGGCAGCTGGAGGTTGACAAACGACGCATGAGGGATGAGATTGAGGACCTGCAGCGGGCATTGGATGATAGCAAGAGCAGCTTTTCGGTATGTGGTTTTTGTTGGGGGTGTGGTGTGTATGGGGGAGGCAAGGTGGATGGTGTGTTTTGTGGTTGTTGTTGGGGGTGTGTGGTTGTTGTGGTAAGGCACGTGCATAGTGTTTCCATCATCATCATGCACCCATTTAAGCACATGCACCCAACAAACATCATGATTGTATACATCATCACCCACCACCACCACTACACATATCAATACAATCAATACACAGCGTGGTCAGACCAATGAGCGCAAAACAATAGAACGCCTGGAGGCTGAGTTGCGCAATTTGGAGAAGGATAGGGCGTTTTTGAGGGATGAGATGAGGGGGATGACTGAAGTGACAAAGATGGCTGAACAGGTGGGTTGGTGGGGTGTTGGTGGGTGGGTGGATTGGTGGGGATATGTGGTGTTGGTGGGGATAGGTGGTGGATAGTGTGTGGTGTTGTATTGCGTGTATGTGAGTGTATTGTGTGTAGTATGCTATGTGGCAACACGTGTTGTGTGATCAATCACCACACACACCTGTGACCACACCCACAAACACCCCCCCGACCACCTAAACACCCTCCCAAACACACACAAACATACAGGAGCTCATGAACCTGCAGCGTGACGTAGAGCAGATGAACAGGGAGCGCTCCTCTGCAGGTAACAGTGCTGAGCAAGAGGTGTTTAGGCTGCAAAAACAAATAGAAGAACGGGAACGTGAGGTATGAGTGTGGTGGTGGTGTGTGTGTGTATGGTGTGTATAGTGTATGTGTGTATGATGGTGTGCATAGCGTATGATGTTGATGATAATGTGTGTCAAACGTGTATGATAATGATGATGGGTACAGTGCACATGCATTCACTCCCCTGCTCCCCCCATCCCACACCCATCCCACACCCATCCCACACCCAACACACCCAATACACAACCCACCTCTCACTCCCAGGTGGATCGCATCAAGAAGCAAACAGACAGTCGAGTCAAGGACCTGCAGAGGCAACTGGAAGCTTCCGAAGAAGATAGGTCAAGGCTGAAGAAGGAACTCAGCTCTGTTGTGATGCAGGCAATGGAGGCAGACAAGGTGTGTGATTTGGGGGTGTGAATGGGGGGTGGGGGGGGGAATGTGGGGTTGGGGAGGGAGGGGGATTGTGAGGTTGGGGGTATGTACGTTTTGTATGAAAGCAGTCTGACAATCACCACACAAGAATATACACACCAACACAACCACACACAACCACAACCACAACCACACCCCACACCCCCAAAACACACACACTCACAGGAGCTCAACAAACTGCAAGCAGAGGTAAAGACGTTTGTAGCCACTGGTGGGGAGAACAACCCAGCTGTTGCTCGCCTCAAAGAGGAGGTGTTGGCGCTGCAGCGGGAGAAGAACATAGCAGTGGCGGATGTTTCTAGGCTTACAGAGCGACTGGAGCGAACAGAGCGTGATATATCGGTATGTGGTTTTTGTGTTGAGTGTGTGTGTATGAACGTGAGAGATCTGCATATGTTGTGTGTGTTGTGATATTTTGGTATGTGTTGTGTGTCTTTGGTGGTGGTACTGGTGGTGTGTATGTTGTCGTTGTTGATGATGCACCTACCTCACAACCCCCACCCCCCACCCCCACTCCAACAACACCCCCACCCCACACCCACCCCACCCCACCAGGCAAGCAAGCAAGCAATGCAGCGTGCAGTGGAGGCCCTTCAACGACAGCTCATGCAGGGAGAGGAGGAACGCAGCAAGTTGAAAAAGGAGTTGAGTGAAATGGCTGTCAAAGCTGTGGCTGCTGAAAAGGTGAGGGGGGGAGCGGGTAGTAGGGGTTTTGTGAGGGGGGAGGAGTATATTGTGAGGGGGGAGAGGGGTGTATTGTGAGGGGGGAGAGGGGTGTATTGTGAGGGGGGAGGGCGTATTGTGAGG